>ENA-OOPF01000033-OOPF01000033.1-human-oral-metagenome-genome-assembly--contig:-NODE-33-length-7442-cov-11.717703_pt1 | contig 7442 bp, 4 predicted proteins | sample MGYA00245297_ERZ501136 | MGnify/ENA primary metagenome ERZ501136 (study PRJEB25959, sample SAMN05335059) | human oral metagenome | host: human-associated | place: USA: California | collected 2014-05-27... | reverse complement strand
AAAAAAAATCCAGTCATTTGCCGCATCTAAATTCGGCACAAATTTTGACTGCTTTAAGTTATTACAGCGATAATCAAGAAGAAATTAACGAATATATTTTGAAAAATCGTGTTGACTTTAGACCATCTGATTTTTGACATTTATTACTTCAAAACTCCACGCAAATATTTCCCCGTATGCGATTTTTCAACTTTCGCAATATCTTCAGGAGTTCCAACCGCCACGATTTCGCCGCCGCCGACTCCGCCTTCGGGACCTAAATCAACAATGTAATCAGCAGTTTTGATAACATCCAAATTATGTTCAATAACAAGCAAACTTGCGCCGGAATCGAGCAAGGCGCGGAAAGCCGCGAGCAATTTGTTGATGTCTTCAAAGTGTAATCCGGTAGTCGGTTCGTCAAAAATAAAGAGCGTGTTCGATTTGGTTTTGGTTGCCAGATGCGCCGCAAGTTTGACCCGTTGAGCTTCGCCGCCCGATAAAGTCGTGGCAGATTGTCCCAGTCGCAAATAGCCAAGTCCAACCGCATCAAGCATTTTAAGCCGATTTACTAATTTATTTATTTCCTTAAAAAACGTAATTGCCTCACGAATCGTCATTTGCAAAACTTCGGCAATATTTTTTCCTTTGTATTTAACGTCTAAAATTTCAGACTTAAACCGCGTGCCGTGGCAATCTTCGCAAACCAATTCGACATCCGCTAAAAATTGCATTTCAACGGTCACAGTTCCACTTCCCTGACAGGTTTCGCAGCGTCCGCCGGGAACATTGAACGAAAAATGAGAAGCCTCGTAACCGTAACTTTTAGACGCATTTGTATTTGCAAAAGTTTCTCGAATCGCATCGTAGGCTTTGATGTAAGTCACAGGATTTGAACGCGGAGTGCGTCCGATTGGTGATTGGTCAACCAAAATAATATCATCAAAATTATTGCCCCCGCTAATATTTTGGAATAGTCCGACGTGACCTTGCCATTCGGCGCGTTGTTTTTTCAATCCGGCGTAAATAATATCGTGAATTAAAGTGGACTTACCTGAACCCGAAACGCCGGTCACGCAAACCAACATTTCCAATGGAATTTCGACCGAAATATTTTTCAAATTATGTTCGCGTGCGCCGGCAATTTCGAGCTTCTTTTTGCCAATCGCACGTCGTTTTAGCGGAACTTTAATTTCAGATTCTCCGCGTAAATATTTGCCTGTCAATGAGTTATCAGATTTTAACAAACTTTCGTAATTACCTTCAAAAACAACTTCGCCACCCGATTCGCCCGCGTGGATTCCAATGTCCAAAATGTGGTTGGCGGATTTCATCATCTCCGAATCGTGTTCAACAACTAAAACCGTGTTGCCAATGTCGCGCAAATTTTCCAGAATTTTAATGAGCCGTGAATTATCTCGCGGATGTAAGCCGATGCTGGGTTCGTCCAAAACATAAAGCGTTCCGACCAACGAAGAACCGAGATTTGTCGCAAGCTGAATCCTTTGTGCCTCGCCGCCCGAAAGCGTTGAAGCTAAACGGCTTAACGTCAAATATTCTAAACCGACATCAACCAAAAATTTCAATCGTTTTTTTATTTCGAGCAACAATTTATCCGCAATTTTCTCGCGTTCCTCATCAAGTTTTAAGTCGTTGAAAAACTTTTCCGCATCTTTTATTGAAAGCGCAACGGTTTCCGGCAAGTTTTTTCCGCCGATTTTGACGGATTGGGCTTCAATGCGTAACCTTCCGCCGTTGCAAACGTGGCAAATTGTGTAACCGCGATATTTTGCAAGAAATACGCGGACGTGGAGTTTATATTTCTTAGTTTCAACCCATTCAAAAAATCCTTTGATTCCTTTCCATTTGCCTTTTCCGTTGAAAATTGCGCCTTTATCTTCATCGGATAAATCCGCAAAAGGTTCGGTTATCGAAATATTTTCCGAAGCACAAAAACTCAATAATGCTTTTTTTGCCCATTCGTGTTGCGGTTTTGTGAACGGATCAACTGCGCCCTGTTTGATGGAAAGCAACGGATTCGGCACAACTAAATCGTAATCAATTCCGATTGTGTTACCAAAGCCCTGACAAGTCGGACACGCTCCAAACGGGGAATTAAAGCTGAAAAGATGCGGTTCTGGAATTTCAAATTGCGTTCCGTCATTTTTGCAAATAAATTTATCTGAAAAAATAAGTTGTTGACTATCAACAGTTTGCGCGATGGCAGAACCGCTTTCACGAAAACAAATTTCGAGCGAATCAACTAATCTTTGTCTGATAGATTTATCCGATTTCAAACGGTCAACTAAAACAAAAGTTTCTTCAAAGTCTTCAAATTTATAATCTTCCGGCTTTTGCAATTCAATAATCTCGCCATTTCTGAACAGCCGAATAAATCCGCGTTGCATTAAAGCCATTAGATTTGGGATTTGGGATTTGGGATTTGGGATTGCTCCGATTCGGTCGGAAATTGGGAAAAGCAAGTAAAATCTTTCACCGTCCGATAATTTTTCTAAAATTTCGGTAGCTGAACTTTCGGGCGAATCTTTTTTGACTTCCTCGCCGCATTTGTAACAAAAAGTTTGTCCGACGCGAGCAAATAACAACCGCAAATAATCGTAGATTTCGGTTTGTGTGGCAACGGTTGAACGCGGATTTTTGGTTGAATTCTTTTGCCGAATCGCAATCGCGGGCGCAAAGATTAGAATTTTGCGAAGCATTACAAGCAGTTTCCGCCAAATTAAACGGCAACTGGTCGCCCGAATTACGCGCCGAAATCAATCAAGTCTGGCAAGTTTTTATGTCGCAAAATATCAAGATTCGCCCGATGAAAGAAGGCGTATCCGGCAGAATTGTCGCCGCCGCCGAAGCATTTACCGAGCGCAACAAAGGTTTTAATGCAAGTTTATATTTACGACCCGAAAAATTCCGGGACAAATCATTTTTTCTCGTTTTTATGCACGAACTCCGTCACGTTTATGACTATCACGCGCTTTGGATCAGCAAATCACGCATCGCCGAAGCCGAACTGGAAAAACGCGGGTTCAGAATTATGAGTAAACTCTACCAGGAAACTCCAAATAAAGACCGCTTTTTCCGACTTCCAACCTTTTGGGATAATGATTGGAAAAATCTTTCGGCAAACGAAATCGCTCGCAAACGTGAAGACAAAATCGAAAATTGGATGCGCGGAAACGAATTTTATAAAGATTTGTTGAAGAATCCCGAACAACGTGCAGTTGGATTTTCAAACGATGTTGCTGTCAAAAATGCAATTTATAATCCGATTGAAGACGAATTAGACCGCGAAAACAAAGGCGAAGCATTGCCGACAAAATTAGAGATTCGCAATTCCAACTACGAAATTCCGCAAAACGTCAAAGAACTTTCATTTACTGCGGCAAAGGCTCAAAACCCGAAAAATCAAGACGAATTATTAAAGGCTGCACTTGAAAACGAAAAAAATCTTTATCGTAAAATGGATAACTTTGTTTATGATCAAAATTTGAAATTGCAATGTTTCAAAAAACAACAAGTCGAAGAAAACTATGAGCTTAACCGTTTGATTGCGCGCACGAACAACGGCGAAGCACTCTTTCAAGGTCAAACGCATCAAACCTTACCAAAATCATCTAATCTTCCGAAATGTATCCAAAATATGGAATCTATCAAAACCGATGTCACGGAAACTTTTTGGGCTGCCCCCTATCTTGACCAAATGCCGATTAAATTTGAGTTTTTCACCGAACTTGACGGGATTCCGGTTGCACGTTACACCGTCCTCCAACCATCACAACAAAAATTCAACGAAATCGCGTCGCAATATCCAAAAATTAAACCGTTCAAAACCTTTGTCGGCACAATTTTTATCTCAGTTGCCGATGCTCAAATCATCAAATTCTGGGGAACAAGTTTCCCGGAAGCAACCAACAACGATTCAAATAAGGCTCGCACCTACGCGAGTTATAACGCGACTGCGGTTCGCCAAAAGTTAGCCAGCGGGATTTGGGTCACAACTCTACTTAACACGGTTGCCGTTACCAACGACAAAAACAAAATGAAGCCTTTCAGCTATGTCGTCAAATATCAAAATTATCGTCAAGGTGAATCGGATGTCAAAATCCTTGACGATGACACAATCGCAGCGGTTCACTAACACCTCGTGTCGCTGCAATAAGGAGGATTGGTAAATTATGGCGGAATTGTGATTTATCAATCCTCATTTTATAAGTTGGGCAAACCTCATATCCTCTAAATAAAAGCGAAGAGTTTTAGGCGGCTCTTCGCTTTTATTTGTTTAAAGCGCACCAAAAGTTTTCTAAAAATTATTTGGTTCATTTTACTAATTTACTGCTAATGAAATCGTCCGCTACTGCTTAATAGTTCTCATTGATTTATTACATACTTATACGTTTTTCCGTTAGAAACTATGCAATAAGAGTCCAACACGCTTATGTTTTTTGAAAATTAAATCTAACAATCGCGGCTCTGCCGCCCGATGAGCGGAAAGTCTCTGACTTCTGTGCAGGACAAAAACCTATAAACGAAGTCTTGTATTAGTCTTGTCACTCATTAACCGCACTACATTGGCAAATTTTGCTTGCCACCAACTTTCTGCCAGATGTGTAATGATTTGTGTTAATTCATCTAACCCGACTCGAAAAATGGAACGAGTGCGCCGACCTTCTTTGTTAATTCTGATTGGCTTGTCTTTAGCCATAATTTCGCCAACTCGCACCGCCCAAATAAAGGAGAGTGCAATTATTGCTATCAAACGTCGCAACCTTTCAGGCTCACAAAGTCGTGTTCCCTCCAAATAAAAACCTCTTGTTTTGACCGACTCAAACATCTCTTCAATCCGCCATCTCTCCCCATATTCATCAAATATTTGACTTTTCTTCTCTCCGGCAGGGGCAACGACAATCAAGGTTTCGGTTTCTGATAACCGTTTTGCCCAAACTCGCACCTTCGCTCCCCACAATAATTTGGAACGGCGAAATTTGACCGTCACCCCAATCGCCAATCCGCGCACTAACTCTCGCCCGCGCAACACGCGCCCACTACTGCTTGTAAATGCTGTGTCGTGACGCACTCGCAGACGAAACCTCAACTTCTCCCTTTGCAAATATTGATAAAACTTTTTCCCGTGAAATTCCCGGTCACCAATCACATACTTAACTTTATCAAAGCCGATTACTCGCTTAAATTCTTCTAGCAAAGCCACTCGCTCCAAATGTGAAGTGCATCCCGCTTTGGCTAAAACGTGCCACACAATCGGGCAACACACTCCATTGCGCCATAAACACAACACCAACACATTGACCGACTTGCCACGGATTTTCCACTCTGTCCGGTCAAGCACTAAAATAAATGGTGCTTTAACTCCCGCCAATTTCACCAACAGTCGGGTTAATTCGTCAAACGGCAACTCAAATCGTCGCATCAATCTTTGCAATTGTTTGTAACGCGAAGCAAATTCAGTTTTTCCGGGAAGTGCCGCTGCGAGGCGTGCTAAATTTACTGACCGCACTTGCAAGAGTGCCAAAATTACTCGCGCCAATAATTTGAGTCGCGCCCGATTCCACGTTAAACTATCTTCAAGCGTTTGTTGCAACAAAGCCGAATCAGTCATACTTAAAGTTCTCCTTTCCCAAGAATTGGTCTTCTAAAGAAAGAATAACCGAAAACTTGACTGATTCTTTTATCAAATATCTATTTTTTGTCCTGCACAGAAGGCACAGCCTTTCCGCTCATCAGCGGGCGAAGCCCTTAAAAACTTTTTTGTTACGTTTAATTTTCAAAGAACATTAGCTTGTTGAATCACCTAACCTCTATTCTTGCTAAACTTGAAACGACAAGCTGAAGCGTGTCGGACTTTTTCGGCAAACTTTATATTGCATAATTTCCATTAGTAAACGGTATTAGGCAACTTGATTTAAGAATGTTTTATTGTAATCAACAAATCGGAACGAGGAAAAGTTGCGACTTTGCTAAGTTGTAATGCGAATTAGTAAGTAAGTGGACAGAATAAATTTAAACAATAGGCAGAAACGCGAGTGTGAACGAGCGTGTTTAACGCTAAACTTGAGACACGCTTCCTCACGGTCGCGTTTCTGCCTGTTCTATAAAATATTTTTGTCTCATTACTTATTTGAAATAAATTTTAAATAGCCACGTCATTTATGGTGCGGTGCGATAAAAAAAGCGAAAAAGGGTATTCAACGTCTTTATAATTCACTTGAACAATAATTGCACCATTAGAAATGCAGAAATGCCATCTTTGTTCGTTAGACCAGCTGCCGGGCAAAAGACGACAAGAATCGGCAGCGTGCTCGACACGTCATTCGGCAAATCGGCCCGCAATTTGAGTCTCTCACCCTGCCTGTTAGAGAGTGGCTCAATCCACTCATGCCCGCCCGTGGAGTCGTAGTGATGGTGCATGGCACCACTCAACACTCCGGCAGTTTCGAATTGTTCGCCAACCACCTCTCCAGCCTCGGTTTTAAGGTGGTTGCTTACGACATGAGAGGGCACGGCCGGTGGTATCACAACCAAAGGACCTTCGATGAAGGCGACCACGTCAATTACAGCCGCAGCTCTCAAGATCTAATAGTTTTGCTCACTCATTTGCGCGTCAAATATCCGACTCTGCCCTTGTTCTGCATCGGCGAAAGTATCGGCGGAGCAGTAGCCGTAAGAGCCGGCAGCGCCAATCCCGGTCTCGTAGACGGTCTGGTCCTGGTCAGCCCGGGCACCAAACCCTGCAATTTCAATCCAGTCATGGTGGCAAAAGATTTCGTCAAAGGCGTCACGCACCTCGACCGTTTGATGGATGTGACTCGCTACATCACCCGCTATTCCTCGGACGACAATCGCGTCACCAAAGAGATGGTCACAGACCCGCTTTCCCGCACCAGGTTGACCGGAAAAGAAGTGCTGCAAACCGGATACTTCATCAGCACGACACCAAAATTCGCATCGAAATTAGCCGATCACATTTCCGTTTTGATCATTCAAGGCGAAGAGGATCGCATTGTTTCCGCCAACACCATCAAGTCGATTTACAAAAACCTGCATTCGAAAAACAAGTCTGTCGTTTATTTGCCTGAATGCGGACACGTGCTGCTCGGCACGTCCTTCCTCAAACCGCTGGTAGTGTCATCGATTTCTCAATGGCTGGTCCAACGCTCCAAAGAAAAGAATTCTGCGCTTACGGGCATCCGACAAAAGTCTCCTCGCGGATAATGCAATCCATTCTCCAACCGCGAGAATTTGCAACGAGCGACCGCAATGGGGTTGCTTGCGCTGCTAGAATGGGCATATTAATCGCTGGCGTCCCGGTCTCCCTTACTACTCCTAACACTAGCTGCCACCACTAAATCGTTGCAGCGCGAGGATCTATGTCAAAGACCGTCACACTAATGGAAGCTTTACTCAAGGATCCCGCAGTCAGCGTTCGATCA
>ENA-OOPF01000031-OOPF01000031.1-human-oral-metagenome-genome-assembly--contig:-NODE-31-length-7553-cov-9.505521_pt1 | contig 7553 bp, 9 predicted proteins | sample MGYA00245297_ERZ501136 | MGnify/ENA primary metagenome ERZ501136 (study PRJEB25959, sample SAMN05335059) | human oral metagenome | host: human-associated | place: USA: California | collected 2014-05-27... | reverse complement strand
TGATCTAGATTTAAAGCAATCGTATCTCCATTTTTTCCATATGGTCCATTTGCGTTTTTGTGGAGTACTACCAAAAATAGCTATCACTTTAGGTTTACTTACAGCGCAAGCCAAATGTATGGGTCCGCTATCGGCACCAATTACAGCCTGTGCCTGTTCAAATAATGCCATTAATTCAATTAAGTTAGTGCGTCCAGTTAAATTCAACAAGTTTGAGTTACCTGCTTTGCTTATATTTTCTTCTAATTGTTTGTTGGCAAGTAGATCAGATTTGCCACCACATATGATTAATCGATAATTTTGATTAGACAGTAATAATTTTGCTAATTCTTCCCATTTTGAAATGGGCCAAATTTTGGTCTGCCAAGTTGTCCCTGGAATAAGAATTATATTTTGGCGATCTTCTTTATTCGTTCTAGCCAATACTAACCAAGATTTTACGGTTTGTTTGACATCTTCAGGAATAATAGGTAAGGGAAATTGAGCACTAAGCCAGGTGGCAGGGACATTGCTACCAACTAATTCAAACAGCTTAAGAGCAAGCTTGAGATTTAAATCTACTATATGAATGTCCGGGCCAAAATAATTTCCCACATCTACTGGATGGGTAAGAAATTTATCCGCCCACTCACGTGTATGGGCAAAACCTATACGTATTTTGGCACCAGATAACAAACAAAGAATGCCACTTTTAAAGAGCCCTTGCGCATCAAGGGCAATATCATATTTATGAGATTTAAATTGGCGCCAAAAATCATATAAGGAACCGATTGCAGATGGTATTTGTTGAGAGGACGCTTCGGGTTTAGCTGATAATGAATCAGAAAGTACCACTCCAAGTGGTGCCTTGGCAGAAGGCAAGATTTCGGCTGGCGTGGCCGATGGTGCCTTTCTAAAGACAGATTTACCTGGAAAAATAATCACTCTATCTACGGCTAGATTATTGATCAAAAGTGGTGCGGCCAGACTTTCTACCACCCAAGTTATTTTTGCCTCTGGCAAATAACGTTTTATGGCTGCCGCCACCGGCAGTGTGTGCACCACATCACCTAAAGCAGATAGTCTGATAATTAAGATTTCTGGTGCCACCATATTACCTGTTGCTCTATTTGGTAATTTTACTTAACGATTGTAATTTTTGATACCAGCCATCAAAAATGGTGCCCGCACCAGGGGTAGGGGCGGTTTTGTAGTCACCATTTTTGGTGACTTTACTAATATATTGCAAAAAGATATCCAAATGACTTCCAATTTATAGACTTTTTGATAATATGAGTAGTGCCACTTCAAGTGGTGGTATTTAGCATAACTGGTCCGGCGTCATCTGTAATACCAGATGTCTTAGGAAACTAACTGCAAGTGCCTTTAGCTTCAGAAAAGCATGAAAGTCCCGCATCAACGGGCGTGCTGTTGTGCTTAAAATTTATGTTGACAAAGGAGAATATAACATGAAACGAAGTTCTAGAAAGCTATCTAGGCCTAAAGGTGCTTCGGCAAGGTCTGCCAAGGTATCCCATAAAGGTATTAAATTAGTGCGTAAATCAAAGGGTTCTGTAAGAGCTAATCGAGCAGCAGCCGCTATGCGTGGTGATGAACATTATCTCAAGTTCAGCGGCAAATTTACTGTACGTTTGCCAAAATCATTGCACCAAGCCCTTGTAGAAAGAGCCGAAAAAGAAGGAGTAAGTCTCAATCTTTTCGTAACCAACGCTTTATCTAGAACAGTGGCAGTTTCTGGCAAAAAGAGATAAGACAAATACAGTCGTCCTTACAAAAAAGCGCTTAGTAAATTGCTAAGCGCTTTTTTATCATAGTGCTAAAATACAACCTTAATATTTTTTCAAGCTTATGCAAAATATCTCTACTAGTCCTGAACCTGATTCACTGCCACCTTACAAATATCCTGTCTGGATTATCGTTTTTACTCTCTTTACAGCTAGCGTATTTTTAATAGCAGCAGCTTCAATTCCTAAAGCTATACAAGCAAAAAAAGACTTAAAAGAAGCGCAGGCTTACTCAGATAAAGGGGATTACAGAAATGCTATAGCTAGCTATACGCAGGCTCTGGGTAATTATCCTGATTCTAGCGAAGCACGTTTTAATTTAGCTATAGTTTATTTTAAGCTAGGGGATAAAGGCGCTAATCAAAAAGCTTTGCAGCTATTAGACGGTGTCTATTTAAACGAAAATCGGCTAAAGCAATTACATGAGGTTATGCCGGAGGAATATTGGTCAGAAACAGAAAAGCGAATACAGAATCGTAGCAAGAGAAAGAGGCATTAGCACATGTTTTTTATACCTGGCTTTATCGTTGCGCTTCTAACTTTTCCTGGTGTCGTGGTGCACGAAATAGCTCATAGACTTTTTTGCGATATTGCTGGTGTTCCGGTTTATGAGGCTTGTTATATACGGTTTGGCAGTCCAGCAGGGTATGTAATACATGGTCCAGTAAAGAAGCTAGGAAGTGCATTTTTAATAGCGGTGGGACCATTTATTATCAACACTCTTTTGTGCGCGATTATTTCATTTCCTGCAGTAGTAATTTTTGAAGCTGTGGATGACTTTACTTCACCATTGAACTTGTTCTTGCTTTGGATGGGCATATCCATCGGAATGCATGCTTTTCCCAGTAAAGAAGATCTAGACAATTTTTATGAGGCGGTAAAATCCACCCATGGCTTTAGTCCTTTACTTGCATTTTCTTTTTTGCTTAGTTTTATTTTCAAGATCGCCCGTTTTCTTAGTATCGTGTGGTTCGATGCTATTTACGCTATTATGGTGGCGATGATTCTACCCACGTGCCTGCTGTAATATATATCCAGGATTAGGGTATTGTTTAGTAAATTTAATTGATTAGCGAAACTTATAGTTATTTTCGATAGTGTTATTGAAAATTATTAGTTGTTTCTGACAAGTTTGACGATTATTGCTTGAAAAGAGTAGACTCTTTTTGGCTTGTGGGCAATTGCATACGTAATGAATTACAAAGTACCAATACTAAATCTCCAAGAACAATTTTCTACTATTGCTCCTGAATTAGAAGCGGCGGCATTATCTGTTTTACGCAGTGGAAATTATATTCTTGGAGAAAAATGTCTTGAATTCGAGAAAGAAATGGCCAAGCTTTGCGGTTGCCAATATGGAATTGGAGTGGCCAACGGCACTGATGCTTTGGAATTAGCGCTTTGGGCTTTAGATATTGGACCGGGCGATGAAGTGATTACTCCTTCCTTTACTTTTACTGCCACTGCTGAAGCAATTGCTTTACGTGGAGCAAAACCTGTTTTTGTTGAAGTAGATGCAAAAACTTTCAACATAGATCCCAGGCGCATAGAAGCTCTGGTTACAAAAAATACTAAAGCAATTATGCCTGTTCACTTATACGGCATGCCCGCCAATATGGATGAAATCATGTCTGTTGCCCAAAAATATTCGCTAAAAGTAGTAGAGGACAATGCTCAAGCCATAGGTGCAACTTATAAAGGCAACCCCACAGGATCTTTTGCTGACATATCTTGTATCAGTTTTTATCCAACCAAAAATTTAGGTGCTTGCGGAGACGCTGGCATGATGGTTACTAATAATAGTTTTCTTGCTGAACGTTTACGGAAGTTGCGGGCACACGGAATGAAGAAGCGTTATTATCATGATGAAATAGGAATAAATAGCCGACTGGATGAATTGCAAGCAGCTCTGTTACTAGCTAAATTAGCGCATTTGCAAAAATGGAACGAAAAAAGAGCACAGCTAGCTAAAGCCTATGATCAGGCTTTAAAAAATATTTCTTGGTTGAACCTGCCTGTTTTAACTGACCCAGACGATACCACGCATGTATGGCATCAATATACTGTTGTTGTTAATTTGGGTGACCAAGATTTTCCAGTAAATTTAGGTAGCGGCAGTGACGTTTCAGCTAGCACCATACGCGATACCGTAATTACTAAACTGGCTGAACAAGGTATTGGCAGTATGTGTTATTACCCGATTCCCATTCACTTGCAAGTGGCATTTGGCGAATACGGTTATAAGAAAGGCGATCTGCCAATTACAGAGAGATTAGCTGAACGAGTAATTTCTTTACCGATGTATCCAGAATTGACCAATGAAGCAGTTAAGCAGGTTAGTGATGCGTTAAATAAAGTTGGGCAAGAAATGCTAGCTTCATCTATTGGACAGGGACAAAGCCAAGTTTATTCAAATACGAGAACAGGCTAATGGATAACAATGCTAATTGTTATATTAGTTCTAAGGCCAAAATCGCAAAAAATGTAAAAATCGCTCCTTCTGTTTTTATTGCTGATGGTGCAGTAATCGAGGATAATGTTTCCATTGAACCTGGCGCAATCATTTATGAAAATGTACATATCGGGCCAAATTCGTTTATTGGCGCACAATGTATATTAGGTGAAAGATTAGCTGATTATCTTAAAGACAAAAATTACACTAATCCTGCGCTAAAAATTGGACAGGACAGTGTCATACGATCGGGCACTATTATTTATGCTGGTTGTTCGATGGGAAATAATTTTCAAACTGGGCACAGAGCAGTAATTCGCGAACAGAGTATTTTTGGAAATAATTGTGGATTTGGTACTCTTTCTCAATCCGATGGCTATATAAAAGTTGGCAATAATTGTCGATTCCATAATAATGTTTTTATTGCCACTTATACAACTGTTGAAGATAATGTTCATTTTTATCCGATGTCTTGTACTGTGGATAGTCTTCATCCTCCTTGTCAAAAAGGTAGAGAAGGACCGTATTTAGAAAAAGGTGCCATTATTGGTGCTAAGGTATTAATATTACCTCGTGTGCGCATAGGGGCAGGTTGTGTTATTGCTGGTGGCTCTATAGTAACGGAAGATGCGCCACCACAGACAGTGCTAGCGGGGAGTCCAGCTAGAGTAAAAAAGATGCGGTCAGAAGTACGCTGTCAACTGGAAGATCGCCCCGCTTATGAAGTGGCGCTTGAAACATTTAAAGGTTAAACTATCAATGTTCTCGGGAGGAAAGTATATTGCTACATCAATTAATTGACCCACTTTTGCAGATTGTAAGAGACACTATTGCAAGTTGGGGATATATAGGTATCGTCATTATGATGGCTATTGAATCGGCCAATATACCTTTGCCAAGCGAAGCAATAATGCCAACAGCCGGATTATTAGTTCAGCAGAACAAAATGAATTTTCACCTTGCTGCGTTAGCAGGTGCTTTAGGTTGCTTGCTTGGATCTATTCCGTCCTATTGGTTAGGTTTGATAGGTGGCAGACCATTTTTACAGAAGTATGGAAAGTACTTTTTACTTAAAGAAAAAGATTTAGAAACTGCAGATAAATGGGTGGCTCGTTATGGGGATTTAGCATTTTTTATTTGTAGAATGCTACCTGTAGTTAGGACATTTATTTCTTTTCCAGCAGGTGTGTTGAAGGCACATTTTGGTATTTTTTGCCTACTCACTTTTTTAGGGTCTTGGATTTGGTGTTATTTTTTAACCTGGGTAGGCGTTAAGTTTGGAGAGAATTTAGAAAGCTTTATTGGCATTTGGCATAAATTCGATATTTTAATTGTAGCTGTTGTTGGTGCTGGTTTCATTTATTACTTAGTCCACCACTTGCGCAGCAAGTAGCCTTAGGAAAATAGCAATATTATTTAGCGTGATTTTCTATACTGGCGACGACGAGTGTCAGCCCGGATTTGTAAAAGGCTGTCTAAAGCCACATGACGATCAGGTCCATCCCACCTTTTCAACCATTCTTCAACTGCCTGTTGAATCATGCCACTTTTATCAGGTGAATGCGCGCCGTATAAGCGCTTTAATTCAAGCCAAATCGATTGCAGCGCTGCTAATTGATAAGCAGGCAATTTAATTGTATAAGCGACGTATTTATCGTCAGCATATGTCTTTTGGGGGATTTTTAATTGACCGCTATCGTCTTCAACCACTTCGATTTCATTTTCGGCTTCAAAATCCGAAGATATACTTTCTGATGGGGGCCAAGTAGCGTTAACATTATGTTCGTCACTCATCTATTATTGCCTCTGGCATTTTTAGACTATCAAAGCATATTATAGAATTAGATTTTAGAATTAGCTTGATAGAGAAGTTAACCAAGTTGATAAAATGGGCTAAATAAGTCTATAGCAAGTATTTTCAAATGATTCATAAGTTTTTTTGAAGGCAATAAGCCCGTGTTTCAAGATATTATCCGAGCCACAGTGCAAAGAATTTTTAGCGATAAAATTTTGCTAGGATTGCTTATTGTTTGTTTATTAGGATTTTTTGTCGGCGGCTTTAGCGGACATAAAGACGAGCCGCCTGTCCCAGTAAAAGGAATAGAAAGAGCTGCTAGTCCTCAAACAAATTCTTCAACCAATAGCGCTTCCCAAAATCAAACTCCCAGCCAAGAAAACAGTCCTGTGTCATCGGGAGGTTCTACTTATCATACTGAGCAATTGGAGCCAGCTTTGGCTGTAGATTTTGTTAAGTGGTGGATGAAAGCAGCTATGGATTATTCAAAAACTTCAGCAAGACAAAGTCATGAAGCTGCTTCTAATTGGATGAGCCCGGAAGCTTATAAAGCCTTCCGCGAAGCGTTTTGGACAGAGGATCTAGCTGACCAAATTACCTCTGGTGTAACAGTAGCTGCCTTCCAACCTATAGCTGTCCAAGCCGAAGCAATCAATCCTGATCATTCAGTTGTGGTTGGACTGACTGGCACTCTAATCATGCACAACACGCATGAACGCCCGGTCTCCAATCAAATTCAAATAGATCTTTTAGTACGTAAAGGAGATACCGGACTTAGAATTGCCGGTATAAATAATCGCGTAACTACGCCTAGCGCCTCTACTTATTGATTAATTCTGAGTTTTAAGTGCACATTCGCCCTGCTGCCACTTGACCACATAGATATGCTATATTGGCATTCTATTTTGACTTGTTCAAATATGCTTTACCGAGCCTTATGGTGTGCCGAGATAGCTCAGTCGGTAGAGCAGAGGACTGAAAATCCTTGTGTCGCCGGTTCGATTCCGGCTCTCGGCATATTATTACTTCTCTTTTATGTCGATGAAAAAATACTGGCAGTATTTGTTAATTGTTTTACTGATCTGCTCAATGAGCGCAGTAAGGGCTGAAAATATTGGCTCTTTAGAAACAGACAGCAATTTTATTATCAAACCTTATTTGCAACTTGGCAATCATCCATTATTAGAACCAGAAGAAAAACTTGAATTACTCTGGGTGGCAGACGGTAATCAAGACATATGGAAAGTGCAAACTAAATTAGGCAAACAGGCTCAATGGGTAGAGCAAAAGCCTGCTTGCAAAAATATTCTTTCATTCTCTGTGCCTGAAAAATTATATCTTTGGGATAATCCTATTGAGGGCTTGCAGCCTGGAGAAAAGTTTCAATATAAACTTACTAAAAATGGCAGCGATGTTTTTACAGGCACTGGACTAGCTCGCAAAAAAGCTGATCAACCATTGCGCTTTGTTTTATTCGGCGATACAGGCGCTGATACTTCTGCTGAAAAAAAGATTGTCTACC
>ENA-OOPF01000030-OOPF01000030.1-human-oral-metagenome-genome-assembly--contig:-NODE-30-length-7660-cov-42.491438_pt1 | contig 7660 bp, 3 predicted proteins | sample MGYA00245297_ERZ501136 | MGnify/ENA primary metagenome ERZ501136 (study PRJEB25959, sample SAMN05335059) | human oral metagenome | host: human-associated | place: USA: California | collected 2014-05-27... | reverse complement strand
ATCATCGGCTCGTATAATGTGTGGAATTGTGAGCGGATAACAATTTCACACAGGAAACAGTATTCATGTCCCCTATACTAGGTTATTGGAAAATTAAGGGCCTTGTGCGGGCCCCCGTCAATTCTTTTGAGTTTCACCCTTGCGAGCGTACTCCTCAGGCGGTATACTTATCGCGTTAGCTTCGACACAGTCGGGGTTGAGCCCAACTACATCAAGTATACAACGTTTACGGCATGGACTACCAGGGTATCTAATCCTGTTTGCTCCCCATGCTCTCGCGCCTCAGCGTCAGGAAATAGCTAGAAAACCGCTTTCGCCACTGGTGTTCTTCCACATATCTACGCATTTCACCGCTACACGTGGAATTCCATTTTCTCCGCCATCCCTCTATAGACAAGCAGTTTCCCATGCAGCTCCGGAGTTGAGCTCCGGAATTTCACATAAGACTTGCTTGCCCGCCTACGCGCCCTTTACGCCCAGTAAATCCGATTAATGCTTGCACCCTCCGTATTACCGCAGCTGCTGGCACGGAGTTAGCCGGTGCTTCTTTACGCAGTACCCTCAAGTTGAGTAGTTATTAGTTACTCTCCCTTGTTCTTGCGCGAAAGGACTTTACAACCCGAAGGCCTTCATCGTCCACACAGCGTCGCTTCGTCAGGCTTTCGCCCATTGCGAAAGATTCTCGACTGCAGCCTCCCGTAGGAGTCTGGGCAGTATCTCAGTCCCAATGTTGGCGGTCAATCTCTCAATCCGCCTAGACGTCTTAGCCTTGGTGCGCCTTTACCACACCAACTAGCTGATATCCCATAAACCCCTCTCTAACCGCAAGGTCCCTTTCGGAATCCCCTACTTTGATGCCATGAGCACTCGCTCTCGACACCGCATTCGGTATTAGCGGCCGTTTCCAGCCGTTATCCCCAGGTTAAAGGCAGGTTGTTTATGTATTACTAACCCTTCCGCCACTAAGTAGCAAGTTACCCTACTACTTCGTTCGACTCGCATGCCTCATCCACGCTGTCAGCATTCAATCTGAACCAAGATCAAATTCTCAATGAATTTGAAAAATAAAATATATTGACTTTTCGAGTTGCTTCCCCGATTTAACTCGGGAAGCAACCCACACAAACCTTACTGGTTTCATCACTTGTTTACTGTTTTCAAAACAATATCCCACCTTGTTACGGGTAGTGCCGGCTCTTAAGACTTCGGCTTTTCTTTACTCAGCTTCGAATCGCTTCGTAAGATGGCAAAACTATACAAAATCTCTCCTATTTTCCGCAAACACTTCTACAAAAAAACATAATTTCACACCCACACATACGCAAGAACGGTTTTTTAAATCGTTTGCCACTTAAAAAAATCACACAAACCATTCCAAAGCCCACATTTCCAGACCTAAGCATAAGCTACATATATCAGACTCTCAAAGATTTTCGCGGCTGCAAACCTCAGGATCAATCACAACACCCTAAACACAGAGAATCATTCTCCAGCAACCAAGAAAAAACAATAAGCCATCGCCACAAACCCCGATCTAATGCCAGATATAGCTATATAAGGTAAGAAGGCAAGAACGATGGCTATATATAGATGGAGACAAACACTCTAAACGCAACTTAAACCTTGGCCCAATCTACTATTAGACAGCAAAGAGCAAGCTACAACCTTCTCCACTCCCTTATTCACAAAAAAATCCCTACACAGAATTTTTCTATGTAAGGATTTGAAAGACATCCCGAAAAATATTACAGTCCTTAATAACACGCAAAAGGCATCGACCTTTATAACCTATCTCACATCTTCTCCTAAAAAACTCCAAAGGATGCTTCTTCTCCTAATCTTAGGATTAGATGTTAGGAGTGGTTCCTTTCCAATAAAATCGTCACAGGCCCTTCGTTAACCAAAGAAACTGACATCTTCGCCCCAAAAACTCCCGTCTGAACAAAGATCCCCTTCTTTTGAACTTCGCAAATAAATTGCTCATATAATTCTTTCGCCATCGAAGGGGCTGCCGCTTTGGTAAAAGAAGGCCTTCTTCCAGAAAGACAATCCGCGTAAAGAGTAAATTGAGAAACAATCAAAACTTCCCCTCCACACTCAACAATCGAATCTTGAAAGCCGTCTTCACCTCTACCAAACAATCGTAGAGACACAAATTTGTTAGCGAGCCAGACAACTTCTTCCATAGTATCATCATGAGTTATCCCCACTAAAACAAGAGCACCTTTACCAACAGCTCCTACCACTTTTTCTTCCACTTCAACACTCGCTTTCGAGACTCTTTGCACTAAAATTCTCATTTCTTACCCCTTTCTCTAATTCTTCCGTTTACAATAAAGCAAAAAGTATTTTAGGATTCAAAACATGCTTAACCATTTCCGCTAGGGATACTATATAATGAGGCATAAATAACTTATGAGGCATTTCTCCTTACGTTCTTCAAAATCTCTGGTGTCGGCTACGCTATTTTTACACCTCCTAAGTTCTGACTTTTGCTATACGCAAAGCTCAGCGATCCCCCTACTATTGGCTTCTGGGGATTCTTTGGAAAAGCAAGATGAAACGAAGTATACAGTGAACTTCAATCATGTACCTATTGTTGAAGTCATTCGTTTTGTCAGCAAAATCACTCATACAAATTTCATCTTTGAAGAAAACGATCTGCAATTCAGCGTCTCGATCCTTTCTGAAGAGCCAATTTCCGCTAAAAACATCACTTCTGCTCTGATTCAAATTCTCAGAGTTCATGATTTGAGACTCTTGGAACAAGACAACAACTTGCTCATCACGAAAAGTACCGAAGTTAGACAAATCCCCACTTTGATCTCTGCAGAACTTCCTCTTTCTGAAAAAACAGAAGCGCCCATTGTCACTCGAGTATTTCGCATTAAAAATGCCAATCCCGCTTCAATTGCTACCATTATTAGACCCATGGTATCTGCAGCTTCGCAAATCGAAGTATCTCAAGAAACAAGGCAACTCATAGTTACCGATATTTTAACGAACATCGACAAGATCGCATCCTTGCTCATTAGCTTAGATGCTCCCAACACACAACTAGAGATTGAATCCTATGTCGTAAAACACATAGGACCTTCCAATCTTATTGCTTTAACTCAACAGATATTGTCGGCCTTTGCGGATAAAAATCCTCTGATTTTCGTTCCTCAACCAGAAACTAATACTATTTTTATAGTGTCGACTCCTTATCTGACCGAGCGAGCTTTAACGATCATGGAAGATTTGGACATCCCTCCAAAGGGAACCCTCATTAGTGATAGCGGGACAAGCAATCAAGACCTCTATATATATAAGATGGTTCACAAAACTCCTTTTGAGGTTGTAGCAAATCTAAAAGATCTCTACGCACAAATTCACGAAAGTGGATCTGGAATGTCTTCTTCCTTATTACAAGCATTACACGACGTTAAACAGATCCCAGACACAGACTCTCTACTCTTTATTACAGACGCAGGGACCTGGGCAAAGGTACAAAATTTACTTGCAGGCATAGATGCACTTCCATCACAAACGGTAGAAAAATCTTCTTTTTGGATATACAATATTCAACAACTTGGCTTTCAAGATATAGAATCCTATTTGATCAATGTTTCTAAGGATCTCCATGATGGTCAGTTTTCTTATGTCATAGAAAACATGAAATGGAACAAAGAAAGTAACTCCATAGTCTTTAAGGGACCAGAATCCGTCTTAAAAAAACTGCAGGAGATGCTTCCTAACATAGACTCGCCCAATGGCGGGCAAAAATTTTACGTTTATCAAGTACAAAACGTATCCAAACAACAAATTTTAACTGCCTTGACCGACCTTACTAAGGATTTGCAAGATCCAAACCTATCAAAATCGATAGCGAATGTAAAATGGATTCAAGAAAACCATTCTTTAGTATTCAATGGGACTGCGGATGTTATCAGCAAACTACAAAGCATATTACCTACATTAGACCTTGCTACTCTAGCAAATCCTAAAAACAACTTCATTTTCTACACCCCTGTCAATTTATCTGGAGAAGCATTGTATAAACAAGTTCAAGATCTTGCGATGAACTTGGAAAAATCAGGCCTAGAAAATGCAGATGTTTTAAGCGCTCTTCGTTCTGCAACATGGACTCCTTCTTCTAATTCTCTTCTTTTTACAGGAGATTCTCAGACCTTAAGCAAAGTTCAAAAAATTGTAGAAGATCTTGACAAGTCTGGCATGGAAACTCCTATAGAGGTATTTCTCTATCAACCACAATATCTTTCTCAAGACGAGCTCAAAAAAGCATTAGACCTTTTAGGTAAAAGCCTCAATTCATCTGACGCTGCAAGCAAAAATCTTTTAAAAGCCATCCAAAATGTTCAGTGGGTACCTCAAAGCAACTCTTTCCTATTCAAGGCAGATAGCGCGACGTTAACCCAACTTAAGCAAGCTCTAGCTACGTTAGATAATGCCAATGCCGGCCAATCATCTCTAGCTCACAGTTTTTACCTATATAGACTACAACAAGCTTCGGGGACCGTCGTTATTCAAAACCTCAAAGACCTTACCGGCAATATCGCATCGGAAGATCCTCAAAATATCGCTCTGATCAAAGCAATTAAAGGTCTGAAATGGGTAAAAGAAAACAATTCTATTCTCATTACCGCTCCCCCTCAGATTATTGAAATTATCAAGCCTTTGATAGCAGAATTTGATGTTGCGTCTCCCTTAAGCGGAGCTGACAAAGAAAAGATGGAATTTTTCATCTATAAGCCTACAACTCAAAGCCCGGAGCAAATACAAACTTCCTTACAAGAGTTTGCCAAAGACTTAGAGCTCTCTCAACTTAATGACCCCGATTTTTTACACACACTTCACTCTATCCGTTATGTCCCAGCGTCTAAATCTCTTGTTTTTGTTGGGACTCCAGACTCTCTCGTAAAACTTAAAAACTTTTTATCCACGTTAGATTCAACAAGCGGGCATGCTCCTATCCAAAAGATCGGAGGAACAACCTTTTTAATTTATAAAGTGCAAAATGCTTCTGCCTCGGAGCTCATAAATTCTTTGCAAACTTTTTCCAAGCAACTCGCAAAATCTGATATTAGCGACAAAGCGCTCGGAACCTGTTTGGACACTGTCAAATGGATCAAAGAAACCAACTCTTTGCTCTTTACTGGAAGTGAAGAAACCTTACAAAAAACAGAAAAACTTTTAGAAAAGTTTGACCTCACTTCGCTACACCACACTGCTCCTAGAGCTTCAACAGCCACTTTTTTTGTATATAATCCTAAATATCAAACAGGATCTGAGCTCATCCATATCTTAGAAGATTTCCAACGCAACCTAGCTAATTCTTCTGTATCTGATCCTCAGTTATTCGAAGCAATCGCTCATTTAAAGTTCATTGATAAAACCAATTCTCTCATCATTTCTGGAGATGAGGTCGCTATCCAAAAAGTTCATTCCCTTTTAGAAAAATTTGATGTACCAGGTCCTCAGTCAGCGCTCCCCTCAATTTCCAACATCGATAATGCGAACTTTCTTATCTATAAACTGCAATATCATAAAGGGATTGAAATTCTAACAGCTTTGAAACAAGTCTCTCAAAGTCTTATGCACAGTGACAAACAAGAACATAAAGCCCTGGTAGACTGTGTGAATTCCTTACAATGGATCGAAGTAACCAATTCCCTCTTAGGAACCGGTGATGCAGGCGTTTTAGATAAAGTCAAAGGCCTAATCCAAAACTTAGATGTTCCTTTAAAACAAGTATTTATTGAAGTTCTCGTAATTCAAACCTCACTAGAAAACTCTCAAACTTTCGGACTCCAATGGGGATCTCAACTACAATACCTCAATAAAACAGTAGGAGCCATGGGGAATTTCCCCGCGCCAGGAAGCAATAACAACAACTTCTTCCAAAGCCCCTTATCACTAACAACTGCTACTAGCCCGCCCGTACAAGGGGGAACTAGCACTACATCCGTTCCGTTTACTTCGGGATTTGATATAGGAGTGATCGGCGATATCATTTTCCACAAGGGAAAATCTTTTCTCTCACTGGGCAGCTTACTAAATGCTATACAAGTAGATTCTGATGCTACAGTTGTGATGAACCCTAAAATCATGGCGCAAGATGGTCATACCTCTAATGTCTTTTCTGGACAAAACATTCCCTTTGTCGGATCTTTTGTCTCTAACCAAGGACAAACCACGACTGAGACGTCCAACATTGAATATCGAGATGTCGGCTTCAACTTAATTGTTACTCCAACTTTAGGAACTAACGACATCATCACATTAGAAATCAGCCAAGATATTACTCAGCAGGTACCAACATCGGTAACGTTTAGTACAGGAACTGTGCAAGGGATTCAAACTTCTCGAGCCACTATGGCCACACGAGTCCATGTTCCTGACCGCCACTTCTTAGTCTTAAGCGGAATGATTCAAGACACGAAACAACATACTAAACAAGGCCTTCCCTGTCTTGGAGGCTTGCCTATGGTTGGAGCACTTTTCTCTCAAAATTCTGTAAGCGATCAAAAGCTAAACGTGATGATCTTTATGAAGCCATACATCCTACGTTCAATGGCAGACTTCGATCATTTAACAGAACAAGAAGAATCTCTCATGCAAGCAGAAGCGGTACTACCTGACGTTAAAGAAACTCAAGATTCCGCAATGGAGATGATTAAAAATATCGAATGATGACCAAACGCTGTTTTTCCCTACTTGCTTTTGCTCTTCTTTCCACATCCTGCTATAGGGTTCCAGATCAAATCGAACCGAAAGTAGACTCTTATGTGCAGGATAGATATCTAACAAGTCTCCCCTCTCCTTTTCCTCCTTTAACAAGCGAAGAAAAAATTCAGGATTGGGGAAAAGAATATCAAATAGCCTTACTCTTTGCTCGTGAAATGGATCTTTATCAGGCCATTACGGCTTTTAAAAGAGCTTCGTTTCTACTACCTTCAGAACACAAACAGAGAAAAGAAGAAATCGATTACGAGATTCTTCTTTGCTACTACGTTGGCAAGAAATACAGCGAAGTCATTTACACCTACGAGCACTCTAGCTTACGCTTTGCAGGGACCCAATTTTCCGCTTGTGAAGATCTGTTAATTATTCTCTATGACTGCTATACACAAGAACAAGACACAGAAAATGCAAACCGCTTTTTACAGTATATTCAAACCTACTACCCTGAAACCGCCAAAAAATTACAAGTGGCTACAGATCTACGAAAAGCAGACCTTGCCTCTCTGAAAACTATCGCTCAAGATCCCGAATACCTTGCAGTAAAAAATTTTTTAGAAACATACGATCGCACAAAAAAATCGATAGCAAAAGCGCAAACACTTAATGCTTTTCTCCCGGGAGCAGGATACCTCTACTTGGGACAAAAACAAACAGCAATCACAGCAGCTTTAATCAACGGTCTTTTTATCGGAGCTTCCTATTACTTTTTTCAAGCTGGAAATATCCCTGCAGGAGTCATATTTACAACTTTTGAGGCCGGATGGTATTTCGGAGGCATATATGGAGCGGGAGAAGAAGCGAAATTTTACAACGAGAGAATCTATGAGGCGCTCGTTACTCCTATGATGAACCATTCTAAAATGTTTCCCGTTTTTATGATCAGTCATGCGTTTTAGTCTCCTCCTTTTTTTTT
>ENA-OOPF01000028-OOPF01000028.1-human-oral-metagenome-genome-assembly--contig:-NODE-28-length-7855-cov-8.861931_pt1 | contig 7855 bp, 9 predicted proteins | sample MGYA00245297_ERZ501136 | MGnify/ENA primary metagenome ERZ501136 (study PRJEB25959, sample SAMN05335059) | human oral metagenome | host: human-associated | place: USA: California | collected 2014-05-27... | reverse complement strand
TTTTTTTTCTAACTGTTTAATAATATTGTTGGGCAAAATGGGAAAGATTTGATTTGTGTATGATGGACTTAGAAAACTATATCCGCCCTGTTTTATGCCAGTGGTTAACTTTTCAGCCATTTCATTGGCGTGTTTAGCATTTTCGTAGTAAAGGTTGTTTTTGAATAATTCTACAAATTGAACGCCCACACCCCTGCCTTTAGCTAGAAGAGCACCTCGTTGTTTAAGATGATAACGAAAATTTTGTTGAAGAGCAGGGCTAACGATGACAATTGCTTCACCATAAAGGGCACCATTTTTAGTACCACCTATATAAAACATGTCAGATAGATTTGCAATTGTTTTAAGGTCATAATCTGCATTTTTAGCCATAAGGGCGCTGCCTAATCTGGCCCCATCAGTATATAAATATAATCCGTTCTCTTTGCAGAGCGTAGAAATTTCTTCTAATTGCTTTTTACTGTATATAGTTCCAAGTTCAGTAGCTTGTGAAATAAAAACAGCTTTAGGCTTGACCATATGTTCATCAGTATGCGCTTGCACTATTTTCAAGATTGATTCAGGCGTCAATCTTCCGTCGATACCAGTTGCTACATTTAATTTGTGTCCGGTAGCTTCTATAGCACCGGCTTCAAATTTATTTGGATGCCCAGTATCAGCAGTAATAATAGATTCAAACGGTTTTAAGAAAGATGCAATAGAGACAAGATTTGCTTGTGTACCGCTGGCAACAAAATAAACCTTGGCTTCTGGTTTATTGATTGATTTTTTTATTAAGTTCTCTGCTTCTGCAGAAAATGAGTCATTGCTGTAACCAGATTCTTGCTGCAGATTCTGGTCGCAAAGCGCTTTTAAAAGATTGGGATGCGCTCCTTCGGAATAATCATCACGGAACAAGTAAGAAAGTGGCATAAATCTCAGTTTCTAGTAAGACTTTGAGTAATATTAGCAGATAGTCAATCTGATTGTTTGCCTGATTTTTTAACTACACTTATTTGTCCATTGGTTTCTAATATCGCAACGTGTACATCAGAAATTGAAGCGATACCAGCGGTTCTAACTGCTTCCATAAGCTCCATTTCGTTAATTTGTTCGTTGCTCATGCTTTCGCGAATAATTATACCGTTGTGAACGAGTACCCGGGGCGCTCCCTCCAATATACGGCTGCCCGTACGGCTATGATAGCTAATTTTATTTATCAACCCACTCAGAATTACAAAAGTAGCTATTGATATGATTGCTGCCAGACCTGAATCATCTGATTTGAGCGCTGCAGCCGCCACTAGATTACCAAGCGTAATTAAAATGACTTGATCGAAAGAAGATAATTCGCCTCCGGTGCGGTTCCTAAATCAAAGAACGATCAATAGAAAAGCAAATAAAAGCGTTGAGCGTAGAACAAGTTCTGTCCAGGACTCTTTTAACTCAAACAATAAAACCTCCAATGTTTATATTTAGCGGTATAAAAAAGGTTCTCCATATTTCTACAAATTCTTCCCTCTGTAAAAACTTTTTTGGGTTTAGGCATCAGGTATTTTCTTGCAAGTTTTCTGTGTACCGGGTTTCGCCTATTTGTATGTTTTGTCGGCCTTGGGACTGCCGCCGTGTATTTGTATCACGCAGAGAATAGATGCAGCCGCAATATTGTTGGGCATAAAATTCTTCGCGTTTGGCAATTTCGTACATGCGGGCTGAGCCGCCTAACTTGCGCCAGTTGTAGGCCCAGTATGTTAGATGCGGATAGCGCGAAGCCACACGGAATCCGGATTGATTAATCTGCTCCATGTCTTTCCACCGTGAAAGTCCAAGTGAGCTGGTGATTACTCTAAAGTCATGCTCATGAGCATAAAGAGCGGTGCGGTCAAAGCGCATATCAAAGCAGGCAGTACAACGTATTCCGCGCTCTGGTTCATGTTCCATACCTCTTGCGCGAGCAAACCAGTTTTGTACATCATAATCTGCATCAACAAATGGGATACGCATTTTTTCGGCAAAGCGAATGTTTTCCTCTTTACGGATTTCGTATTCCTTTTTTGGATGAATATTGGGGTTATAGAAAAAAATAGTGAGATCAATGTCGTTTGCAAGCATCTGCTCCATAAGCTCGCCGGCGCAAGGAGCGCAACAGCTATGCATCAACACGCGTCGTTCTCCCCTTGGCGGATTTAAATTGACATGCTTGACTGGTTTAATAGTTTGCATATAAACATACTAAAATCAATGAATCGCTTGGAAGTGGTGGGCGGTATAGGATTCGAACCTATAACCCCCTCGGTGTAAACGAAGCGCTATAACGTCGTTTGGGCGTTTAGCCCATCTTTTGTCAAGCGTTCTTTGATTATCTCAGATTATCTGAAACTATGTAGCAGAGCCAATACTAAGGCTTTCTGATCATAGCGCTGACTATCTTTCATTTTCTGCCTTGAATAGAAGATGAATAGAAGATAGACTGTATTCACTTTCCGGTCAATCGTGAGGTCAACCTATGCCAAAAATTGCCAAGAACCAGCTTAACTTCACCAAGAAAGAACTTGACAAGATTTACTGTCCGCCTGAAGGTTACGTCGTCTACCACGACACTGTGGTCAAGGGGCTAATCCTTATCGTTTATAGCCGCAGCAAGACGTTCCATATCTACAAGCTTGTTAATGGCAAGCCAATGAAGCCGAAGCTAGGTAATTTCCCAGACATGACTGTGGAACAGGCGCGCACCGAAGCAATTCGAATGCTTTCTGCCATCTCGAAGGGTGAGCCTGTCCACTCCCGAGCCTTATCAAAACCGTCTAGCCTAAGCTTGGGCGAAATATTCGACCACTATATAGATGAATATGCGCAATACCATTGCACCACATGGCAGGAAACCTGCAAGAGCTTTCGGCGATATTTTGGTGTTTGGTGGTCCAGGTCAGCGGACACCGTTACACGGGCGGACGTACAACAACATATGAACATGCTTGGAAAGGAGCGCGGACATCATACAGCTAACCGTGCGTTTGATGATCTGCGTGCTGTGTATTCCTGGGGCACCAAATATGGTTACTACACTGGCACCAATCCCTGCACTGCCATTACCAAGTTCAAGACTCGCTCTCGGGAGCGGTTTATTCGCCCCGATGAGTTCGAAATCTTTCTTGAAACTCTAAAAACTGAAACGAATATCAGCATTCGCGATTATGTATATTTGAGCCTTCTAACCGGTGCCCGTCAAGCAAATGTTCTTGGCATGCGCTGGGATCAAATCGATTTCGATTTGCACCTGTGGTATATCCCGATCACCAAAAACAAGGAATCCCAAACCTTACCGCTGACTGAACTGGCGATGCGTCTTTTGGAAGACCGCCATCAACGACGAGAATCTGACGAATGGGTTTTCCCCAGCCACAGCGTCACAGGACATATTGTTGAACCCAAAGCTGGCTGGCGGAAGTTTCTTGATAGAACTGGTTTGCAAGATCTTCGCATGCACGACCTCCGCCGAACGCTCGGAAGTTATATGGCCATGAATAACCAATCACTGCAGATTATTGGTAAGGTTCTCGGTCACAAATCCACCACTGCAACGCAGATATATTCGCGGTTAGCGTCTGATCCAATTAAGCAGGCGATGGAAGCCGCTCAGGCATCAATGTCTCAGAGCGCAGATATTCTGCCTGCTATTGTAAACAAACGGCGGCTGAAGCGCGTGAAGTAAGAGTTGGATATTGCTACACACCAGATCCGCGGAAATTATGAGCCTAGCCTGGAGACATGTATCTTGACCGGACAAATCTATAAGATTATTATATACTTAACCGGTCAACGTCAACTCGCCTCTAATGTGGTTGACATTAACCGGAGAAATATGTAAGGTTATTATATGTCTAACCGGTCAACGTCAACTAATAGCTGGTTTTTTGCTCGCCATCCAATCTTCACGATGGATGAGTTTGCTGCCTTCAATAAGCAAACTAAGCGTGAGTCTAAATACGCACTGCTTGCTTACAATCGGCGCAGCGGGCGTGTGCTCAACATACGCCGCGGTATCTATGCTGTTATACCAGATGGAGCAGAACCGCAGTCATACATGGTCAATCCATATCTCGTGACAGCCAAGGCCACCAGTGACGCAGTTGTCGCTTATCATTCGGCACTGTCCTTTCATGGCTACGCCTACTCGGACTTCAACTTGTTCACATACTTGACCAAGCAGAAGGAAGCAAGCAAGTTTACTTTCCAGAACAGCGAATACGTTGGTGTTACCCAGCCGAAAGCACTTATGCAACAAGGACGGGATCTTGACGCTGTAGACCTCGTGGAGCATGGCGGCTTGGATATTCGAGTGACTTCGCTTGAAAGAACCCTGGTTGACTGCTTTGATCGCTTGGATATTTCGGGTGGCATCGAGGAAGTCTGGCGTTCATTGGAGCTGGTGCCTTACCTGCGTATATCGCAAATCTTACAATATGTGGTGCTGCTCAATAATGCGGTTACTACTGCGAAAGTGGGTTTTTTCCTTGAGATGAACAAGCAGCGTTTCCATGTTGAGCAAAAGGATCTAGAATTTTTGTGCAGCCGTAGGCCGGCACACAAATCATACATGTTCCGCATGGAGCGTAAAGGAAAGCTAGTCCGTGACTGGAACTTGATTGTTCCAAATGATGTACTGGAACGAACTTGGGAGGAGCCACATTGAAAATTTCGCAGGCAAGGCTCGCTGAGGTAGCAGCTGATACAGGGTTTAGACCGGATACACTTGAGAAAGTAGTCCGGCTCTTGGACCTGCTCAATCAGATAAATGAAAATCCGTACCTCACATCTCGCCTCGCACTAAAAGGTGGAACAGCACTGAACCTATTTGTTTTCGACATTCCCCGTCTATCCGTCGATATTGACCTGAATTATATTGGTGCCGTTGAGTTAGCTGAAATGGAAGCTGAAAGGCCAAAACTCGAAGCCGAAATTCTTGGGATTTGTCAGCGTGTCGGATTGACGCCTAATGAAATTCCATCAGAAGATCATGCTGGTGGCAAATGGAGACTAGCCTACCAAAATGCATTAGGCGGGATGGCTAGCCTGGAACTGGATCTCAACTTCATGTACCGGCTTAACTTTCATCCAGTGATCCGACTCGATTCAAAAAAACTTGGCTCTTACCAGGCTTTGCAGATACCTGTCCTTGACACCAAGGAGTTAGCTGGAGGTAAGCTCTCAGCGCTGCTGACCAGAAACGCCAGCCGCGATTTGTTTGACACAACAAACCTGCTGAAGTTAGTTGATCCCGCTGACGAACAACTAAGGCTCGTATACGTCCTCTATGGTGCTATGAATCCACGCGCTGATTGGCGGCAGGTGACGCCAGACAATCTATCGGCAAGTGTTAAGGAACTCAAACAGAAACTGATTCCTGTATTGCGAACCAAGAGTCTGCCTGCCAAAAAAGACGATGATGCTTTTGCTGCTAATCTAGTTGCTGAGTGTAAAAGTCTGATACTGCCGCTCTTTCCTCTGCGACAGAGCGAGGTGGAGTTCATATCTCTGCTACGCGAGGAAGGGGAGATAAAGCCGAGCTTATTAACTAGAAACCACAGTATGATAGAAACCATCCAAAGGCATCCGGCTCTACTGAGACGAGCCCACTCTGCTAGCCGAAATAGAAAATTATGATCAATCATAAAGGATCAATAAGGATATTAACCATTAAATGATGATCAGAAGGGAAAAAGATGGACATTATACAGGCACAGCATTCTTGAGCACGCTTTGCAGTTTTATTATGTTACCAAATAGTTGTGACAAGCCCGGATGCTGATATGTTTTCATCCTTGGTGATCAGGTTTACGTTATGCTCTTCATCTTGCAGAACAAGCGCCGTAGCAACTATTTGTCGATCGTGCATTTCAGCTATAGCTGACAGCGAGATGCTGCGTTCTACAACAGTTCGTGTGAGCGGATAAACCTCAATACATGGATCGTTATCAATTACAGCAAGAGTATTTTCTACAGTAACCAATGCCCGTCCTTTACCTATAACCCAGCAGGCTTCTGCAAGAACTATGGCCGGAATGATTAAGCTGATATTCGGCTCTTTCAGCACTGATCGCGCCGTTGATCCGAGTCTAGGATCTTCACCTAGAAACCATAAGAGGGCATGGGCATCAATTACATATTTAATGGGCATGTTTTAGTAAGCATCTTTTTCGCCATGCCACTCTGCCGCTCTGAAGAGTTCTTCTGGTAAATCTTTAAGTTCTGGAATCATACCCTCAAAAATCCGTTGACCCTTGGGATGAGTCTCTTTCTCCTCTGACAGCAACGGTACAAGTCGGAATCGCTGCTTGGGATGTTTTACCAGATATGGTACCAATTCTTCTGATGTGCCTTCTTCATAAGCAGGCTGTTGTGACATTGTTTCATCTCCGGCGATAATTCGATTATGAATTATTATAGCATTAATTCCTTATTTCTTTACCATGGTTAGCAAAGACTTTCTAATTTACTGTGCTGTTTCCTTTTCTCTTTTATCACCAGACATCAGCTCCAGATACACTTGAATTGGCGAAGCTATGGAATTCTGATTACGAATACGCATATCAAAATAAACGGTTGGATCTTCAGTTTCTATAAGGGTGACATTCGGGAAGCGTGAATTAATCGCAATAGGTTTCCCTAGCATTTTTATAATGGCCTCAGAATCTTTATTGCAATAGAAAATATATTGCTTCTCTCTAGCCATAGTGGCATATTCATTAACCGAAACAGCTCCGCCCAAAACAATCTTTGCCTTAGCTTGTTTTACAGTAAAAAATATTTGATTGGGAATCTGCTCAAAATCGCTTTCAAATTTAAAAGAAAGTTCTGATAAAACATGCGGTCTTTTATAATTAGCTACTAGACGGTCTAATAATTTATCAGGTTGTACTAGTTTTATCTCGTTTTTATCTCGCCAGATAATTACGTCTTCTTCTAACTGCTTAAGTGCTTTTGAAACAGTTGGCTGGGTAACAAATCCGCCTCTAGTTTCAATTTCTTCCACTATTTGTTGAACAGAAGTATAAACGGGCTTCAACAAAAATACTCTAGCTACCAGGGACGAACTACCTTGATAAACATTTTTTACCAAGCGAGATTGCGGAAAAGCATTAGGTTGGCCACTGCGAAATATCGATAATTTGCCAGGTATAGTTATGATTCCATTGCCGCTTAAATCAATTCCACTGATGGAATTAATACATGGTGATATGTTTATAATGATAGGGGTTTCGAGATATCTAATTGTAAAATTCTGGACAAGTTGAATTTGTGTTAAAACCAGTCCAAGTCCGTATATACTTACTTGCTAGTAAAACTAATAGCTGTAATGATTGATTTAGTTCAATTACTTTATTCAAAAATGAAAATCAGAGCCATTTTTACAATAATATTTGTTGCCTGTTTATGGTTAAGTAAGACCTCAATTGGCTGCATATGTCCTTCAGATTTTTTAGCACATCTTAAGGGTGAGCAAGCAGCAAGCTTTAATAAAGCAACTGATATATGTCAAGACTGTGGTCATACACATAATTGTTGTTCGAGACATCAAAATTTGTCGATGGCAAATATCCCTTCTATTGAAATCTCACCAAAATATGCAATTGAGGCGTCAAGTTACGTTTTAAATTACCAAGTTGATTATAAAAAATATGCTTATCTTAGGCCAAGATTTAGAGCTCCACCTAAACATCTGATTGTTTGTACACCACAAGCTCTAAAGCAAATTCTCCTAATTTGAAAACCCAATTACGAGATCCAACTCTCGTATTGAGTTTTATCATAGGAGGATTTTTTGTATGTATGCGCCAAATACGCATGAACCAAGTTCTGAAAACATCAAAAAAAA
>ENA-OOPF01000027-OOPF01000027.1-human-oral-metagenome-genome-assembly--contig:-NODE-27-length-8042-cov-2.200758_pt1 | contig 8042 bp, 9 predicted proteins | sample MGYA00245297_ERZ501136 | MGnify/ENA primary metagenome ERZ501136 (study PRJEB25959, sample SAMN05335059) | human oral metagenome | host: human-associated | place: USA: California | collected 2014-05-27... | reverse complement strand
GATCACGCGGGTAATGCTGTTATTGCGAACGGTTCCTCCCTGAGTAGCCGGCCCTTGATTGTTGACATAGACACCGAACCAGCCTGAGTTATTCCCGTCAATGCGATTCGTATCCACATCGACACATAGCTTACCCTGTGCCGCAGGCATTGTGAGCACTCCAACGGAAGAGCGTCCTTCAGGCCCAAGCGCAATAGAGTTATGCACCACATGTGCATACACATCCCGATCGCTCTTAGAAAGAGCTCCAATTCCTATGCCTTCTGCAACGGTGATTCTGTTGTTCTGAATTAACAAAGGCGTCTCAAACGCTCCCGATGGATGCATGGTCACAGGGAAGCAGCATAATCCCATTTGATCTGAACTGTTCCAAAGGCTCTCGGATAGGAGCAAATGTCACCTTATTAGAAACAATTGATGCATCGGTAATAACTGCGCTACCCGTTGGATGGATACAAATTCCCTGGGGAGCAGTCTTCGACATATAATGAGCCACGGGAAAATCGATATGGTTATCCGAAAGAACCATCCCAGAAAGGCTTCCCTGGTTTTGCAAAGCAATACAGATGCCGGCTGGACTGCTATTGGCGTGATAAGCGTGTATAGGTAGTACGAGCGTATTATTAGAGATATCGACATCAGTTGCAGTCGCATCCTCTCTCAATGCCAAATAGACACCCTGAGGATCAGATCCCAAAGGAAATACTTGGGGACTTGTCCAGTTATTTTCTGCAATACGCAGGCCAGAAAGGTGAGACCGCTCTCTGAGTTCGATGTCAATACCTTTTACGTCTCCTACAGAAGCAGTACTATCTGATATAAGGGTGTTATGCGTAAATGTGAGACGCGGAGCAGAATTTTTTGAATGCAGACATTGAATGCCTTTGGTCCCCTGCAACGCATTATGGGTGACATGCAGCGCAACAAGCGCCTGCGATTCTACTTTTATCCCGATAGGGGCTATCACTGTGTTGTAACGGACGGTTGCGTTCAAAGATACTTGATCTAAAGCGGAAAGATGAATGCCTTGATCTACAACGGAATGAACGACGTTATTGCTGATTGCAAACTGCATCGACGAAGATCCAGCCCCTTGCCATTGAATCCCCTGCAATACATTGCGCTCCATCGCAAGAGAAACACTGCTGTGATCGTAGAGCTGCCCACAGATCTGCGACAGAGCATTGTGCGTAATCGAACCCGCAACGCGTGCTGAGTCTCGGATACATACATCGAGGACTCCCCGACCCTCTGTACTTGTATTTCCACGCATCTCTAGTTGAACAGCAGCCTCTCCAGAATAGTCGAGCTGAAGTGCAGCGGAGAACGCATTGTTTGCAATGACAAGATCAGACGGCGCCGTGCGCGCGCTCGTCAGTGTCATCCCCCCACCCAACACGTTGTCTCTTATAACAATAGGCCCAAAACAATTTGAGAGAGAGAGGGGTGTCGTCATGGTGTTATTTGCAAACACGACTCCCTCGCTTTCCTCACCTACAACAGCGGGGCCAGAATGGAGTTGGTCTAAAATAAATCCCGAAACTTGGTTCCGATGCCCTAATGTGAGCATAGGGCCGTCTTGAACAGAGCGCAGAGAAGGAGAGCGCTCTGTTTGCGCGGGAAGCACAACAGGACCCTGCCTTGTCTGCAATACATGTTCGACAGAAGAGCCCAGCAGACGCTCGTCATCAAGCAGGGTAAATCTGGCCTCATAAGGAGCTCCGTTTCCTGGATATACGTAAATAACATCCCCTGGATGCGCTAGAGACAACGCTTCTTGCAAAGTCGGGAAAGGCTCTTCATACGTCCCTGCTGAATGGCTCTGATTATTCACAAAATAAAAAGTGGTACGGCTGCCCTGTATGCGGATGCACAGCCTCTTCTGTACTTACCCTTGTGCGCACACTCTTTGTGTCCACGACAATAATTTCACCGCGATCCGCCCCGCGAGCGAGTCTCTCTACGTAAAATGAAGCAGGTTCACTAGGAAGGGGAGTGCAGAATTTTCCTGTATTTTTTCTTCCAAACGGCATCGTCATTCTACATCCAGCCTGCATTCCCTGATGAAATAGAGTGTCATAAGTGGCCGTCACATGAAATCCAAAATACTCGGTAATCCCTAAATCGACGTTGAATCTACCCCCTAATGCTGTATTGCGACCCTGGGCACTCCGAAAGTAATAGGGCCCCAAACCCCAACCTAAGGAGAACGGGCCTTTTGTGAAAGGGCGCATTGAAAAAGAGGCATCAATCCCTTGAAAGGCATTTTCTTTCTTAAGATTATATGCGGCCCCCTCAGGCAACTGCACAAGCAAACGATTTCCCCGAAAACCCCAAAACTGGGGAGATCCTGCATCTTTTTGATAAGAGATGTCATATGCAGAGCTATGTGTTCTGCCTAAAGGGAAGTAAGTATTTAGCTGGACACTCCAAAACGAGCCGATCGCTTCCAACCCGACACCCAGTTGATTGTAGTGAAATGCCCGAGTCGTGCGGTAGTCGCAGTAGCCATTGATGCCCCATACCAACGCAGAGCCCCTATAGCGCAGCCCCAATCCTGCATTTGCTGCATATCTTCCATCGTTGAAAAGATGTCCGCGGATATCCACGAAGGGGACCCATGAATGCTGACAGCGATTGCGCGTCAGAAACATCTCTAACGTCGTATAACCCTCGTTATATCCCACACCTTTTCCTTCGACGTGGCGCAGGCTTGCGCTCATCGCTCTGGCTCCAGAGACAGGGATCTCTGCCTCATCAGAAGAAAGCGCATACAGACAGCAATGCGCAGCGAGTAAGCTTCCATGGAAGGTGTTTCTAAAAACCGACATGACCGCCATCATCCAGAAAGGTGAGGCAACTGATTGTACCACAATCATTAAAAATTATCAATCTATGACCCGCGCTTCTTGAACACGAGCAGATCGATTTCCCAACCACTAAGCATCCGTAGCGGCTTCTGCAGGTGCAGACAAAAAGGCCTGTACCTTAGTTAATTCAGCGCATAGCACGTCACACAGGGCATGAATCGTTTCGACTCTAGAGAAACCCCTACTCTTTATATCCCGCTTTTGAACGGATTCGATCTCCAGACGCAAGGGCTCGACAGAGCGCATTAACTCCTTGTAAGCAGTGCTTAGCCCAGCACAGGTCGCATCTACAGAAACTCCACCGAAAAAAGCCTGTGCCGAGCTCTGTCTTCATCATCACACTCCTCGCATCAAGGTCGTTTTGCAAAATTTCCATTGTAAAATCGGGGAAAGAAATCCCTAGCAAGCGGAATGCAGTACTGCCTAAATACTCTTGTACAACTTGAGTTCCTGTAAACAACCAGAGATCTCCTGCGTCCTCATAAACGAAGCGTGCTTGAGACGTCCTAGGCCGCCTGCCCTGAGAGACAATTCGCCGAGGACTAATACCTGCCTATCCAGGGCCGTGATCCTAGGGAACATCACACTTTGAATCGAAGTCATGCTGCGCTCTTCTTTACATCGCTTAAAGAAGCGGGCGACTCTATCAAAGCTGCGTTTTAAAAACTATGACTGCACGATCAGCGTGGCTCTAGCGCCTGTTAACTCATCTTTTTTCCCGCATCGAAGCGCACTTCGGAAACGTTCATGATGATCGTAGCTTTTTTTGATGCCGTGGAGCGCGTCGTCTTTAAAAGCCTGGAGAACCTGGGGTTTGCCATCGTCGTAATACTTATTGAACGGGCCGTGGCGTTTGCCCTCCTTGTATTCTCCTTCAAATGTGAGAATGCCCTGACTATTCCACTCCTTGTAGGCGCCATGAATATGTCCTGCATGATAAGGAATGGATTTAGCAAGAGTTCCATCTTCGTAGTAAGTCTTCTCGACCCCCTCCTTGAGGTCATCGACAAACTGTCCTTCTACAAACACTTTTCCACTGGGGAAGTATTGCACACTTGACCCCTGTTTTTTATCATCTATAAAAAGACATTGTCATCAGCAACTGTCCTTGCGGGGAGAAAATCTGAGCGACTCCCTCTTTTTTCCCTTTGATGTAAGTGGTTGTGGCAATCTTTGCTCCCGACTCGTGATACTCAATCGCATCGCCCTCTGCGAGGTCATTTGCGAAGTTGAGTTCAAGCGCTTTGACTCTGCCGAAGTATTCATGTATAGGATAGTAGACTTCATGTAAGCCTTCGCGTCGATTATCTTTATATTGAAAAAAGATCTCTTTGCCCTCTTGAGAGCGTTGAAAAAATCGACCGCAGAGCTTCCCTTGCACATAGGTCGCCTCTTCTAGAAGAGTACCCTCTCGATCCCACATCGATTTTAGGCCATCGAGCTCTCCGTGCTTATAACTGATAGATGTATGCACAGCGCCCGTTGCGTGGTACGTTTTTTGTTCTCCATCCATGTACCCTTCATCGTCATAGCGAAAATGGCGCAACAGAAGAGAGGTCTTATCCATAATGCCCTCTTTTTCAAGATCGGCCTTAGAAAAGTATTCCTTTTGCTCTCCGACTTGCTTGCCAGCCTTAAACTGCTTAAGAGCGCTCAAAGAGCCATCGGCTAACCATACTTTGACGGGACCATCTACGAGATCATTGACGTAAAAGGCAACAGATTCCAGCTGGCCGTTAGGATGGTATTCTTCCGCTTTACCTTCTCTTTTTCCCTCTTTAAACGAGACGATTTCCTTGGGCTGGTCTTTTCCATAAAAAATGCGCGCTTCCCCTACAGGCATACCGCGATGATATTCGACATTAGCTACCAGCTCTCCCGCTTCATTAAATTCGCTGTAAATGCCCTGTTTCTCTCCTCGGGTATAAGCGCAGCTCACGCGGAGCTGTCCGTTCGGATGCCAAGCGCGTTGCACCTTATCGGGCTGACCCCCTACATAGTTCTCTTCTAATTTCATTTTTCCATCAGGGTACCACTCTTGGTACACCCCTTCTTTTTCTCCTTTCACCAGAGCGCAGCACAGGGCTTTTTTCCCATCCTCATACCACTCTTCATAAGAGCCCTCTTTCACATTGCCCTCATAGAAGGCCTTTGCTTTGAGTTGTCCGTTGGGGTGATATTCTCTTTGTTCTCCCTCTAAATTTCCCGCCGCGTAATGGTATTCAGCTTGGGGGATCCCTCCTTCTGTCCACAGGCGAAAATCTCCCTCCCTTTTTCCATCGACAATCCGATACTGCGCAATCTTTATGCCTTTGGGGCTAAACTCTTGGATGGGTTCGAGCAGGTGTCCTTCATTGTCATACTTTGCTAAATAAACGAGAGTCCCTTCTTCGCTTTTTCTCTCATGAACACCCACAGGGATACCCTCTTTATAGAGCCCTTCGCCTGCAAGCTTCCCTTGGCTTGTAAAAAACTGCTCCTTTCCCTGTTTCTTGCCCTTTTTGTACTGCACCTTATAGGATTCTTTGCCATTGGGATGGTACTTGACGTGCGTGCCCACGGGTTGACCCTGATTGAAATCTTGAACTTCTTCAATGGAGCGATCCTCGGTGTAGCGGATCAACGCAGGGTTTTTTCCTTCAGAGTGCAAAACGCCCTCTTTGTAATGCAGATGCGCCTTTTGTGATCCGCTTTCATACCATTCAAAGGCGTTGCCATGAGGAATCCCATTTGCATAGGGGATTAAAGCAGCCCGCGTTCCTTTCGCGTGGTATTTGATAAGCTCTCCTAAGATTTTGCCCTCATCAAAAAGAGCCTCCTCTTCCTTTACTCCCCCTTCAAAATAGGTCACCATGGGCCCATGGCGCTCTCCCTGCTTAAAAAAGCATTCGCCATGAAGTTCCCCCTTGCGGAAGAACACTTTCATTGGGCCGTGGAGAACGCCTCGATCGTAAAAAGCTACTTTTTCCACTGTCTCAGTGTCAAAATAGGAGACGCTCATGCCATGAGGAACGACGATCGATTTCCATTCTTTTGCCCCTCTAGAATCTTCTGGGACAAGAACAAGGTCTGTCTCTGCCTGCACCTGCCCGTTGGGGTAAAAGAAAATTTGTTTAACGGGAGCCTCATTGGCATCGCCAATCTGCTCGTAAAAGAGCACGCGGCGGGGCTGTCCTCCCTCATATTTTTCCATAATTTTGGGACGCCAGTGGGGCTGTCTCTGCTTCAAACTGAGAGCCACAGGCTTCACAGGATCTATAGCTGCAGCGCTACCAAAACAACAGAAGCAGGCAAGCAATACCCCTAAGCACGTCTTCAGATTCATAGCTACTACCCCATTTAGAAAATCATACAATAATCAAGGGACAGATTGCGGGCAAGGGCCTACCTGGAGCATCGCTATAAAGGCATGTCCGATTTCTATGTGGAATGAAAAAATAGATAGCACTCAGAAGAGGTGAAGACCTAAGTGAAGATATGTGCATAAAAAACCCAAAGGAAAGAACCCCGTTGGGTTTTTTCTTGCTCCACTACTAAATCCAAAAGGCATACCAACAGAGTGCGACACCCCACAACAGAGCGAAAAGGCCTCTGATGCTAAGTCTATTGCTGCGCGCTTTTTGCTTTAGGATGAGTTGAGGGAAGAAGAGAGCCACAATCCCTTTAAGGAAGAAAACCCAACCCAACAGAGTGACGAGAACTAGGACGTCTTTCGACCACACATTGTAGGTATTGATAATGATAAGACCGATAAATAGATCCGCGATTCCTAAAACATATAGAATAGCGGGATTCCCTTTGATTGCAGTCCATACCTTCAACATGTTGTCGCGATAGAACAACATCCACACTCCCAGAATCACAAGTAAAGGCCCAAAAACACTTGCGAGCCACATAGCATTTTGCATCTTATCCCCCAAAAGGTTATTTTGCTAACTCGAGGCCACCTTATGAATTCAATAATTTATTTGTCAAGCTTCTCGTAATGGCCTATCCTCTCTACTGTATCGAGAATATGCCCTTCCATTGCTTTCTCTGCTTTAGCCTGCGTTGCCTCTCAAGGTAAAGACAGGAGGGTATCTAGGGCCTCCATCTTAAAAAAGTAGCGCTGTTTCTGGCCAGGGGGCAGGGACCTTGGTAGCTCAGATCGCCTCCTGTAGTTGATATTTTTCTCCTTCACAGGTGAATCTTTGGGAGAGATCTCCTCCTTCTTTAAAGTCGGAACTTGTCAGCCTTATGAGCGATCTCATAATTTTAAGGGTTTATCATATATAGACAAAGTGCTGGACTCGGAGGGCTTGGCGTAAGAGAAGGTAACAAGTCCTCCTAGACTCATATCTAAGTAGATGACGCGCGCTCTTTCATCCACAGAATCAGCAAAGGCAAGGATGCCTCGAGGCACGATCCGCCCTCCTGAGTAGATGTCCATGTGTAAAGAGGAGACTTTCTTCCCGTTAAATGTGATCGCAACGGTCCGAGCCAATCCCCTTTTTGTTTCCAAGTAGCGCTTTAATCCGGGCTCTTGGGTATGTAGACACACGACAAAAGAGCCGTCCTTCTTCAAGAGGTCAACAGCCACTTCGGCATCATAAGCAGAAGAGAGCAACTGCGCCTGCTGGAGATCGTGAAACAGGCCCAAAAGGCTCGATTCAAAGCGATGCGAGTCAATCAACTTTTTTATAGAAACACCCACAACGGTCCCAATGACAGAAAGCAGGGAAAGAGCAATCGCCATCTCAAGGAGGGTGAATAAGCGCTTAATCATTACTCTCTGCGCTCCGTTCAGGCTCTTGGATGCCCTTTCTGAGTTTAGCTTTTTTCTTGGCTTCGTAGGCATCTAAAGAGGCTGATTCTACCACGATCAGACCCCTTCCATTCAATTTGATGTCGAACTGTTTTCCCCACCCATCTTTGAGATAATCCGCACCCGTTCCCTTGATCAGGCCCGAGCTGTCTAAAAATATGGCGGGATTCTCAACAACTGTTTCGACGGGGGATCCCTTAGCCACTTCGAGCATCAGGATGTCGATAATCTGCTCTTTAGCCTGTTTTGTTTTAAATGCCTTGCCTTCGTCGAGGCTACCTTTCATGTTGAATCCAATCACGCTGCCGATAAGCCCGATTAGCACAATCACGATCATAATTTCAAGGAGAGTCAAACTTCTTTTTTTT
>ENA-OOPF01000026-OOPF01000026.1-human-oral-metagenome-genome-assembly--contig:-NODE-26-length-8042-cov-2.485155_pt1 | contig 8042 bp, 5 predicted proteins | sample MGYA00245297_ERZ501136 | MGnify/ENA primary metagenome ERZ501136 (study PRJEB25959, sample SAMN05335059) | human oral metagenome | host: human-associated | place: USA: California | collected 2014-05-27... | reverse complement strand
GATCCACTCGGAAGCGGTGCGTGATGCATGCGGATATAGTGCGGATTTTTGCGCAATCCGATCGACGGGAGCTTTGCGCAACAGGCGTGTTACTTTCCAGGGCTTTTTGGATGGAGCTACAGGTTTAACATGGTTGTAGCTGGCCGTAATCGGCATCCAATGCCATCGCTTGAGGTTGGGGTTTTTCTTGATGATGCCTTTTTCCCAGCCTCTGATTTCTACCGTACCTTGTGTTTCACGCACATAATAATTGCGAGCTTCAGCGGGCATTTGCTAAAACCATCAGCGAGGCCGCTGCAAAAAAGAGATAGACGAAACGGTTTATGTGCATTTGGGTGGGCAGGTTGGGACTGAGCCATTTATAACAGTGCCCGTGAGGCATTAGCAAGTTAATCCGCACCATTTTGGGGAATCTCGATCGGCTCGATTTCGGAATCATTAATGTCTCGGATGCCTTGCTGGGGACTGTATCGCTGGTTTCTGGAGTTTTGAATTATGGGTTACTGTCGCCCATCTACTACGTATTCTCCCCAGTTGGTTTCGTAGAAAACCCCCATCATTTGGGGCGTTTCGGACATCATAAAGGGCATTTTTGGCAGATAACGGGCATAGCTTTTTGCGTGTTTGCGGAGAATGGACGCATCCTATCCGGCAGATGTGTTGGAGTCGTTAAACGCTCGAAAGCGCTCAATTTCCAGTGTCATTTCGTGAAAGGGTTCGTATCTAATGAGATCTATACGAAATGAGATCAAATTGGACAGGAGAGTGATAGATAGAAAGTTACTCTTTAAGTAGGAAATTTTACGGTAGATGATGAAGCTAAAGACAGAGTGCTTGGCGAAACCGTCTTACTTCGTCGCGCGTTCGGCTGTTTTGCTTAATCGAGCAATTAAGCCATCTTATTCCGTCGCGCAGTCTGTCAGGAATCTTTGCGAGTTTGACGATGGTATTATCTGCGGTGCCATAAGTTGGCGTTATTTTGTGGAGCTCTGATTTGGATCTGAAGGCAGCACATTTACCGGAGACGCTGGTACGACTGGACTCCTGTCCTTAGATTTTCCGCCATGGTGAATGTTGACGAAGGGCGCTTTTACACTGGCGCCCTCTTGCGTGCTGTATTTGATAAATGGTGCCTTCACATTTACTCCGGAATGGGCCGGACCCACGTCTACATTCACAAATGGCAGTTTGACGTGCGTTCCGTCGGCATCATTGCTCGAAACGTTGACTGCATTCATTGCCCCTTCGATAACTCGCTGAAGCAAACCTTTTCTGAACTTGTGGCTGACCCATTAGCTGCGGAGGCGGCTGATAGGTGCTTGAGTTTGAACCATGGGCAGCACTTTGAGGCGCCCAGGAGGGCGCTGGCCCATTGTTTGTAGCAGGTCCGGAAAGCGCAGGAGCTGTTAGCGATTTGCCTGCGTCAAAGCCTTTTAGCAAGTCATCATTGCTTTGATTGAGAATGGATGTGCCCTGCGCCGATGCCGCGCCTATAGAAACGCAAGTGCGATCAGAATTGTTGGCGGCAATGCAATCTTCATACACGCTTCTCCGCAAAGAGTTCAATTCATTCCGGGGGATACTCGAATTATGATTTTAACCTATTGCTTTGCGCGTGCAACGGTTTCTGCCGCCGTTTTTACCCTCGCCAAACGGGCGTCGATCTTACCTTTGAGAAAAGTATTTGTTACGCTTTGCGCCATTGGCAGTCCAGTGTCCAGCACCGAATGCAAGGACAGGCTAACGCCGTTCGGGTTTTCTTCGATAATCCAGCTGCCCCACATCTCTTTAAATTTGTCCGAGCGAACCATTTTATAGTCGATGCGCTTTAAAGGCGTTTCTTCCTGAACCAAAAGACAAGTTGCTTCGCCCACAATCGGCAAGCTGTTGAATTTCTGTTCGAGCAAAACGCGATTGCCCTTTTGCTCAACAACTTTGCTGTAACTGATGTCGGGGTCAGAAGAGCGCTCATTGTGCACTGCATCCCAAACCGCCTGAGGCGGGGCTGTGATATCCACTTTTCCGGTCACACCGTCCTGAGGTGACTGGCAGAATGCCGCGGACTGCGTTATTGCCAGCGTAGCCAGAAGGCAGAAAGTTTTCTTCATTGATACATTTCCGAATATTTCAGAGAGCGCCTACCAATCTAAAAGATGCCCTGAGAAAAATTAGGTTCCCCATGGCGATCCTGTAAATTGTACGTTTTTGCAGCATCAGGTATTAGTTAATCTGCAAAATTGAATTTTTATATGCCATTGAGCAATTAGCGGACCGACCATAAATGGAGACACGCGTGAGCAAAGCAATAGATGAGACTGAAAAGGAAGTGGGCGAATATCTCGAAAAAATCGAGCAGATGGGCGGCGCCATGCGCGCTGTTGAAAGCGGTTTTATCCAAAAAGAAATTCAAGACTCCGCATACGAATTCCACAAGGATGTCGAGAGCGGGCGACGCACGGTTGTTGGTGTCAATAAATTCATCGACGAAAAAACAGAGCAGGACAAGCTGCACAAAGCCGACCCCAAATTGGAAGAAGAGCAGAAGAAGTCTCTGGCCGAAATGAAAGCAAAGCGGGACAATAAGCGGGTCGAGGAGACTTTGGCCAAGCTGAGTGAAATAGCCCAGTTGGGCGAAGCAGATCAAAAGGCAAACAATTTACTGCCTTTCATTTGCGACGCAGTTGAGTCCTACGCAACAGTAGGCGAGATAAGCAACACTCTGCGCAAAGCATTCGGCAAGTATCGCCCGACACCGACGCTCTAGCTTCGGCGAAATACGCCGCACTAAGGCGCGTATTATAATTGTGCGATGGCTAGCCCGCGTGTCTCTGTCGTCATCGTTAATTGGAAAACACCCGTGCTTCTGGCGCGCTGCCTTGATTCGATCAAGCTCGAGCCTAGATTCGGCGACTTCGAGGTCTGGGTGGTGGACAACGATTCCGGTGACGAATCGGTAGAGATGCTCAAGACCCGCTACCCGCACGTCAAACTGATTGAAAACAAAGACAATCTTGGATTCTCTAAAGCCTGCAATCAGGCGATTCCCGAGAGCCAGGGCGAATTTGTTCTCCTGCTTAATCCGGACACCGAGGTGAAAGACGGTGCCATAGGCAAACTCGCCCAATATTTGGAAGAACACCCTGAGTGCGGTGCGGTCGGTCCGAAAGTACTCAACACCGACGGTACGCTACAGCTAGCCTGCCGCAGGTCGTTCCCTTCGGTGAAAGCGGCATTTTTCAGGGTTACCTATTTAAGCCGGCTCTTTCCGAAAAGCAAAACATTGTCTGAATACAACCTGACTTTCCAAGACCCGGATAAGACAGTTGAAGTGGATGCACTTTCAGGCTCATGCATGATGGTTCGTCGTCAAGCGATAGACAAAATCGGACTTCTCGATGAGGACATATTCATGTTTGGCGAGGACATCGACTGGTGTTGGCGTATCAAGCAGGCTGGCTGGACGGTTTTCTACCTGCCGGCGGCGGTCATTTATCATGTGCACGGGGCCTCCAGCAGATTGCGTCCTGTGGGCGCTACAATAAACCTTCACAAAGGCATGGAAGTCTTCTATAGGAAGCACCTGGCGCCAAATCACTCGCCAATCTTCAATGCCTTCGTGTATGCTGCAATCTGGGCGCGGGCTTTGCTGTTTATACTTGTAAATGTCGTGCGCGGGCTTGTGCCAAGGCGAGTGCATTAAGGCATAAGACTGGAGCATAAGAATGGAACATATTGAAAACCAACGCAGATAAAGTGCGAACAAAGCAAATTTTCTAAAGGCAACCTCTCATTTATTCAGGCAACTAATTGACATGGGTTTCACTGGTCAACGCAAAACGGTCCTCGTAACGGGCGCTTCAGGCATGATTGGCAGAACGGTTGTTCAGGCTCTTTCTGCTTCACCCGAGTGGGACATAAGAGCTCAGGCGCGCAGCCCTCAAGAAACAAGAGCAATCCTCGGTGAGGTTTGCGATGTCACACAAGTGCTGATCAGAGACGCCGACTTCACGCGCACAGGCGAGCGCGAGATGCGCATGCTTACCAAAGATTGCCACACGATTATTCATTGTGCCGGACTTGTTCACAAGCCCGATGCACCCTACCAAGAATACGAAGTGATGAACGTCCGCGCCACGCAGAGCCTGGCGGAAGCCGCTGCTTCCAACGGAGTCAACACTTTCATATTTTTGAGTACGCAGGCGCTTTACGGTCTGGGTCCATTCAGTAATATTGAAGAGAACGGACCGCTTCAAGCAAAAACACCATATGCGGTATCAAAAGTAACCAGTGAAAAATTCCTGGAGATGTTCCGCAGTATCCCGCGAGTCGTGACACTCAGACCCTCGCTGGTATATGGAGAAGGTGACCGCGGCAATATTCTGTCCATGATCAAAGAAATCAAAGCGGGCAGATTCGTGCAAATCGGCGGCGGCAACACCGAGAAAAGCATCATCTATTCCAGAGATCTGGCAGAAGCAATAACCCTGTGCATGAATGTGCCCGAGGGTTATCACACATTCAATGTCTCCAATCCGAAAGCAACAACCGTCAAAGAGCTAATCGACACCATCACTGAATGCCTGGGCATGCAGAAGAAGGTTTCTTCTATGCCGGAACCGTTGCTTAGATTCGGCGTCAGAGCAGCCGAATTGCTGATGAAAGAGAAAGCGCCAGTTACTTCCGAGCAAGTAAATAAGTTGACCACGACCACCACTTGCTCCGTCAACAAGCTGGTCAATGCAACTGGCTTCCAGCAACGGACCAGCCTGCGTGAAGGAATCCGAGCTGAAATCGCCTGGGCTACCGCGAAGAATTTGCTGACTTAAATGCCATCCGGCTTGACTGATTTTTTAAACCGCTACTTCTCAATTACAGAGCGCGGTTCATCTTTGCGCACAGAATTTCTGGGCGGTGCCACCACTTTCATGACGATGGCTTACATTATCGTCGTCAATCCAGCCATCCTTTCTTTTGCCGGCTTTCCGGTCGAACCGTCCACAGTGGCAACGATCGTAACTGCCGTTTTTGGCTGTTTCCTGATGGGATTTTATGCTAATCGCCCGCTGGCGGTAGCACCTTACATGGGAGAAAACGCCTTCATAGCTTTCGGTTTGTCGGCTATGGCCTTAGGGTGGGAAACCAGATTGGGAGCGGTATTCGTCAGTGGCATCGCATTTCTGATTCTGTCCTTGATGAAAATCCGCCCATGGCTTGCCAATTCAATTTCGCCAAGCATGAAGCACAGCTTCGCCTGTGGCATCGGTTTGTTTCTTACATTAATTGGGCTCTACGAAACCGGCATCATCACAAGTTCTGTAAAAGGTATGCCCGCCTCCATTCTAATGGTTCCCGGCAGTGGCATATTGAGAGCCCCTGATGTGCCGCTAAAACTTGGCAATCTGCACGATCCACAGGTTTTCTTAGCGATCTTCGGTTTTCTTGTCACCGTCTGCCTTCTCACAAGGCGCGTCAAAGGCGCAATTCTGATCGGCATGGTGATCACGGCCGTCACCGGCTTCCTCTTCGGCTATGGAATGGCACCGCAAGCGATTTTCGGTATGCCGTTCGTGCCTCCATACGACCTCTCGCCAATCGCCTTTAAACTCGACATTCTTGGCGTTTTAACTCTGAAGCATTTGCCCATTCTGCTTACACTCTTCCTCATGGGTTTTCTCGACACGCTGGGGACACTCGTGGGAGTGGGCGCCGCCGGCAATATGCTCGACAAGGAAGGAAACTTTGTCGATGTTGAAAAACCGATGGTTGTCGACGCCGTCTCGTGCATCTTCAGCTCCGTAGTCGGCTCATCGACCAGCGGTGCGTTTATCGAATCAGCCGCCGGTGTGAGGGAAGGCGCACGTACGGGTCTTGCCACCATAGTCACAGGGCTGCTCTTTGCCTGCTGCCTGTTTTTCATTCCGCTTCTGGCTCCGCTGCAGCATCTCACATACGCATATGCTCCGGCGCTTATGGCTGTCGGATTGTTGATGCTTGGTTCGATAACAAAAATCGATATGGACGATTTGACTGAGGCAACACCGGCGCTGGCCACAATCGCCATGATGATTTTCTCTTACAATATTGCCAATGGTTTGACCGCCGGTCTGGTCTTGTACACGGTCATAAAGATCGGCGCCGGGCGCTACAGGGAAATCAATTCCGGCTCGATCATTCTCAGCCTAATGTGCCTGACATACTTCAAGGAAGTTCCAATCAGGAATCTATTGCTTGCCATGGCTCTTTCCGTATCGCATTCTGGCCGCTTCCTTGCGATAAGTGTCCCAACTGGGATCACCCTGTTGACGCAAATACATCGCATAATTGTCGATTGTCTGGGCTGCCTGCCAGCGAACAGCCGGTGTCAGACTGTAGATTTGGCTTGAGAGAATTGAAGTTGCTGCAGCTTTGATCTGTGCTCCTGCTTCGGCGGTCTTTCCCTGGCGAAAATAGAAGTGACCAAGATCGTCTTTGGCTTCCCAGAGCAAAGGTAGATTGTTTTCCTTTTCTGCTTTCTTAGCTCGTTTTTCGAGATAGGGCTCGATTCGCTCGTAATCGGCTTTGGAAAGAAATTGATTGGCGTAAGAAAAGAAAAACTCATCGAACGGAATTTTGTCGAGTGGTGCCTGGATAGTTACCTCGAACATTTTTTGAAATGCCTGTTTACCGCCATCGTTATCCCCATTCTTAATCAGGATTTGGGCCAGGTAGCTATAAGCTTGAGCCAATTCCGTGTTGGTTTGCGGGGCATCGCGTTTGATTTGCGCTATCCATTGATTGATCAGTGGAATTGCCTCTGCTTCGCCTGGCGCCGTCTTGCCTGTCTGCCCCAGGAATTTGAGCAAGGCAACAGATCTCTTAATTGATTCTCTGACTGGTTTGTCATTTGGAGAAAGTTCTGATTGCCTTATGTCCAAGGCTTCTTTATAGAACGGCGCGGCATTTGCTTGTTTGCCGGATTGAACGGGCTGGCTGTAATAGAGATCACCAAGAAATGTTAGGTAGGATGCTCTCACTTTTGGATCTACCGTCAAACTTTTGTCATCCAACACTTTTTTGACGAGTTTTTCGAAAATGTCCGGAGTTTGAACGGCTGAATCCAGCTGCCAACGCACCAGGGGTAATAGTGATTCAATCGCTTGCGGGTTTGTCATCGCCTCATTGAAAAGGGTCGAAGCCTCATCTGGCTTTCCTTCTTTCAAAAGAATCGCGCCTAGATTGAATTTGCATCGAGCGGCAAGCGTCCCCGCTTCAGTGGCAGGCAGAGCAAGTGCTGCAGCAAGAGCTTTGTGGGCGATTGGAGCGGCCTGCTTATCCTCTCCTGCTGCAGCAAGGCATTGAGCCAAAAGAAGTGTAGCTTCTGCTTTCTCTTTTGCTGTGGCAGATTTTGAGAGTTTTGCATTGACCAGTCGAGCATTCTCCAGCGCGCGTCCGTACTGCTTGTCGTCGAAAAATGCAGCGCTTCGCGAAGAAGTCAGTTTAACCAGCATTTGCTCGCTGAGAGTGGGATTTTCTTTCAGTTTGTTTAGGGCAAGATCGAGAAGCTCTAAAGATTCATCAATTTTCCCTTTGCGCAATTCTTCCTGGGCAACGACGTTTATCTGTTCAATTAATTGAAGGAAAGCTTGCTTCTGATTCCCGTTGATTTTTTTCGGCATTAACAGCAGAGACTGTTTAAGGGCTGATTTTGCAGCACTGGAATCCCCACTCAGTGAAGCTCTTACTTGCTCGGCTTTACGGTCGAAATTGGCTTCTTCCTGCGGATTATTCTTTAAATTCGCGGTCAGGGCCAACTTTCTCAAAGATCGAAAATGTTGCGCCGGAGTCGCTGACGGAAACGTCGAAGCGGCTGAGAATTTTGTTGCCGCAGTGTCCAGGTCACCTTTATTGAGTGCTGTTTGACCTTCATTATCCAGCCGGTGCCAGAACATTCCAACAGATCCTGTTTGTGTCGATTGCTCGCTGGGACTTGCAGACTTGTTTTGCATATAGACGAGGCCGCTCGTCAGCGCCAATACTATTGCTGAGACTGCCAAAGCACACGA
>ENA-OOPF01000025-OOPF01000025.1-human-oral-metagenome-genome-assembly--contig:-NODE-25-length-8266-cov-3.913626_pt1 | contig 8266 bp, 7 predicted proteins | sample MGYA00245297_ERZ501136 | MGnify/ENA primary metagenome ERZ501136 (study PRJEB25959, sample SAMN05335059) | human oral metagenome | host: human-associated | place: USA: California | collected 2014-05-27... | reverse complement strand
TTTTTTTGACTTCCTTATATAATCGCTTCCTTCTGAAAACCAGCCTGATATCGTATATGGTGCTCATGGTGGCTGTAGAAAACTTTATTCTGCTGGACCTAGTGAGGAGAACAATATTTCATGCTAATAGCTACCTGGAATGTCAATTCAATTACAGTAAGATTGGAAGCTGTACTTAAGTGGCTCCAAGTTGTACAACCTGATGTTCTATGCTTACAAGAAACTAAAATTATCAATGATAAATTCCCTTCACAAGCCTTCCAACAATTAGGATATTTCAGTGAATTTACAGGACAGCCTACTTATAACGGTGTAGCAATAATTACCAAAAAACCAATGACAAATGTTGAAAAGCATGTTGAAACTTTAGGAGAAGACAGCGCCAAACGATATTGACACATTCGATGCAAAATTGACCCAAGGACAAATTATGTGTAGTGATACAGAAAGATCCTTATTGAGTCAAATGAACGAATGGGGTTTTATTGACACGTTTAGATTACATAATAAAGATGCTGGCCATTTTTCCTGGTGGGATTACAGAATTGGGGCCTTTAGACGTAATATGGGTTACCGCATTGATCATATTTGGGCAACCAAGTCTTTAGCTGACATCTGTATAAAAGCTTTTATCGATAGAGAACCTAGAAAATGGGAGCGTCCTTCGGATCATGCTCCAGTTCTGGCTAAATTCGATATTTGACCAGATGCTCCTATATATACAACCAGATAGATTAGTATGAAAAAAGAATATTATTCGGTTCGATTGATTCCATGCCGGGATAACCTTCAGCTAGTATCAGATCTGCTACTTCGCAAACTCGACGAAAATATTTATCACTTGGTTTATCTCCAGTTAATTTGCAACGCAAATCTTGGCAAAGAATATCAGCAGCTGCTTGCACAACTTTATTACCATTTTGATGAGCCCAAAGAGTAGTCACCAATATAACAACAATATCTTGAATACTTTGAGATAGATCGGCAATACGACATTGTCTATCAGCAAGTTTCAATTGATGTTTAACCATATTATGACTTAATTCAAATGGGGCTTCACCTAACATCGCTAAAGCAAAATCTACATGGTCTTGGAAAACTGGACTTAGTCCTCTTACCTTTTGTACATCAGCCGGAGAAAAGGTTTTGCTAAGATACCAAAGTGAATATGGCATCAATTCATTGCGCAAAGCCCATCCATGAAATGGATTGAAAGGATTCAAAGTTCTTAAATTGTGTTTTGCCAGAGCTTTTCCTACTGGCTCAAAATACTTAACACCATGTGCTTTAGCTAAAGATTTAAAAAATGCCATACCTAACATTTCTCCTTCACCTTCATAGATGCAAGGAGCCAAAAATTCATGAACATTATCCCCAAATAAATGACCATGTAAAAAGGAACGTCCACCATGTGTCTTCATGAAATATTCTATAGCTACTTCCTTTTGGCCTTCACTACCAAAAATCTTAGCGATAATACATTCAAGTTCACCTCGATAACCTTGGTCTAATAACCAAGAGCACCAAGCAACTAAAGCTTCAGATCCAGCAATTAAACTTGCCGTTTTTGCGACTCTTCTTTTTACTAATTCTCGTCTATCTATAGTTTGTCCATAAGTTTGTCTAAAGTGAATCCAAGGCATAAGATTGACTAACATTGTTTTCATTGTTGCTGAAGCTGCCGAACATAATGCAACTCGGCCTAAATTTAAACCGTGATAAGCAATAGTCAATCCGTCGCCTATAGTTGGCACTAATAGATTTTCTTTAGGTACTTTAAAGTCTTTGAATTTTAGACCATGATTATATAAACGCTTAAGAGCGTGTAATCCGTAACGCACAACTTGAAAATTCTCGTTTTCTTCTTTAGGTAATTCAATTACTAAAGCTGCCGGCTTTTGATCAATTAGACAAACAAGACATATTGTGCGACCAGGTACAGCATTGGTAATAAATAATTTTTCTCCATTTAAAATATAGTGATCGCCGACCAAAGTAGCGGTTGTTTTCAGGGCTGTTAAATCAGATCCAGCTCCCGGTTCAGTAAGTGCAAAAGCAGAAAGCATTTCACCACTGGCCAATTTAGGTAAATAACGTTGTTTTTGTTCTTCACTCCCAAATGTATTAAGTGGATCTACTGCACCAATACAACCATGGACAGAACCCAAAGCAGCATACATAGGATCAATTGCCGCTACTTTGCCAAGAAAAGCCATAAATTGGCTAATGTTTAATCCTTGTCCACCATATTCTTTTGCTATAAAGGCTCCCCAATAACCCACTTTTGCTAAATCATCAAGTACTGCTTGACTAACTTTATCTTTATCATCATATAAGCTGCCTTTTGCTTTATGCCCTTTTAAAAGAGCTAGCGAATTTTTTATGACAGGTATGTCAAAAAGACTATCGTCTAGCTTTGGTGTATTGAATAATTCAAGCGGAGTGGTATTATCCCAAACCGCTTTATGTACAGGACTATTTACAGTCTTATATTGTGCAGCAAAAAGCGCTTCAACTTGATCATCAGCTCTATCAACAGCACCTGTACGTTTAGCTTCTTCTTCACTTTTGCCACCTAGACGTAAAGTTTCCTCAGCAAAACTTGTTGAACGCTGTGATTCTTTAATTTCTGCCAATTCTTTCACCTTTATTTGACTCTTTTAATTCTACACCTGATAGATCACTGAAAATTTGCACAATCGGATCTTTTTTAAAATCAAGCTTGATTTGCAAATCATTACCTTCAAGTACTCTAAGCAATTTATTCCCAATTAAATCCTTTCGCCAACCTTTCAAAACTGCTACAGTCTCTTCATGACAATCATCGACAAAAAGACCAATTAGTTTTTGTATCTCGTTTCTATTAGCTAAAAATTCAGGCGCTATAGAAAGTCTGTACGCTTCTACCTTAAGTAGAGCATAGAGGATGTCACCAGCTAAAGCTTCAGATTCAGACATTAAGGGAATAGATGGCCAAATTGGCCAATCAGATTGTGGTAAAGATAAAGCTGAATGAATAGAAGCAATAATTTGATCGCAATAACGTTTTGCTTGATCTAAATTAATACCTCTCATCTCCTCAAACGATCCTGCTTTATTAGGTAATTTTTTGGCTAATTCAAGCAAAGTCATATCTGACAAAATAGCTTTAAGAGGCTTATTTGTTCTTCGAGCTTCTACTAAACGCAAATTGCATAATGCTTGCAATACCGCAAGCTTCTGCCTACTTAGACTGCGCGCTCCTTTTATTTTTGTAATACTATAATCTTTCAGGTCACAAGATACTTGCTGGGTAAAGAGTAAGGCACACTCTTCAGTAGCCCAGTTAAGTCTGCCCTTTTCTTTTAAAAGATCAGTTAATTTGTCAGCAAGCAAAAGTAAATGACAAACATCTTCATAGGCATATTGAAGTTGGGTATTGGACAATGGTCTTATTAACCAATCAGTAAAACTCTCACTTTTGTTTATTTGTATACCCAATACTTGATCTAAAAGCTTTTTATATCCTGCTGGGTAGCCAAAACCTAAAAAACCAGCCGCAACTTGAGTGTCAAAAATATTGACAGGGGTCACATTACTCAATTGGCGGATAATATTTAGGTCTTCTTTTGCCGCATGTAATATTTTGCGTATTCTTTGATCCGCTACCTTTTGCCAGATCATATCCAGGTTTACATTAGAACATGGGTCTATAATATAAACAGCTTTATCAGTAGCAATCTGCAATAAGGCTAATACTGGATTAAACGTTTTTTCCGGAATAAATTCGAGATCTAAAGCAAAACGGCCAAGCTGATCAATCTCTTCACATATTGAAGCTAAATTATCTTGTTTAGAAATTACTTTTATTGAATCCATGACGGAATAATTTTAGATCGAAACCAATCTAAAGAACCCTTTTTTCCCATTACTATGGCAAAATTGTGAACAAAAGAATCTTTGGAATAAATAAGTTCATCAATTTCTTCTCCTCCAACCTCTAGTCCTGCACCCATTGCTACCGCTACTGGGCCAGCTGTATCCCAAATTTTTAAACGTCCTGCTAAATGCATCAATACATCTGCTTCATCTTCAAATATTTTTCCTACCTTATAACCTATACCACCTGCTTGCATAATTTGGATATCGGATAAATTTTCAAGCCAAGGATTATTTTTTATATCCCGTCGCCCCAATATTACCCGTACGGGTTCTTTATTCGACAAACTACCAACAACAATATTCTTGCTCTTTCCATTGTCATCGCAAAACCAAGCCCCTCGATTAGGTCCACCATGATAAAGAGCGCTAGCTGCAGGATTATACACCCAACCATACACGGGCTTTCCTTCTATTAGTAGACCGATCATAATAGAATACTGAGTATCATTAGCCAAATAATAATCAGACCCATCTATGGGATCAATCACCCAAACTCGATCCTTGCTAAGAACAAATTTTTCAGGTAATGCTTCTTCTGAAATAATCAATTGATTAACAAACTTATTTTGTAATTTCTCAACCAGTAAATGCGATATCTTTTCATCGATGGATATAGAATCTGGCTGAGCCTGATTAATTTCTTGACTAGAAACTTGCAACTTTAAGGCTAAGTGTCCAGCCTCCACTACCAATTCATTGACAAAATCAATATCCTTTTCAAAAAGAGTTTTGGCTGTCATCGAATCATTTAACGATAATTTTATAATTTGAATGTCTACTTTACCGAGAACCGTTTTTGTTTAAAGCCCCTCTAAGAGCACCTTCACTATACAAGCGAGTATCAAAATTTTTCGCTACCTTATTGTCTAAAATGTCGGACACATAAGCAGCGTTCCAAACTAATTCATCCATATCCTCTTGACTCAATCCTAGTATTGGTCTTTGCGAAACAATTAAAACTAAGTCGTCATAGATTGATAAAGCACAAGAACTTAGATCATTATTCAATTCCAAAAGATGTCTATAAAATTGCTCTCGATTATTTACTGGAAGATAAACTAGTGGGCTAGAAATACGCAGGACAGTACCCATTTCTTCATTGCCTTCTTGCACAATAATATAAATTTCAGCACTTCCTTCTTTAATCCACCAACCATAATCAGATGAAGATAAACGATAATCTTCTGACTTGAGATTACGATGATGGAAATATGTTTCCACCATATGTACCGCTTCATTAAGAGATCCGTTGCTCACTTTATGATGTCCGAAAATCATATTTATTAAAAGACTCACAATGATTCACAACTTAAGTATAGCGGAATAAAGGACTTTCCGAAACTGCTTAACATAGTTAATAATAAGTACAATTTTGGTATAATCACCCTAGTATAATGGCTCAGATAAGCGTATTCCCGAGTAGCGCAGCGGTAGCGCAGGTGACTGTTAATCACTTGGTCGTAGGTTCGAATCCTACCTCGGGAGCCATTTTTCAAGGTACCTTAACTGCTGAGCTCTGTAGTTTCATCATTGGAATAAGTTATTGACAAGCTATAAAGTCCAAACAGCGAAAACAATATATTTTTGATTATTCAATAACATTGATATGGTATCTTCCAATCTAATCTTAGAAATACAAATTGCAGATGAAGACGATATTCTGTATGTACGACAAAGAACTCGCCAATTAGCTTTAATGGGTGGCTTATCTGTTCAGCGTCAAACTAGGCTTATTACTGCAGTCTCAGAAATAACTCGCAATGCCATTCAATACGCTAGTGGTGGCAAGGTTCGCTTTTCTTTAGTATCTAAAGATGATACTTATCAATTAGAAGTATGTATTAAAGATCAAGGACCGGGAATTCCTGAAGTAGAAAAATACCTCGCTAATGCCAAATATGATACTACTAGTGGTATCTTCGCTGCTAAAAGGTTAGTTAATTTTTTTAACATAGAAACAGACAGCAGTGGTACTAAAGTAACACTATCTAAAACTTTACCCTCCAGTATTGTCCTTTCTCCTAAAGACACGCTAAACCTTTGGACAAAGAAGATAAGTGCTAAAACAGAAAGCTCCGCTGTTCAAGAGTTACAAGATCAAAATTATCAATTGATACAAGCTTTAGTAGAAGTTCAAGAATCTAAGCTGCTTCTCTCTAAACAACAAGCATTGCTTGCTGAACATACAGCTCAACTTGAAAGTGCTAATAAAACTAAAAGCAATTTTGTAGCTAATATGAGTCACGAAATGCGCACACCTCTAAATGCTATAATAGGAATCAGCGATATTTTGACTAAAACATCTCTCAATAAGCACCAGCAGTTTTTAGTAAACTCTCTGCATGCAGCTGGAAGATCATTGCTTTCTTTGATTAACGATATTCTCGATTTATCAAAACTTGAAGCTGGCAAATTTCAAATAGAAGATGTAAATTTCAGTTTGACTGACACAGTTAAAGAAGCATTATCTGTAGTGCAACCACAAGCTTTAGAAAAATATGTTGATCTGATGCTATTTTGTGGTCCTTATTTACCACCCAAAGTACAAGGCGATCCTCATCGTCTACAACAAGTGCTAATTAATATCGTCGCCAATGCAATAAAATTTTCAAGCCAAAATTCCGAAACCAATATATTTGTTTTCAATAATGGTATTTCAGAAAACAAAACCGAAGTTAGATTTGTCATTTTGGACACTGGTATCGGAATATCTAAAATTGATCAAGCTAAATTATTTGAAGCGTTTTCACAAATTGACACATCTGCAAATCGTAAATATGGCGGATCAGGATTAGGACTAAGTATTTGCCGTCATTTGGTTAACTTAATGAATGGGGAAATTGGTTTTCTAAGTCATAAAGATATCGGTACTGCTTTTTGGTTCAGCATTCCTTTTATCTGTGATGATCAGTTAAGTCCGAATTTTCGCAAAGAACTCGACAATATAGAGGTTGTATTCACTGAACAGAAACTCCTTAATTTCGAGCTCTTATTAAAAGCATTAGGCGTAAGATGCAAACGATTAGTTAGTAATAAAGAAAACTATAAGCCCAAACGAGATCGAAAAAGCAAGATAGTTTTTATTGATGATTTACCTACGGATTTTGCCTCATCAAGGCCATCCAGGTTATTCAATCGCCTCATGGAACATCTGGGACTGAATCATCGTATTGAAAATTTTAGATCTGGAAAAGAAAGATTTTTAATCGAAAGAAAATCTTTCTCAGCAACTTTAAGCAGTGCCGGCAAGGCTTTATTGGTAGAAGATCACCATATGAATCAATTAATCGGCAAGCTCCAGCTCGAACAATTAGGATTTGAGGTAGATGTCTGTGCCAGCGGCGAAGACGCCTTAAGAGCTATCATCCAAAAACGATATTCGGTTGTTTTTATGGACTGCCAAATGCCTGATATGGATGGTTATGAGGTTACAAGAGAAATACGTAAGTTGGAAAATAAAACTGGTATCCGTACACCTATTATTGCCCTAACTGCAAGCGCACTTGAAGGTGAAAGAGAGAAATGTTTAGCTGCAGGAATGGATGATTACTTAACTAAACCAATTGACCCAGAAATCTTTTATACCATTTGTAAGAAATGGCTAGAAAATGTAAATATGCCTTTGCCAGATAAGATAGACGAATATGAGTTAATAAAAAATACCGCCATTCAAAATCAAATTTTTGATCAACAAAAATTGAAAAAACAATTCACAAAACAGCAATATAGCCAACTGATAGACATGTATCAAACTGACTGTGCAAAAATTCTAACTGAAATAACCGAACATTTTCACACCCGCAATCTTGACGCTGCTAAGAGGGCAGCACATACTCTACAAGGCGCCAGCCGGCTTATACATGCAAACGGACTAGCCAACAGTTATCACAATATGGAAAAAGCTTTAAAAGCCGAAGACTGGCCGACAGCTGAAAAAATACTGCAACAAATAAAACGCTGAATTTAATAAAGTCAAGAGAGAGCTCTTGAGTTTGACTAATAATTAGAGATAATTATCAATAGTCAGGATAAAATTTTTTGCTAAAGCATTTTTTATTTGAATAACTAATCAGCATTGTAGAATATATATAACATTCAGTAATACAATATCCTACTTATTTCTTCAGCTATCGAGGCCCCTTTGATCCAAGTACTTATTGTTGATGATCACGAAATGACCCGCACCGGTATAAAGTTCTTCATTGAACAGGACCAGGATTTAAAAGTAATAGGTGAAGCTTGCAATGGCGAGGAAGCAGTAACACTTTGCCATTCGCTCAATCCAGATGTTGTACTCATGGATGTGAATATGCCCGTCTTAAATGGCATAGACGCCGCAAAAAAA
>ENA-OOPF01000024-OOPF01000024.1-human-oral-metagenome-genome-assembly--contig:-NODE-24-length-8718-cov-10.580840_pt1 | contig 8718 bp, 11 predicted proteins | sample MGYA00245297_ERZ501136 | MGnify/ENA primary metagenome ERZ501136 (study PRJEB25959, sample SAMN05335059) | human oral metagenome | host: human-associated | place: USA: California | collected 2014-05-27... | reverse complement strand
TTTTTTTTCTTGAGTCGTTTAACAACGAGCTTGTAGCGGATGCCACCATCCTCGGTGAATAGTTGATCTTGTCTTAGTGCGATTATTTCAGATATACGCAATCCCGTATAAAGACCGAGGGCGAAGAGGGCGCGATCGCGAGCCGAATCGAGCAACTTGAAAACCGCTTGAATCTCTTGACTGCTCAAAACTTTCGCTTGTCCCGCCATTAAACAAAATGTCTCCCAGAAGCTATTTTGTTTAGTATATAACCTGGACTTTTGACATGCAAATTAAGCCACCCCATATGGTGGCGGTTTTGAGTTTCTCTTGATTAGACAAAATCTCTCTTTTGTTTAATCAGAGCTTTCTTCAATTTTTGATATTGTTTCATTTCTTCGTAGCGCCGCTCTTCTTTCAAATTCTCTTTGTTCCCGCCAACATTCTAAAAATCTAACAGGTCTAGGGTCTTGCTCTAGCTCATTGTTATCCATCAATGCTCGCCAATGTGCAGTGAGCTCTGGTTCAATAATATCTGCGTCTATTGCTGGCCCAATAATGGTTTCAAAATATTCTCCGATATCATTTTGATCAATTAGATGGTCACCACGTTCTAGAAAAGCAACTCGCGATTCTCTTCTGCCGCTTGCGCAAGCTACATCCAATGCTTCTTTTAAATCATCTGGTGACAGTTCAGCTAATCTAGCTGTTAACAGTCTCAAATCGTTATCCAACTTTGATCTCCTTGCTAAATCGAGTTAATCTATCAACTACTCAAACTGCCATTCTATCTGGATAGTTGAGAAGAGAATAGGATTAGCTGAATTTACGGGAGAGTGATTATGGATACAATCGTCGTCAACGGTACCACTATAAATCTGGTAGCTGATTCCGTAGTAACAATTAACGATTGGATCATTCAAGTTTCTCCGAGCGATCACAAATTCTTTCAAAGCCTAAATGGTGATCATGCCTTCGTTTTGAATACTGAAGAAAGCTCTGACACAATAACTGGTTATGTTCTTAAAAGTGAGCTGCACAAGTTTAATAGAGGAATACCTCAAGTTCAGGTTCAGATCCGCCGCCAAGGATGGTAAGCAAATCGAAAAGACATTAATGCCTGAAACTTAGTAATATCAGGCAATGGAAATCGAGTCACCTTATCTGGTGGCGGATTGGCGTAGTGCTTGACTAAGCAAAATAACCCTTTTGTTTAATCCGGGTGATTACCTTTGGAATTTCAGAGTGCTTTGTCTTATATTTTCTGCTGGACGGCCGCATATATGATGCTTGGTTTTGATGTTTGTGGCTGAGTAGTAATTGGTAAAACAACGCGCTGTTGAGCTGTTATTGCACTGTTGAAAATCCAAAAAGGAACATATGATTACTCTGAGTGGGAAAATATCAAACAAATTTGGGGTCGCTTCTTCCAATCTTGCTCCAGATATTGCGAGGATTAACGCTGAAGTTTCCAGTTTGGGAATTGTTCTAGTCACTGGAACTTTCAATGTGGATTTGGATGAGGACTCTTCGCATGAGAAGCCTATCGATGAGATAGTCTTTACACGATCCTATAGTGAAACTTTATTTTTTGAACGCTGTCGCCTAAAACTTTCAAAGGAGGGTTCGGGAGTTCGATGTTTATTGCTTAGATCATCCATCCACAAGAATTCCGAATTTAAGAAAACTTTGGAGTTGATGAGTAGTTGCCATCTTCGAAATACTTATGGTCTTAAAGCCGGAGGTTCGATTTATATCGAAATTCAAGGAGACGGGTCCTGGTGGAATCAGACAAGTCAACTAGCTGACAATAATCGGTAATTTTCTGAATACTATCGAAGCGAACAATCAATGGAGAAAAAATGTCTGTAAATCTCATTCAAATTCTACCACAAGGAATCATTTTCGCCGCAGATCGAAATGTAAGTGACAGGGAGCCAGTGTCTGGTGTTGTTCAAGGACAAAATGAATCCAGCAAAATTGCCCTCGTTGATAATAGATTTTTGGTTAGCTATGTGGGTGCCGCACGACTTGGAGGAATAGATTCTCTCGAATATCTTGTGGATTTAATTGAGTCTCATCGAGTCGGCAAAGGTTTAGATCAAATTGCTAAGGCAATTAATGAGGAGGTTCAGCAACAACGAATTATTGATGATGAGAATAGGGAAGATGGTCCCAGGGAACAAATTATCAGTTTTGCTGGATTTAAGCAAAGAGAAGGAACGATGGTTCCGGAAGTTTATTACATAAGCAATTGCTGGACCTTAGAAAAGGGTGAATACAAGCAAGTGACAGGTGAGTTTGGGTGCTCGGATGAAGTTCGAATAAAATCTCAAGAAGCAAAAATTCCGGCTTCCATGCTTCGTGAGTGTCTAAGATCGATGGCAGAAAGAAACAACCCTTTTGGATTTCAACATTCTGTAGGTCTTGAGGATTTCGTGATTGTTGATCGATTTATTAAAACGTCAATGGACGTATTGGCTAAACGAAATCACTTCGTGCATCCTGAAAGTCTAGATCAATGGACTAGCCAAGCACGAATGTCTGTTCTAGTGTACTCTGCTTTTTTCCAACGTTTTTATCCCTTGAATCAGCAATTGGTTGGAGGCGGCGTAGACGTCTTAACTCTTCCCTGGGATGCCTGATACTTAGTAATATCTGGAATGGCATTCCAATTTTAAGTTAGAACCTTAACGCTTTTTTCCGGTCTCACATGAAGACTTTTGCTAATTGTTCAAAACCTATGGTGGCATTTACAAGATCTCGAAGTATGAGGCGTGCCAAATAATCCGCCAAAAAGTCGGCAATTTAATTCGCCAAATCACACTTGGTCAACCTATATGTCGGACATAGCATCACACTCAGCGTCGATTCTGCACGCCTCTTCCCAGTCGTTTATGCACTCCTTAACTTCAAAGCCGTCAGTTGTCCATCTTATGGTGCCGTTGTTGATTGACTCAAACTGAGCACCCATGGTGTATTCATACTGATTGCTCTCAATTTCTATTACTAGCTCGCCGTCCTCGTCGAGGCGAATTCCATGTACATCCACTTCGTCCCACGGCAAATCTTCGTTACAGGCCCATGAGCGCACCGCCTCTAAGAGCGTTTCTGTTTCTCCAATTGAAACTGTAAGTTCATAATTTCCCAGGCTGACGGCCCTGAATATGTGCTCCTGCAATTCACTTTCAATGTCTAGTTCAGAGCATAGAAGCTTTTCCACACACTTCCACATCATTAATGGATCATTGATGGAATTCAAAAATTTCAGAGATAGCTCCAGGCTGTCATCGCTGTCCATCAAGTCAAGACTCTCTAAGAAGCACTCCAGGGTTTGGTCTGCGGCATCGTTTCGCTCCGTACTTTTCGGGAAGAAACGAGCGATCGTGAACCTAAAAACATCATCTTGACCATTGAGCAAAATTTCACGCAAATCATCAGGTTGCCAGATTGTGGCCGCTATTCCTTCTTTTGCCGCTATCTCACGAACAGAAGTTACTAGATCGTCTGTTGTTTGTATCGTCGTTACTAGAAGATAACCTTTGCATCCATGCTGCTTGGCTCGATTTGAGAAGTTGTCTAGATCGGCGAACTTCAACTGCTTTCCGCTCTTCGCCCTATCCTTGCAACTGACAAGAATTCTCGAGTTTAAGTGAAGACCGTGCGCGATTTCGTTGGAGGTTGTAAAAAACAGATCACGCCCGTGGTCGGCGCCTGCTCCACCCAGCTCTACCCTGTACTTGAGTCCTCGGCCAATGGCACTGACAAGATGTTGTAGCCCCAGGCCCTTAAATTCTTCTCTTTCGGATAGCTCGGAAAAATCAATGTGCGTAATTGGCATCAGCAACTCTCCATCTGTGTTTACGACAATTCATCAATGCTTTCAGCTCCTAAAGTGTGAAACATTCTCCCAATCTCACGGTCTCTATTTCGGAAAGAGTTTCTTGTAATTAGGCAAAGACACGCATTCTGATGCTCGTTGAGTTCCGATCAATGAGATGACATCGTTGACACGGGCTTCCGGAATTCGCATGCGCCCTTCTTTTAGCGCGAGATACACGGCATCTTCATCGCTTGGACTGACGAGCGCCGCCACAACATTTGGGTGCCGAAGTAAATCTAAAGACCAACCAGGGTCAAGCATGGCTTGGCGTTCGGCTGCCTTTGCCCTTCCCTTTCTTTCATCGATAAACGGAAAGATTTGGCGTGTGATTGACAAAGCTATGGTGGCAGACTCTCCGTCATCGAGAGTAGTGATCAATGACTCGTATTCCAGATATTCCGGATCGGTTAATTCACTCAATTGAACCAAGTTGGACGTGACAAGATCGTCTAAAAATACACGTTCAACCGTGCCTGGTTTCAACTCGTCGGCAGTTATTTGGGCAATAACAATCGGGTTTGGCACTGCCGCAATTATCTGTTTGCCAAATGTACACGCCTGCAAATTGACAATGATGCTTGTGTCAAACGCGACGGAAAGCGCTTGGTTACTAATTATGCTTGAGAAGTTCATTGTTTTCTTCATCCTCAAGCTCAATTTCGTCAATCACTGAGCGCAACTCGATACGTTCCAATTGCAGGAGTTCTGCCAATTGCCCTTCGGACAATAAATCCTGTTTCCACGCATTGTGAGCCATCAGACTCATGCGATGTGAGAGCGGTCGATCTGCATCAAGTTTAGCAGGATCGGCTCTATGTGCTGCTTCGCCTAAAACTTCTTCGGCTTGCTTGTCGGTGATTCCGCCGTTTTCTTGGAAATAATTCCACGAGCCATTTGGGATTAAAGCTAACTCCTCAAGCCTGCGCACACAGGCTTCACGCGAAATGCTGTACTGGTTCGCAAGCAAAATCACGAGGCGCCTGGACAGTTTTCCTGGTACTGAAGCTGCTTTGAGTATCTCAAAGCTTCGTTTAAAACTTTCAGCAGGGGTGAGGAAAGCTCTCCCAAAGGCGTTTGCATACTTTTCGTCTCTCGATAGAAACTTCTCATCTAACTCCAGGACTTCTGGATTTTGCCTAGTACCAATGAAGTGCCCCAGTTCGTGCGCTGCCGACTGAACTCTTCTTTGATATGGGTGATTGGCATTAATGAGTATGCAAGCTCCAACCTCTTCGTCGAAGGTGAATAGTCCAGCAACCTTTGATTTTGAAGATAGTCGACGCTGATACAGCCTAATGCCCAAAGTGATTTCGATCATCGAGAATATATCGACAATATGGCCAGGACCAAGACCTAAGAATTGCCGGAACTCCTGAGAGTGTTTCTCTGCGAGCGCAACTACATCGCCCAACGAGATGCCACGTTCGGGAGGATAGTTGCGCTCTCGCTTTATACCGAGAATGTTTTCTAACTCAACGTCTGCCTTGACTAAATTGCTCAAAAGCTGTGCTGCTTCAAGCGTATAGGCGTCTTCGTTCTCACGCATTTTGCGGAAACGAGGCAGAAGATCCGTATGCACAGAGTCTCTTCGTAATAGAGCATTTACTGACGTGCCATATTTCCGCGCCAGTATCTGTAATTCTTGGATGCGCACGCGCCGCGCTCCTTGCTCAATTGAAACAAGCGTCGGGCGCGAAACTTCGATCATTTGCGCGGCGTCGTCTTGCTTTATGTTTGCATTCTCTCGTGCTAGCTTTAAGCGTTTCCCTAGCTCCTGAGAAGTGATTTCATTCAAATCAACCATGGTTTCCTCCGCCCGTCCAGTTGTGTAAGAAGCTCTGAGTCCCTTGCGCAGTAAGAAAGGTCTGCCATTCCGCTGCGTGTTGGAACAACAGTGTCCTCAAATTAGTGAGAGTTTCTGTCTCGCACTCACCAAGCGCTTCGGCAATTTCCAGGGCGTAAACGTGAAGCTCTTCGTCAGACGAGTCCGCCATGTTTGCCATGTGCTGGAAGTGGCGAGTGCCGGCAATACCGTACTCAATCATGTTGTCGCGGTCGTCTGGATCGGCTACCTTTTCCATCGCGTCGTATACATCAGTTGCCTTTAAATCTTCGATGACATAAGTTCCGTTGGCCTCCGTAACTCCCGCTGTGTGGAGGCTGAAGCGGCGCAACAGGCAGGCAGCGCATAATCCGCACTGCCTTCTCGACCCACCGACATTGACCACGTGTCTTGTTTGCCAGCATGACCTGGTGTCACGCAAATCTGCTTCGCTTCGGTTTTCTAGCTGCAGAAACGCTGACAGGGTCTGCCCTTTCGTTGACCACAAGCGTGGCTGTTCAAAGTTTACTTGGTGGTGTAGAAGATTTTTTATGAACTTCTCCATCAGCCGAAAATACTTAGGATGATTTCTGTAGTCCGCATACAGCCTATGTAAAGGGAGCATCGCTGGTCCTAAGGCGCCTTGACCACTTTCTGGCACCACAATTCTGTTGATGTTCCTGATATCAGCGGCAATTGCGGTCATTGCTGCGAATTGGAAACCGCGCGAGCGAAAGCTGCTTTCTCTTGGAGTGCCATTCTTCACAGTAAATGGGATCTCCGCAAAAACATTCTCTCCATGCCTGTGTTCTTGTCGTTTGTTGGCGACTCTGATACACAGAGCTTCTTTTGGGTCACCACATAGAGCCGCCACCGCACGTGAATCCAGTCCCTCGCTGTATGGGATAGCAAAGGTTTTTACACCACGTACATTCAGGCGCATTTGCTGCCATCGGCTAACATCTGCGTTGTTTGCCTGGACAAAATCGAAACTCCAGCTGTCACCCGTTAACAGCTTAAGTGCTCGTTTGAGACTTTTCTGCACGGGGTCTGACAACCATTTCTCAAGTTCGATTACTGGCACGGTTACGTGTAGATAGCGATGCCAGTCTGAAGTCCGCTTCCAATGCCTGTCGGCGTATTCGACTGCTGCGCAGAGAAGGAGCAAGTCGTAGTGCACAGGTCGGCAACCGCCTTCCGCTAAGGCGTCTAAAACCTCCGTCCGAAAACGAATTTCCTCTTCAACGTGGATCGTTACGGAGCCATCTTCGCTTGCCGTTTGTTTAGGTTCGAGTATGCGCAAGTGCGATTTAGTTTTTTCTGCAATCATATTGATGGTCCATCATCGAGTCCAGTTCTTTTGGCAAAAGCAGCTCTTGGAGCCGTCTTATTGGTCAGAACGTCATCACGCAATCTAGAAACACTAATGCTATTCATTGTTTCATCGAGTCTCGTTATGACTGTCGTAAACCTTTCAGTTGGAAGGTCGCGTCGGTCTCTAGCGAGCAAAGACTCTTCGTACATGCGATTTCGTGCGCTGTACATTTCCTTCTTAATAGTGTTGTCTAGAGCGCATTCGAAAGCCATGTTGGTGTCCATGGGGCGAGAAAGATTGGCGGATAGAAACAACTGCAGAGTGTTTGCCAAAGGTGAAGGCGGATGGCTATCGAAGATACCGTCTACAACCGATCTAGGGCTGCCTTCCGGTAAATTCTTCAAGCAACTGGCCAAATCCTGGACTAGAGCCCTAAACTCTTTAGGCAAGTCCTTGCTAAGAGCGCGCTCGGTACGTTCGGTACGCTCGTCGGGGCTCACTGCGTCGTTTTCTAAGGCATTACCGACTTTTTCCATCGGGCTGTCAGGGCAGCGTTTTTAAATGGTCCGTCAGTCACGTTCCAGAACTCCGTTTGTCAGGTTGATAACATCATAACCTGAAAAGTTGGATTTGTCAACTAAAATACTGACATTGGCTAAGAGCGCCAAAAGTGGCATCATTTGAAGGAATTATTCGATTCGTTTGGCCGATTCGAAATCCTTTATATGCGGATTTCCCCGAGCAGCAATTATAGAGAAAGTTGCTGGACGGCGGTGATTATCTCTTGGTAATTGATGCTGAAAGGCGCTCTAGTCGTGGATTTTTTAGGCGAAGACTCTCTCGACCTTTTGATCTTGAATTGAAGTTTTAATTTCGACTTTCAGATAGTGGCTCATTTCAGCAAATATGGAAGAGATGTTGTTCATGCTGGGATTTCCACTTTCTGAAAGCATGCGGTGCAAACTTTTTGAAGGCGTGTCTAATTCTTTTGCCAGACCTTCAAACCCGATGGTGGCATTTATCAAATCACGAAGAATCATGCGAGCTGTTTCAGCATCCCCAGCCAAGAAAAGAGTACTCGCTTCATCTAAGAGAGCTTTGGCAAATTCAGGATCGCTATTTACTCGATCGACTACTGTTTTTTTGAAATCACGTGTTAATGCCATTTTCAGTTTCCTCTTTTTCTTTCAGCGCTTGATTTAGAAGCCTTCTTTCGATCTTTGTATTCTTGGAACAACTTCTTTGCCTTCGAGATGTCCGCTTCTTGCGTTTTCTTAGTTCCGCCTCCAAAGAGGATAATTAGTTCTTCTCCGTCTTTGGCCAGATAGATTCTGAGGCCAGGACCCCAGTCAATTTTGTATTCTCCAATTCCGTCAAACCATTTGACTGATGAAAGTAATCCTTGTTCCATACGATATTTAGCAACAGCCACCTTTGCTGCCGCTTGAGGTTCAAGTGAGTTAAACCAGTCCTGGTAGGGACTTGTTCCATCCTCTTTGAGATATTCTTCCACTTTCATTATCAATGGTAACACATATGTTACTATATGTCAAGTGTATATACTATTGGTGGCTCGAAGACGAAAACCACTTTTTCCACCAAGGTGCTTTGAGAATCTCGATTTCTTTTTCTAGCTCTGCTGCTTTTTGTGCAGTGGTGCCAAGCTCTTCTTTCTCTTTTTGAAGGGCGTCGATTTGTTTTTTGAGTGCCACCAGCTCA
>ENA-OOPF01000023-OOPF01000023.1-human-oral-metagenome-genome-assembly--contig:-NODE-23-length-9373-cov-5.848583_pt1 | contig 9373 bp, 7 predicted proteins | sample MGYA00245297_ERZ501136 | MGnify/ENA primary metagenome ERZ501136 (study PRJEB25959, sample SAMN05335059) | human oral metagenome | host: human-associated | place: USA: California | collected 2014-05-27... | reverse complement strand
GATTGCGCTTAGAAAATGAGGAAGCACCCGGTCTAACGACTGTATATAGGGCTTTAGAAAATTTAGTTAGCCAAGGTCTAGTGCAAGCGGTGGAATTAGGTGATTGCTAAACTAGTTCTCTTAGTATCTGGGCGGTTGGCTCAACGGTAGAGCACCTCGTTTACACCGAGGGGGTTATAGGTTCGAATCCTATACCGCCCAAATATTGACAGTGAGCGGTTCTCGATGAGAATCGCTCCGCTTTTTTAGGTAGGTAAAATCAGTCATCTTCTATACATCTTCTATTCAAGGCAGATAGAGTCGTATCGAATGTGCTACCGTCAGAAAAGAATCAACTGAACCCACGGGCCGATTGTTGCGCAAAAGCTTTATCACAGTTATTCACATAGTAGCCACTTTGCATTTGTTTGCGGAAGAAAGCAAAAGAGAGGGCATCCACTGGGACACTCTCCTTAACTCAGCTGCTTGACCGTTTGCTATGCTTGCAGACCGGACGCTATGAACGCATCTAAATCTGACTTCTTGTACTTCGCTAGCCTGCCAATCTTATAAACTTGCAGGTTGTATCTACGCGTACTACACCATATGGCGAGCGTTATATCAGAAACACCAAGATAGGCTGCAGCTTGTTTTCGGCTCAACAGGTCAGATTCAAACTTGGAAAATTCCTTAGGAGCGGCGCGGCTATTTTCTGCGGAGACTGGATTCATAAGATCTTCCTTTACGATGCGCTTATGCGCGTATCGAACATTCGAAAAATTGCTCAATCAGTTGAAATCACAACGTAAGATTTCTTGGAAAGCTTCCTAACATTTAAGCAACAACCAGCAAAATGAGATTCCAGCAATATATTCTACTGAGCATTCAGGAATAGATTCAGAATTTTACATAGAAACTAGCGCCGTTATCAAATGCTCCGCTAGAAAAATAAATGGTCAAAAAGATCCTGGATACAAGACTGCCAGTGCCACCAACTAATGCAAACTATTGCAGACTAGTGCAATCTTCCACCAACTAGCACAAACTAATGCAGACTAGTGCAATCTTTTGCGATGTTGCCACTTGATAAAAAGTACTTGAATTTTGTAGAAGATGGAATAAGATTTTGTAGGCAGGATGTGTGCCGTACCGGTACGCGACAAGTCGCCTACCAGTCCGGTCACGATTGCGGCCACAGCTTATATCGCAACTTCGTTGCTCAACGCGCAGTGTCTTTGGTGGCATAAAGAAACTTTTTTACGCCAGGGAGGAAATTATTAGAATGATGATTCGAGGAAGCCGCCCGCGAAAAAATCGTATTGAAGTTTGGTGCGATGATGATGAACTCGCAAAAATTAAAGCGAATGCAAAGGACACCAAGTTATCTAACTCTGAGTTTCTTCGGAATCTAGGGAAGGGCTATGAGCCCAAAAGTGCCTTCGACAAAGAGGCGATCAGAGGGCTTGCCAAATTGCACGCTGATCAAGATCGCCTGGGTGGTTTATTGGCACAATACCTATCCGAAGGCAAAGGCGGTATCTCACCGCTCAATAATGTGGGACCCTTGTTACAGGAAATTGAAAGCCTACAAATATCCATTGCAAAACTGGTACTGGAACAGGCTCGCAGCTTATGATTATTAAAGTAATAGAGCGCAAGGCGAGCGAAAAGTCGCGTTTTGACCGGCTCGGGCGTTATATATTAGACGCTAAAGACAACGAGTCTATCTTGTTTGCGCGGACTGCCCGATATGTTATAGATGAGAAGGCAGACGGTGAGAAGGTTGCATGTATAATGAAATAGTCTTATTGTAAAGTGGGTTATTTTTTCTAAAATATATCTTTTGCATCGTACAAATATATTCATAGAAATCGATAACGATATCAATGTTATTTTTGATATTGCTTTATTGGTTGAAAAGTACATACAATTAATAGGTTTTATGGACTGTCGCTTTGACTTAGGACAATAACAATACAAGAGGCGTCGTTTATGCGGTCTTATGTCCTGCATATGAAAGGTACGAATTAATTCTTTTGTTCAAAACTTTGATTAACGCATTTATTATGGATTATTTTTGCCAGCAACATTTGAAACGTTTTTTGTTATTGATATTGATAGCCATTATGTTTATTGGTGGACTACAACAACCAAGTTGTGCGTGTTACAGTAATGCAAATAGTACTTGTGTTTCGACCATAAATGAGCATAGTTGTTGCCATAAGAACGAGTTTAATTCCACAAGTGGTATTTATTTTTGCGAATTAAAGCATTGCTGCGGAATATTTAACAATAATGCCTCAGTAACAGGCAGTTTTGTAAGGATAATTTCTGCTAGAAAAGAGTTTCTACAAAAATTCATTCCAATCAATTATGTTCATAGTTTAAGATATGAGACGAATCGGTTTTTATTATCACGAGCCAGCAGATCCCCACCTAATATCGCAAGTTTTGGCTCCTCACAAAAATATTTATACAAATGCGCATTCTTGATGTGAAAACAGAGCGGTTATGCTGAGCAGCTAGTTTGTTTTTACACATTAAGCTTTTGTGTTTTTTATATATAGCTGCCCTAGCTAGAGCTTTTATTAAGCAGCGATGCTTAGTATTTAGCAGGATTTGCAGCGGAGTAGTTGTTATGACTAAGATATGTATTTATTGGACATTGTTTTTTCTGTTTTTAGTGGTGCTTATTTATTTTGCATCGAGTATTGATGTCATAGCAAAGGTTCAGATTTGGCGTGGATACATAATTGATAAAAAATGTGCGGACTCTGTTAAGGATGACAGTAATCCAAAAAGTTTTGTCGAACAACATACGGCCGATTGTTTGCTTATGTGCAAAGGCAAGGGCTACAGCCTCTACAGCCAGGGAAAATGGTTTGATCTTGACCAAAAAGGTAATCAGCTTGTATTGAAATTATTGAGACAAAGCAAAAAAGCACGCAGTTTTTATGTTGAGATCACCGCTGAGGTCAAGGATAAGATTTTAGCGGTTCAGGACGTGAAAGAACTAACTGAACATAAAAATAACAATGGGGAGAATCAACATGGTGCCGAATGATTCACATATGAGTTCAAAGAAAAGAGCCAAGTTTTATCTTTCCAGCATTTTAGATTGGTTTAAGAGAAATTTTTGGGGAATTGCAACCATTACCATAGTTACTATTATTTGTTTGATCATTGTACATGTGTTTAAAAAGCCTGGACAAATGACAGTAATCGAGTCTCAGGCTATGGACATGTCAGCTATGATCCCACCAAAAGGAGCGGTTCCAGTAGGGATTGCACGGGCAGAGTACAAAGAAATAGAAGGCTCAGTTACTTACACAGGAACTGTACAGTCTTATGAAGATGAGGATGTTTATCCTAGAGTAACAGGTCGGATAGTTAAGATGCCGGTTTACCCAGGTGATAGAGTGAATAAGGGACAACTTCTTGTCCAATTAGATCCATCTGCTGAATCGGAATATAAGGCCCGACGTGAAGAAGCTCAATTCGCTTATGACTCAGCCATGCACAACGCAGGAATTGCAAAAGCGGAATTTGCCCAAAAAGAATATGAACTAAAAGCTGCAACAGAAGCAGAAGCCGTAGCAAAGCAGGAAATAGCCGAGGCACAGGCGAGCCTTAATTATTGGGAGCCTGAGACAGAACGCCAAAGAAAACTATACGAAAAACAAGTTGTTTCGCTAGCTGAATATCAACAAGAAGAATCATTCTGTAAAGCTGCTATGGCAAAAACCGAAGCAGCCAAGGCGAAGCTTCGACAAGCTACAAACACCAAATTGGCAGCACAAGCAGCCCTTGATGCCATGATACATCACATAGGACATTTTTATGATCAAGCAAAACAGGCTAAAGCAGCGGAAGATAATGCTGCCATATACGAAAAATACACACATATTATTGCAAAAGATGATGGCGTCATAACAAAGAGAATTATTAGCCCCGGTGTTGTAGTTAATCCAGGAATGCTCATATTAAAACTTGCGCACATAAAACAAGTTCGCGTGCAAGCGGAAGTAGCAAGTGATGATATCAGCAAGATTCAGCTTGGCAACACAGTTTTTATTATGGGATCACCGACCAGTAACGAACAAATAAAAGCTAATATTACATCAATCTTTCCAGCAGCAGATCCGACAAGTCGTACTTTCACTATTGAAGCGCTTTTGGATAATGTAATACACACACCAATTACATCAGCGAGTCCTGAGCAAATTAAAACAGTAAACCAATATCGTTTTCTACCAGGGCAATATGTGGTGATGAAAATTGTGATTGGTGAAAAATCAGGGCTGGTTATCCCTACAAGTGCAGTAATATGGCGGGAAGGCAAGGCTCAAGTCTGGAAAGCAAGCTCAAGTATTGGCTCTATTAATCAACGGCAATACACATGCATTATGCATCCGGAAGTAATTTCTGATAAACCAGGAAAGTGCCCTAAGTGTGGTATGGAGCTTGTTCCTAAAACCAGTGGCATCACAACAAGCGCCGATACAAAACAGTACACATGTACAATGCACCCTGAAGTCATTTCAGATAAGCCTGGGAAGTGTCCAAAATGTGGTATGGAACTTGTTCCTAAATTAATAGGTGGGGATAAAATTGCGCAATTGCAGTCTATAAAGATAGGACTTTCTAATGAGGATGAAACTGAAGTTATTAGTGGACTTAGTGAAGGTGACGACATTATATCTGCTGGATATGAGCGTCTGCAGATTGGCATGCCTGTAGTAGCTACTGAATGGGGTGAATCTGGACCAAAGAAATTGCCATTGGTATCAGAAGTTCAAGCTAACCGATTGGATGCAAGTAATGGTTGGGTCTTAGAACAAATGATTGAAGGATTAATGATGAATGCTTCCCTTCAGCCAGCTAAGTCAAACTCCAATAATCTTGTGATTAAACTGTCACAACATGGTGGTGGTACCGTATCTGGTGCAGTCATTATCGGCAGAACGTCTATGCCTGGTATGAATATGCTCGGACCAGATTTAAGTGGTGTCACAGGAAATGATGGCATAGTCCGTCTCAAGAGTAATTTGTCCAGTGGACTCTGGGAGATACGACTTTCAATTAAAGCATTGGGACAAGAATCTGTGGAAGATACTATTGATGTTGAGGTGCCATAGAAATGGCTGATTCAAGCCAAAACAGCGACCAAATAGTCGAAATAAAAAAAGATTCTGCTGAGCATCAGCGAGGCTTTAACATATCAGCCTGGTCAATAGAGCATCCGTACACAATTTATGCTTTTTTTCTATCGATGGTTATTTTAGCATTTATCGCTATTGGCGTTTATATGCCTAAGCGATTGATGCCATATGTAGAGGCTCCCATGCTTGGTATTGTAACAATGCAGCAAGGTCTTTCTGCGGAGGAAATGGAGACATATATAAGTAAGCCAATTGAAGAGCGAATGGTAGATATTAGAGGAGTTCGTTACATAAGGTCTACCTCACAAGAAGGATTATCTATCGTATCGCTAGAATTCCCTTACGGATGGGATATGAGTAGGGCACAGGTTGAAGTACAGACACTTATGAACGTTGTACAAGCAGATCTGCCTGTTACTGGTGCTAATCTGAAACCTAGTTGGATATTGCGAATCGATCCACTTAACTTACCAATTTTGACATTCAACTTAACAGCCCCAAATTGGGACCCGGTACGATTGCGGGAACTGGCAGACAACGAAATAGTGAATCGGTTAAAAACAGTATCAAAAGTCTGGTCTGTTTATGCTTTTGGTAATTATCAAAGGCAGCTACAGGTAATAGTAAATCGAAATAAATTAGCTGCATATGGACTTTCTATTTTAGACATTAAAGATGCCATTGATAAACAGAATATAGCTAGTTCCGCAGGAAGGTCAACTTATAAACAAAATGAATCTATTGTCCGGGTAAACTCTCTAGCACTGTCACCAAAAGATGTAGAGAATTATGCGATTAAAGCAATCGGAAATCGTATTTTATATGTTAAAGATTTTGGGCGTGTGGTCGATACATATTGGGAACAACGATCAGACTACCACTATGTACATGATGAAAAAATTGACCCAGGCATTGAGGTAAGCGTCATCCAATCGCCAGAGGCGAGTTCACCACAAGTTATTGCTGGCGTAATGAAGGAAATTAAGAAGTTAGAGCAAGATTTCCCAGGTATTCACTTTGAAATAGCATATAACAATTCTCACTTTGTCGATATTCTTATGCGCAACATGATTGAAGAATTGGGAATAGCCATTGTGCTTACAGGAATAGCAGTATTACTTTTTCTGGGTGAATGGCGAGCTACGTTTATCTCCATGATTACTATTCCTATTTCACTTGCCATGGCCGTCCTTTGTATGATCCCTCTGGGCTTGACTTTAAACAGCTCGACGCTTATTGGTTTGTTGTTATCCATAGGGCGACTGGTTGATGATTCAATTATCGATATTCATGCTGTCGAGCGACACTTGCGTATGGGGAAAGATCCAAAAACAGCAGCTATAGACGGTATTACTGAAGTGAGGCTGGCTGTAGCTGCCTCAACTTTGGTACTTATCTTGGCTCTATGTCCATTGCTATTCTGTGGTGGGATTGTCCAAGAAATGTTTGTTGGCCTGGTTTGGCCGATCATATTTGGACTTCTATCATCATTTTTAGTTTCACTAACACTAACTTCTTTGCTTGCTGAAAAATTCTTACGCCTCAAGCCTCAATCATATGAATATGTTCATGAATTTTGGTTTGCTAAACTTCTGCGCATACATGTTTTAGAACCATTCGATAGATTTTTAACAAAATTAGAAGAAGGGTATGCGCGATTAATTGCCTGGATGCTCAAACACAAATTTGTCAATATGGCCCGCATCTTGTCCACGATTGTTATTGGCTTCACTTTCTATAACTTTATTGGCAGCGAAATGATGCCACTAGCTGACGTTGGTCAAGCCTATGGAATTCTTGAAGTAGATCCAGGATTGTCGTTCGATCAGACAAAACGTATTACCACCGCAGTTGAAAAAATAATGCTCAAGCACAAAGAAATTGAGAAGGTTTCAAGTGAAATAGGCGCTGGTTATGGAGGAACTTACTTCAACGGCTACAATATGCCTGGAGTAAATTTTGCCACCTTTATGATTACTTTAAGTGATAAAGATGATCGCAAACAAACAATTTGGGATGTTATTGATTCTGTTCAAAAGGAAGCTACTGAAACAATTCCTAGCATCCGTCGCTTGCAAATTAAAGAAATGGGATCAGATGTAATGGCAAGCTCACAAGCTCCAATATCAATTCTCGTGACCGGGCCTGATCCCTATATTCTTTCCACGCTTGCTGAGCAAGTTGCCGATATTGCCCGACAAACACATGGCATGCATCAAGTATCAACTGATTGGACAATGGGTAAACCAGATTGGGAAATCAAAGTAGATCCAAGGCGTGCTCAAGAAATAGGACTGACTCCTAAACAAATTTCGGACCAAGCTTACTATGCAATAACCGGCGCGCTTACTAATGAATATTATCGCCTTCCTAATGTCAGGCAGAGGACTATTTTAGTGCGATATGACGAAGAACAGCGTCGTGGACAGCATGATCTTGGACTAATGTATATTACCTCCCCCGATGGAAAACAGGTGCCACTAAAAACGGTGGCAAGCCTTAAATATAGATTGGCACCTACTTTGGTGAGTCATGACATGATGCGTAGAGCAATTACTGTTTTGGGCTATTATCGCAAAGGCGAACCGCCATCAATGGATGTAACCATGGATGTAATGATGAAGGCAATGGCAAAGCTTAACTGGCCACCAGGTTACACAATTGAGATGCGTGGTGATATGACTCAGATGATGGATGCCTTTGCTAAATTACTTGGTGGACTTCAGCTTGCAATTTTATTTATATTCTTGGTGCTTGTGGCACAGTTTCGTGGCTTTCTGCAGCCTCTGCAAATGATTTTCTCTTTACCCTTAGAGCTATCTGGTGTTTTCTTTGCCCTATGGTTGGCTCACCAAGCTTTTTCTAGCGTTTCAATTATGGCAGTAATTATTTTAACTGGTATGGATATTACTACAGCGATTCTATTGATAGACCAAATTTTGCGCTATAGAGAACAAGGAATGCTACGCGATGAAGCGATCATTAAAGCTTGTCCAGTAAGATTACGTCCGATATTGATGACCTCAATAATTACCATCATTGTTATGTTGCCTATTTCCATAGCACCTAAAACAGGAATGGATGCATATTCACCACTAGGAACAGTAGTTGTAGGAGGGCTTATTGTTGGCACTATTTTGAGTTTGTTGGACATTCCTATTATGCATGCCTATGTTGACGATCTATTGCAATTTCTGCATCGCCTTAAGCAAAAAATGCTTAACAAGCGGGAGGAAGCACCAAATAAATGAAGGTATTGTCTTCTTCATTAGTTTTCATCAGTGTATTGTCTGTGCTAGGTATAGGCAAACAAAGTTATGCACAGAATATTGATCAATCATTATCAGACGAAAAATCTGAGCAATTTACTAGTGAGCAAGAAGCAATTTCTGCCAATCCAATAAAAATTACTATTACGCAGGAGGCTCCATCATCAGATTTGCCTGATGTCACAGGCAATTATAGTTTGAGTCGAGCTATAAAAGTAGGACTTGAACATAATCTTGACATAAGCGCCTCAAATTCGGCAACAAAAATCGCGGCTTTTAATACACGCTCTGCTCTGGGTAGATTTGGACCTATGATTACTTTCAATCCTTTCTATTCAACTTCATCTCTTAACCAAATGGCCTTTTACCCAAACGATGGTGCAGGATTACTCTCAACAGCCATGCAACCAATTGTTCGTGGTACTTCTTTTAGTGTAATCTTTTATGGTATGCAGCCTTTGTACACAGGGGGGCTTTTAAAAGGTAATTACAGAGCAGCTAAGGCAATTGAAAAACAATCAATAGCACTCTATCAATCTAATAAAATCGAAACAGTAAGAAAAATAAGAGAAACATATTGGAAGACCGCTTGGAATGAAGCAAGGCTTCGTGTTGACACTGATTATGTAAGATTCCGTGCATGGTCAACTTCTAACATGAAGGAAAGAATGATAGAAGGCAAAGTGCCCCGCGCTGATTATTTACGCGAAGAAGCAGAATTAAACAAAGCACGTATTCAATTAAACCAAGATTATCGCGATTATAATACCGCCTTGATCGATCTTAAGGTTGCTATGGGAGTAAATCTTGCTTCTGTCATAGATTTGACAGACCATTTGGATTTTGTGGATGTATCAGGCAACTTATCTGTTTATCTAAAAAAGTCTGCCTCCAATAGACCTGAAATTATTGAAGCCGAAAGCAAAGTCAATGAAATGAAGGCAAAAAAAGTGAAAAATGGCG
>ENA-OOPF01000022-OOPF01000022.1-human-oral-metagenome-genome-assembly--contig:-NODE-22-length-9436-cov-12.196047_pt1 | contig 9436 bp, 7 predicted proteins | sample MGYA00245297_ERZ501136 | MGnify/ENA primary metagenome ERZ501136 (study PRJEB25959, sample SAMN05335059) | human oral metagenome | host: human-associated | place: USA: California | collected 2014-05-27... | reverse complement strand
GATCCCCTGCATCCCTTTGCTCATAAACGTATCGTTCATAAATTCTTCTTTGCATTACAAACCTGAAAAGTAGGGGGTCAATTACACCTATCAGAGCATCTTCATGTAAATTCTTTAAGTTAAAAAGCCATAGCAAATGGTTGCGGACGTTGAATTTTGTAGCCTTGGATGTAGTGAACACCATATTTCATCAGGGCATCTTCGACTTCTTGAGTTTCAACTTTTTCGGCAATAACTTGGACATTTAAGACATTAGCAACCTTGCAAACACTTTCGACAATGATTTGAGAAATTGGGTTTTCGGTAATGTCAGAAATAAACGAGCCGTCAATTTTGACAAAATCAACCGATAATTCTTTCAAACATTCAAGAGATGCGCCACCGCTCCCGAAATCGTCCATTGCAAATTTGCAACCGAACCGACGGATGATACGAATAAAATCTTGTGTGGTTTTGAAATTGGAAATAGCAACCGTTTCGGTAATTTCAAAGCAAATATACGGTGCAAGGTGTTGATATTTGATTAACAATTCCGTGCAAAAACTCATAAAACACGCATCCGAAATAGTCCGCGCCGAAAGGTTAATGTTATACAAATAATTATTTAAACCGGCTGGATTTTGAATATTGCGATGCCGTTCATCAATCAATCTTAATGATTCTTTCAAAACCCATTTGTCTAAAGAAACGATTGAACCGTGTTTTTCCAACTGCGGAATAAATGCCATTGGCGGAACGGGATTTCCATCTTTGTTCAACATTCTGATTAAAATTTCGTAGTGTTCCGCGTATTTTCCGGCGGTTGTGCCGATGCGACCTATTTTTTGCCCAAAGATACAAAGTCTATTACGCTCGATTGCGTCCTGGACATTTACTAATTGTTCCATTTCGATTGTTTTTTGAATAAAAAGCGGATCAAGCGGATCAGCCAGATAAAATTGATTTTGTCCGAATTCTTTGGCAATGTCGCACGCTTTGTGTGCGAGTGAAAGATAATCACTCTGCCGCGAATCGTTGGCGTTGATAATAACTGCCCCAATATTTATTTGAAGTTTGAACCTTTTCCCGTTTTCGATAAAATCCTGATTATCAACCAAATCAATAATTTCAACCGCTTTTCGTTTGATTTGTGAGGTTGTGCAGTTTGGCATCAACACGCAAAATGTGTCCTGTGCGGTGCGAATCAAAACCTCGTCGGAATCCAGATAATTGACTAAAACCTTTGATAAATGTCTGACCACGTTATCGCCTGCATTAAATCCGAATGATTTATTCAGTAAGCGAAAGTTTTCCAAATCAATCAACAACATACCCGACTCTTCCGGCGTTTCAACTGAAGTATGAATTTTTTCACTCAACAAATTTTCAAATAATCGGCGATTTGCCAATCCGGTAATTGAATCGTAATTGCTCAAATAATCAACAAAATCCGACTCGAAACCGGCATTTGAAAGATTGCGCGAGATTATTAAAATCGAAGAATCAAAACCTTCGCGGACATAACTGACGAATAATTTGACCAAAACTTTTGAACCGTCAAAGTTGATTTGTTCAGCAAAAGTCGAAAATGACTTCTTATCGTCAAACATTAAATTCAACAGTTTTTGACGAAAATCAGCTTGGTTTTTAGTAACTAAAATTTCTGAAATATCCTGGTTCAAAAATGTATCTGCGGGATAGCCTAAACTATTCAAAGCATTATGATTAGCAAACATTATGCGTAAATCATCAGTATTTACCAAATACATTTCCAACGAAGTATTTTCTTCTAAAAATTTCAGTTGCTGTTCTTCTCTTGCTGCCAGCGTTTTTTGCTCAAACAAGATGCCGGTCAACTTCGCAAGATTCTCAAGCGCATTTTTTTGAGTATCAGAGATAAATTGGCTGCCGTAACTGATGATACAAATTGCTCCCAATATTGCGCCGTCAGATGCTTTGAGCGGAACTCCCACGCAATTAGACAGTTCATCTGTCATTTCGCCAAAATCAACAAAATCAACAAAATCTCGGCTGGTTTTTACTTTCTCGCAGATTGCTTCGGCTTTGTCCTGTTCGGGAAATCCAAACCCGCTATTTGAATTAAAATAAACCTGTGAATTTTCAAAAAGTCCGATAGCAACGATTTTAGTGTTACAAATATCCGTTACAATGTTAATAATTGATTCAAACTCAAAACCGTTTTTCGCTTCTAATCCTTCAAGCCATTTTACCAATGAAAAACTGTCGGATTGCCGACTGTCCGGCAGATAATTTTGGGTCAACTTTGGGGCTAAAACATTATTCATAATAAAATTTCTTCTCTATTTATTACTACACACAACAGGTTTCCGTCCTGATGTCATTTACTTTAGGCGAGTCGCTGTCGTCTGTCTTTAAAATTTGGTTAAAAATAGATTTTTTCTTGGTTAAGTAAAGATTAATGAATTATTAATGGATTATTTGTTGATGTATCTTATTGATAAAGTTGAGCTTGTCGGATTTGCGAGAAAGTGTAAGTTTTTATTTTTTGCAAAATTTGTTTATAAAAAACTTATTCTCTTGCAATAAAAAATGATATTTGTTTGAAGTTTTTGGAATTGGTTTTGAGAATTGAAACAGAAAAGGGGAAAATTGCTGCAAAATTTGAAATGAATGGTTTAAATACTTTGTCCTTGGGAGATAAAAACTGATCGGGTTTAACCTTCTTCAGGAAATGCTTTGCGCCATTCGCGCTCGATATTTTCCATTATTTTGCAATCACAATAACCGCCGTTGGCATTCAACCACGCGATTATTTTCGGAAACGGCAAATTATTTTTCATCAAAAAATGTAATGCAAATTTTGTCGTATGATCACATTCGGTTTCGTAGAGTTCGTCTTCGACATATTCAAACATCAATTCAATTTCGGATTTTGACGCAGGTAATGACGCAAAGAATTTTACAAGTTCTTCACCATTCATCTGCGAAACCATTTCAATTTGTCTTTTCCGTAAAATCGGCATATTTAGTGTAATTTATTTACAAATTTGCAAATGAGAACAGTATGCGCTGAAGATTTGAATTCTCACCCAATCGCTACCGCTCGTAGTTCTTATTTTCTCAAACTTTCTTCAAGTTCACGTTGTTTAATTCCCTCTCGACCATCATACTTCAAAAATTTGGGTAAGAAAATAACAGTGATGATAATTGCAATCACGCACAATATTCCGCCTGAAATGAGAGCAGTGCGGACATCGTAAGTTTCGGCAATCACACCCATTTTCGGACTTCCCAAATACGGTCCGGTCAAATAGCTTATCATTTCGATACTTGCCATTCGTCCGCGAAGATAATTCGGAATGGTCTGATTCCAGATTGCCCCGCGAAAAATTCCCGATAGCATATCAAAAAATCCGGCAAAAACTAAACAAATCAACGCCAACCAAAGATTTTCAGCAAACCCGAAACACATAATCGCAATGCCCCAAAATATTGCAACGATTGTAATTATCAAACCGTGACGATGAACAAATTTTGTCCAACCTGAAGTCAAACTTGCCAAAAATGCGCCAAGTGCAATCGCACCGGGAAAAAAACCGACATATTCTTTGCCGTAGAAAACCGCTAAAGCCGGAAATAGTGCTTGCGGAAACGCAAAAAACATCGCCATAATATCAACCAAATACGTCCCCAAAAGATATTGACGGCTCAATCCATATTTCCAAGCCTCAATTATACTCCGCAAACTTGGCTTGTCCGCATTATCCGCCGCTGCCACATAATTGAGCATAAAAACAGCAATCAAAGACGCAGAAAACGAGATAAAATCTATTCCAAATGCGATTGAAACGCCGAAACTTGTGGTAATAATTCCCGCAATCGCCGGACTGATAATTGCTCCGATGCTCCAACGCATAGAATTCAAAGCCATCACCGCCGCCATTTGTTCGGGAGGAATAACTTTTTGAATGTAAGATTCAAACGCCGGACGCTGAATCGCCGCGAAACCTGCGTGAAGTGCCGCTCCAACAAAAATCAACCAGATTTGCGGACGCGGCAACAAAGCGTTTATCAATAAAATCAAAGTAGTCAAAGTTTGACCAATTTCAGTAATCCGCAAAATTTTTCGACGGTCAAACGAATCGGCAATCGCACCGCCGACAAATGCAAACACAAACATCGGGAAAAATTCCGCAAGTGCAATGTATCCAACCATTGCGCTCGAATTGGTCAACTCCCACATTTGCCAATTTATCGCCACAAACGACATCATTGTCCCGAAAAACGAAACCAACTGTCCGAAAAATAACAGTCTGTAATCGCGTGAAACTTTTAATGGCGTGATGTCAATGGTCAGATATTTAAGCATTTTTACAGATTTCTCAAAACAATTTCAATTTCATCTAAAACCCAATTAAGTTCTGTTTCTTCAATTACATACGGCGGCATAAAATATAAAACATTTCCCAACGGACGCAGTAAAATTTTGCGATTCAAAAATTCTTTCAACAAAATTTGTCCGATATTAGCCAAATATCCATCGCTTGATTTCAGTTCGACAATTCCGATTGCACCGATTATGCGGACATCTGCAACACATTCCAATTCAATCAGTTGCGGCAATCGTTGGTGAAATTTTCGATTGATAAACGCGACTTTATCCAAACAGTTTTCGCTGTGAAATAAATCCAAACTCGCACACGCGACTGCACACGCGAGCGGATTTGCCGTCATCGAATGTCCGTGAAAAAAAGTTTTGGCGCGGTCATCATCATAAAATGCTTGATAAATTTCTTCGGTTGCGACTGTTACCCCAAGCGGTAAATATCCGTTTGTCAATGCTTTAGACAAACAAATCAAATCGGGTTCGATGCCTGCGTGTTCGCAAGCAAACATTTTTCCCGTCCGCCCGAATCCGGTCATTACCTCATCGGCAATCAATAGAATTTGGTGTTTATCGCAAAGTTGTCGTAGTTGTTTCAAAAATTCGGCTGAATAAATCACCATTCCGCCCGCCGCTTGCAAAATCGGCTCAACAATTACGGCGGCAATTTCGGATTGATGATTTTTTAATATTTTTTCAATGCTTTCGATTTCTGTTGTTGCCCGCAACACATTGAATAATAATGACTTGAATGGATTTGTAAAAGATGATTCGGCACTTGCAGCCATTGCCCCGAAAGTGTCTCCGTGATAAGCATTTTCAAGCGCAACAAATGTTTTCCGGTCTTCGCCTTTGTTTCGCCAAAATTGATAAGCCATTTTCAGCGCAACCTCAACCGCCGTTGAACCGTTGTCGGAATAAAAAACTTTAGTCAGTCCGGCAGGCAAAATGTTGATAAGTTTTTCGGCTAATTCAACGGCGGGTTGATGCGTAAATCCCGCAAACATAACGTGTTCCAAAGTTTCCGCTTGTTTGCTAAGTGCTTGATTCAGAATAGGATGCGAATGTCCGAGAATATTTACCCACCACGAAGAAATTCCGTCCAAAATTTTTCGCCCGTCCTCAGTTTCGAGCCAAACACCTTTTGCAGCGACAATCGGAATTGGCAACGGTGCAATTTTTTCCTGTGTGTATGGATGCCAGAGATGTCGGCGGTCACGCTCAATTAGGTTCATTTTAGATTCAAAATTTAAGATTTAAGATTGTGTCAAAATCAGACAAAATGTTTTCTACTTTTGGAATTTCGGCGATAACTTTTATTTTGCCGTAATGTTCAATCACTTTTTTATTTTCAAAATTCGGTTCGCCGTTCATTATTACGCCAAAAACTTCTAAGCCTTTCATTCTCAACATTTCAATCGTCAAACAAGTATGATTTATCGTTCCTAAACCTGAGCGAGCAACAACAATCACGGGTAAATTTAAGGCTATCATTAAGTCAATCATCATCTCTTTTTCGTTTAAGGGAACTAAAACTCCACCCGCTCCTTCAACAATGAGAAATCTATTTTTGTCTGCTATTTCTAAAAAACTAATAACTTTATCTATTGTAATTTCAACATTTGCAAGTCTTGCCGAAAGATGCGGCGAAAGCGGTTTTTCTAAACGAAATCCGTGCCTTAAAATTTCATCATCCGTAAGTTTTGCTAAGTATTCGACCGTTTGAGTATCGTTATCTTCCTCGATTCCCGTTTGAATCGGTTTCCAATAACAAATTTTCTCTACTTCGCGCAAAGATTTGGCTAAAAGTGCAGAAACAACCGTTTTTCCGATTCCCGTATCAGTTCCCGTGACAAAAAAACCTCTTAATTTTTGAGATGTTTGGTTAATGATTGAACAAAATCCTCCAAGTTTTTTTCCGTCAAACCGACGTTGAGCGAAACACGTAATCGCGCCGTTCCGATTGGCACAGTTGGCGGACGAATTGCGCGAATGTCAAAGCTATCAGTCTGCAATTTTTCTGCAATTTTGACTGCTTTTTTGCTATCCCCAATCAGAATCGGAATAATTTGTGTAAGTTCTTTTAAAACTGCAAAGTTATTTTCTTTCAATAAATTACGAAAAAATGTTGATAATTCAAGTAATCTGTTTCGGCGTTCCGGCTCAGTTTTTATTAATTCGATTGATTTGTTCAACGCAACCGCACAAATCGGCAACGGCGCGGTAGAAAAGATAAAACTGCGACAACGGTTAATCAAAAACTCAATCAAATTGGCTGAACCCGCGACAAATGCGCCGCTGACTCCAAGTGCTTTGCCTGCCGTATTTATCGAAATTATCGAATCGTGATTTATTCCAAATTTTTCAATCAATCCACTTCCCGTGTTGCCGTAAATCCCAACGGCGTGCGCTTCGTCCACAATTAAAGTCGTATCGGTTTCCGCACAAATTTCTGTGTATTTATCAAGCGGCGCAATGTCGCCATCCATCGAAAAAAGTGATTCGGTAATAAGAAATTTTTGTCCCGCGCAATCGGTTTCGCGTAAAAGTTGGGCTAGTTTTTCAGAATCTAAATGTGGATAAAGTTGTTTTTTTGCGTTTGATAGCCGAATTCCGTCAATCAAACTCGCGTGATTCAATTCGTCAGAAAAAATTACATCGTCTTTCTGCGCGATGGTCGAAATCAATCCGACATTTGCTTGATAACCCGAACTGAAATAAAGAGATTTTTCCGCGCCTTTCCAATCGGCAAATTGTTGTTCAACTTTTGCAAAAACTGTTCGTTCACCGCGCAACAAACGCGAGCCGGTTGAGCCGACACCAAATTGATTAAGTCCTGCGATTGCCGAATTTATCAATCGTTCATCATTTGCCAAACATAAGAAATCGTTGGAAGAAAAATCTAAACCGTGCGGACTCGTCAGACTTCGGCGTAAACCTTTTTCATCCAATTCTGCGAGTTGCAACTTTATTCTATCCAAAAAATTCATTATTGCGGATTGTTAGCGGTTTGATATTTACTTTCAGAAAAAAGTTTCATCCCAAGTTTATCCAAAAGTTCCTGATCGCGGTCGTTTTCCGGGTTCGGTGTGGTCAAAAGTTTGTCGCCCATAAAAATTGAGTTTGCTCCCGCGATAAAACACAACGCCTGCGCTTCATCGGAAAGTTGCAAACGCCCCGCGCTCAAGCGCACATAAGAGGACGGCATCAAAATTCGGGCGGTTGCAATCATTCGGACAAAATCAAAAACGTCCAAATTTTCTTCATTTGCGAGTGGTGTTCCTTTGACTTTTACGAGTTGATTTATCGGAACGCTTTCGGGATGCGGATTTTGATTGGATAATTGTTGCAACAATCCGTAGCGGTCGTTTTTACTTTCGCCCATTCCGATAATTCCGCCGCTGCAAACTGTAACTCCCGCATTCCGAACATTTTGCAAAGTTTTCAGACGTTCATCGTAAGTTCTGGTCGAAATAATATCGCCGTAAAATTCGGGCGAGGTGTCGAGATTGTGATTGTAAGCCGTCAAACCTGCAATCGCTAACTTTTCAGCTTGGTCGGCAGTCAACATTCCAAGCGTGCAACAGGCTTCTAAACCTAATCCGCGCACGCCTTTAACCATTTCTAAAACCCTTTCAAATTGCTCACCGTTTGGCACATCTCGCCAGGCTGCTCCCATACAAAAACGAGTTGCTCCCGAAGATTTGGCATTATTGGCGGCTTCCAAAGTTTTTTCAACACTCAAAAGTTGTTCGCGCTCAACTCCGGTTTTGAAATGTGCGGATTGCGGACAATATCCGCAGTCTTCGGGACATCCGCCTGTTTTAATGCTAAGTAGTTGACAGCCTTGGATTTCGTCCGCTTGATGATATTGACGATGCAATGTTTGGGCTTGAAAAATCAGTTCTGGAAACGGTAAATTGTAAATTGTTTCGATTTCGGAAAGTGTCCAATCAAATCTTAGTTTGTTCATAAACAGGTAATTTTTTTACTTCAATTATGGCTTCTTCCAAATTAGTAATTTTTCCGTCTAATTGCAATTCATAAATCGCTTTTGTAATTTCGCCGAATTGTTTTGACGGTTTCAAGCCCATTTCAATCAAATGACGACCTTGTAAAATCGGCTCAGGTGCTTTGGTTTCAACATTTAGCTCGCGGACTCTTTCGATAAACCATTCTTGCGCTTCAGCTTTGAACCATTTTTCTTTCGGAATCCATTCGGGATTTCGTCCAAGTGCATCCGCCTTTGCGACTCGATACAGCAAATCCGGCTCGACTTTTCGCGCCAAACGGCGAAATGCACCTGCTCCCGGTTTATTTTTGTAAAACATTCCGGGTGTCAGATGATAACGGACGAGTTGGATAATTTGCTCGCGCACATTGTAACCATCCAAGGTGTAAATCCCGATTTTGTCCAAAAATGAAATTGTCGGTTCAATTCCCGCTTCGTCGTGTCCGTGCGCTCGCCAACGATTATCAAAAAATTTGGTTGTTGCAGGTTTCCCAAAATCGTGGCAAAGCGCGCCGAGCATCACCGTAACTTGTTTGGAATAAGGTAAATCGTCAATCAATTTGCGGGCTTCGTCAACGACTAAAAGCGAATGAACGTCAACATCGCCTTCGGGATGCCATTCGTATTCCTGCGGAACTCCAACCATTGCCGTAAATTCGGGAAATAGTTGATTTGCAATATTTAATTCATAAAAATATTTAAGTCCGATTGATGGTTTTTGTGACTTTAGAAGCAATTTCTCTAATTCGCCCCAGATACGTTCTTTTGGCAAATCGGTTAAATCAATCGTTTTGCACAATTCAATCGTTTTTTCATCAATCTCAAATTCAAAACGAGCCGCAAATTGTGCCGCACGCAATACGCGCAAAGAATCTTCGACAAAAGTTTCATCGGCAATATGACGAATTTTCTTGAGTTTCAAATCGGCTTGACCGCCGTAAATATCAACAATTTCATCCGTCAAAACGTCTTTCATTATCGCGTTAATGGTAAAATCACGACGTTTCGCGGCTTCTTCAAACGACATATTCGGATCACCTTCAACCACAAAACCTTTGTGTCCGCGTGAAACTTTTTTT
>ENA-OOPF01000021-OOPF01000021.1-human-oral-metagenome-genome-assembly--contig:-NODE-21-length-9710-cov-21.280810_pt1 | contig 9710 bp, 7 predicted proteins | sample MGYA00245297_ERZ501136 | MGnify/ENA primary metagenome ERZ501136 (study PRJEB25959, sample SAMN05335059) | human oral metagenome | host: human-associated | place: USA: California | collected 2014-05-27... | reverse complement strand
GGTAGAGTTTTCGAATGTTACTAAGCAATTGCTTTTAGAAAAGATTCGTTTTTTTCTAAGAAAGCCTTTTAGTAAGGAAAAAAGAATAATCATTAGAGGAGCCCTGTTACCTTTACAAGGGCTTTTGGAGGGTTGGGAAATTACTTCAATCTCAGATGTGAAGACGGAGCTCATAAAGCTATCCTTGTCAAATATAGCACAGAAACTTGAAGTTTAGAAAAAAGGGAGGGATTTCTTTTTTTGATTTGGTGTCACATATAGAGCAAATTTAAGCAAACTCTACAGTTCTTTTAGAAATTATTTCTCCGTTTTCTTATCAAGATTTCAGTGATATTTATCAAAAAACTTTAGATCTTCCAAACTCCTTAAAACCTTTCGTTTCTTCTGGTATTCATGCTTCTAGTATGACAAGTTTAGTCGGGATTTTGACAAACAAAAGTAGAAACTTGAATGTGCTTCCCAGGCTAAGACCTACTATCTTTCTAGAGAAGAGGTCGAGCACTACAGATACTGATCCTGCTATGATTTTCTAGACATAAAGAACATAGACGAGAGAAAATGAAAACCCCAAGGAGGGCGTCTATGGAAAAACAGAGAAAGTATGATCGTGAATTTAAAATAAATGCCATAAAGCTCTATCGAGAAAGTGGCAAAGGGATGGAAGAAGTTGCCTCAAACTTGGGAATCCCTAAAGCAACTCTATATTCCTGGGTTAGGGAATTTAAAGAGAATGGAGAAGATAGTTTCCCTGGTTCAGGGCTATTAAAGCCGTGTAATGAGGAAGTCTATCGTCTAAAGAAGTTGCTTGCTGATGTAACGATGGAGAGAGATATCCTAAAAAAGGCAGCAGCCATCTTCTTAAAGCCAAAAGGGTGAGATTTGAATTTATGAAAGCTCATTCACAAGAGTTTCCAATAGAGAAGATGGCAACTATTCTGGGAGTGTCTCGATGTGGCTACTACGAGTCTTTAGGAAGAAAATGCAGTAAAAGAACCCTAGAAAATCACGAACTAACTTCGGAGATCAAAGAGCTTCATAAGCAAAGTAGGGGGCTATATGGAAGCCCCCGAATTCACGCCGAGCTCAAAAAGCGAGGCGCTTCCTGCTCTAGAAATAGAGTAGCCACTCTCATGAAACAGGAGAATATCCAAGCTAAAATGAGGAAGAAATGGAAAAGGACGACACAGCAAAGCAAGAAAGTCCTGGAGATAGCTCCGAACCGTATAGACCAACACTTTATGGTAGAAGAGCCCAATAAAGTCTAGGTGAGCGATATTACGTATGTATGGACTGCTGAAGGATGGCTCTATGTATCTGTAGTGCTCGACCTCTTCTCTAAAAAGATAGTAGGTCTTAGCCTGGGGAAGCACATTAGAAACAGAACTGGTTACGAAGGCGCTGAAACAGGCCTTATACCGTCGCTCTGTCCTAACCAATGGTCTAATGCATCATTCTGATAGAGGGTGTCAGTACACAAGTAAGGAGTTCAAAGAACTTACTCTGAGACATGGGATCACATTGAGTATGAGTGATAAAGGGCACTGTTATGACAATGCAGTAGCTGAAAGTTTCTTTCACACACTGAAGACAGAAGAAGTCCATCTGAAGCATTACAGAACAAGAGAAGAAGGAAAGATCGCTATTTTTGAGTACGTTGAGGTTTTTTATAACCGAGAGAGACTTCACTCTACGCTAGGATATAGATCTCCTAAAGAATTTGAAGAGATGTGGGAAAAACAGAAGATTGAACAACTATATGTTCTGAATGTTTAGAAAAAGGTTGCAAGATCAGTTGTATCATACTGACTAAACGCTCCTAGCAAGGAAGTGTTCACATACACCAAATTGTTATTCCAGTTTCCATAAAGTCCGCCATAGTAACTATTAATGTGGCTATTACCTGCAGATTTTTCCCAGTTCAGATGGGAATTGGTATAGCTAAATGCGGCTCCCACAAGAAAATCATTATAGCATTTGTCTGCTCTGAGTGTAAAACCTCCAGTAGCATCTTTATAACCATATTGTTCAGACACTCCATCCTGATGTAGCCACTGGCCCATTCCATCTACCCAAACGTTCCATTGGTCGCAGCACTCCTTATAGGTTAAATCTTGGAAATGATTTGAGTACGTGCTTTGAATGAATAAAGTATTTTGCATCTGCGCCCATGTAACAGCTGAAAATTGAGATAGCTGCAAAGAATTAAAATGAAAAATCAAGGGCTGTCTAGAAATTGAGGGGGAATAAGCAATGATTTCGGATTGACTGTTTATGGGAATAGCCAATAAGAAAGCTGTAGTCATTATGTTCATCATATTCTTCATCAATTACTCCTTCCACTATTTCTAATTTTTAGTTTGCGGACACATTTTCTTCTACAACACATCCGACATTTAACACTAGTTTCAATTTTAGGGATCATACATTGTGAGACGAAAATGGCTTCTACACACTCTTTGATAGGAGCGTCAGGTTAGGCGCAGCCTTGATATTTATGAAATAGTTGAAAAGTATTTCGTAAAAATATTTTTTTAATTATTCTGAAGAAATCATAAGTATGTAGAGAGGAAAGTTGGATAAGACTGGCAATCGCTCCTATTTTTCTTTGACATCCATTAGCTCTTTTGCTCCTATACCTGCTACGAAGACAAAAGTAGAAAAAGCTGCTAAAATAAGCAAGATTCTACCTGGATCCTTAAATGAAGTGGTAGATTCTCAAGAAACTTTTTCGACCCAATCTTTAACAGACTCTTCTTCTCGAAAAACTCCAAGAGAATGCATCGTAGATAGTGTTTCACAAAGTAGATCTCTCGAAATTGCACACAATTCTTCTTTAAACCCCTCTACACAACAAAAAATCTCTAGATTTTTTCAGGGATTTCTGCCCAATTTACAAAAACTTTTTCCTTCAAAGGTGCGCATCGCAGCTTCAGATCCCTACTTGTATGAGCAAATGCACGCTACAAATATTCCAAACGAGGAAAAGCTTTCAGATTCTATTTCTTCTCACAGTACAACAGGATCGACTCCCTCAGAAGAGGTGTTTCTCAAAAGCTTCGAAGGATACGAAGAAAAGACATCTGAGGAAAAGGTTTCTTTTTTAAAGCATTCTTTTACTGCACTGCAATCTCAGTTCACGTCAGTGCATCAAGCTACTAAACAAGCTCGTTCTGGAGAATTTCATGGTAATGTAAGTCGTTTCCAAAGAATGCATCGGCAAGCTACTTTTTTATCAGAGAAAATTGAGGAACTTCCTACAGATTGTACAGGTAAACAAACTCTCTTAGAGCAAGTTTCCCATTTTCAAACCAGAAGCTATCCTAGTCGATTTCTTTTGCGCTTTGATTCTTCCTATGAACAGGTTACTGAAGAAGGGAAGCTTGATTTTATTGCAGAGTGCGCTTTCGAGCTCCAATTAGAAGTTATGAGATTGCATGGAGAAAAAGCCTCAGAAGATTGCTTTGAACACATAGAGAAAGAAATTCATTTTTTGACGAATAAAGTGCAGGAGATTCCTTCTTTGTCCTCTGACCTACAAGTTCAAGCGGATGAAACCGTAAAAGAGCTGCATTTTTCTAAGTTTCGCAGTCAGTTTCTCGATGTGTTCTATGGGAGATATGAACAAAAAACTACAGAAAAAAAGATAGAGATTATCGAAGGGTGTTTGAAGAAGTTAGAAAAAGCAGTCCATGGGTCTAGTCAAAGTCCTACTCAAGTAGATTCGGAAATTTTGTTTTTAAAAAGACAGATTAAAAAACTCTCTTCTCGTCAAAGGGAAGTCTATGAGCAGCGTGAAAATTTACAACGAATCGAAACGAAACTGAAAAAATTAAAAAAAGAACAAGCTCCTGTCAATTTCTTGAAAAATCAAGTGCATCAAGCGAGGATAGCAGAATATACATATCTTTTTGCTTCAGAGTCATTGCAGCTTTTGGATCTGATCGAAGAGCACTTGCAGGCTTTTGATAGGTCTGATCCCTCTGCAGAAAAACACCTCGGGCACGTGCAAGATTGTTATGAGAGCTCTGAAAAACACCTGCATGCTCTACAAAAAAGTCTTAGGCACAAGAAAAATCCTCTGCATGGAATGTCTGAGCAGCAGATTCGAGCTTTGCGAGAAGAACTCATTTCTTCTACAGCAACACATCTAAGAATTAGCAAAGCGAACGTAAGGCAAAAGCTCTCTTCTATAACAGATACTCTTTTTACGGGCCTTGTTAGGAAAAAAGATGCTGTACTTAAAAGCCTACGTAAATTGCCGCAGCATGAAAAAAATAGAATTTTGCAAAGCAATCCAACGCCTTCTCATAAAGACGCTTTGCAAAAGCTAATAGAAGATCCGGATGGGCAACCAGACATGCTGTCTCTTGATTTGCTAGACGATCTGCTTCTTGCTCATTTTTCTTATTCTTAAGATTTCTAGTTAAAAGTAATATAATGTCTTTAATTACTTGTATATTTACATTTTTGTCGCGATGAGCGAAAATAGTCAATTTACAAACTGATCTTTTAGCATAGGACATACTCTATGTAATTTAAGATTTAAGAGCGATAATATGTAAAGTAGCAATTTCGCTTTAAAACATAATTACCTTAATGAAGACTGAAAAAAGTGGAAAATAAAGAGACTAGCTGGACTATTTGTCCAGAATGTTATGGTCGTGGCAAAAAAAGCTTGAGGCTTCGCAAGAAAGCAAGCCACCGCTACCAAATAGCAATGAAAGAATTTGAAAAAAATAAGGCTGAAGGAAAGGCTTGTGTTCGCCCTAAGATTACTCAATATTTATGCGATCATTGCAGGGGATCTGGCTTGATTCCTGCTTCTAGCCCCCCCATAGCAGATTTAGAAAACTATCCACATGTAGCAATTATTGGTGCGGGTATAGGAGGAGTGGCGCTGGCTGTAGCCTGTTTGCATCGCGGGATCCCATTTACTCTTTATGAACGCGATACAAGCTTTGATGCAAGAGCTCAAGGCTACGGACTTACCTTGCAACAAGCAAGCAACGCAATTAAAGGATTTGGCCTTTTCTCTTTACAAGATGGGTGTAATTCTACACGCCATGTGGTGCATACTACAGAAGGAAAAGAAATTACGGAATGGGGAAGGAGGACGCATGCAAACACGAAAAAGTCTCCAAAGCGCATAAATGTGCATATCCCGAGGCAAGCCTTGCGCTCAGCTTTGATTGAGCAATTGGGTAAGCATGATGCGGTCCAGTGGGGGCACCGTTTAGTAGGTTTTAAACAATGTGAAGATAAAAGTGTTGAACTCAGTTTTCAAGTTAACGGACAGATGAAGAATACCAAGGCGGATTTGGTTGTGGGTGCTGATGGTATTCGTAGTGTTGTGCGTAGCTTGGTTGTTAGTGAGGATATTACCCCCTTACGTTACTTAGGGTATGTAGTAATTTTGGGTATTTGTTCTTTAGAAGCTCTTAAGGGGGTTGAGAGTTCTTTGCTCGATTCTGCCACCGTGTTTCAAACCGTCAATGGCCATGAGCGAATCTACATGATGCCTTACTCATTAGACGCGATAATGTGGCAATTTAGTTTCCCTATGCTAGAAGAAGAGGCTAAGGCCTTGAGTGCAAAAGGAGCTCTGGCTCTTAAAGCAGAAGCATGTCTTAGAGCGCAGTGGCATAATCCCATCCCTCAAATTTTATCAGCAACTTTGCCAGAGCAGATTTCCGGTTATCCCGTTTATGACCGAGAATTACTCAAGTCGGAATTGTTGAAAGCAGCAGGATCTGTTACTTTGATTGGTGATGCAGCGCACCCTATGAGCCCATTTAAAGGGCAAGGTGCAAATCAGGCTCTGTTGGATGCACTGCTACTAGCTCGCAGCATTTCAACAGCCTGTACCAATTTGTCTAAATGGCGAGAAACCGGAGTCAGAGAAGTTGTACTAACTGAATTCGAAGAAGAGATGTTAACTCGTAGCGCTTCTAAAGTGAAGGATTCTGCTGAGGCTGTAGGATTTTTACATTCTAAATGTGTATTGCGTGAAGGTGACGGACCTAAAGGGCGGTGTTTACGTGGTAGCAATTAGTAGTTGACGTTGATCACTTAAAATTTAAAACCCTTTGCTTATTGTAAACATGAGTTCATTCGACCAATAGTTAGAGCCAAACTCTGCTTCATATCCGAAATCCAGCTGAATGGGATTTGTTTTTCCTATAGCTGCGAGGAGGTTAAATCCAACATTTCCTAAGTTGAGAGTTTGATTTACAGCTGTTACTGTAAAGGTCCCCGGCATCCCTACAAAACTGGAGTTTATTGTTCCCGTACCATAAGGCTTTTCAAAAACATAAGAAACTTTCTCTCTTAAAGTAAGCAATCCCCACTTTTTTTCCCATTTTTCACAAAATTTAAAACCAGTTTCGCTACGAACCATCGAACTGTTATTGGCTTTTTGCTTTGCGTTAAAAGGAGAAGCTCCATGTTCTTGATAGCTTCTTTGCCAGGAAATCGCCCAATCTGCAGAGGTAAAGGGACTGATATCTCCCCAAGAAAACTTTGCATCATATCCTACTTCTAAATGAGGGATGAGCTGCCAAGCAAAGATATTTGCATGAGCATTTTCAGAAAAACCCGGAAATGAAATGTTTCGTGTATTATCGATTTGATTGAATATGCCTAAAACGGCAGGAGAGATGTAAAAGTCACTAATAAAGTGATTGGTGTAAATTGAGGCGCAGTAGTAGTTGATGTTTCCGTGTCCTGCATGATTGTTTTCATAATAATGCGTATGAGCATACCCTAAACCTCCACCTACTACAGTTCTATTTTTTCCTTGGTAGTCAAGTCCCAAGAGAGCTGCTTCCGACATGAAATTAAACGAGGGATTTTGTGAGGAAGCGGCCTGATGGGCAAACTCTCCAAATCCTGAGCCCCATACAGAGAATGTATTTTTAGAATTTTCATCGGGAACAAGGCGGTCAGAGCTGTCCGCTGTCAGTGTTGATCCAAAAGGTTCAGTAGAAGGTTTTGATTGAGAAAATCTTAATCCATCTATATGAGAGCTTACGAGGTTGTTAAGAGAAAAAGCGATTTGTTCTGTAATATAAGTTCCAAAAGCATTTCTGGAAGGCGATATGCTTTTTAGCGCTTCATTTAACGAGTCTTCTGAAAGGGCTAATAAAGACATGAATGTGTTTGACGAAGGAGCTTGGTCATTTAAATAGTTTGCTACTTTCAGAGAATTGCCAGAAAGTCCTTGAGTGGGTATTGCTAAAATATATTCTAAATAAAAATTGTTATTTGGTTGGGTCAAATCAAACGTAAATCCTCGGAAAGTATTAACAGAAGAAAAGCCCCCACTTAAAGAGTCTGCTGATAAAATCAAATATTTTCCTTGGCGTGGATAAATGCCTGGGTTTTGCACAATTTGTAATATCCCATCAACTATGGCGCTTCCTGCTACATTAATGCTCGAGGATCCAATAGGATCGATTTCAATGATTGTTGTTGAGCCAGAATTTAGAACAAGACTGCCGAGACTGATTGTTCCAATCGAGTTGCCTGGAGAGAGCGTGGCTCCATTTTCAATAATGGTTGCGCCTCCAATCGTTCCAGATCCCTTTAATGTTCCTCCCGATGCGACAGTCAGATCGCCCACAATCGATCCGTTAACAGATAAAATTCCTTCTTGAATGGAAGTTAGCCCTGTATAGGTATTTATCCCTGACAATGTCTGTTTGCCAGGCCCTTGCTTTGTTAATAGTAAAGGTGTATCCGTATAATCCTGGATGATTCCTGAAAAAAGGGCATTTGTAGAAGAATCTGTGTTAATAATTATCGATGCAATAGATTTTACAATACTTGAGGTGTCCCCATTGAGTTCTCCGATTGTAAATGAAGGAAGAGTTGTTTCAATATCAAGCCTAACATTTTTTAAGACAATGTTTGCATTGCCTCCCGCATTTGCTCCTTGAATGAAAAAGCCTATATCGGACATCCGTCTACCTTCATTGATTACCTGAATGGTTACTTTCCCACTTGAAACAGTAAAGCCTTCATTGAATATAATTTGTGGCGCTTCAACAGTCCCAGTATTCGTCGTAGAAATAACAGAGCCATCACCTAAAGTCACAGTCCCATTAAATAATGCCTGTGAGCCTGAAACGTAACCGATATAATTATCTTGATTCCCTGTATTAGTGGCGCTGTTGGTGATATATATATTTGAATTAGTGCCGAGAATTAAATCTTCATCTACCTCTAATTGACTGAAGTTAACATAACCTATTTGGTTAGAGCTGCTTTCATTGCTATTGGTTCCAGTATTGGAAATTACGATGTTAGCATCATTACCTAAAGTGCAAGAACTTTGAAAATAAGCTTGCTGCGCTCCTACGGAACCAATCAAATTACTTCCAGATCCACTTCCTGTGTCTTCACCAATGTTTTCAATTTGTAAATAAAAAGAATCCTGCGACACAAAACTGCCTACGGCATTAAATTGAGGACTTCCTATAACCCCGGCGTAATTTGTAGGGCTCTGCGTATTGCCGCTAAAATGTCCTTCATTGCTTATGCTAATGGTTGCATTATCTTGAATGACAGCAGGAGAACCAAAAAAAGCTGACTGTACGAAACAGTTCCAACACTGTTCGTATTCATGGAGTGACTGCTATCTACTGCGGTATTGGTAATCGAGAAATTTAAAAAGTCGCCTGCTTGAAACTCTCCATTGAATACCATTTGATAAGTGCTTAATTGACCTACGCTAGTAATGTATCCTGTTTTGTCCCCACTACAAGTTCCACTATTTTGCGTAACGAAAGTAGCATGTTTGCCAACACTGCAAGAATTATTAAACATCACTTGATCGGCATTGCTATTATTGGCTACATACGTTGATCCATCACCGCTGCCACTATCGATACCAATATTTGTTGCCGTCAGGCTAAAATCATCAGCTGCCACAAATGGCATATGTACATATAATTGATGTCCGTTAATCGTTCCTACGTGTAGTTCATTACTGGAATTCGTTCCGCTGTTTCCACTATTTTCGCCGTAGTTGGAAATTGTAATTTTATTAGAGGTGCCTAACCCAGATGTGCTCCCAAAATTAATTTGCGAAGCTCCAACGGATCCGATAAAACTAGCGCCTTCGGATGTTCCACTATTTACTCCGCTATTTGTTACAGAAAAATCCAATGCATCACTCGCAAAAAACGTATCTGTATTATAATACTGGTCATATGAAACAAGCCCAATGTTATTTCCAGATAAGGTGTTCTGGCCGCTATAATTTCCGCTGTTAGAAATGGAAATAGTCACATTGTCTTCAATAGCATTAGTATTGCTAAGCTGCGCTTGATAGGCGTTTATACAGGAGATTTGATTTGTGCCTGTTCCATGGGAGTTATCATTCCCTGTGTTTGTTAAAGTAAGAGATCCTCCATTTAACATGGAGAACGGACCTATCACAAAAAATTGATTGTCCATATTATTAAGCGTAACAGCTGAGCTATCCGACAACTGAGATCCTGTATTACTTATATTTAAAGTAGAGCTGCCAGAAGAAGAGTTGTTGTTTCGATTGAAAGAGAATTGATTTCCCAGAGGCGTGGCATTGTCCACGTTTGTTGCATTCATTGTCGCATTTGTTTGTAACCCTGTAATCCCAAGTCCATTTAATTCAACCGTATTGTCATTAAAATGAATGGTAAACGGAGCGGCACTGCTTGAAAAAAAAA
>ENA-OOPF01000020-OOPF01000020.1-human-oral-metagenome-genome-assembly--contig:-NODE-20-length-9805-cov-2.627196_pt1 | contig 9805 bp, 11 predicted proteins | sample MGYA00245297_ERZ501136 | MGnify/ENA primary metagenome ERZ501136 (study PRJEB25959, sample SAMN05335059) | human oral metagenome | host: human-associated | place: USA: California | collected 2014-05-27... | reverse complement strand
GATCTAATTGTCATCTTACTCAGCCAGCAAATATGCTTCTTAGACTACATACCCCAGCAATAGGCTTTTTGTGTTGCCAAGAGACTCAATCACCCTTTCAGTAGTTGCTCTTTAACAATTACAGCTATAATTTAAGCTTCCAACTTTGATTTATTGAATTATTTTACCCAGAACTCATTCAAAGTAATGCGTCATTCTTTATTACTAAGTCGTGTTTTAATGAGCGAAGCTTTTTTGCTTTGTTTATTTGCTTTACCCTGCAAAGCACAGCACGAGTATTTCTTTTACAGCAATTTCATGCCTCACGGAGTTTGTCTAAATTGGGATCCGGCATTATTAAAAACGATAATTCTTGCCAATTTAGGCATTGCAGTAGCCTATTTTGCCATTCCACTTGCCTTATGGTATTTCGTCAGACATAAGAAAGACCTTCCATATCCTTGGATGTTCCGACTTTTTGGCATGTTTATTGTCGCTTGCGGGATGACCCATGTAATGAAAGTTTGGACTTTGTACCAGCCATTTTATTGGCTTGAAGCTTCAGTAGATGTGTATACAGCTTTAATATCACTTTTAACAGCCTTTGCTTTATGGCCTTTGATTCCCAAAGCTTTATTGCTTAGAAGTCCCAAAGAACTTGAGGAAACTAATAAAAAACTTGAAGAGGCTCTTGCTCGACCAAGAAATTACCGCAGAATTACAAGCTCAGGCTGAATTACTCGACCTTGCCCATGACGCTATTATGGTACGAGACTTAGATGGAACAATCCGCTATTGGAGCGAAGGTGCACAAGAAGTGTATGGCTATAGAGCTGACGAAGCTATCGGACATAAGTATTACGAACTTCTAAAAACCGAATTCAGTACTTCGAAAGAAGAAGTTGTCGACAAGCTAATTAAAAATGGACGCTGGAATGGTGAATTAGGTGCCTTTAGAAAGGATGGTCAGAAAATAATTATTTCCAGTCGGCAAGCCCTAAAGTCTGATGAGGATGGCAGCCCAAAGGCCGTTTTAGCTATAAGCAGCGACATTACTGAATATAAAAGGGCGGAGCAAAGGCGTATCGCTTTGGCTGAAATGGAACGTTCAAATGTTGAGCTTGAACAATTCGCCTATATAGCTTCTCACGATCTTCAAGAACCTTTAAGAGCTGTGGCTGGCTGTTTACAAATACTTGAGAAAAATTATAAAGGTAAGCTAGATGATAATGCTGACAACCTAATCAAACTAGCTGTTGAGGGCGCGGTACGCATGCGCAACCTTATCAACGACTTACTTTCACTTTCCCATGTTAATAGTGCTAACCAACCCTATACACCTGTAAATTTAACAGAAGCTGTAAATTTGGCTTTGCAAAATCTAGCTTTGCCCATTAAAGAAAATAATGCCCAGATTACATATAATGCCCTTCCCACTTTACCTGCAGATAAGGTCCAGCTAACTCAACTATTTCAAAACTTGATTAATAACGCAATAAAGTTTTGCCGTAACAAGGCTCCAGAAATAACCATAGAAGCCAAACAAGAGACAGATCATTGGCTGATATCAGTAAGTGATAATGGCATTGGCTTCGAGCAAAAATATGCCGAACGTATATTTCAGCCATTCAAGAGACTACATACCAATGAAGAATTCCCTGGCACAGGTATCGGTCTTGCCATCTGCAAAAAATAGTCGAAAGACACCAAGGCAAAATTTGGGTAGAATCTACTGTGGGTAAAGAAACAACGTTTTACTTTACTCTGCCACCTATAGAAGAAAAGTAATGAGTAACCAACGCAACATAGAAATTTTATTGGTAGAAGATAATCCTGCCGATGTGCTGCTCACCAAAGAAGCCCTTACCGATACTAAGTTGCCTTATTTTATGCATACCGTAGGAGATGGTGTGCATGCCATGCGTTTCTTACGTAAACAAGATAAATATTCCGATGCTCGCAGACCAGATATAATTATGCTTGACTTAAATTTACCAGTAAAAGATGGCAGAGAAGTTCTAGCTGAGCTTAAAGCCGATAAAGATCTGCGCCGAATACCAGTAATTGTTTTAACTACCTCTAGCCGAGAGCAAGATGTTACAACCTCCTACGATCTAGGAGCAAATTGTTATATCGTTAAACCGGTGGATTTCACCGAATTTTGTGACGTTGTCAAATCGATTGAAAATTTCTGGTTTAATATCGTTTCTTTGCCTGTATTTGCTTAGCAAGCCAAGTATCGATTAAGGCTACAATTTGCGGATCAACCCGTTGATGTTCAAGTAATAAATGACCTTTGCCCATCATTAAACGCAAAGTAATATTTTTGCTGCCAAATTTTGGCACCAAATCGGCAAGATCGCCTGATTTAAACATGGCATCTTGCGATCCAGAAATAAGTAAAAGAGAAAAATTAAGAGGTAATGATTTGGCCGCAGAGATTGCATTATCATTTAGACGATCGAATTTAACTAATTCAGCAGGTGTAAGCTTTCTATTAATTATAGGGTCTGCATCACAAGATTTAGCAACCATAGGATCATTAGTTAAATAAGGCGCCGAATATGGTGTCAAATTTAGTGGAGCATTGGGTCTTATTATCTCTTTAGCCAAATCTTTTATCCAATAAGCCGGCTTTGGATGAATTCTGGCTTTATAACATAAGGCAGCTAAAATAGCCCCATCCATTAATTCCGGATGTTCACTACACAGCAACAACGCCATATTTGAACCCAGGCTCTCTCCTAATAGAAAAAGTTTTTGCTGAGATTTATTCTGCCTGACAATAGTGACAAGATCTAATAAATCTTGCTCACTCCGGCTGATTTCTACTTTATCAGTGCCACCAAATTTACTGCTTTGCGTACGCCAGCGTCCAAAACCTCTTTGATCTAGCGCCAGTACTCTAAAACCTTTACTAGCTAAATGTTTTGCATAATTGTCCCAACTTGCTGCATAAAGAGTTAATCCATGAATAGCAATTATTGTGCCTTTCTGTTTTTTATTTTTGTCTATCCACTCATAAATAGGTAGATTTAATTGCTTGCCTATCTGGCTATTATCTATACGCACCGGCACAGCCATTGCTTTGTTGTCCAATATTGTTGTTAGTATTGCTAAAAATAAAACAGTCATCTTTAAAGATGACTGTTTTATTTCTTTTGCTTTGTCTATCTTAGGCAATAGTTATCCCAGGACACAAGTAAACATCTTGTATTGCATTAAGCAATTCAACACCTTCTTTCATTGGGCGTTGAAATGCTTTGCGTCCTGATATTAAACCCATCCCACCAGCTCTTTTATTTACTACTGCTGTAGTAATTGCTTCATCCATATCTTTAGCACCTGAAGAAGCACCGCCTGAATTGATTAAGCCGGCTCTTCCCATATAACAATTAGCTACTTGATAGCGCGTGAGATCAATTGGATGATCACTAGTTAGCTGAGAATAAACACGTTCATCTGTTTTGCCAAATTTAATAGCGTTATAACCACCATTATTTTCTGGCATTTTTTGTTTGATAATATCTGCTTCTATAGTCACACCCAAATGATTAGCTTGACCTGTTAAATCAGCTGATAAATGATAATCAACATCACCTTGCTTAAAGGCAGAATTACGTGTATAACACCACAAAATAGTAGCCATACCTAATTGATGTGCTTCATGAAATGCAACAGCAATTTCTTGAATTTGTTTGCGTGATTCTGCTGAACCAAAATAAATAGTTGCACCAACCGCAGCTGCTCCTAATTCCCAAGCTTGTTCAACTGTGCCAAACAATATTTGATCATATTGATTTGGGTAACTCAAAAATTTCATTGTGATTGATTTTGACAATGAAAGGAATTTTGTGCGCATACTTGCGAGAAACAGAACCCAATACTCCAAAAGTAGAAGCAACTGCATTGCAACCACCTTCTATCGCTAACTTAACTATATTTTCGCCATCAAAATAAATTGGGTTTTTAGCAAAAGATCCTCCAGCCGAATGTTCAATTCCTTGATCAACAGGCAAAATGGAAACATGACCAGTGCCAGCTAGACGACCCGTATCTAAAATTCTTTGCAAATTGGCTAAAACGCGTGGTGACCGGTCTGAATTAGCATAAATACGGTCAACATAATCTGGACCCGGCAAATGCAAGCTCTCTTTAGGAATAGTTGTACTCTTGTGATTTAAGTAATAATCAGTTTTATTACCTAATGCTTTTTCAATCTTTGATAATTCAGTCATGACGGGCATAATAGCGGAACTCCTTCAATATATCCATTTGGAATAGCTTTAGAGTATCAAATTCTATACAAGAACCAGTAAAAGACAACCAAATTATTTAATTACTTAAAGCTACAATCACAAAGCTTATACAAGACTTATCCAAACCATAGAATAAAGACAAAACTAATTAAAAAGTTAGGCTTGGAAGAAGTAAAGCTCTGCAGTAGACTTTACTGTCTAATAACTTAGATGAGACACTATACACCAAAATAATTAGTTTGAGCCGTATCTCCCCAATAAATACACTAGATAGCGCAAGGATATAAAAATGACAAAATTGGCCAATGAATTGAAAGTGCAATTGCCTTTGGCACTAGGACTTTCTCTTATATCTTGTTATTCAATAAAGCTGCCTGCCTTTGGTACCGCTCAGTCAGCAAATCCTGAAACGACTAATGCTATACGAGCAAATGATGGAACAGTCAAACAAATGGCTCCTAATATAGCCATTGCCAATATTTCACTAAACGAAAATAAACAATTAGTAATCGAATTTGATAATCCAGAACAACTAAACCCTAGCGAACCGCAAGTAAAGGATTATCCCGGACAGAAGCATGATATCGTGCTTGAATTTACTCAGACTTCATTTGCAGTCGACAAAGCCCCTAAAGCAAAAGCTGTTTTAGAAGAATTATCCAAAGTCTATCCCAATTTAACAGCCGTTGCTTATGCAACTGCCCTTGATGGAACAAGAGCCAGGATTCGCTTTGGGGTAGCGTCGAATGTCGAAGCACATCCAATTTTAGTAAAAGTAGACAAAAATGCAGCGATCATAGATTTGAATATATCGCAAACCGATGCAGCTATAGCTTCTAATGATGCTGGTAGCGCTCCTTCAGAACAAACCAAAACCACCCCGAGCGAAGAACCAAAAGTCGTGGCTAAAGCTACCGTTCCAACAAGCCTAACTTCAACCGAGGAAAAAAGTGTAAAAATAAAAACAGTTGATGGTATTAAAGGAGCCTGGACTTCTAGTCTTAAAACTGGACATAGTCAAGTCAGTAAATTGGGAAAACTTGCCAAAACTAATCCATTATCTAAATTTGGGCGAGGCAAATCAGCTGAACATTTAAGTGTGCCAGCTAATACCGACATCGTCCCTACTTCAACTGAAACCTTGGCACAAACCAAAGAAGAAACAGTCACTGAAAAAATCCCAGATACAGTTGCAACAAAAAATGTTTCTAGCGTTCAACCAATAGAAACACAAAATACAACCACAAGCACTAGCGATAAAGTATCTCTGCTTAGACCCGAGATAGTCCCGCCCGCTGAGCCAACAACAGTGACAACAATAGAATCAACCAATGCTGCTCCAGTTGCAAATATTGCCTCAGTCACCTCATCAGAAATTACTACACCACCTGGCAATATAGTTTCCTCTGCAGCTGCAGAGGCTGCCTCAGTTGTTACGCAAGCAGAGCCACCCAAGCAAGAACAAATAACTTCTATTGCTTTAAATAAAACAACTGTTGAACGGATTCGTACAGGATTACCAAGAATCCCGGCTACAACAGAAAGCAAGCCTGCCGAAGAACCAATGATTACACCTTTATCGGTTGAACAAGTACTTAAAGAAAAAGCTACCCTGCAAGCTGCTGTTGAATCCAAATCAGCTATTCCGGTAGTACCAATAGAAAATAATATTACTAGTCCGCCAGTTGCAGTGGAAGCACAAAGCGATAATACTATTTCTTCTGATCTAAAAACTAGTTTCTCAAAGCCAACGCCTGAACCTGTACAAGAAACAGACAAAAAGGAAGAAGCAGAGAAAATAGCAAGTGTTCCACCTAATCCACTCGATAATTTAACTAATGCAGCGATAAATAATGCTGGCACTGAAGCTGTTGAAGATAAAACTGCATCAGCAACCACAGTTAAACTCAGAGCTCAAAAAGCACATGTTGGTGGCAAAGATTATCTCCCCCCTAAATTTTCCGACGAAGCTATTGAACACTATAATGCTGCAGTTCGCGCTCATTTAGACGGTAAATTAACTGAAGCCATTACAGAATATAAAGAAGCTATTGATGCAGACGAAAAAATTTCTGAAGCTTATAGCAATCTTGGGTTGATATATAACCAATTGCATAAATACGATTTAGCAATGGTTGAATTTCATAAGGCTCTAGCTCTTAACTCCAAAGACGCTATTACTTACAATGGCATTGGTGCTGCTATGCGAGCAAAAAATAATTTGCCAGCAGCAATTAAAAACTGGCAAACAGCAATAACAATAGATCCTAATCTTGCTAGTGCTCACTACAATTTAGGCACTGCTTACGAACTCAATAAAGATCTAGATAAAGCTTTAGCTCAATATAAAGAAGCTGTGAAACATGACGATAAATTAGGTGAAGCCTATTACCGCATGGGACTTATTCTGCAAAAGATGAATAATAAAAATCTGGCTTTGCAAGAATACAAACAAGCAATAAAAATTTCACAGCAAGCAAGCTATGTCTCAGATGCTAAAAGACGTATTAATTTGCTATCTTCACAAAGCAAAAACCAACCTATGTAATTGCTCATATTAAGATAATAATTTGATCTTATCAATCAAACTGGTTGTGCTTTTGCGCGGAGTTAATGGAACAAATTCAACTTTTCCGCCATTGGCAGTCACTGGCATAGCTTCTGGTAAATTGTCCAAATTATAATCGCCACCTTTTATATAAATGTCTGGTTTTATAATTTCCAATAATGTAACAGCTGTTTCTTCGTCGAATATAGTTACAAAGTCTACAGCTTTTAAGCTTGCAATTATTTGAGCTCGCTCGCTTTCATTCACAACAGGACGTTGCGACCCTTTTAATTTGCTTACTGACCGATCACTATTTACACCAACAACTAAAATATCACCAAAACTTTTCGCCTGATTCAACAAATGCAAGTGTCCTACATGTAATATGTCAAAACAACCATTAGTTGCCACAATAGTTTTATTCTGCTTTTTGAAACCAGAAATAATTGGTTCCAAATTATTTCGCGTCAATATATTATCTGTCTTTATTTCGGACATATTACTAAGCTAAGCAATTTTGCCTTCGTATATTTCAGCAAGGTGGTTAATCAAACGTTCAGCTTCACTACGTCCCAATTCGTCCCAATGGGCCACACCAAAATTTTTGCTTGAATAACTATCAGCTTGTTCATCTGTCCAAGCAAGTAAATCCAGGGCACGCCCCAATACCGTCAAATAATTTTGATCAGTAATTTCACCTAAACCCATTGGTGTGGGCGGGGGTCCTTTACTTTCTACTTTATCGCTAACGGGCATAATTTCTGACAAAGCAGAAACTGAGGTATCCGATGTATTGGCAGAGGCAAGATTAGATAAATGCGCAGGCGTTGCTATATGACTGAGTGATGGACTGCTCAAAGGGCTAACCACAGGCATTCCTATATTTGGTCCAATAGTAATTTCTTCTGCTTGGTTCTGTCTGCTATCAGTAGTTAACTCTTTTGATAATGGTTGCCATGGAGAATCTAAATCTCCTTGCAATTCTTGTTTAAGAGTAATAGTAATAAACAATTGCCTCAATTCTTCTATTTGTCGAGAAAGATCAATAAATTTGCGTTCAACAAAACTACGTAAACCAACTACCGACTCAACTAAGATTTCTTGATCACCAACGGGTGATGGCAATCCGATTAATTTGGGTGTTAATAATCCCTCTGCTTCTAATTGAGGTCTAATTTGCGAAGTTTGGCCAGCCCTGTTCGACCAATTCTTTAATACGTTCCAAAACTGACACATCCTCAGCTCTATACTGGCGTTGCTGACCGCGCCCACGCCTAATTTCTAGACTGAACATAAGTTCCCAGCGTCTTAATTGATGTACAGAAAGCCCGAGTCTATCGGCGACTGCATTGATTGACAATAGGTCCATTAGTTGACGTAATACCCCAAAAAATTGAGTTATTTATTTATACCGCAACTAGCGTAGCTGCGCTAGTTACTACGCTGTCTTGACTAGTTATGATATTACTAGATTTATAGCTGGCAGACTATTACTCTTCCAATTTAAAGCCTACTTTCAGTGTTACCTGAAATTCAACTATCTGACCTTCTTTAATTAAGCCTCTTTGGTCCACTACCTCAAACCAACCTAAATGCCGAATAGTTTTGGAAGCACGTTGAATGGCTTCTTTTGCTGCCTCATCAAAGCCTTTTGACGATGTGCCAACAAGCTCAGTCATCTTATACACATTACTCATGTATGTCACTCCTTATATTTATTCCGCTTAAATAAGATAGCATCCAAAGCCTCTCAACCAATAAATTAGGCTCGATACGATTAAGTAACAGCTAATTAGGGAAAGTAAAAAATAGAGCAACTCTTAAGTATTTAAAGTTTGATTGCTGACTACTGGTGTTATACTCAAATTAAGGCGTTAGTTTTAGTTTATATGTAGGGTTTGTGCGAATATGCATTACTATTTTTGCCCGCGTTGCAATTTTAGAATGATGGCTGCAAAGCACCTTTGTCCCACCTGTGGTTATAAAATACCGCGTCAACCTAAAAAAGCTAGAACCAATAATGAAGCCCCCGCCAAACCCGCTAATAGTTTTTGGTCAAAATTGATTAAATGGGATTTTGCTGCCTCTACTGTAAAGCAGCCTGAGCCTACCCAGGAAAAACCCGCCATTATTAGCTAAATTGTTTAATTTTTTAATGACAGACGCAAAGATCCTTTATTGCGCTCTAAAAGTCTTTGTGCCTCATCAAAACTCAGTTTTCTTTTAATCATCAATATTGCCGTTTTTGCATTATTTCGGGCAAGCGCTAAACTTTCTTCGGCAACTTCTTTAGACACTTCACACAAAAGCGAAATTATGGCCTTAGCTCTTTGTTTAAGTTTGTAATTAGTCGGTGTAAGGTCCACCATCAAGTTTTCGTACACCCTACCCAGCTTTACCATTGAGCAAGTAGTAAGTAAATTTAAAGCCATTTTTTGTGCACTACCAGCTTTCATTCTTGTAGAACCCGTTAAAGCTTCCGGTCCGGTAATTAATGCAATAGTTACTTGGCACAAACTACTAAGCTTATTTGTCTTTTGAGGATCATTATTAATAATGCATATAGTGCGCGCGCCTAATTCTTTAGCCTTACGTAAAGCCCCAATAACATAGGGCGTTCTGCCACTTGCAGCTATTCCACACGCTATGTCTTTTGATGTAATTTGTGCAGTCAATACATCTTCTTCACCATTTTTTTCATAATCTTCAGCACCTTCTACAGTTTGAAAAACAGCCTCTTTTCCCCCAGCGATATAACCTGTTACTAGACCTAGCTCAACACCAAAAGTGGGTGGGCATTCAGAAGCATCTAATATTCCTAGTCTGCCACTAGTACCAGCACCAAAATATATTAATCTTCCGCCCTGTCTCAAGCTATCCACTATCAAATCGACAGCCTTGGCTATATCAGGAATGGCTTTATGCACTGCCTTTATTACTTGAGAATCTTGAGCCTGTACCTTACCGACCAGTTCTTCGGTATTTAAAAGATCCAAATTTTTAGTATCTGGATTACATC
>ENA-OOPF01000019-OOPF01000019.1-human-oral-metagenome-genome-assembly--contig:-NODE-19-length-9894-cov-29.207024_pt1 | contig 9894 bp, 8 predicted proteins | sample MGYA00245297_ERZ501136 | MGnify/ENA primary metagenome ERZ501136 (study PRJEB25959, sample SAMN05335059) | human oral metagenome | host: human-associated | place: USA: California | collected 2014-05-27... | reverse complement strand
TTTTTTTTATTTCGGACTGATGAGGTCAACTTGTTCTCGTTAGCACTTGGACCGCAGTAGCGGGAAATTAGCTATTAGAGAAGCTTTTCGATCTGGCTCTTGTTCCAGGTCGAATCTTGTTGTGGTCTTGTCCAGTTCAAAGTATCTGTTCACGACACACATCAACTCCTCTTCCAGACATTCTAACCTACCGGCCGGCAACTCGAGGCGATCGTGCGTAAGCATTGAGCGCATGCGGTCTTTGGCCGTGGTGCGAACGGTGGAATGGCGGAACTGGCTCAGCCAATTCATTACTTGGTTCTTAACTTCTTGCATTTTTCATACCCCCCGTTAAGCCTTCACTGGCGCGAAGAAATTGACTAAACGGTTGATCCAAGTGTTGCTTTTGACTTCGAGGTCCATTAATGGGACATCTTCGCCACGCAGTCTACGTGCAATATTGCGGAAAGCTAGACCAGATCTTGTGTTATCGGTGCCGGACACCGGTTCGCCTTTGTTAGTGGAAATGATGATGTCCTCATCCTCGGGCACTACTCCGAGTAATTTCACGGACAAGATTTCCAACACATCGTCAATACTCATCATGTCATTGGCTTGCACCATGGCAGGACGATAACGATTGAGCACCAGGCGGTATTGCTCTATCTGGTCTTTGCGCGCTTCCAGCAATCCGATGATACGGTCGGCGTCTCTAACCGCGGACATTTCCGGGGTGGTGACAATCACGGCCTCATCGGCTCCGGCTATTGCGTTTTGAAATCCGGTTTCGATGCCTGCTGGGCTGTCGACGATGACGAAGTCAAATATTTTCTTCATCTCTTCGCACAACTCGCGCATCTGGTCGGATGTTACTGCGTTCTTGTCGCGGGTTTGAGCCGCTGGAAGTAAACACAGATTGGGGTGGCGTTTGTCTTTGACTAGCGCCTGGCGAAGCTTGCAACGATCTTCGATTACATCGACGAGGTTGTAGACTACGCGATTTTCCAAGCCCATCAAAATATCGAGGTTACGAAGCCCGATATCCATGTCTACCAGTCCGACACTAGCGCCGGTGGCAGCAAGGGCCACTCCAAGGTTGGCTGACGCTGTGGTTTTGCCCACACCGCCCTTACCTGAGGTTACTACTATTACTCTGCCGGTCATTATTATTACCTTTGTTCAGGGAGTTGAAAGTGGACTGAAAATGGAACTAGTTGAATTTGTACTTGTAGACTTTTACTTTACCGTCGACTAGTTTCGCCATTTCCGGTGCTGCAGAAGACGTGTATTTAACGCCTTTGCGGTCGGGAGAGCGGGCGATAGCATCGGCGATACGAATTTGAATTGGTTGTAAGTTAATTGCTCTGATTTCGGCATTGGTATTGCCTGCGATACCGGCATGTGCGATACCACGAAGCGAACCCCAAACAGTTATGTCACCATCAGCCATTACTTCAGCACCGGGGTTGATATCACCGATTATGACTAAATGGCCCTGGTGGCTAACGCATTGACCAGAGCGAAGTGTCTGGCGAATGTAGAGAGTTTGTGGAAGTGGAGCTGGTGTTTCCTCTTCTTCGACTGCCTGGATTTTTTCTTCAGGTAGAACTTCGGATTTGGTGCAATTTTCTGTCTTAATCGCCATTTCAGGATCGACAGTGACAACAATCTGACTGCCGTCGCCTTGAGTAATTGATATGCGACGATTAGCGATTGTTTTGCGAATAGAGCGCTCGTTTCTAATGATGGCGTCTGATACCACATTGCTTTCAATTGTAGTAATTGGAAGGTCAACTGGAATGGCATCGTGAATCATCGCCGGATCGATATTCACCTCTGGTAGTGTCATCGGATTGCCCGAGCCCAGTGGGATATTAGTGGCTTGTAGACTGCCTTTGGTGAAGCTATCTGTTGTATATACTCCGATAGGAGTGATACCGACACCTTTGGCGATAGCCATCACTTTTTGCACTTCATCTGGTGCTAGTGACAGCGCCCCCAGATTGATTGATACTTCTAAACCCTGCCAGAACTGGCTTGATACCTGAAGGGTTGAACTCAGGTGCTCAAGGGCTTCTCGTAAGCTCTGGCAACCGCTTACATCTAATAGAACGCCTTGGTCTGGTTGGCTAATGATGGCAATTTGTGACATGCGCAATTCTGCTCACTGTAAAGGAATATGTGAAGGGCGAAGTTATGTAAACGTCGCTGTGAGAATCGTATTGTTTACGCTCGCGGGCGTCAAGCCAAGGCGCATAGGGAGTGTATATGCGCTAGGGTCTTTTTCTATTCGTTTTTGGAAAAAATTAGATGACATAACGATAAGAAAGCGCGTAACTGTGCAGGTCAGGCGATCTGTCGAAAGATAAGAGTATTTAGAGAAAACTCGGAGATTCGCGAAACTCTTTCATGATGGCAAGCGCTGCCGAATGCGGGTCTGTGGTGAGTGATACCACATGTGAGAAAGTATCTTGAACTGTTGATGAGTTTTCTATCAAGTTCTCTAAGTTACTTTGCGCAATCTCTGCCAGTATTTCTGCAAGTTCCGCTTTGATTCTAGCTTTGCGTCTTTCTTTGAGCATGCCAGACTCTTCTAAGAAGGCTTTGTGCTCAACTGTGGACTCATATAATTTGTCTACGCCCTCTCCGGTTTCGGCAATGGCCAAATGCACCGGTTGGTGCCAGATAAACTCTCCAAGTTCTTCGTTTGGATGAGTGGAAAGCTCTAAGCTTGCAGTAATTTCTGCCGCAGATTTATTGGCGCCAGGCAAATCGCCTTTGTTTACTACAAATATGTCGCCGATTTCCATGATACCGGATTTGATGGCTTGAATATCGTCACCCGATCCTGGCATCAAAACAAGCACTGTGGTATCAGCCGCTTGTGCAATTGCAAGCTCCGACTGACCAACTCCGACAGTTTCGATTATGACTATGTCAAAGCCATAAGCTTCAAGCATTCTCACCGCGTCATAAGTGGCGAGCGCAATTCCGCCCTGATGACCGCGGTTTGCCATCGATCTTATATATACGTCTTTGTCGAGGGTATGTCCCTGCATGCGTATTCGATCGCCCAAAATGGCGCCGCCGGTGAAGGGACTAGATGGGTCTACGGCAAGAATAGCTACCTTTTTGCCGTGCTGGCGCATACAAGTAATAAGCGCGTCTACCAGGGTCGATTTGCCGACACCAGGAGAGCCTGTAACGCCGATTATATGAGCCTTTCCAGTCTTGCCGAAAAGCCTTTTGATCAGATGGGTCGCTTGAGGACCGCGGTTTTCAACTATGGTGATAGCCCGCGCCAGGGCGCGTTTATCGCCGTTTTCCAGGCGCTGGGCAAGCTCATCGAGCTTCGACAATTCATTTGCGTCGACTTTCATAAGACTATAGATTGAACCACAGAGGCTCATCTATAAATATTGATTTTTGCTCAAAATTTATTGCTTGCCTTTGGCAAATGGATTCATCCAGCCCTGATCTTTCTTTTGAGTATCAGGGGCGCTTGCCGCGGATGCTCTAGCACCCTCTTTCTCTTTCTCGGTCAGCATCACCGCGAGCAAATCGCGCTCGGCTTCGCGTTGTTTGAGATCTTTCTGAAGATCTACTACAGCCGACTTGACTTCTTCCAGGTCTTTGAGCTTTGACTCAAGTGCAGTTGAAACTCGCGACAAGTCCTGGTGCAAGCGTTTATTTTCTCTGATTTTGTCAGCTAAAAGCGAGGTCTGGTTGGAAAGCTCCGCCTTCAAATCGTCCGAATCGCGCGAAGCCATTTCTAGTTCGCGCAATTGAGTGGAAAGTAAGAGATTTTTTTCCTGTGCCTCGACGAGCTTGTCTTGCAGCTCGACGATCTTATTGACCATCTGCTGAATGCTGGTGGATCCACTAGTTGATGCTGATTGTGATGGATCGGAAGACATGTTAATCTCGACGGATGCACTATAGTGACCGCTTAATATATTCCACAAAATTACATATGTCTATCAGGCAGCAGGGGGCAGGTTACCTGTTTCTTTTGTCAAAGCCGGGTAACGTAAAACCGCCACAGAGCCGCTAATAGAGGACCCAATGAGCCCTGACGCATTGCTTGTAAAAAATGGTTTGGTTGTAACTAATAACGGTCAGCGAATGTCAAGCGTCTTGATAAAAAAAGGTCGCATTGAAGATATTGGCGATGGCAACCTGGGCACCGACAACGGCGATACTCAGGTCATCGATGCGTCTAACTGTTATGTGACACCCGGATTGATTGATTTGCAAGTAAACGGATCGCCCAAATGCAATCTTTGGGCTGATCCTAGTGAAGCCGAATTAAAAGAGCTTCGGCGCCAGATGCTTGAATGTGGCGTGACAAGCTTCTTGCCGACACTAATCACTGACGATATAGAACATCTCAATAAGAACATTTCTTTTCTGAACGCAAATGGCGTAGGCGTAGATCTAGATAAACCAGATAATAAAGACCTGGCTCGCATGCCTGGTATTCATTTAGAGGGACCCTTTCTTTCTGCCAAACGACCTGGCGTGCATCCGCCAGAGCACATAAAACCGCTCAGTCTGTCCAATGTTAAACAAGTGACTCTAGAAAATATAAAGCTCATGACTGTCGCTTGCGAAACAGATCCAAGTGGCGAAGCACTTAAATGGCTGATGCAACAAAAAATAGTATTGTCGCTTGGACATTCAGATGCCGATTTGAGTCAAGCGCAAAGTGCATTTGCACAGGGTGTAAAACTTGTCACTCATTTATTTAATGCCATGCCACCATTGCATCATCGCTCACCAGGTGCAGTAGGCGCCACATTTTTAGACGACAATGTCACTGCCTGCATAATTGCAGATGGGCTGCATTTAAGTCCTGACGCGGTGAAATTGATATTTAAAATAAAAGGTCCAGACAAGATTATTTTAGTAACGGACATCGCCTCTGTAGGCACCAAAGATGGTGGGCTTGTCGGATCGTCTATTACACTCGATCAGGCAGTATTAAATATGGTGACATGGCAAGTTTGCGATTTTGCCACTGCTATTAAAATGGCAAGCTATAATCCTGCTCAGGCTGTGCATCTAGATAGTGTCGGTTCGATTGCTAAAAACATGCTAGCTGATGTCCTGATCTGGGACAAAAGCACATTAAAATTGAAATATAAAATACTGGGCGGAAATTTACTGGCGTAACTCTATTGGCCTAACTTAGAGATATCTATCTCGCTTGTAAGTTTGGTGGCAGTTCCCTTTTTCATTTCGCTTCTGTTTTCCAGATAGCGCTCCAGTACAGAACTCTTGTATTCAGGCATTTGTTTGGCACGCTTGCGTCTAAGCACGCTGCTTGCTTCTTCGTAAGATAAAATACCACTGCTATACATGTAATATTGAGTCAGAAAATAGTTGACCATATTTTTGCTTACTAGATTAAACTCAAGCAAAAATTTGCATGTAGCAAATGGGTCGGAGAAAAGTTGCTCACAAGCGCGCTCTATCTCTGTTTCAGAAAAGTAGCCTGAGTCTTGAAGCATGTCGACTAAACGACGAGCGGCAAAGCTTTCGTTTGAGATATCGGCGCTGTCTATGTCGACTTCGCTTAGTTCGATTTCGTTCTTTGTATCAGTAGACTTTTTGAAGTGCTTTTTCTTGGATTTACTTACGGCTTTTGCTTTGACTTCTGATTCGGACTCTTGATCAGATTCTTCAGTTTCGTCTAATTCGCCATCTTCATCATCGACATAATCTTCATCTAGCTTAGGTGCAAATTCAATTTCGACATTGTCTTCGCCAGCTTCTCTTGCCGCTTGATACTTGGCTTTGATTTCGTCAATGTCGAATTCTTGTGTTTCAAGGTCACCTTTAGCAGACATTGATTCTTCAGCTTTAAACCAGTGCACCACAACCGATTGCAATTGATCTATGGCTGTTTGTTGATCTATGCTTTCTGATTGCAATTCATTATAGATACCGACAACGCTTGGAAAAAGTGAAGGCGGCAGAATGCCCTCCATCACAAGTGCTTTGCCAAGCGGGATGCCAGCTTCAAAGCTCATAGTCAGTGCGTGATCTATTTGATTTTGAGTTACAACTTCCGCTTCAATTAATAGTTGCGAAAGAATTTCTCGCCCACGAGGCGAATCTAATTCGTGAAACTTAGTTCCAAGTGCTTTGTAGAGTGAAATGCCTTCGGACTTCACTGCTCTTAGAGCTTTAATGATGTTATCTACCGACTCTGTGCCGTGGCTAATGAGCGACTGACCAAGCAAGGCCGCTTCCAGTTGCGCTTCCGAGACGCATCCTGAAACCATCAAGACCTGTCCGATTGGAACTCCCAGGCGCTTGGATACCTGAATCGCCTCGGTCAAGTCTATTGACGAGACCACAGTGGCTTCGACTAGAAGCCGTCCCAATTTCACTTTATTTGCGCCCTGGAGCACGCTAGACCTCACATATGAAGCGCCTTGACCAACCAATTATATCTTAAATGCGCTTGGTTTTTTGTCTGTGTAATTGCACAGTGAAAGCACTCTATTTTGCCCATAGTATCGCATCAAGCGCTGCGGAGGGCGAAAATAATGGCGAAGTTTCAAATAGCTCTAAAGTCTTATCTGGTTGAACAAAAACGTGTCGGTCTTGAGAAAATGCTGAGCGCGCTTTTGCGTCGCCAGATAACAGTGGCTAAGCTCATTTTAGAGCTTGGCTTGAGCAAACAAGATGTTGAAACGCTCGAACTGAAATCGATTGGGCGAATCTCAGAGGGGATGATCGAATATATAGAACAAAGTTTGAGTGCGATTGAAGGTGGCTCTAGACGTTTTTCCATCATCGAAAGATATTATGGTCTTGATGGATTCTTGCCTGCGCGCTTGTCTGGGATATCGACTAAATACGGCATCAGTCGCGAGCGAGTGCGTCAACTAAAAGATAGAGCTCTTTCACACTGGCGTAATCCTCGCCAAATGGAATACTTAACCCAGGCTCTGCGACTGCTTTGTTATAGAAATGCCAGTTATAACTTTAGTCCGACACCAGTTACTTTGCAAAATTCGCAATCATCGCAAGTAATCAATTTTGCTCCGACTTCAAAAACTTATAGTCCTGTTGAATTAACTAATGCGCAACAAGCCGCTCTAGATAAAATCTATTTGATGAAAGGTGGCATCATCACAGGTTGTGCGGGCTCGGGTAAAACTGTGGTGGCGGTGGAACTAGCAAGAAAACTGAGTAGTGAAAACAAAAAAGTGCTGATTACATGTTTTAATCGACCCCTAGCCGATCATTTGCACGAAGTTTTGCATGGTGTTCCCGGTGTCACTGTTGCGTCTTTCCATGCGCTTTGTCTGCGATTTGCAAAGGCTACAAGAGTATCTGTTCCGGGTGGATGGAACACCAGAAGCTTTCTTGATAAATTTCCCGAAATGCTTAAGCTTGCCACCGCCCGCGATGAGCGCCTACGCTTTGATGCGGTGATAGTAGACGAAGCTCAAGAGTTTCACGAAAACTGGTGGCATGCACTCAAGAGTTGCCTCAAGCCAAGTTCGAGCGAATTGTATTCGTTTTTGGACGACAACAAGTTGCTTTGCAATCTAAATTTTAAGCCGGCAGCTCACTTGTCGACGAGCATGCGATGCAAGGGCAACTTAGGTCTTTTGGCAAAAGAATTTTATGTGAGCAAAAACGAGCTTGAAATAATAGACACACCAGTGCGCCATAATTTGATGCCTGAATATTTTCAGTGTCAAACAGAAGAAGAAGTGAAAGCAACAGCTTCTTTTGTAATTGCTAATTGGGTCCACGAAAAAAATATCAAAGCATCTGATATCGTGGTGTTGACGCCCAGACTGCCTAAGTTCTCTAAGATATATCAGACCAGACTTAAAAATGGTCTTCGTTTTGTCACCAGAAAATCAAGGGTGGATAATCACATCTGGCTCAGTCGCATTTCAAGTTTTAAAGGACTCGAGCGCAAAGCAGTTTTGATTCTAGATCTTGACGATAAGTTTGCCATGCTTGGCGAATTAGATCGGGCGCAAATAATGTATATGGCGGTATCGCGAGCCACTGAGCATTTGTGCATTATAGGCAATAGCGAAGCCTGGAATTTTCTTCACTCAGATGTTGCAAGACGCACCAATTTTTACGACACGCCCGAAACTCTTGTTAGCACCGTGGGTGATACTACCTATCCGGCCAGCTATCAGCACAGTGATCGATGAAGTGCTGCTGACAGTCTAGAAGCGCACCGTCTGAGTCGGTGTTGTGCCTGATATAAATTCCATCGGGCTCCATAAAACGAGCCCGTGCCGAATCTAAAAGATAAGTATCAAGCACATCTTCGCGCAAGTAACGAGCTAAGCCGGGGTCTTCAACTGGAAATAGAACTTCTACGCGTCTATCTAAGTTGCGAGGCATCATGTCTGCTGAACCAAGATAAATTTCTTCGTTGCCGCCATTTCTAAAATAGAATACGCGGCTGTGTTCGAGGAATCTTCCCACAACACTGACTACTTTGATGTTTTCAGAAACGCCTTTGATGCCTGGGCGCAAGCAACAAATTCCGCGAATAAGTAAATCAATTTGCACGCCAGCCTGAGAGGCTTCGTACAATAATTTGATTATACGACCATCAACCAGAGCATTTATTTTCAAAATAATATGTCCGGCTTTGCCAGCCTTTTTGAGTTCGATTTCGCGACGGATTAATCCTTCAATTCTTTCACGCAAATTGATTGGTGCCACAAGTAATTTTTGATAATCGGTTTTAGCCGAATAACCAGTTAGATAATTGAAGAAGTCTGAAACGTCGGATGCAATGCGCTCATCGGCAGTGAACAAACCTAAATCCGAATATAAATAAGCAGTGTTTGGATTGTAATTTCCTGTGCTCAAATGCACAAAGCGTTTAATTGAATCGCCCACTCTTCGAACTACAAGCAAAACTTTGCTGTGAATTTTGAGACCAATTAGACCATACACTACGTGAACGCCTGCAGCTTCAAGTTGTCTTGCCCATTCAATATTACTTTCTTCATCGAACCGTGCTTTCAGTTCAACTACCACAGCAACCTGTTTTCCGTGCTCCATCGCTCTAAGCAAGGCTTCGACTATAGGTGAGTTTTTGCCAGCTCGATAAAGAGTCATTTTGATGGCTAGAACAGACGGATCTAGTGCTGCTCTATTCAAGAAACTTACTATAGGCTGAAACGAATCATAAGGATGGTGCAACAAAATATCGCGCCGCGCAATATGAGCAAAAATATCTTCGTCTTGTGTGTCTGCACTCAAACTATTTGGCACAAAAGGCACAAACTGAGGGAACTTGTGCTGCGGCTTATCCAAGTTGGCAATATACTTTAGATTGCTAAGTGAAATGGCACCATCTACAAGATATACATCCGATGCTTCAATTTGCAGATTAGACATCAAAATATCTAAGATGTGCGCAGGCATTTCGCGGTCTACTTGCAAACGAACAACATCACCAAAGCGGCGCTGTCTGATGCCTTCTTCGGTAACTTCGAGTAAATCGCCCGCTTCCCATTCTTGTATCTCGACTTCAGCATCGCGAGTTACGTGAAACGGATGCGTTTCAAGAATATTCATCCCAGGGAACAGCGCATCTAAGTTTGCCATTACCAGGTCTAGAAGCCAGATATAAGTTTCTTGTCTGGGTCCTTGCGAAGAAGTGCCACCAACCTGGCTTACGAGTTGTTTTGACGAGCGTGCTACAGGCACCAATTGTGGTAGCGAATCTGGAATCTTCACACGAGCAAAGCGCGCTTCACCAGAAGCCCTGCGCACTGATACAGCTAAGTTTAAACTCAAGTTTGAAATATGGGGAAAGGGATGCCCAGGATCGAATGCCATGGGAGTGAGCACTGGGAAAATCTTGTGCAAGAAGTATTGTTTGATATCGAGTTTTTGCTCAGGCTC
>ENA-OOPF01000018-OOPF01000018.1-human-oral-metagenome-genome-assembly--contig:-NODE-18-length-9913-cov-3.838851_pt1 | contig 9913 bp, 9 predicted proteins | sample MGYA00245297_ERZ501136 | MGnify/ENA primary metagenome ERZ501136 (study PRJEB25959, sample SAMN05335059) | human oral metagenome | host: human-associated | place: USA: California | collected 2014-05-27... | reverse complement strand
GATCGAGCGCTTTGAAAAAATTGCTTAAGGCTGACAAAACTTGACTTGACTCACTTCCGGGATTACAAAGGCACGTATCTTTACTTTCTAATTTTGCGCTATAGAAGTCAAGCTTTTTGGCTTTAAAAGGTGTAAATATCAAAAACTTTAATTAGATTGCATCGTTAATTGTCTAGCGAGGCTGCGCTAAGCTAGATACTCCATGACAACATTTAAAAGAATCATTACGCTAAACCATTCAGTGACAAAGATTGCAAGCAGGCTCGCTATAATCAGCAATGGTTTAAGAGTTGATAGTCAATTTCTAGACTCAAACCTAGTAGGTCATAGGAGCTTTTGGTATTCAAGCTATCTAATGAATAGTCTAATTGTTTACGGTTTAAATTATCATTCTTGCCCGGTAGCAATCCGTGAGCGTTTTACTATTCCAGAATCGTGCTTAGAACATGCTCTTTATGCCCTTAAAAAATTGCCTCATGTGATTGAAACAGCAGTTTTATCCACTTGCAATCGCACTGAAGTTTATGCCCTAGTAACTGATACAGCTTTGGGCTTTAAAGAATTAGAATCGTTTTTTCAATCCACTAGACAAGTTGCCGATCACCAAGCATTAAAAGCTGATTTCAAATTATTACGTGAAGATGTAGCTTTGCATTTATTTAGAGTAGCCTCAGGCTTAGACAGCATGGTCTTAGGTGAAGGACAAATTATGTTCCAAGTGAAAGCGGCACACCAAGCAGCTTTGAGAACTGGTGCGGCTGGCCCAGTTTTAGATGCACTTTTTAAGTCCGCTTTAAATTGTGGCAAAAAAGTACGTACTCAAACAGGATTAAGTAAGCGTGCTGTGTCAATTAGCTCAGCGGCAGTTGAATTGACTAGACAATTATTGACTACTCAAGCGTTAGCTGCTCCAGATGCGCGTTCAGTGCTTATAGTTGGAGCCGGGCGCATGGGACAAATTTGTGTCAAACTGCTTTTATCAGAAAATGATCTTACCAAAGTCTATGTAACCAATAGAAATCCTGGCAAAATAAAAGCCCTACAAGCTTCTAATATGCGACATTTGGATCGTTTGAATATCGCAGATTTTGAAAAGCGTCATCAAATTGCTGCTCAATGCGACGCTGTTATAGTTGCAACAAGTGCTAAAGATTTTGTAATCAACTGGCAAGAGATGACCGCTGCTAAGCAGGCTGTTGAGTCTCCGGATGAGAAGCGATTGCATATAGTAGATATGAGTGTGCCACGCAATGTAGAGCCTCAGGTTAATAGTATTGATGGCATTGCTCTTTATAATTTCGATCATCTAGAACAGATAGTCAAAGAAAATTTGGCTGAAAGAGAAGCTTTAACAAAAGATGCCGAAGTAATTATTTTTGCTTCGCTTAAAGAGTTTGAACATTGGCAGCAAAATTTACTAGTTGCCCCTGTAATAGCAGAATTGCGTGGTAAAGTTGAAAATATTCGTTTGTCATATTTACGCCATCGTATTGGCTCGAGCTTTATTACTGATTTACGGACTAAATCAGTTAAAAAATCTAATCGTGAACAAGAGCGCACAAGTAAGCAATTAGACAAAGTGAGTAGAGTCATTGTTAATCAAATTCTTCATAAGCCCACTACTAAATTGAAAGCTACCCGTGATTATCAAAGCTTGCAACAAAAGATAAAAGCTTTACAGTCTTTATTTGACCTCAGTCCTTTAAAATAAGTCCTTACGGAATTTATATGAATACTAAAAATGAACGTTGCTTGAGAGTCGGCACGCGAGCCAGCAAAATGGCTTGTGCTCAAACTGAATTTTTTATATCTGAATTTTTAGCTAAATATCCCGATTATGAGTGCGAGATTGTGCCAATCACTGTTAGCGGCGAAAGAGATTATGCACGTCCTATTGCGGAATTAGGAATAGAAGGTGTTTTTGTTAAAGAATTGGAAGAAGCATTATTGAATAAGGAAGTAGACTTTGTTGTACACAGTTTAAAAGACTTAACTACCGAGTTACCTTCCGCTCTTAGTTTGGCTTGTGTTTATAACCGTATCGATCCACGTGATGTGTTAGTTAGCAGAAATAATGTTGTTTTTACTGATCTGCCAACAGGTAGTCGCATTGCCACTTCTAGTCGCCGGAGAATGGCACAATTAAAGACATTGAGAGATGATCTCACTTATATGGATATAAGAGGAAATGTGCCTACACGTATTGAAAAACTTGATGATGGCTATTGCGATGCTATAGTTCTTGCCGCTGCTGGTTTAATAAGATTAGGCTTAGAAGAGCGCATAACGCAATTTTTTGACATTGAAATTTCATTGCCTATTCCTGGACAAGGCGCTCTAGGCATAGAATGTCGCACTGATGATAACGTATTGAAAGACAAGTTAAATGGAATGGATGATCTTGATGCCCGAACTGCAGTGACAGCTGAAAGATCTTTTTTAGCTACTATTGGTGGTGGATGCTCAATGCCAATTGGCGCTTATGCAAAACTAATTGGATCTGAAAAACTATTGCTTACTGCTTGTGTTACTTCACTTGATGGTAAAGAAGTAAAAAAGGCTGAAATGGAAGCCCCTGCCAGTGAAGCAAAGCAATTAGGTGAACGTTTAGCAAAAGTTTTATTAGAACAAGGGGCACAAAAAATAGTTGAACAACTGCGTAAGCTGTCACCAGTTGTAGTATCACCTCCATAATCATGCAAATACAAAATACTACTAACGAAAACAGGGCTGAATCTCGTTATTTTGAATTTCCCTTAGCAGAAAAGAAGGTGTTAGTTACCCGCCCAGGTATGAGTGGAAAAGCATTCGCCCAAAAATTAGCTGCATTGGGCGCTAAGCCCATTATTCTTCCTTTTATTGAAATTATAGACCCCGATTCTTGGCAGGAATTAGATAGTGCTATAAACAATTTAAGTCTTTATCAGTGGATATTTTTTGCTAGTGCTAATGCTGTAAATTCTTTCATGAAAAGGCTTGGTCAAAACTCTAAAGCAAAAAATTTAAAAGAAGAACAAAAATTACCAAAAATAGGGGTCTTAGGTAACTCTACAGCAAATGCACTCACAGAATTTGATATAGCGGCTAATTATTGTCCTGTTAGTTTTTCGGCAGAAGATTTTGTTCAAGAATTTCCTGACTATCCACATAATTTAACCGATATTAGAATTCTTTGGCCTAGAACTAATATCGGCAGTGATTTGATTAAAGAAAAATTTTCAGTAGCGGGAGCTAAGATCGACACAGTAACTGCCTATAAAACTGTATTGCCTAAAAATATCGCTCAGTTACAAAAACAGTTTATTCTTTTAATAGAAAACAAAGAAATTGATGTGCTGACCATAGCTAATAAACAAACAGCTATTAACATTGCTGAACTGCTTAGAAAAGAGATTATTAGGCGAAATTTAGCATTGTCAAATTTGGCGGAGAAAGACCTTTTAGCGCATATCAGAAGGTTTTTTGACGATATTTTGATTGTAACAATTGGTCCTGAGTCTGCCCAGGGTGCTTTAAACTATCTAGGTAAAGCAAATATCGAGGCTAACCCACATACTGTGGACGGCATGATCGAAGCTTTGGTTGCTTATTATCAATAAAAGAGGAAGAAATGACTCTAGCTACAAAAACTCAAAATCAACAAGCACTTTCTGTAAACGCAGCGAGTATGGTTGAGTCTGTTTCTGGGGCCCAACAAATATTAGTTGAGCGTCCCAGGAGACTGCGCAGCAGTGCTAATTTGCGCTCCATGGTTAGAGAAAATCATTTGCGTGTTGATAGCTTAATCAATCCTTTTTTTATTGTAGAAGGAAATAATCGCAAAATAAAAATTGATCCAATGCCTGGCATTTTTCAAATGAGTATCGATCAAGCACTCTATGAAAATTGATAAGTCCGCAAATAAAGGCATTAAAGCAATTTTGTTATTCGGCATTCCGGACAATAAAGATTCTTATGCCAGCGCGGCCACAGACGAAAATGGCGTTATACAAAATGCTATTAGAGAAATCAAAAAGCGTTATCCAGAACTTATTGTTATTGCAGACACATGTTTGTGTGAGTATATGGATCATGGACATTGTGGAATCGTTGAAAAAAACAAAATAGTAAATGATCCTAGTGTTTCTTTATTAGCACGTAGTGCCTTAGCTCAAGCACAAGCCGGAGCCGATATGGTCGCGCCTTCAGATATGATGGATGGAACAGTAGGTGCAATTAGACAAAGTCTAGATGCAGCCGGATTTACTGATACAGCAATAATGGCTTATAGCGCTAAATTTTCCTCAGCCTTATATGGTCCTTTTAGAGTGGCAGCTCAATCAGCGCCTCAATTTGGTAATCGTAAAACATATCAGATGGACCCTGCTAATGGCTTAGAGGCTTTGCGTGAAATAGAGCTTGATATAAAAGCAGGCGCAGATATAGTAATGGTCAAACCGGCATTAGCATATTTAGATATTATTTCTCAGGCTAGACAGATGACCAAATTGCCAATTGCTGCATATAATGTATCAGGGGAATACGCAATGGTTAAGGCGGCAGCTGCTCAGGGCTGGATAGATGAAAAGCGAGTTGTCCTCGAAACGCTTACTGGCATTATAAGAGCGGGGGCAAACCTCATAATTACCTACCATGCTAATGATGTTTCTGACTGGCTAAAAACTGATATTAGTTAAATGCATTACAGTCTGTTTAAATACTTAAGGGAATATTTTAAGCAATGAAGACTAGCTCAAATAATCAAATTAGCTTTGCTAATGCACACGCTGACCTTTACTTAGATAAAGAAAACGGTGAGTTTGCTTTAGATTTACGCCGGCAAGAAATAACTATTTATCTAAATTATAGCCAATATCAAGGGCTAGTAGTTCTATTACAACACAGTCTAGAAGATGAACAATTTAGTGCTTATCTAAATTGGCAAAGCGATCCATTACAGTCTGATGAAAGCGAATTATTTGAAGTCTGCGGACCAGACCACATTATTTGTTTAGCTTGTACACCTACTTGTGAGCGTGTAAAACTAACTTTCGATTTAGGGGTAGCTGTAGATTTATCTTTTGCTGACTTTCAAGGATTAGCAGTCCTAGTTAAAGAAGCACAAGCAGATTTAGAGTGGCGCAGGGAACTTTTACGTTGGAATATCAACGAGACTGGTCCAGACTTTGCTGCCGGTGGGCAAGACTAATTATTTGCTCATAACGCTTTTGCTATTATGCACAGTTGGATTCTTTATGCGAGACATAAAAGGATTAGCAGCAGCAAATGGGGTAGTCATTTGCAATGCCTTTCTTCGATCGTAATTAGCGACCATAGCATAAGATAAATCGTATTCTGAAAAGCGTGATTGGGTGCTAGCTTTATGTTCGTTGATGCCCGATAAGCTGAATGATAATGAATAAACTTCCTCAATATTGCGGGCAGATAACATACTAGCTGATACTCTGGCTTTAGGTGTATTCACAACATATTGCCAAGCTTTTTCGTAAGAGGTTGAAACCCAACCTTCATTATGCGAAAAAACACCCACTATTTTGCCACCAAAAATATAGACAATAACAGCTGGCACATCATCAGTATGTTTAACCACAATACAACCGGGCATACCTGAATGCACTAGCCCTCTGTGAGCAGATTCAAAAATTTCTTCAGGACTATGCTCACTTTTAGCAGCATAAACATCCCCGTTAAATAACGAAGCTGCTGCTAAGACTAAATCTTCGCTTAATAGATAAGCATCAATTGAATTATTTTGGTGAGTTATGTCAGCCAGAACACAACTATAAGCTTCTTGTCCAAATAATTGACGCTCTAAACGCTTATTGCCGTAAATACAGCCAATAGCTCGTCCTCTAAAAACAAGTATCGCTGCTCTGGATTTATTTCTAGGGGACATGACTTTTATGCAACAACTGCTTTGATTTGCCTCTATAGACAAAAGTAATTGTCTAAATTTACTCTGGTCGCTAATAGGTATTTCCTGAGAGTCCTTAACTGTAGGACCAGGCATGAGTGAAACCGCGCGTCTATTTGTGCCCTTATAGTCTGCTTCTTCTAGCTTACGATTATGTTTCTGTAGCTTTTTTATTTCTGGACGAGAAAACATTAGTCCTCCTGGACCGATAGATAACGTATATACGTCTTAATTAGTAATATCAGGACAGTATCACATTCTTCTAAATTTCGGTTCAAGTCACTATCCTCTTGACATTTACAATTTACTTGCCCAAATTTGGGTTATGTCTAACATCAGGACAAGAAACTAGTAAGAATCGGTGTTTCCGATATTTCCATCCTAAGGCCAAAAAGTGAGAAACGTGTGAGGTAGTAGCTTAATGTCATAAAAAGGCCAATTTTGTCTGCTAGGCTTGGCTGATAGCTAACTGATTTGGATAAACTCAAGTGAAAATCTCTCAAGAAAACCAATTAAAACCAGAAATTTCAGCCCTTCAAGTGAATCTAGAGCATTTAAACGGCTCTATAGAAAGAGTAACTTTTCATAGCGAAGAAAGTGGCTTTTGTGTTCTGCGAGTAAAAGTAGTTGGGCATAGCGATTTAATTACGATTACTGGCAGTGCTGCCTCGGTTAGTCCGGGTGAATATATAGATTGCGAAGGACAGTTTATAAATGATCGCCAATATGGTCTTCAGTTTAAAACTACAAAAATGGCAATTGTACCGCCAGGTACTATAGAGGGTATAGAAAAATATTTAGCCTCAGGCATGATTAAAGGCATTGGACCGCATTTTGCCAAAAAATTAGTAAAAGCATTTGGCGAAAATGTTTTTACAGTGATAGAAGAAAATCCAAAACAATTACTCAGCTTACCTGGTATTGGACACTCACGTATGCAAGCTGTCATGTCAGGTTGGGCTGAGCAAAAAGCTGTGCGCGATATTATGGTTTTTTTGCAATCTTATGGAGTTGGCACATCTAGAGCAGTGCGCATCTATAAAACTTATGGCAATGATGCTATTGCCAAAGTAAATGAAAACCCTTATAGATTAGCTTTAGATATTCATGGCATAGGATTTAAAACAGCTGATACTATTGCTCAAAAATTAGGCATTCCAGCTAATTCTGCAATACGCGCTCAAGCAGGCATACGACATACTTTGCAAGAACTAGCAGCGCAAGGACATTGTGCATATGCTTATGATGATTTAATTGAAAAAACAAGTGAATTACTAACAATAGAAAAAAGTATTATTCAAGCAGCAATTGTAGATGAGTTGAATACTGGCAATATTGTCGCTTTCGAGCTAGATGAAAAACAAGGCCATAAAAAAGATGCCAAACAGTTGATATATCTAAAAGCTTTGTATCAAGCCGAAGAAGAAATAGCCAAACAATTAATGCTTTTAAATAAGGACAAAAATTCTTGGAGTGAAATTGATTTAAAAGAATCACTGACCTTATTAAAGAAAGAAAATATAGAACTTTCTCCTTCGCAAATAGAAGCATTAGAACTAGCCTTATCTAATAAAGTTTTAGTGATTACAGGCGGACCAGGTGTTGGTAAAACCACTTTGGTTAAAAGCATTGTGAAAATTCTTTGTGCTAAAGGAGCAACTGTATCATTGTGCGCTCCTACAGGACGCGCAGCTAAACGATTATCTGAATCGACTGGCTTAGCAGCAAAAACAATACATAGACTGCTTGAATTTGACCCTAAGTACGGTGGCTTTAAGCATAATCAGGACAATCAATTAACAACAGATATAATCATAATTGATGAAACATCGATGATTGATGTTTCGTTGATGAGCAAGCTTTTGCAAGCAATTCCTGCTAATGCATCATTATTTCTTATAGGCGATGTAGATCAATTGCCTTCCGTAGGACCAGGAACAGTATTGTCTGACATTATTGATAGCGATATAGTAAAAACAGCTCGACTAACAGAAATTTTTCGCCAAGCAGCAAGTTCTAAAATTGTTGTTAACGCTCATAGAATAAATAAAGGACAAACTCCTGATTTTGATTTGCCTAAAAGTGAATCCAATGCATCCCAAGATGAGCTGAGTGATTTTTATTTTATTGCCGCCGAAACCCCAGAAGAAATCACTAATAAACTAATAAAAGTGGTTTGTGAACGTATTCCTAAACGTTTTGGTTTTCATCCTACTAACGACATACAAGTGCTTACACCAATGAATCGCAGCGGTCTGGGGGCAAGGGCTTTAAATGTTGAATTACAAAAACAACTCAATAATTACAATGTGGCACAAACTAATTCAATAACCAAATTCGGCTCAAGTTATGCTAGTGGAGATAAAGTTATACAAGTAATAAATAACTATGACAAAGAAGTTTTTAATGGTGATATAGGCACCATATTTAGTATTGACAAAGAAGAAGGCAAATTACAAATTGATTTTGATGGACGCAAAGTAGAATATGAATTTAGCGAGCTAGATGAATTAGCATTAGCCTATGCCGTTTCAATTCATAAGTCCCAAGGTTCTGAGTATAAGGCTGTAGTAATTCCAATTTCAACTAGCCATTATGTAATGCTTGAGCGTAATTTATTATATACAGCTGTAACACGCGGCAAAGAGCTTGTAGTCTTAATTGGACAAAAGAAAGCTTTAGCAATGGCGATAAAAAACAAATGTTCAGTCCATCGCGTAACTGCCTTAAAGCAACGCTTGCAAGGAACTGTTAGCAAATAGCTGTAAATAATTTAGCGGGCTTAGTTTATTAAATAGCAGTCTAAAATACAGAATTATACAAAATAGCAGGGTAAGATACTAAAGGCTTAGGCATAAGAAGGTGCTTTATGAGCAATTTTGGCGAGGGTTCACCAGATAGGGCGGAAAAAAAGCCGGTCCGTGGACTTGAAACAGAGAATAAAAGCAATAAAGACAGTGTCGCAGATCATCAGCACAGTTTAAATAACGAGAATACTGTTTCCCCTTTTAAATGGATGAGCGAGCTGGTTAATGCTGGCAATAATCAAATTAAACAAGCGGCAGAACAATTTTCTAATCGAATAAATGAAAGTGCAAAGGGTTTGATTAAAGATATGCCTTTAATCCTTGATGCAGTTATACTCGTAGCTGCGGCTAAAGAAAAACATTTACCATTTGAACCTCTGGTACCTAATGCTAAAACGGTTGCTGCCATGAAAGCAGCACGCCGAGGAGAACTTATAGATGCAGGCAAGGTTGATAATTTGTTTAAAAAACTAAATGCGAAGGATTAAAGTTTACAAATCAATTCAAGCGAGATTATAAGCGAGAAAAATCTGGACGTCATGGACGAAAACTTAGATGACGAACTGAAGAAAATAATGAATTTACTCGTATCAGATACACCCTTACCACAGAAACATAAGGATCATCCTTTGAGAGGAGAATGGCAAGACCATCGGGATTGTCATCTCAAACCGGATTTAGTTTTGATTTATAGAAAACCGAATGATCAAAGCCTAGAACTAGTTCGCCTTGGCTCCCATAGTGAGCTGGGATGGTAATCCAATGAGTGGGGACAAGCAAATGAAATTTATCACCTCCATCGCAGTTCTTTTGACTTTGGCCTTCACTTTGCAAAGCTGCATAATAGATTTTAATCGTCATAAAAATTGAAAAATTGGTATAAATTGAGAGCTACTGGAGAAGCAGCTTTTGCAAAGCATGATTATGTAGCGGCACGAAAAAGTTTTGAAGAAGCCTTAAAAATTGCCGCTCCCATTAAAAATGAACCTGCTCGTTTAGCAATAACGCTTGAGGAATTATCAAAAGTTTGCCTGGAGACAAGTAACCTTTCATTAGCCACATCTATTTTTGATCAAGCATTGACATTGGCTAATAAAAGATCACAAACATCTAGTAAACAATTAGATGTTATCGAGTCAGAATTAGGGCAATGCCTGATCAATGTAGCAAAAGTATTTGCTAAAGAAAAAAA
>ENA-OOPF01000017-OOPF01000017.1-human-oral-metagenome-genome-assembly--contig:-NODE-17-length-10133-cov-3.408755_pt1 | contig 10133 bp, 9 predicted proteins | sample MGYA00245297_ERZ501136 | MGnify/ENA primary metagenome ERZ501136 (study PRJEB25959, sample SAMN05335059) | human oral metagenome | host: human-associated | place: USA: California | collected 2014-05-27... | reverse complement strand
AAAAAAAGTCCAGTCCGCATTCGCCCACTGCCACTATCTTTTCGTGGTTCATATGATGGTCTAATTTAGTGGCGTCATCGTCGGTCCAGTCCTTAGCTTCGTGCGGGTGCTGTCCGAGCGCCATATAAATATTGGGGTTCTTCTGGCAGAGTTCAAGCAGCTCTTCGGCGTTGTTGACTATCACGGCAGGGTTCACCATTTGAACCACTTTGCGAGCGAAGGTGCGCTCTATAACTTCGTCCAGACTGTCCTTGAAGTATTCCTGCATCAAATGAGCATGGCTGTCAATAATTCCCGATTCGATAAATGGTGGGATTTTGTCGGGGTCGCTCATTTAACCTTCAAGTCTCCAGATCATGGGGTAAATGCGAGTTTACTTTTTTAGGTTTTACAGTACATTAAATTCAGGAGCCTTAGGATATTATTGAAGTATTGCTTTTGAAATCTAAATGGAATTAGCAGTTTGAAACTATCGACAAAAGCACTGGCACTTTTCTACCTGACCGCATGCGTGGGTCTGGGTACGAACGCATTGGCGTATGGCCAAGGACCGGGGCTGCTCAAGGGCGGCGTTGTGCAGAAAGACTTTGTCAAACAACAAGCTGCCGCTTCCTTAAATCGTGGCGATATAGATAAAATGGGTGATCCATTCAGTTCTGACGCCCCTGGTGGTCCTGGAACATTTGACGCTCCTGATGAAGCATTTAATCAAAGACCTTTTAATCTGGATGCTCAGCAGGGCAATCAGAATATGCAGTATCAACAGCCGATGATGCAGCAACAGCCTCAACAACAGTATCAAGGTGGAGTGGGAACGCAGCGCTTTCCTTTATCAGCCGAGCAGGAAGAGCAGCATCCACAAATGAAATTGGCGTGGGATCAGTGGCACAAACGTGTTGCCGGTGCCATTTATTCTAGATTCAATGGGCTTGCCACAACTGCTTTTAAGCAGAGTCAGCCGATGGCTTGCGAAGTGGCATACACTGTCACTCGCGACAGAAAAATCCAAAATATTCAACTAATTCAAAAAAGTCCTAATATCGTATTTAATACCATGGTTTATGGCGTCGTTAAATCTATGAATGGTGACCCCATGCTGGACTTTCCGCAAGGCTCTGCTCGTCAGACTGTTGATAAGAGCGGGACATTCTTGTGGAACTATAAAGTGCAAGGCTTTAAGTACACTATTAACGATCAGGAAACTATCAAACAAAGACGATGAAGTCTCCTGAATGAATTTATTGCACGAATTAAAAGAAATTGTCGGGGAAGAAAACGTTCTTCACGACCCTGTTGATTTGAGCGTATATGAGTGCGATGCAGAAACGCTCGATTTGAGTTTGCCTGACTATGTTGTGCTACCAGCAAGTACAAAAGAAGTTTCTAGAGTACTGAAATTGGCGCACGAGCATAAAATTCCGGTTTCGCCACGTGGCGCGGGAACTGGACTTTCAGGTGGTGCCACACCAGTGCATGGTGGCATATCGTTAGTCTTAACTCGAATGACAAAGATATTGCAAATTGACCCATATGAGCAAACCGCCACGGTTCAAACAGGTTGCACCAATGCTTCTGTGTCTGAGGCAAGCAAGGCGCACAATCTTCATTTCGCTCCGGACCCATCAAGCGGTATAGCCTCCACTATTGGTGGCAATATTGCAGAAAATGCAGGAGGTCCCCATTGTCTTAAATATGGCATGACTACAAATCATGTGCTTGGTGCCACCGTTGTAATGTCTGATGGATCTATTGCTAAATTCAATAACTGGTATCAATCTCCAGATGTTGATTTGCTTGGTTTGCTTGTCGGGTCTGAAGGGACGATGGCAATAGTGACCGAAGCAATTCTGAAATTAACTCCAAATTCGCAAAGTATTCAAACACTACTTGCCTATTTTCCGACTGTTTCACACTGCGGTAAAGCGGTATCGGCCATAGTATCAACTGGAGTGATACCATCGGCCATGGAATTAGTCGATCAAATTACACTAAACGCAGTTGAAGATTATTTGCATATGGGACTGGATCGCAGTGCTGCAGCACTTCTTATAGTCGAGCTTGATGGTATGGAAGAGCGCATTGCAATCGAGCGTAAAATGGTCGAAGAGCAAATTAGACGACATAAAGCAACCTCACTTGAGTGGGCGACAAATGCCTATGAGCGAATGAAAATTTGGAAGGCACGCAAATCTGCTTTTGGTGCACTTGGTCGTGTAACTCCTCATGGATATGTACTTGATGGAGTGGTGCCGCGCTCTCGATTAGCAGAAGCAATTGAGCTCATTGATAAAATTGGCGAAAAATGGAATTTGCAGATTGCAAATGTTGCGCATGCCGGTGATGGAAACCTGCATCCCTGCTTGCTTTATAATCGCGATAACAAAGAGCAAGTGGAGCGGGTTATAAAAGCTGGACAAGAAATTTTGCATGTTTGTGTGCAAGTGGGCGGGACTTTGTCTGGTGAGCACGGCATTGGTGTCGAGAAAATCCACGACATGCCGTTTGTGTTTAGCCAGGACGATTTAGAAATCATGCTCAAAGTGCGAGATGTTTTCGATCCGGCAGGCATCATGAATCCAGGCAAAGTGATACCAACTCCAAAACGATGTGGCGAGACTGGAGACAGACCGCTATTGCGTCATCAAGTTTTGTCGGGCTGCTGAACAGAAATAGATCGAGAAAAATTAGCGTGCTTTTTTAGAGCCGTCCATTTTGCGGTGACAATAAGAAATGACGCCAAGAAAATCTAGCGCGTCGTCGAAGCTCATTTGCCACGGGAAGCGATAATTTTTTGTATTCTCGTCTTGAACCATCAAAAATAATGCTTTCAAAATGCACATGTAACCAAACTGTTCGGTTTGATCTACTTCTGTCCTGAACTCGTTCACGGTCAAAACCGGATACTCACCCCAATTGAATCCAAATGCATGTTCGGCCACTGTTGGTCCTTCGATGTGCAATTGACTTTTGGCTTTATTTTTTTCCATCAAAAGTTTGAGCGCTTCTTGCACCACTCTAAAATAATTACTCTCAGTCAGATACTCAGAGCGGCAGACCATCTGGATGTCGGGATGCAGACTGCGAATCAAAACAGCTTCTTTCAATTTCTTGGCGCGCGACTCAGCCTCGTGCGAAGCGTACATGGTGGCAAGCGGATTGGTTTGTTTCATCTCAGATTGCTCGTCTAATTCGTAGCCTGCAAATGTGAGAATTTGATTTATCTCGTCGCGATACTTGCGATAAGCCTCTTCGCCATAGCGCTTGTTTATGTGAAAGCCAGTGCGCCTCAAAAAAACGGCAATGCTATTTGCGTTTTTGTCAGTCTCTTGCTGTATTTGTAGTGCCAGACCAAGCCGCCTGTGCCTGCTTGCATTTGGGCTTGGGTCTTGAATGCCCGAGCTCACAAGCAGTGCCCCGACTTCGCCATCGGTAATCACCGAGTCTAAGTGTACGAAGGCATCGCACAGCATGGTCAGATAAGTGTTGTCTATTGATTTTAATGGGGCGACTGCAGTCATAATTCGTGCCCTTGCCGGATTTCAGCCAAAATGTGGATAATAAATAGAGCTATGTAATGATATTTTGCCCAAAAGCGGGTAAGTGATAAGCCATGAGGCTAAATATTTTAGACAAACCTTCAATTATTTTTTCGCTTGTGATATTTCTTGCTCAAGTGGCTCCAGTCTTCGCTCAAGCCGGTAAGTCGCAATTGCTTCAACCTGAAGCGCCGCAATATGCCCCGGTTTCGGATATCGCCCCTACTCAAACGCAGCCTCCACAGCAGATGCAATATCAGCAGCCGCCCTATCAAAATCAGGCACCGCCTCAATATCAACAACAGCCTTATCAAAATCAGCCTCCACCCCAGTATCAACAACAACCGTATCAAAACCAGATGCAGCCGCCACAACAGTATCAACAGCAGCCATATCCAAATCAGGCGCCAGTTTATCGCGAGCAATATTCGGGCAATTATATGCAACCTCCCCAGGGGCAAGGTCAATACCAAGGAGGGGCGCAGAGCGGTTATTACCCTCCGATGTATCAAACGCCAAACATGCCTCAAGCGCCTGCAGGACAAACCTTGAATGTTACATTGCAGACCGCTATTTCTACTCAGATTGCTCGTCAAGGCGATTTAGTCCAGGGCGTAATTAATCAAAATATCAATTTAGGTAATGGTGGATTTATTCCAGCTGGAACAATGGTGACTGGCACTGTGACTGATTCTATCGCTGGACGAAGACTATCTCGCTCTGGTTTGCTTAGCATTTCATTCAATGCTATTCGCCTTCCCACTGGGCAGTCTATCCCGATAAACGCACATCTGGTCGGTGATTTAGGCAAGTATTCAAACAAAGGCTCTGGACAAAACGATGTTTATCGCGGAGAAGGCTGGGGCGCCAAAGCTGGTCAGACTCTAATTCGCGGTGGCGCAGGTGCTGGACTTGGTGCGGCACTTGGTACTGGTGTTGGTGCTATTGCAGGTGGCGGGCATGGCGCTGGAATGGGTGCCTGGTCTGGTGCTGCAATAGGTGGCGGCATCGGAGTGGCAGATATGCTTTTGCGTAAAGGCAAAGACGTATTGATACCGGCTGGTACTTCAATTCAAATTCAGTTAGACGCTCCAGTTGGTGTTCCTGGCGGAAGTGTTTAGTCTTGTAATCAGTCTAAATTTAAATTTCTTTGGTCTTTGTTTTGACTGCGCCTTGCGACTGTTTAAGCAAGTAATTGCGCTTTTCTGTGATTTCAGAAACTGAGGCGTGGTGCGGACCATTTAAATGTTGTTTGATTTTGAGTTCGCGCGAAAGATAGTGCGCAGCCTCTACATGGTGACCGTGACTCTCTTTCATGTTGGCCAGAGACTCAAGCACGCTTGCAACATATCCACTGTTTTGTCCGTGCGATTTTTCAAATGAGGCAAGTGCTTGTTTGTACAAGCTCTCTGCGGCTTCTGTTTTGCCTGAATTGCTCAAGCTTATAGCCAGTGCATCTAGCTTTGAATATGTTTGAGGATGCGACATTCCGACACTCTTGAGACTGATGTCGTAAGCTTTCTGCAAGGACGCTATAGCCTTTTCATGTTGCCCTTGTCCTTGGTAAAGCTTGCCCAGATTTTCCAGGCTCGATGACAAACCTAAATGATTGCCGTGCAAAAAACGCTCTCTTATATTGAGCGCCATCTTATATAGTTTCTCTGCTTCACTTTGTGCCTTATCATCTTTAATGCCGCGATAAGCAGTGCCAAGCGAATCGAACATTACGGCTAAATCAAGATACTCGCTTTTAACTTTGCCTTCGGTAATTGTTTTGGCTTTTTCTAAAAGAGCCGAAGCGTCTTTCAAGTTTGGATGTTTGGCATAAAAGCTATTCAAATTCTTGAAGCCAGAATTCATTGCGTCTAATTCTTTGTTGCGCGCCTCACCAAAACCAATGATTTGCTCGCCCACGGCTTCTGCTTTAGTAAATTCTTTGCGGGCGATATAGAAATGGCTCAGTTTGGCTACGCTGTCCACTACTTCTGTATTGAATGGCCCAAGCGCCTTTTGTCTGATGCGCACTGCTTGCTCGAAAAGCGGCTCAGCTTTGTCAAGGTTGCCCCTTGTCTGGTGCAAAGTGCCAAGATTGGTAAGACTTATTGCTTGAAAGAGGTCATTGTTACACTTGTTTTTGGATTCTTCTAAAGCAGAAGAAAATTCCTTCAAAGCCTCGCCGTAGCGCATGTCTTGGAAGGCAGCCGCACCAGCTGGGTGTGCCCTTGCCATTTCGCTTCGTCAAACGCCATAGCTCCTGAGCAGGAAAGACCAAAAAACGCCATGCTCAGGCTTGTGAGAGTTATGCTGATTCTTTTCATTAAATAACCCAGGACCAAGCCAATATAGAAGAAATTGTAACCTATAAGCAGTTTCCTTCGCCATTAGGGTATCTTATCTTTTGCCCATTCAATTAATGTAAGAGGCTAAGGATGACAAGAAGTACACTGGAAAAAGCTAAGAAGGCTGTAGCGGCCGAATTTGTCTTGCAAGACAAAGGAGTGGTCGAATATAAATATGATAATGGGCTCAAGCTTTTACTGGTAGAAAATCATACTGCCCCTGTGGTGACCATCCTGGTCTTGTACAAAGTGGGAAGTCGCAACGAAGGCGTAGGATTCACAGGCGCCACCCACTTTTTAGAGCATATGCTTTTCAAAGGCACAAAAGCTCACAATGCCGACAAAGGTAATGGCATCGACGATTTGCTTACTCAAATTGGTGCTTACTGGAATGCCACCACATGGTTTGATCGTACAAGCTATTTTGAAGTGGTGCCAATCGAATATATGGAATTGTGCGTCAAGCTAGAAGCTGATCGTATGCGCAATTTGCGCTTACGCCAAGAAGATCGCAATTCAGAAATGCCTGTGGTGCGAAACGAATTGGAGCGTGGCGAAAATTATCCCGAAGAAGTTTTGGAAAAAGAACTATACGCCATTTCATTCCGCGAGCATCCTTATCATCACCCTACAATTGGCTGGCGCTCAGACGTTGAGGGCGTGCCGCTTGATAGACTGAAAAAATTCTACGACACTTTTTTATTGGCCAAATAATGCCACTGTAGTTTTGCTTGGTGATTTCCAGCAAGACAATGCCATCGCGATGGTGGACAAATATTTTGGCAAAATACCTGCATCGCCAGAGCCCATTCCGACTGTTTATACAACTGAGCCAGCACAAGAAGGCGAGCGTCGTTTTGAAGTGAGTCGCGCTGGTGACTTGCCTAGAGTCTGGCTTGGATTTCACGTGTGCGAAGCAGTGCACGAAGACAATTATGCCATTGCTGCAATCAGACAAATTTTGGGCAGCACTTATGAGCGCTCAAGCAGATTGTATAAAGCTCTAGTCGATAATAATATTGCTTGTGACGTTTTTGCCAGACATGACGAACTGCGCGATCCCGGCTTATTCTTGGTTGGAGCTACGCTCAATCCGGGAGCGACTTTGCTCAAAGCAGAGAAAATTCTCAATGCCGAAATGCAAAAGTTCTGCAATGAGCCTGTGACAAAAGAGGAACTGGCAAGAGCTAAAAGTGCTAATCGCAAAGGGACTATCCTTGCCAAAGCAGACTCAAGCAGTCTTGCTTTTATGCTTGGCGAAGCCGAGTCTAAGGCAGACTGGCAGTGGCTCATGAATTATGATGAAAAATTTGAAGAGTTGACTGTTGAAAAAATCCAAGAAGTGGCAGCCAAATATTTCCTCAATAAAAATAAAACTGTCGGTCACTTCAAACCTCTAAATCTTGAAGCAGAAATGCTTGATCAAGCAGATGAAGAATTGGAAGCACCAGATGAGCACGATGAATTAGAAAGTCCATTGCCACTTAAAGAGCCAGAAGTGGTCAAAGCAAGTGAGCCTGACTTGAAAGGTTCTTTGACTAAAGAAGAAGTAACTAAATTCCTTGAACCTAATCCAAAGACTGTTGCTGTGAAATTAAATAAATCTGCTGTCACAGCTTCGTTTGAAGAGCGAGTAAAGAAGGTAGTTTTACCTAACGGACTTACTCTTCAGTTCTTGCCTAGCTTTGGAACTGGTTGTGTTGGCATGGCTGTAAATGTCAAAGCCGGAAAATATTTCACTCATGACAAATCATCGAGTCAGTCAGAACTTGTAGGCGATTTGCTCTCTCGCGGTTCAAGCAAATACAGCAAAGCTGATATTGCCGAGGCTCTGGAAAATATGGGAATCCCCGGTGGGCTTGAATTTTCAGTCGACAATTATCGAATGGGAATTGGCACGCATGTGGTGAAAGAAGATTTTGCTCTTTATCTCGATATCTTGAGTGATGTGATGCGCAATCCTACTTTAGATGAAGAAGAACTGAAAAAGATTCAAATAGAATGGCGTGCTCGTTTAATTGAAAGTGCTAACAACACAAGAAGTGTTGCCTGGTACGGTATGAAAAATGCACTCTATCCCAAAGATCATCCGTTTTCTGAGCCTGGCTTCCAGCAACAAATTGAAGAGTTGATGAAAATCAAACGAAGCGATTTAGTTGAAGTTCAACGACGCTTACTCTCTCCTCAGTCGACCATCATAACCATTGTGGGCGATACCAGTTTTGAAGAAGTCGAGCGCGAAGTAATTGCTAAATTTGGTAGCTGGCAAGGTGAAAAACAACCAGAGGTTGTGATACCGGAGGCAGTACTGCCAAGCAAGCGCGAATATTTCACAGCCTTCCTGCCAGACAAGAGCAGCTGCGATATCGTCCTTGCTCATCCATGTACACTGAAAAGAAAGAGCGCCGACTTCTATTCGGCCAGATTAGCTAATGCAGCGCTTGGACAAGATACGATTACATCGCGTCTGGGTAATGTGGTTCGGGACAAAGCGGGATTGACCTATGGTGTCAACACCAGTTTCTCCGATACCACATATGGAGGTACACCATGGTCGGTGCAGCTAACTGTAAATCCGTCCAATGTGGCTAAATCGCTTCGTCTTGTCGATGAGGTATTGCAAGAGTTCATGGGCCGAGGCGTCAGCGAAGAAGAACTTTCTCGCGAAGCTGGACGTGCAGTTGGATCGTTTAAAGTTGGGCTCTCGTCACCATCTGGAATCGCCAGAGTACTGACCGAACTTGAATTTATCGGACTGGGTGCCAAGGAACTAGATATGGTATCAAGTCGCTATTTATCGGTCACCAAATCCGATGTCGATAAATCGCTCAAGAAGTACCTCCATCCCGATAAATTGACCTGTGTCATAGCTGGTACACTGAAGTAAATTTTCGCTTGGCAAGTCGAGCTTAAAGTGGTATCGCTCTGGTATCACGGGCGAAACTATGTACTTTGCTCGAAAAGTTAGCTACTATTCATCTGGAGATTAAACTGTCCAGTATAGAGAGAGCAAAAATCATGGAATATATTCAAGGCGCCGCCGCCCATAACTTCGCTCCTGTTCCGGCCGAGCAAGAAGAAGCCAGGATGGAAGTGGATAACTTGCTCAACAGTTTGCTCGATTCAGTATTCGATCCGGCTGAAACCGAAATCAAAGAAGCAGTGCAACAGGAAATGCGTCCTCGCGTTTTCAAACGTCACTCTCAAGTGAGTATTTCTAACCCTAACAGAATGAAAGAGTCTGCAGGTGGTGGCAAGCTGGTGCCTTTGTTCGAGAAGGGCAACAGTGCATCATTGCAAAAGCCAAGTATTTTTGGTCCAGACGACGACGAAGAAATGCTTTTAAAGTTTGAGATGCGTACCAAGCTGCTTGAAGCTCAGCTTGATAGTCGCAATAGAGAGTTACGTCTGACTGTTGAGCGTATGAGAATTCTAGAACTTGCATTAGTCGAAAAAGATGAACAAATGGAGATTATTCCAGAACTGATGGCTCGTTGCATCCAGGCAACACAGTACGAGGAAGAACTTGTACAATTGAAAGATAGCCTGGAGTGTTTATCAGAGGAATTGACCATGACCACTGCCAGGATGGACGATCTTAAATCTCACTGGCTTGGTAGGTTCAGTCTCTGGATATGCGAGCAAAAATAAGCCTGATTTTTTTAAGCGGCTCGATTTTTTTACTTAGCCAGAATAATTGTGCTTGGGCACAAAACGAAGACCCTTCGGTGCTAACACGTTTTGGCGCGCTAAAAGCTAGTTCGGCTTTGAATAATGCCAATTGGTATCAACTTGATCAGAAAGCACGCAAAGCTCTAAGCGATGGTGATATCGCTCAAGCTGAGCAATTCTGGAAAGAAGCATGCGCACTTGCTGAATCTTCTAATAATGTGTATCCCGGTGTGGTCAATTGTCTAATTGGATTATCCAGGTTATATCACGACAAAAATAACTTCGGCGAGTCCGATAGAGTATACGAGCTTGCTATGCGCAATATGGAAGGTCTGGTTGGACGCAGTGCCCCGGACTATGCCAAGCAATTGCCTGATTTAGCCTGGCTCTATTTAAAGCACGGCAAACCAGACAAAGCCGAATACATTTTGAAGCAAGCAGCCAAAACAAATGAAAGCGTATATGGTTCTAAAAGCAATCAGTATATGGAAAGCCTGAAAGAATACGCCAACTTTTTTGAACAATCAAAATCGCAACAATGAAGCCTCACTGCTTGAGTTACAAATCAAAAAAATTGAAGAACACA
>ENA-OOPF01000016-OOPF01000016.1-human-oral-metagenome-genome-assembly--contig:-NODE-16-length-11176-cov-20.196579_pt1 | contig 11176 bp, 20 predicted proteins | sample MGYA00245297_ERZ501136 | MGnify/ENA primary metagenome ERZ501136 (study PRJEB25959, sample SAMN05335059) | human oral metagenome | host: human-associated | place: USA: California | collected... | reverse complement strand
CTAAAAAATTCTAATAGCGGGAATTTACTCCAACAGTGCACTCAAGACAGCGTTTATAACGCATTATTAGAAATGGTAACCCAAGGACTAAGCCCGGCTAAAAAGCAATGTTACTTTATCAAATATGGCTCTGACGTCCAATTGAGAATGTCTTATTTTGGGACCATTAAAGTTACTAAAGATTTGCAAGAGGTGAAAGACGTTACTGCTAATGTTGTCTACGAAGGGGATACGCTAGAGGTATCAGTTGAAAACGGGCGTAAGAAGTTAGTCAAACATGAGACAGATTGGCAGAACGCAGATAATCCAATAATTGCTGCTTATTGCATCATCACTCGAACTGATGGAGAAGAGTTCTTTGAAGTCATGACTAAAAAACAAATTGACAAGTCATGGTCTAAGGCGAAAACGAAAAATGTCCAAATCGACTTCCCTGACCAGATGGCTATGAGAACGGTTATCAATCGTGCTGCTAAAATGTTTATCAACACAAGCAATGACAGTGACTTGTTCGCTGGAGCAATCAATAACACAATTGCTGACGAGTATGACAATGATCGTCAAATGAAAGAAGCCGAACCAGTGAGAGAAGAGACTGAAACATTGGCCGGCATTCTTGGAGCTTCTGAAGAAGTGACTGAAGAACCAAAAAAAGAGGTTATCAACCAGGAGTTGACAACCACAGATACAAAATACCCAGCAGATGAGATCCCAGATTTTGACCAAGAAACGGGCGAAGTAATCGACCAAGAGCCAGAAACCGGCCAAATGGACATGCTAGAAGGGGAGGATTTCTAGAATGACTGAAGAATTGAAAGATGTAACAGATAGCCTAGAACTCGTTCCAGCGACGGATTTAGAAGTCGGATTTGTCCTGAAAGCGGCTGAAATCGAAATCCAAGGAAAGGAGGTTTTGGAACAAGCTTTAGCAGCTTATCAAAAGAAATACGCTGGCTATATCGTGACAGAAGAAACCTTGTCAGATGATACCAAGGTTAAAGATGAACTGGGACGAGTGCAACGTCAGATTGAACAAGAACTCAAAAACCAACTGAAAGACTACTCTAATCCGTTGGACGAAGTGAAAGCATGGGTTAATGCTGTACTGGACCCTATCAAAACTTTGCAGGCTGACATCAAAAATCAGATTAGAGAATTTGAAGAGAGAGCGACAGAAGCTCGCAAGGAAACAGTCAGAGAAGCTTTTGAATCTGCAATCGCAGATAGCGGAGTTGATCTCGATATCAAGCTGTTTGCTATTTACTTTGACGATTTTAGCAAGAAAAAGTGCTTCATGGCTGATAATGTGCGGATCAATCAAGCAACCTCTAAGATGATTGTTGATTTGGTCGCAGAAGAAGCAACCAAAAAACAGCAACGCGAGGCCGGACTTATCCAGATAACAGAAGCAGCTGCCAAGGCCGGCTTTGGCCCAGTTGTCTATATCCGACTTTATGAAGGAGGCGCCAAGCTGGAGGATATCCTGCAGGCCATTTTAGACGATAAAGACCTAGCTGATAAAACCAAGGCGGAGGAAGAGCTTAAAAAGCGTATCGAGGAAATGACAGCCATTGCAGAGGATAATGATCTAGCTCCTCAAAAATACGCTGACATGCTCAAGGAAGGCAAGTCCGTTTTGGATGTTATCAATATCCTACACGCAGACGCAGCTGAAATGAGACAAGCTCAAGCGGAAGCAGAACGAAATACCCAGAATCAGTCAGAATTTGAGCCTGAAACGAGTTCGGAGGGTAATAGTGCCCACGAACAAGGAGTAGGCCAAAAATCGCAAAATATGGCTTCTGATGATGTGGCTAAAAAATATGGTTATCGATACCAAAATATGGAAATTATTTTCCCTGAAAAAAATATGCGTCAAGTCAAAGAGCAATTCAAGGCTATTTCTCAAGAGTTAGGGATTATTGTCCGAGTAATGCCTGAAATGGCAAGCAAGGCTGAAAGGGTGGAAATGGAATGACAATGGATTTACTTGGTAAAGACTACTATTCAGCAGCTTCAGCACGTCGCTACTGGTCTATCTCGCAATATAAGCGATTTAGAGAGTGCGAAGCACGGGCGTTAGCGGAGCTGGAAGGAGAATGGGAAGACCAGAGAGACAACACAGCTCTCTTGGTCGGGAACATGGTCCACAGCTATTTTGAAAGTCCAGAAGTACATAAGAAATTTATGGATGAAAACGCAGATGCCATGATTTCAAAAGCCGGAAAGACCAAAGGTCAGTTAAAATCTGACTTCTTGGTCGGCCAGCGCATGATTGAGCGACTGGAGGCCGACAAGCAATTTATGGAGTTTTATGTCGGTCAGAAAGAGGTTGCTGTCACAGGCGAAATCGAAGGAGTGGAATTCAAAGGTAAGATTGACTGTCTCAATGTTGAAAAAGGGTATTTCGTGGATATTAAGACCACAAAATCAGACATTGACAGCATGGTCTGGATTCAGGATGAAGCAAGCGGACGAAATATTCAGGTCCGCTGGTTCGAGGCTTGGGGCTATGTTCTTCAGATGGCGGCTTACAAGAAGATGCTAGAAGAGAAGTACGGCAAAGAGTTCACCCCCATTATCTATGCGGTGACGAAAGAAGCGACGCCTGATACCCGAGCGATTGTTTTTCAATCGCAAGAAAAACTTGGTTATGAGTTGACCGAGCTATCTATGCTTATCCGGCGCCTTGACAAGGTCAAGAGAGGCGAAGAAGAGGCGAAGCCGTGCGGTCATTGTGAATACTGCAAAACGAAAGCGTTGAGTCAGCGTGTGGAGGTGGTTTGATGAGCAGACAAGTAAAAGACATACTAGCGACTCATGACACAGGTTGTCCACATGGCATTACATTTGCTATACATCAAAATAAAGAAGAATGTATTGCATTATTTGGCAGATCTGGATGGCCTGGTCTCAAACCTCAATTTATTCGTTGGAATGAAAGTGTTGAAAACCAAACAACATACAAAACTGAGGAAAGCTTACTTAATGCCTATGTTTCCGATGTTAAAACAACATCGGAAGACTTTATTGTCATTCAATTATTGCCTTTTTAGGAAGACAAGATAAAAAATAATCAAAACCAACAAGCCGGGCATTCTTGTAAAACTGCGAACTAGAAAACGTCAATAAAGGTCATGTGACCTTGGACGAGCGACTGCCCGTATTTAGCCAATTATCACAAAGGCAGTCGCGTTTTTTTGGAATGATATGACTGAAATAAAAGAAAAAGCTCTGGCCAAAATGCTGGAGGAAATGAAGAAAGACCATGGTCCAGCTGAGGATGCTATCCACAATTGGGTTTGTGACCAAGAAGATGAAAAACTCTTCGAAGGAGTTTTGAGTGATAAGAAATCTATCAAAGAAGCTTTGAAATATTGTGCCAACCAAGCTAAGAACTTTAAGTCAGGAACTTGTGCGATGGTAGACGACTCTACTGTATTTAGCTGGGTCTATAAGTATTTTACCGGCAAAACTAAAAAGGTCGAGGCTGTTCAAGCTACTGTTACGGTCGGTCAACGGCCTGAGAAACCAAAATCTAAAAAAGTCAAAAAACAGAAAAATGTTATTGACGGCCAGCTGGATTTGTTTGGGGAGTTAGCATGATAAAAAATCAAAAAATAATTGATGGGCGTTTGAAACCGCCCCAAAAATTCTTTGACTGGTGCTATTCGCAGATCCCGACCATCAAATGGTCTAACAAATCTAAAACTATTCAGAGCGATCGTGCAGGCTGCAGGGTCATCGAAAAACGTTTGACAAAGTCGAGCAGATTAGACTTTTACGATAAATTTCACAGTTTCGCAATTGTTCTTGTGACGAGCAAACGGATTGAAATCCAATCTTACGGTTTCTGGTCGCGATATACGAACGGCAAGCAATCTATCAGGATGCAACTTACAAACTTTGAGCAGATGAGCGACAATCAAGTCATACAACTGACCGAAAGATGCGGAGTCTACGCTCCTGGTCTGACTCCCAATTTTTCAGGTCAAGGGGCATATTCAGGAACAATATTTTTTGAGAATAATTGGGAGAATAAGGTTCGAGATATTTCTGAATTGAAGTATTTAGAATTCCCTTTAGGGATGCGCTATTACCATTTGCCACACATGTATAAATACCGCTCCGAAATCGAGTTTTTGCAGAAAATAAATGCCTGGAGAATGGCCACAGATCTTGCTTATGATGTTATTGATTATGACGGATGGCATGCAAGAAAAGCGGTTGACTGCCGAGTTATCACAAAAAAATGGCTTCATGAAAATAAGCGATTTTTCAAAAATACAGATAGGTCCTTCAGAGATTATGAGCTAGAACGTCGCATCAAATCGCGAGGCGGCACACTTGTTCCTGGGATTGAAAAAGTCCTGACTTATCAAGACATCAACAAGATCCCTAAAGCTGCCAAAATGAACAGGTTACAAAATTGGTTCTTAAAAAACAAAGTTAATTTTGATTACTATGTAGACTATATCAGCATGTTGAACGAGCTAAATGTATCTATCGATACTGACAATCTCATCATGCCAAAAGATTTGGTTAAAGCGCATGACAATGCAGTTAAGTTGCTCATTCAGCACAAGAGCGAGATTGAACAGCGCAAGTTCGAGAAGCGCCAGAAATCTTTGGCCAAATACGAGAAAGCGATAGGCCAGTATCTCTTTAAGCCAGCGTATAATTCGGGAGAATTGATTTTGGAAGGGAAGGCGCTATCTCATTGCGTTGGAAGCGCTAGGTATACTCAAGATCATGCAAATGGTAAAACAACAATCATATTTGTTAGGGATAAGAATAATCCAGACAAGCCATTTTTTACTATGGAATATCAATCAGGACGGATTATCCAAATCAGAGGCAAGCACAATTTATCGGCTCCGGAGAATATCCGGCAAGCTGCAGAACAATGGCTGGTAGAAATCAACAAAAATACAAAACACGCATAAAGGAGAAAAACAAATGCTAAACAAAATTAATATACCAGGTACAACAATCACAATGGAGATTACAGGGAAAGAAATCGATGTCAAGAATCAAATTGATTACGATATCGTGATGGCTTTCAAAAATCAAGACGCAGAACCGTCACTTGACGAAAATGGAGACATATTTGATAAAGTAACATTGCTTTTTAGCCGGGCTTAGTCCTTGGGTTACCATTTCTAATAATGCGTTATAAACGCTGTCTTGAGTGCACTGTTGGAGTAAATTCCCGCTATTAGAATTTTTTAGAGCATAATATGCTGAACTCAGTGCATTGCTAACGCTATAATTCGGTGCGATCAGGAGTCCTTCTCCCTTCATCGCTTCGATTCGTGTTGCAACATTTGATGTAACTTGCTTCTGTGTTAGTTCGTTTGTCATTTTGTCTTTCTCCTTAGATTGTATATAGTTCTTCGCCTGTCTCGTCGTCGCAAATACCTAGACCTCCGAGAGATCTATAATTTTGTGCAACTTGGTTCCAATAGCTCATGTTTTGATAATACGTTGACTCTGATATCTGTTCGTAACTCATTTCTTTCTTCCTTTCGTTTTCTTAAAATTCCAATTTTCACGCTTTAAGCGTCTGTTTTTGGTTTGCAATTTCAAAATAATATCTTGTTGCTTGTCGATAATTTCTCCAAGTTCCTGACCAAGATGAATATACTCGGCTCTCCAATTGTCGATTTCTTCGTGTATCTCCTGAATCATATTTCATCACCTACATATCGATACTGACCGCATCCAATATACACATACTCTCTTGGGTCGCGTTCTTCCCTGGGTTCGGGCGGTTGCATTATGTCTCTGTCGTAATCAAACATGAGCATACACCTTCCCTAGTTCCAGGACTCGCTTCACATATCGAACTTTAGATGTCAAACCGAGATCCAGCAATTCGTTTTTTTCTTCATTGTTGGCCAAAAGCCACACACGGTTTTCAAGTTCAATTCTGTTCATCTTCCTGCTCCACCTCTTCAATTTTCACTTCGCTATTTAGACGCTTCATCGCTTCATCTACCGACTTGCCGTCCAGGACGTCCTTGAGCACGTGGCTTACATCGTGCATTGTTTGAGCCTTCGCCTTGCTTCTTTCAGTCTCTGGCATCAAGCCCATATCTTGTAGAGCTAGAAACGCAAGGCTGAAAGCGTGCATTTCTTTCTGCAGTTGTTTGATTTTTTTGATTGCTTTTAGTGCTTTAAACATATTGTTCTCCTTTTTTATTTATTCTCCAACTTTCCAAATTCGACAGCGGGATTCCACTCCAGAAGAAGTCTTGTCTTGAAATTCCCAGTCATTTCCATAAACTCCCGCAGCTTCGTATGAAGCTGATTTCAAATAAGCAATAGCTTCTTCCTTAGTCTCGAAAACAGTAGCCGAATAATCTTGCTTGCCAATTGGCAAAAAGTCTCTTCCAATCAAACTGAAATCCTCGTTTCCAGTTTCAGCATTTTTGACATGGATTGATATAATGTACATCTACATTTCTCCTTGCAGTCTAGCCTTAATGTCAAAATTTTCTTTGTACTTGTAAGCAGCAAGCTCTTGCTTCAAATCGTAGTTTTCCTGCTCGATAGCAAAGCGACGCTTGCGCTCTTCAAGAAGGTCCTCGTTAAGCTCGACTGCGACTACTCTCCAGTCAAGGCTCACTTCATGGATGATTCCCTCAAGACCGAGTTTTAATTTAGTAAGTAATTTCATTAAGCTACCTCTTCCTCTTTGTCGAGCATTTCGTTTGCAATTCCGTTCCAAATGTCATAGAAACGATGATTTTTTGGGATGATAATTGGTTCATCTGGTTCTAATTTTCGACCGTAAGCATATACTGTGACTTTCATTTTGACCCCTTTCGTGGTATAATTTCCTTGAATAATTTTGTCATGCGCCTGATTGCCGTCAGGTGCTTTTTGTTGTCTTCTAATCAGATTTTTCCTTCTCGTTTTGAGTTTTGGCAATAAAGTCTGAGTAAGCTTGCTCAAACACTTCTAAAACTTGAGGGTCCACAACCACGCCATTAGTTTCAATAATATCTGGTGTAAAATCAATAGTGATTTTTGGTTTTCCGTTCGCAGGCATTTCTAGTCTGAAGCCAGTGACCCCTCTGCCAAGCTCCCAGTCATTGATTTTTACTGAATAACCTGAAGAATTAAGAGATTGACCCTCAGTAGGTTCTTGCTTGGGTTTAATACTTAGTTTTAATTGCTTCATGAGTACTCCTTTCCCATTTTTGCAAAGTCCTAAAATTGAAATTTCTCTCTTTTATTTATTAAGAGAAGTAGGACTTGTTGTTAGTTAATATTTATTGTTATTTAATACTTGTTGTTAGTTAATATTTTGTTAGTGTGAAAAAAATTACATGTATTATTTTTACATGTATTATTTTTACATGTATTATTTTTACACTTGAAAACCTTGTGACCGCAATTCAGTAAAAAGCCTCTCTTGCATTATTTGAAAACTAAACTCTGATATTTTTCTATCAGAGAAAAATCTAAAGATTCGCGAACCAGTCCCGCGCCCAAAAGATACCTTAATTTCTCGCAAATAGCCCGCTTGTTTCAATTTGTCAAAGTGCTTCAAAACAGTTCGATAATTCAAGCCCGCTCGTTTGGCTATCTCTTCAGGATAGACTTGCCAAGTAGATATATTGCTCAAAACAATCATCAGTACACCTATTTCAGGCGCTCCAAGCGCAGGATCGTTGATGAAATCATTACTAACAGCGGTATAGTCATTAGTTGGATTCCTGAAAGATGAAATCCACTTTTAAGTTATAAAGTTTTTTCTTATCCATGCGAGCTCCTTTCTCCTTTTATTTTTCGCCCCTCTACTCCGTTATATCGACTATGAACGAATTTTCGTTCACTCGGTGAAAAAATTAAGCAGTGTCGCCTGCTGGAGTGAAAAGGTATTTTAGCTCGTACTCTGGAAAAAATTTCTCCTGTACTAACATAGCTTCTTGAAAAGTGAAAGGGTACTTCCCTTTTAGCTTATCGCTAACAGTTTGTGATCTTACACAAAGATAGTCAGCAATATCTACAATAGAGATGCCCTTTTCCTTTCGTGCCTCGTCAATGTTCAACATACGCAACTCCTTTCTAAACGAAAAATCGTTCATTTGTATTTAAATTAAAGCTCTTTGATGAGCTTGATTATATAATAAACTTTTTTTCGTTCATTGTCAACGAAAAAACGGTAAATTTTTAATTTTATTTTTCTTTACAAACGAATTTTCGTGTGATATAATGTAAAAAAGGAGAAATAGCTATGACAGAACAGGAATTAAGAGAACTCATAGAAATGAGATATGGGAGTGTTCGACAGATGGCATTAAAAGTAGATATGCCAGCTTCTACTATAAATTCCATTCTCAATAGAGGAATTTTAAAATCTAATGTTGATAATATTTTTAAAATCTGCTCAGCGCTTGGTATTCGCCCTGAAACATTAGCAGACGGCGTGGATTTTCACAAAGCAGAAACTGAAACCCCCGAAATCCTAACAGTCTACAATCAACTAGAAGAACCTAGACAAGAGAAAGTCCTCGACTTTGCCAATGCTCAACTTGATGAGCAGGAAAGCTCTAAGGTTGCTTCTATCTTTGAGAAGGTAAGCAATGAAGATTATATCATTGACTACGTTGAGGGCTTGGTTGCAGCAGGACATGGAACGCTTCAGGAAGATAATCTACACATGGAAGTCAAGCTCAGATCTGAAGATGTGCCCGAAGACTACGATACTATCGCTAAGGTTGCTGGTGATAGCATGGAGCCACTCATAGAAGATAATGACCTGCTATTTATCAAGGTCACTAGTCAGGTTGATATTAACTCAATAGGCATCTTCCAAGTGAATGGCAAGAACTTCGTCAAAAAGCTTAAAAGAGATTATGACGGTTCCTGGTACTTGCAAAGTCTGAATAGTGGATATGAAGAAATCCACTTGTCAGAAAACGACGACATCCGAACAATCGGAGAGGTCGTAGATATTTATAAAGTTTAAAAAATTTAGCGCAATTAAGAAAGGAATATAAAATAATGGCTAAATATGTGAAACGTTGTCCAAAGTGTGGCAGTGATCAAATTGAATACATGATGCAGGACCGTAAAGGTTTCAATGGTTGTGTTGGGTGCATCGGCTGGATGATTGCCTGGCCGTTTGTACTACTCGGATTAGTAGGTAAAAAAGGAAAACACAACTGGCACTGTCGAAACTGCGGATGCGTCTTTAAATCTAAGAAATAAAAAAAGCCCCACGCTCTCAAAGTTTGGCGACTCCGAGCGTGAGGCTTACGACAAGAAAGGATTTTCATGGAGATAACCTCGCATGATGTCTTTTCTTGTACCTATTTTATCAAAAAAGGGGTACAAATTCAATGAAAACAGCGAATAAAGTGGCTATATACGTCAGGGTGTCTACTTCTTATCAAGCTGAAGAAGGTTACTCAATCGACGAGCAGAAAGACAAACTTGAAGCCTACTGTAAAATCAAAGACTGGAAAATCTACGATGTTTACGTTGACGGTGGTTTTTCGGGATCAAACACCCAAAGACCTGAACTAGAGCGCTTGATTAACGATACAAAAAGAAAAAGATTTGATATTGTGCTAGTCTATAAGCTAGACCGTCTCAGTCGTAGCCAGAAAGATACACTTTTTTTAATCGAAGATGTATTTTTGAAAAATGACGTTGCTTTTATCAGCCTACAAGAGAACTTTGACACTTCTACCCCTTTCGGCAAGGCTTCGATTGGTATGCTTTCAGTATTCGCCCAGCTTGAGCGTGAACAGATAAAAGAACGTATGATTTTAGGCAAAGAAGGACGTGCAAAAAAAGGGAAAGCAATGTCATGGACTACGATACCTTTCGGCTACGACTACTCAAAAGAAACTGGCATCTTATCGGTCAATCCAACCCAAGCGCTCATTGTCAACCGTATCTTCACAGAATACTTAAATGGTAAGTCGGTGGTCAAGATCATCAGAGACTTAAATGCTGAAGGTCACGTTGGACGAAAAAGGCCCTGGGGAGAAACGATAACAAAATATCTACTCAAAAATGAAACATATCTCGGTATCGTGAAATATAGAGGGCAGAAATACGAGGGGCAACATGAACCGATTATCTCTCAAGAATTATTTGACCTTGTGCAGTTGGATCTTAAAAAAAGGCAGATAGACGCTTTGAAAAGAAACAACAATCCAAGGCCATTCCAAGCGAAGTACATGCTTTCAGGCTTGTTAAAGTGCGGATATTGTGGCGGTTCGCTAGGTCTATACGTTACTTCAAAAAATCGAAAAGGGAAAGCGTATCAACGCTATCAATGTAGACATAGGTTTGATAAAGACAAGTCAAAAAGATGTAACTCAAAATGGTATGATAAGCAAGAATTGGAAGGTCAGGTCATTGAAAGACTATCAAAAATCAAACTCGAACCGAAGTATCGTAAAGAAATGCTTGCAAAGAATGATGAAACTATGAAAGTTGAAGAAATAAAAGACCAACTGAAAAAAATAAACAATAGACTTGATAAGTTGACCGAATTATATTTGGACGAGATCATAACACGAAAAGAACTTGATACAAAAAACGAAAAACTAAAAATCGAAAAAGCATTTTTAGAAGAACAACTGGAAAGCAGAAAGAAAAACACAATCAACTTACGACAACGAAAACTTGCTAGACTTTTAAAGGATTTTAATCCCGAAAAATTAAGCTATGAAGATGCTTCAAAAATTGTAAAATCTGTCGTAAATGAAATAGTTGTCACGAAAGACGAAATGGCGATAACGCTAGACTTTTAAGGGTTTAGCGTTATTTTTGTATTTTAGTCAAATTGATAATGATTAGTTAGAGCAAAATACATAAAATATATTTTCACAGTCATGCACCTTCTCTCTCCACCTCATACATCCTCACAGAATGCAGCACGAGATCACGATACTTCCAAGTCGATACCAGGTACTCAATGACCTCTTGGTCCTCTATCTTGCATTCCATTAAAAGTAGCAACTTGACCATGTACTCATTTTTTAAAATTGGAACAGTGTAAGTCACATCTACCCAATGTTCAAAACCTAGATCGGTTTTATCAATGCTCGCAAGTTCAATCTTCAAAATGTTCATATTTCTTCCTCCTACTTATCTATTCGTAGAAAATTAAAAAAGTAGTGAAAAAATCATTACTTTTTTTGAT
>ENA-OOPF01000015-OOPF01000015.1-human-oral-metagenome-genome-assembly--contig:-NODE-15-length-11303-cov-3.856836_pt1 | contig 11303 bp, 8 predicted proteins | sample MGYA00245297_ERZ501136 | MGnify/ENA primary metagenome ERZ501136 (study PRJEB25959, sample SAMN05335059) | human oral metagenome | host: human-associated | place: USA: California | collected 2014-05-27... | reverse complement strand
GATCGACCAAGCTTGTCAATGAATGTGTCTTCTTTATCTTTTTTTGGGTCTCAAGAACTTTCTCCACTCGTGCTGATAAGGCTTTGCTCAATTTCTTTAATTTTTTCTTGTACTTTGTTTATTTCGCCCATATCTTTAATAGTTGGCAAGGTTATTCTTTCCAGGCGGCTTAATTCTGATATTTTACTCTGTAATAGGTTGACTCACATGAGTCGTTATTAGAACTAAGTCGATTACGTATTGATTTTGTTAACGCCAGAATCCGCTCTTTCATAAGTTTTACCCTAGATTGCAATAATAAGACAGGCACTGAAATTCTTTGTTTCTCGATTTCTTCGGCTTTTAGTAAAATTTCTACCAAAGCAGTTGATATTTGTGGTTCTGAAACAAAATAATCAAGTAATTTTCTTTCTAATTCCCTGGTGTCATTAAAACCATTGCCCATTTTATATATAGTTTTAATGATTTTATTGTGAGCAGTTGTCATCATTTCTTCCTCAGCCAATGCGGCAAAAGCAAGCTCATAGTTAGACTTGTCTGATAGAAAAGAAGCAAGGAGCCAACGTTCAGCTTCGATAAGTCCATCGGCTGGACGCAAACGTTCTTGGGCCGATTTTGCTTTATTAGGATATTGAGTATTTGTAGTGTCTGCTGGCATTTTGTGTCGCGTAACATCGGATATAAGACTGTTTTCTTGTATATCTAATTTATTAGCTATTTGACGAATATATTCACTACGAGCTACAGCATTACTTATGCGACCTAAAATAGGTACAACTTTACGTGCTGCCTCTATTCGTCCGTCGCGACTTTGGATGTTGCAGCTTCGAACGGCTTGACTTAATTCGTATTCTATAAGTGACTGAGATTGGGCAATAGCATTCTTGAATAAAGACAAACCATCGGTTGAACGTAAACATTCATCGGGATCTTTTCCGCCAGGAATACTTACTACACGTAAGTCTAGTCCGACACCTCGGGCTAATTGTTCTAAGGTCTGAGCGCCCTTTTCGGTAGCTTTTATGCCTGCATTGTCAGCATCGAAAGCTAGGTAAACACGTTTTGACTCTGTGTGGCGAATTAATAATTTACCCTGTTCGTTGCTTAAGGCTGTTCCGAGAGTAGCCACAGTATTAGTAAAGCCGTATAAATGAGCAGTAATAGCATCGAAATAACCTTCTACAGCTATAACGGCATCGTTAGTTCTTATCGATTCTTTGGCTAAGGAAAAAGCAAAAAGATGCTCGCCTTTTTTATAGATTAGTGTTTCAGGTGAATTTAAATACTTAACTTGATCACTGCCTAGCGTCCTGCCACCAAAAGCGATAATGCGTCCTTGTTCATCAGCAATAGGGATAATAAGACGATTGCGGAATAGATCGAAATATCCATGTCCTTCTGTTTTGCTTCTAGATAATCCTGCTTCTTCTAAAGTAGCGGCACTAATTTTATTACTAGTGCCTAAATAGTCGGTTAACGCATCCCAGCTAGCAGGAGCAAAACCTAGTCTAAATTTTTCAATAGTATTTTCATCCAGTCCCCGATTAGCTAGATATTGTCTTGCTACGGCACCTTGAGCTGGATCTTTCAATAATTTGCTATAAAATTCGCAAGCCTGTTCATAAAGAAGCAAAAATAATGAGCGTCGTTTATATTCAGTTTTTTCTTGTTCGGTTTCAATTAACGTAACACCAAATTGATGGGCAAGCTCTTTAACACCATCAAGAAAACCTAATCCTTTAGCCTTTTGAATAAAACTAAAAACATCGCCCCCCTCTCCACAGCCAAAGCATTTGTAAATACCTTTTTCTGGATTAACGTGAAAAGAGGGAGTTTTTTCTTTGTGAAAAGGACAAAGTCCTTTGTAATCTTTGCCTACTCTTTTAAGAACAACTACTTGCGTAACAACTTCAAGGATATTAGCCTTGTCGCGAACGGCAGCAATAATATCATTGTTGATCAAAAGAGATATCTCCTTGCTAACTATTAAAGATATGGGCGAAATAAACAAAGTACAAGAAAAAATTAAAGAAATTGAGCAAAGCCTTATCAGCACGAGTGGAGAAAGTTCTTGAGCCCAAAAAAAGATAAAGAAGACACATTCATTGACAAGCTTGGTCGCTTAGAAGAAGCGGGCAAAAGCCGCGAGAGGTCAGATTTAGAAGATTTGCTCTCGCCTGGCAATGGTGAATTAGAAGACGATTTGCCTTTAGTTGCTTCTGCAAGTGATCCGGCCCTTTTAAGTGAATTTGAAGAAAAGGTGGAAGCCGACCCAGTTGAATTTGAAGAAGAAATATCTAAAGTATTATCTTCCTCAGACGATCCGGTACGTATTTATTTACGCGAAATAGGTCGAATATCACTCTTATCTGCTGACCAAGAAATAGACTTAGCTCGTAAGATTGAAAGCGGTGGTGCTGAAGGTGCCATGGCAAAACGCAAACTAGTACAAGCCAATCTGCGCTTAGTGGTTTCAATTGCAAAAAAATATGTGGGCAGAGGCATGCTCTTTTTAGATCTTATCCAAGAAGGCAATTTGGGATTAATCAGAGCTGCTGAAAAATTCGATTACGAGCGTGGCTATAAATTCAGCACATATGCTACTTGGTGGATACGCCAAGCAATTACCCGAGCAATTGCTGACCAAGCGCGCACAATCCGTATACCTGTACATATGGTTGAAACTATTAATAAACTCAAAAAAATACAAAGAAAATTAGCCCAAGATAAAAGTCGCAAACCAACCGAAGAAGAAATAGCAGCCGCTATGGAAATTTCTTTGAGCAAATTGCGTGAAATAGTCAAAATTGCTCAAGACCCTATTTCTTTAGAAACTCCTGTAGGTACTGAACAAGATAGTCGTTTAGGTGATTTTATAGAAGATAGAGATACTGAAACACCATCCACTTCAGTAACCCAAGAATTACTTCGCGAAGATATTATTGATATCATGCGCTCATTATCACCTAGAGAATGCAATGTTTTACGTTTGCGCTTTGGGCTTGACGATGGCCGTCAACGAACACTGGAAGAAGTTGGACAACTCTTTGGTGTTACTCGTGAACGTATAAGACAAATAGAAGCAAAAGCACTGCGTAAACTAAGACATCCTAACCGCAGTCGTCGCTTACGCGAATATATAGACTAAGGTCATTAGTTTTCAGCTGGCTTAATTCTTTTTCCCCATACTGTATACAGTACCGGCAATAGAATTAGCGTAAATGGTGTTGCAGTCAATAGTCCACCTATAACTACTGTGGCTAGAGGTCTTTGTACTTCAGCTGCAGTTCCTTGTGTCAATATTAAAGGCAAGAATCCAGCTATCGCCACAAGCGCAGTCATAAGAACCGGGCGTAGTCTTACCAAAGCTCCTTGTTCAGCAGCTTCTTGTGGCGGTAAACCTATCCTAGTTTTATCTATAATATGCGATACCAATATCACACTATTTTGTACAGCTACACCAAATAAAGCAATAAACCCAATTACAGCTGGCACAGATAAAACCTGATGACTTAGGAAAAGAGCAACAATGCCACCTATCATTGCACACGGGACATTCAATATAACTAAAGCTGCATTGCGCAGCGAGCCAAAAGAAGCAAATAATAAAAGAAAGATCACTGCCAAAACAATTGGTACAACAATTGCTAAGCTTTGCATGGCACGCTCTTGATTCTCGAATTGTCCACCCCAAACAATCCGTATTCCTTTAGGTAACCGAATTTCTTTGACTACTTTATCACGTAGTTCTTGAACAAAACCGCCTAAGTCTCTACCTCGAACATTACATAAAACAGCTGTTCTACGCTCTCCTTCTTCGCGATTCATCATTACTAAGCCACGCTCGGAAGAGAACTCAGCCAAAGTTTTCATTGGCACCTGAGCACCTGATGGAGTATCAACCAGTATATTTTCAATATTTCGTATACTATCCCGTTCAGGCAGAGGGAATCTAACCATTAAGCCAAAATGTTTTGGCATTTCAATTACTTCGGTAACTACTTTGCCAGCAATTGCAATACGTACTATATCTAGAACATCCTTAACATTCAGCCCATGACGCGCTATTTCATGGCGCTTAAGTTTTATAGACAATTCTGGTAAGCTTAATATGGGCTCGCGTTGAATATCACTGCCACCACGGACAGTATGAGCTATATCTTCAACCCTGGCCGCAATATTATCTATTACGTGAGCATCGCGACCAAATATTTTTATACCAACATCTGCTCTTATACCTGAAACTAAATCATCAATCATGTCAGCAATTGGTTGCGAAAAACTATATTTCAGCCCTGGTATGCTTGCCATATCTTTTGCCATCAGATTTACAAGTGCGTTTTTATTTATTTTCCATTCTTTTTTTGGCTTTAGACCTATATAAATATCAGCATTATCTACTCCTTCAAGATCAGGACCGTGTCCAGATCTACCTATTCTTCCTACTATCACATCTACTGGCTGATATTGAGTAAGCATAGCTTCTATACGAGAAACCATTCTTCTTGATTCGGTCAATGAAACACTCGGAGCCAATTTTACACGTAATAAAATTGAACCTTCATCCAAAGTCGGAACAAATTCAGAACCCAAAAAAGGTATAAGGATCAAACTTATGGCTAACAAGATTCCCGAAATTGTTATAACTTTTCGTGGTTGTTCAAACGATTTGTGCAGTATCAGACTTAGCTTGCTCTTCAGCAACTCTAAAATTTTATGAGGCTTTTCCACAGGTCTAGCTGGCAAATAATGCAAACAGAACAATGGAATAAAAGCTAGTGAGACAATTAATGCTCCCACCAAAGCATAAATATAAGTGAGCGCTAGTGGCCTAAACATTCTTCCTTCTATATCACCCAAAGAAAATAGAGGAATAAAAACTGAAACAATAATACAAATTGAAAAAACAATTGGTCGGGCTACTTCTTTTGCTGCCACCCTCACTACATGCCAACGTGTTGATTTTCCCTCATGTGCATAGTGTTCAGCCAATTGGCGAAAAATATTTTCTACCATCACAACACCAGCATCGACAATTACACCAAAGTCTACTGCTCCCAGTGTCATAATATTTGCCGATAATCCTGATTCTTTCATCAGAATAAAGCTAAAGAGCAGTGACATTGGAATAATAACAATGATAATTAGCGAACTGCGAATATTCAATAATAGAGCAAAAAGAACAGTAAATACCAACCCGCTACTAACAGTTAAAATTTCGCGCACCGTATCAATAGTTCTATCTACTAAATTTGCTTGATCATAATAAATGTGCAGCTTCACATCATCAGGAAGATTCTTTTGAATCTCTTTGAGTTTGTGATTGACCCTTTCCACCACTACTTTGCTATTTGCTCCTTTGCGAGCAAAGACCATAGCAGTAATTGCTTCTTCATTACCGTTAAGCGAAGCCGCCCCTCGTCTAAAAGCGGCTCCTATTTGAACATCAGCAACTTGTGAAACTCTAACCGGTGTCCCATCCACCGATTTTAGTACAATATCACCTATATCTTGTATACTTTGAATTCTACCTACACCACGAATAATAATTTCTTCACCCGCAAGCTCGATAAATTTTCCGCCAGCATTTTCGTTATTTGCTGCAACAGCATCAGCCACTTGTTTAACCGTTAATCCATGAGAACGCAGATCAACAGGCCTTATATAAACTTGATATTCTTTTTCATAACCACCATAAGGCACCACATTTGCTACACCGTTAATGGTCTTTAATCGCAAAGCTATTTGCCAATCCTGAATAGTGCGCAAATCGGTCAAAGATCTAGTAGAGCTAGTTATATAATAATTAAGTACATTACTGAATGTAGATATAACAGGACCTAACGTTGGAGTAGGAACTTCAGGAGGTAATTCAACATTAGTTAAACGCTGCTGTACTATTTGTCTGGCCCAATAAACATCTGTTGTATCATCAAAAATTGCTGTTACCACAGAAAGCCCGAAACTTGAATTGGACCTCACTATCTGAATATGAGGAAGACCATTTAGAGAATTTTCAATAGGGAATGTAACTAGCATTTCTACTTCTTCAGTCGGCATAGCTTCTGGTTCAGTAATAATCTGTACCTGAACATTACTCACATCTGGAAAAGAATCCACAGCTAATCCAAACACACTGTAAATACCTAAACCGATCCACAAAGCAATCGCTGCAATTGCCAATAGCTTTTGCCGAAGAAAAAATGTTACTAACGCGTCAATCATTATATTTTGAAGATAATTCCGCTTTTAACATCAGGCTGCCTTGCGTAGCGACTTCTTCACCTTCAACCAACCCAGTCAAAATCTCCACGTAATCCGCATATTCTCGACCTGTAGTAATAACTCGTTGTTCATAACCATGGGGACTACGGGCAAATGTCACATTACGTTCATTTACAGATTGTATAGCTGATTTGGGTACACATAATACCAAATTTCCTTTATCTTCTAAACTCACTTCCACAAACATGCCTGGCTTTAAAATAGAGTTAGGATTATCTAAGCGTGCTCTTACGGTCAAAGTTCGAGTAGAAGGATTGACATGACTAGCCATCATATTTATCGTAGCGGTAAAAGTACCTTTAACTCCAGTAGCTTTAACATGTAATTTTTTTCCTATATATACCAAGGGAATTTCAGACTCCGGTACATCCGCACTAACTAATACTGTAGATAGATCAATTATTCGAAATATGGGCCTGTCAGCTGCAATCAACTCACCTGATGCGATTTCAAAAAAGCTGAGCACGCCCTTTATCGGAGCAATAATTTTGAGCAAACCAGACTGGGCACCTTCCTTTAAACTAGTAGCTAAGGTATTTGCATCAATACCCAAAAAGCTTAATTGGGTCTTTAACGCTTGTAATTCTTTTTCTGCTTTAATTCTTTCTGCTTGAGCTAACTGGTATGGGCCGCGTAGAACTGCTTTATTTTTAAAATACGCTTCTTCGCGTTTTAAATTTGCTTTGGCCTGTTCAAGTTCTGTCTCAGCATGATCAAAGGCTGCTTTTGTCGTTATCAAATCTTTCTGAGGAGCAATTTTTTCTTCATACAAAATTTTTGTTCGCTTCCATTGTGACTCAGTTACCTCGCGCTGCGCTGTCGCATGCTTCAAATAAGCACGTGCGTCCATTAGAGCTTTTGGTAAATGCACTTGTTCTAAATATACTTGCTTCTGCCTAACTTCTTGGGCTTTGGCGGTTTCCAATTGCGCTTGAGCTACCAATGCCTGTGTTTCTAAATCGCTCACTTCTCGACTTGTAATGAGCGCTAGTATCTGCCCTTTCTCTACTGCTTCACCTGGCGAAACAGGCAATTTATCAACACGTCCAGAAACTCTAGAACTTACATCCACTTCTTTACCAATGTCAGGATCTATTTTGCCCGGCAAAGTTCTTGTTAGTTGTAATTCACGTCTTTTTACAACGGCTGTTTCTATCCCAATTGCTTGACGCGTTTTTTCGTTTACGAAAACGGTATTTGATTTTCCCAATACCTCACTTTTATCTTTGTCCTTAAAAGAACAAGCTTGAACTAGGATTGTTACAAAAATAAGTGGTATTAAAATATTGCGTTTCTTCACCAGATTAACCATGTTTTTTGAGAACTAAATCAAAGAATTGAATCACACGCCCCACTAAAGTTTTACTACAAATATTATGGCTAGCGGAAGGAATAATTTCTAAAACAACGTTAGATTTAGCTGACTTTAAGCTTGAGGCTAATTCTTTACTTTGTTCAATTGGTACTATAGTATCCTTCTTTCCATGCATAATCAGAAAAGGTGGGCAACCTCTGTGAACATGTGTTACCGGACTAGCTTCTTTGGCCATTTCTGGCATTTCTTCTGGACTGCCACCTAACAACTGTCTGACAGCCCGCGAAAGTACATAATTAGGTCCTGATTGTTGAGCAATGGTGGTAAAGTCAGTCGGACCACACCAATCACAAACCGCTTGCACTGAGCTAGATATTCCAGAAGGTGGTTGCCAGTGAGAATTTTCGACATCAGATGTAGTACCAATTAGAGCAGCTAGATGTCCTCCGGCAGAAACTCCCCACACCCCTATACGATCTGGATCTATTTTAAATATTTTAGCGTGCGCTCTTAGCCAGCCAATAGCCATTTTACAATCTTCAATTTGAGCTGGAAATATAGCTTCGCGAGTCAGCCGGTAATTTATTGAAGCTACAGCATAACCACTTTTATTGAATTGGTTCTGAAAATACATAAATGACTTATCTCCAGACTCCCACGCTCCTCCATGAATAAATACCACTAAGGGATATAAAGTATTATGGCCTAGCGTGCCTGGAGGCAACCATAAATCAAGCATATTGGCTTGGCCATTTACATGCGGTCCATAAACTAATGTGATACAAGAGGTCTGATTGTTAAATAAAATATGCTTAGTCAGGTTTTTATGCGTATTAGCTTGCTGAATTTGCATCTTAACCGCCAAAATAATGGCTGCTAGCCATAATATAGCGATCGTTACTAAAAGATTTTGATGACGCACAATGGACCCTAAATGCTACAATTTATTATTCTAAGCAACTGTGGCAAGCAACTGTTTATCTTGCTCTAATCAGCTTAAATCATAGCGTAGACTTAAAGCAAATATGATGTCAGTAACAAGACTAAAAATTTTCATTCTTCTCATAGTCATAATTTCAAGCTCTCTTGCTCCATCTGCTCGAGCCGACCAAGTCACTTATTGCGCCCCTTCAGATAACCAAAACGCCAGTTTTACCGGAGAAGTACCTGTTCGCCAAATAGGCTCGCTCCTTCTACCCAAGGCAGTTGTCCAGTTTAAAAATACAAATGTGAATGTTTTAGCTGTACCTGATTGGCTTTTTGATCGCAGTATTGTTTTATCAGGAGCCCTTATTAAGGCTCAAGTGGATATACAGGATAAAAATAGTAATTTGCGTGGACTAGTCTATTTTTTAGACGGATTATGGCTAAGCAATCTCTGCTCGGCAAATTCCATAGATATAATTGACACTGTATCTGGTGAAAAATTGCACGGAAGAATTCGATCACGCTTAGATAACGGTTTTGCTTTTAAGCCAAACACAGGACCTATGCAAAAATTGTTATTTACAGAGATAAAAAATATCCACTCACCTAGAGCTTATATTTTTACTATCTCCAGCGATTCTAGCAAAGTCATCCCTACAGATTCCACAATGCAATTCGATGCTAATAGCATAGTTTTTTCTCCTACTTTTGGTCATGGCATTGCTATTAAAACAGCCAAAATACCAAAATCAACTTTAGCTGGTACAGAACCAGGTATTTCCAATGCTGAAATCGCTATGCTTGTTGGTATTAATATCGCAACGGATTTAGCACCAGCAATTGCCATTCCTTTAGCACTAAACGCTGGTACACGATCTCAAGCGCAAAGAAATTTGAATTATTACAATAGCGTCCTGAATAGAACCAATGGTATAGCGGTACCGCTGAATTACAGCAGCAACGCGCCTTAATCTAGCACTATATTTAGTACCACCACTATTGCAAAGGCACACCTGTGGCTTGTTCTAAATCAGTAAAAGCCACTGAATAAGACATTACTGCATCCAGATATTGGCTGCGTATTTGTACGTTGGCTTGTTGTGTCTGCAGAGTGGATGTAATGTCTGATTGACCTACTTCATAGCTTCGTCTAGCCAATCGAGCTACTTCGTATGAATCTGCTAATACATGGCTTTGATAAGCTTGTATTTTATCTCGCTGTCCTAACAGATTTTGATACGCACTTGTTACTTCCGATATTATCTGATTACGTAACGCCCCTATTTGGTAATGTAATTGCTTATCTGTTGCTTTGTACGTATATATGTCACCTTGATGCCAATTACTAATTGGAGCTTCAGCGTTAAGAGTAAAAAATGTTGCATTGAGTTTAGGGCTAGTTGGGGGATTGCCTGCTGATGATTTACCAAAAGTCAACGTAGCATTGGGAATAATGTTGCCATAAGCATTCTTCAAATTAGCTGAATTGACTCTCAATTGTTGATTTAAACTTTTCAACTCCAGTCTGTTTTCAAAAGCACGATCAATAAAATGTTGCACAGGTGGAATAGGTCTATTAAAATCGGGCAAAATGTCGCTTTTTTCTGCTGATAAATGAAATTCTGCTGATTGTCCTGTAAAGCCAGGCAAACCTGGCACATTTAGTGCATCATCCATTCCTTTACCCATAATGACATTCAATTGTTCATATGAGCGCTTGACCCTTTTTCTTCCTACTCCCATTTCAACTCTATTTTGTAGATCAGCTAACCTTGCCTTCAATACATCTAATTCTGGTACATCGCCAGCATGAAATCTTTTTTGAGCCACTGCTAATAATCGGGACGAAACATCCGACAATTCAATTAACGTTTTTAAAGTTTCTTGTGCCACCACCACTTCAACATAAGTTTTCCTGACATCTGCTCTAAAATTCCATAGCGCTGTCATTAAATCTATTTTGGTTTGTTCAACTAATCGTTTTGTTGCCAGAAGTCTAAAAAATAGTTTCCAGGGTGGCTCAATAGTCAGAGTAGGACCTAAGCGCATCACCTGCTCAGCCAGTATTCCTCTGTCCATAAAAACAATTGGATTAGGTCCTTGCGTAGCATAAGCATAATTGGCTCTTGATATAGCTAATTGCGCTCGCACTGCAGCTGCTCGCGGACTATTCATCAATGCTTCATTCATTGATCCAACTACTGATAACCCTGGTTGACTTGCTATTGGGGCTATAGAAACATCGTACTGAATAATTGCTTCTTTTCTAATTGAATCGGGAAGATCTTTTTTACATTATCTAATTCTGATTGTTGAGGCTGAATATTTTTCAAGGGCAATTGATTATTTGTTGCATCTATATCCGGGGTTGTTAAAGTCGGCAATGCTGGCGAAGGCGGGGATCCCAATGGATCGCTACCTGCCGGCTTTACTACAGGACCTGCCAATGAAGGCGAAACAGGCGGTTTAATTGGATAACCTGCTGCAATTTTTGTTTTACCTTTAGCCAAGTTGTCATCAAGAGACTCGGCCCAAACAACTCCTCCAGAAAAAATATAAGTAGAAATTACGCCCAATAAGAGCGCGAAAAATCTCGCCGACTTAGCTTTCAAAAAGAATTCCATGACCAGGTCCAGTATAGCTGTCTGTCGTAAATTTAAATGGTTACGCCTTTATCAAAAGCTAATAACATTTGCAGTTTACGCTAAACTCGCTCTAGCATTCACTTTAGAAATTTAATTTCGTAATTTCAGTTGACAGTTTAATAAGCAAAAAA
>ENA-OOPF01000014-OOPF01000014.1-human-oral-metagenome-genome-assembly--contig:-NODE-14-length-11683-cov-4.640360_pt1 | contig 11683 bp, 12 predicted proteins | sample MGYA00245297_ERZ501136 | MGnify/ENA primary metagenome ERZ501136 (study PRJEB25959, sample SAMN05335059) | human oral metagenome | host: human-associated | place: USA: California | collected 2014-05-27... | reverse complement strand
GATACGAAATAATTCAACACCGGAAAAATTTGCGATCATGAAAAACATATGAGCAAAAACGTATTTAGAGATTTTAGGTTTTAGTGAAGAAGAATCAGCTGGGTTAAAGCTCAAGTCATATCTTTTTATGGCACTACAAGAAGCCATACGCCACAGCTCAATGACACAAAAAGAAATTGCAGAAACCATTGGAGCAGATCAACCCAAAATTTCCAAAATCTTAAACGGAAAATTCAATGAGTTTTCCATTGAGCGCATCACTGAATACACGCAAAAGCTTGGCTATGATATCCACATTAGTACAGCTCCTACACCTAAAAGCCGCGCCGTAGGGACTGTCATTATGGACAAACGTCAGCTAACAAAGGCTGGTTAATTGAAGTACTTATCGGTAGATATTGATGCAGTTGAAAGACAGTTTAATTGAAGATGCTATATTCAGAATCTTAGCAGAGGCTGAATTAGATAAGTGGCAAATTATTTGGACCACTCCTACCCGCGGAAATCCAGGAACTGTGATTGCCGGAAAAAATTGTATGACAGAAATTGAAGATTCTAAAGACCTTATGGATGCCGCTTGTGAACGCATGCTTCACGAAAAGTCCTGGATCCGTCATGAACATAACATGTTATACAAAGTTACAGCAGAAGGTAGAGAAGCTCTAAACCAATATAAAAATGGGCTTCACGCTCGATTAGCCAATCAAGAAAAAGCAAAAATTGAGCATATAACTCAATTTGACCCTCTTGATCGCAGATACGGTGTTTTCATTAGCTCAACATATCTAGATCTACGAGAAGAACGAGAAGCTGTTATACGCACGATTCTTGAAAAAGATTGTTTTCCATTAGGAATGGAGTTATTCGGGGCAGACAACAAAAGTCAGTGGCAGGTTATTGAAAAGGGGATACAGGAAGCTGATTATTATCTTGTAATTGTTGCTATGCGTTATGGAAGTGTCAGTGCTACAACAGGCATTAGCTTCACTGAACGTGAGTATGACTATGCAATTAGCATTCATAAACCAGTCATTGCATTAGTACTAGACGAAAGAGCTAGAGATAATTGGCAATTATCGCATCCAAAATATGTGGATACCGGAAAAACAGCAGCCCAGCTTAATCTCTTTAAAGACAAGCTCTATGCAGATAAAACTGTGGCACATTGGTCAAATAAAGATGAGCTTGCATCACGCACAGCAATTGGCCTCGATAAAATCATTAGGGATTTTCCGCGTCCTGGCTGGATCCGTGCAGATAAGAAGAGCAATCTATCAGACCAAGAAACACTATTATCTAGCTCAAAAACTGCTACTCAAAAATTGTTGGCCACACCACTAAAAATCCGTCTGCCAATTGAATATCGACAAGAAAACATCAACCCTCAAATCGAACAATGGATATTCAATTTATCTATCTATGCTACAAATTTACATCATAACGCAATTAAACAATATGTGTTAGAAATCACAATTCCTAAAGAACTGGTATTAATAAGCAACCAGACCGGAAAAATTCTCTATGAGTTAAGTGATAACAACTACTTTACTATCCAATTCCCACAGAACCCCGAAAAAGATGAACAACCCATCTTATTACAAGGTAGAGAGCAAAGAATTGGATCAGTAGGCTGTATAATCCATAAGAACAATTTGCCATCTAGACAAGCTATTATGGAAAAAGATATTTTAATTAATGTGTATAGTGATGGTTTCGAAAAAATCCAATTCAAATATCCCATGGCTGAAATAGATCCTTTTAAGCTTACACAATTAATGCGTGACAGCATTGCTCCTAATAAAAATCATCAATTGTCACTCAGCAATGATCACTAGAAGCTAATAGACATTAACGCTATAAAAATCGTGCGCACTTCCAGCAGCTGCCAGCATATCATTCTGTGCTTTTTCCATAGCATTTCGTATAGGATCAAAAGCCATCCTCGCATAAATTTGAGTTGCCGTTGGTGATTTATGCCCAAGCACTTTTCCGATCATTTGTAAGCTTTGATTTCCCATCGCCATATAACTACCGAGTGTCCTTCTCAAATCATGCATGCGCAAATTAGATAATCCCGCACTGCGTAATAACTTGCGCCATGTTTTTATTGGTTCAACCAAGTGACCTGTTTTGCCCTTTCCAGAAAAAACCCAGTCACAAGAACGGTGCTTTACTCTCTCATTCAAAATTGATAAAACCGCGCTCGGTAAAGGTAGAGTATGTGAATCGCCTGACTTTGTTCGCGGAATTCTCCATATTCCCAAATCAAGATCAATATCTTGCCAGCGCATAGACAATACATTGCCACGGCGAGCTCCTGTAAATAAGCAAATATAGAGATAGTCCCTAATACCTGAATCATTAGGGAGAGCACGCAGACTAGAAAAGAAGGAAAGTAATTCTGTTCTACTCAAGAAACGTTCTCGTGCTTGCGTCTTGAATTTTCTAGCTCCAACCCAAGGATTTTCACAATCAGTGAGCTCAATCTTTATGCACCAGTTAATTGCTGCTCTAGCATAGGTCAGCATATGATTTGCAGCAACTTTGCCATTCTGTTGTCCCACACGATTCATCCTGTTCTGGGCATCTGTGATTGGCGTCAAGTTAAATTGCGCCTAAGTGACAATTAGAATTGCGTTTTTTTCATGCCTCCTTGTTTACTTTAGCTGCAGCTTTTTTCCGTGAAGCAGCTGTTGCCCTGTAGCTTTCACCGTTAAGTTCTAAAATGGTTGAGTGGTGCACAAGTCGATCAACAGCAGCCATGGCCGTAATTGGATCTTTAAAAATGGTGTCCCATTTTGAAAATGGTAAGTTGCTAGTGATTACAACACTTCTTCTTTCGTATCGTTCTGCCAGCAAGACAAAGAGTACGTCTGTTTCTTCACGCTCTTGCGGAATGTAGGAAAGGTCATCAATTACTACTGCTTCGAATCGATCGAATCTTTTCAACAACGAATTAAGTTTTAAATCTCTCTTTGCAGCAAGTAATTCTTGCACCAGTGAAGCTGCTGTAGTAAATAAAGTACGTCTTCCTCTTAGCGACCATTCACGAGCTAAAGAAACAGCTAAGTGCGTTTTGCCTGTGCCGGGATTCCCAAAAATCAATACATTTTCACATTGGTCCAAGCAGTTGCCTTCTGCAAGTTCGTTGATTCTGGTAGGCGACAGCCCAGGAATATGGCTCAGGTCGAAATTTTCGATTCTCTTCCCCGTCGGCAGCTTGGCTTCTTTTAAAAGTCTTTGTGTTCGTCGGTTGTAACGATCTTCGTTTTCCGATCGGCTAAGCTCATACAAGTAGCCTACATGATCTATTTTCTCAAGCTCTGACTTGCGTGCATACGATAAATAGTGCTTTTTAAAAGACATCAAATGGAAGCCGTGAAGCATGCCTTCTAATTGTTCTTGCCGATTTACTTTGTCTGTCATTGCATTACTCCGCTACTAAGATGGGTTAAAAGTTCATCGTAAAAAGATAAATTTGGGCTATCCACAATTACATTCGGCACCTCATGCTTTGTGACTAGAAGCTGTTTTACTAAGTCTGCGGTAGGGATAGTTTGCATTTCTAATAATATCTGGACTGCTGTCTCCACAATGCTTTCGCCCTCCATAGCGGCAATGTTGAGAATCTTTAGGTACTCTCTTTCATCTTTGCCTGCTTCTTTTAAACAATCAAAAGCTTTTCGGTACGTGGTTGTCGGAAATAACTCATCCCGAAACCGATAGTTTCGAAAGGCACCAGGTTTGCGCACCAGTTGCGCAATTACATGCCGGTAATTAATCGCTGCTTCTCCTGGACGCACCTTTGGCATCTGCTGCACAAGATTTTTTCCAAAATATAATTCAACACGATCTCCATAAACTAAAGCTCGCAATTTAGCGCCTACAAGACGACTGGGTACAGAATAAATACTTCGCAGAATAGACACCGTGCTCCAAGGCAGCACGCTGACAAATAACTCTTTTGGAGCATCCCAATCTTTCCTTGGCAACTCCTTCAGCAGACGCAGCTCCTCAGCTAAACGTTGCTTCCTCTCTTTGTTCCTTCTGTATATTACAGATTGAAAAAATTCTTCATACGCTGTTTGTGTGGGAAAATCACGGCTGCCTCTTAATCGTAATCGTTGATCAAGAGCTCGTTTTAATAGGTCATGAGATTTTTCAACCGATCCATTTTCATTACTTTGCCTTGGAGTATTAGATGAAGGATATACACCAAAATAATTCAGAAAATCCTTCCAGCGTTCCTGAAATTTCTTTCTTTCACCTATTGGTACAGCCGCCGCTAAATTGTCTGTCCTGTGATCTGGAGCTACTGCACCTAATTCTTTGACTGCAGCAGCATAGCCTTCTGTAAGTGACTCAAAACTCTCTGAAAAAGCAATAGATGCAGTTTCCCAACGTGAGTAAGGCAGCATGAAATGAAAAAGCAAATGTTGAAATGGCTGCCCATTAATCGTGATGCCAAGCTCATTACACCATGTATAATCGCTCTGGCTTTGTGCTCCTGGATGAAGTATCTGTTGAAAGAAAATATCTTTGCTGGGACCGCTTAAAGCTCTCCATTCACCAACGCGGCGTTGCAAGGTGCGTAAATGTGAGACGCGATATTTGTCGGGGTAAGCTTCTAAAAGCCATTCAAGCAGGGTTTTTGCTTCCAATCCATCATCATTTGATAACATCTCTTCCAACTGTTTCCAGACATCTGCAAATGGATCTTTCCTTGTACGATAGCCCCGCTCTAGTTTTGGCAACTGCCTGCCTCCTTGCCTTAAATATTTTCTGCCAGTGTTTTCAGATATGCCTGCTTTTGCAGCCGCTGCTTCTTGAGAATTAGTACTCCGATATCTCATGAATTTGCGAATCTGCTCTCTTGTACAAGTCATCTGACAATCCTCAGCCAAGTATAGTGACGTACTAAAGGTACGCCATACAAGCCTGGTAGGCTTTTGCAGGATTTTTACCCCGCAATTCTAATTGTCGTTGAGTAAGTTTTTAATTGACCCTAACTGACTGTGTAAAAACAAAATAAAACGCAATTCTAATTGTCTCTATCCTTCAACTTTAATTGTCGTTGATCAGATGGTTGTGTATTTCAGGGGGCGAAATTATAAGGCACGGTCTGGTCTTTTGAATTTCACTACCTATGGTCGGCTCGAGCGCCGCAAGCCAAATTTCTCCTCGCGTTAAAACTTGCTTTTTCACCAGCGCAGATTCTCATCGTCGGCATTGCCAAATTCAGACCATCCTAAGTTATCTTCTCCCGCTTCGACAATTCTTTTTGCTGCTTGCGCCCACCCTTCACGCGTTTTATGTTTCGGACATGAAAGAATAATATGGTCTTTTTCAAGAGATAAATCTATAGCATCGCCTATTTCCGCTCCAAGATGCGCCAATATAGGTTTTGGGATAATTACAGCAGACGAATTACCTATTTTTCGTATAGCAGAACGCATATTATTCTCTGTGTTATAACATTATTATAACACGCATTGCTATTTGTACAAAGGTTATTTGTACAAGGGATTATCTATACAAAAAGCCAGCCGTCTGAAAAACACCTTCAGCAGCTAAGTCGGCAACAATTAGAGTAGCAATGTTGATTGGGCAGCTTAATAGTGTACAATATTTTTGTACACTAGAGGTCTTTTAATGAATAAGCCGAAAGAAGCCAGTAAAGCCAAAAATCAATATAAAACGTTAGGCAAGTCTGATGCTAGAAAACAATTTTTGCCTATCGTAGATTCTGTTGCTCAAGGTATTGGTCCAGTTGAAATTACTGATTATGGCGAGGTAGTTGCGGTTTTATTGAGCAAGCATGATTTCGATTGGATGCAAGCACAAACTGTAAACAAGCTAAAACCTAAACGTAGGTTATGCGGCTTAGGACAACTTTTAGGTGATCTACAAGAAGGTAGCAAAGAAATAGTTGAATCTATGCAAGAGGGGCTTAAAAAATCAGCTAAGAAGCTATGAATTATTATGTTAGTGATACACATCCTCTAATTTGGTACATAACCAATCAAACTCGCAAATTACCTAAAAAGGTAAAACAAGTTTTTGATTATGCAGTGGAAGGACGCGCTGGACTCTGGTTTCCCTTAGCTGCACTTTGGGAATTTTCTTTGCTTCTTAAAGCAGGTAGATTTAAATTGGATTTGCCGCTAGAAGAATTAATAGCTAATGATTTTTTTGCTAACGGAATTCATTTACTAGATTTTTCTGCAGAAGATATTGTGCAAGCAGCCAAATTGAATTTTTCGCGTGATCCATTTGACACAATGATTGTTGCTTGTGCGCGACGCATTGATTGCCATTTAATTACAGGCGATTCGATTATTCACAAGCAAGCGCCTTGCAAAATTTATTGGTAAATCATGCAGATTTTAGCGTCTGTAAATATCCGCGCCTAAGGTTCTGAATTTGTCTTCTAAATTTTCATAGCCGCGGTCTAAATGCTGCAAGCCTGTGACTTCAGTTACGCCTTCAGCGGCTAAGCCAGCAATAATTAAAGCAGCAGCAGCGCGTAAATCGCTAGATTTTACTTCTGCCCCAGTCAATCTGGCTACACCTTTAATTACAGCAGCAGAATTACCAGTTAAAGCAATTTCTGCTCCCATGCGACGCAATTCAGCTACATGCATAAAACGATTTTCGTAAATGTTTTCAGTGACAATAGAAGTACCAGAAGCAGCAGCTAAAACAGACATAACTGGTGCTTGTAAGTCGGTTGGGAAAGCTGGGAAAGGTTGAGTGGTTACATCCGTTGCCCGCGGTACGGTGCGCATTCTTACTTTCATTGTCGTTGGTGCCAAAATAGAAACTTCAGCGCCTATTTCGGTCATTTTGCTAATTACAGAATACAAATGATGTGGGAATACGCCTTCTAATGTAATTTCGCCTTGTGTAGCAAGAACAGCCATCATAAAAGTGCCGGCTTCTAAGCGGTCTGGAATAGTGTCGACAACTGCAGCATGCAAATCTTCTTTGCGCACACCATCAATAATTATTTGATAAGAACCAGCGCCGCTGACTTTGCCACCAATAGCATTACAAAAATCAGCCAGATTGACAATTTCTGGATCTTGGGCAGCGTTTTCAATTATTGTTTGCCCTTCAGCTAATATTGCAGCAAGCATTATATTTTCCGTGGCACCGTTTGATGGTCTATCTAAATAAATGCGTGAGCCAATTAATTTATTGGCAGTGGCATTAACATAACCATGTTCAATGCTAATTTCAGCGCCTAATTGTTTTAAGCCGCGTTCGTGCAAGTCAATGCGTCTTTCTCCGATGGCGCAACCACCAGGTAATGAAACTTTGGCTTGGCCAAGGCGGGCTAATAATGGGCCTAAAACAACAAAAGAAGCTCTAAATTGACTAACCAATTCATAAGGGGCTTCAAATTCAGTAAGATTGCGAGCATCAATAGTAACTTGGTTATTGGCAATTTCAACTTTGGCGCCTAAGTATTCAATAACTTTGGCCATCATGTGCACGTCGGTTAAATCTGGCACATTGCGTAAAACAGTAATGTCGTTTACTAATAAGGCACCAGCCATCATTTTTAAAACAGCATTTTTAGCGCCGGCTATAGTTACTATGCCGTTTAATTCGCGTCCGCCGCGAATAATAATATGTTCTCCAGTAACTGCACCTTGCACTTTATCCGGAGAATCTGCTTTTTGAATATTTGGGCTCATTGTTTTAACTCTTCTAGTTTTTTGGGACGTTTATTTTAGCGTATTGCAGTCAACGCAGAAAGATATGATTCAATATTTTCGAACTACTATGAATAATGTACCCCACCAAAGTAAACACAGTGTTAAAGGAAATAAGTCTCACAAAGGTTTTACGATAGGTATGTTTTACTGGGCAAACAATTTTTTAGTTAGGCAGTAAAAGGCTCTATTTTTGAGGATGATAGAAGCTTGCCAATCGAGTAAAATAAATTGTTGGCTGTCTTGTTAAAAGGATGTAAAAAGAAGTGATGGATAAAGCCGGGCGGAAAAAAATGGAAAGAAAGCAGAAAGGCATTGCCCCAATAGCCATCGGTTTAGGTACGCTGGTATTTATTCTTTTGCCGACAATAGCTGCTTGCTCATTGTCTGAAGAAATAAAGCGTATTGACGCCAGTCGTCGGTACGAAGAAAGGCAAGAAGCTTCACGCTCCACTGATTTAACGGGCGAGCAAATATTTATTAGGAGCTGTAATGCCTGCCATCCTGGTGGCAAGCAGGGAATGGGATCTAGCTTAATAGAGATAAGTCAAAAATACCCAGATGATGAGGCACTTAAAGCCCTAATACGAAAGGGCAAAGGTATTATGCCAGCCCAACCAGCCAATGTGATTAATGACGATGAGTTAGATAAATTGGTTGAATATTTAAAGACGCTCAAAGAATAAGTCAAAAAATAGAGAGAAATAAAAAATTTGGGCGATGAATAGTGTCGCCTGTTAGCTAGGCACTATAAGTGGTGCTTAGGGTAATTGCCAAAGTAAAAAAAGATAAAAATGGGGCAAGGCGTCCTTGGAGGACGTCCAGCCCCGTGGTGTCGGTTGTTGTTATTGTAGCGATGGGGAGACTTGCTACTGCCCGAGCCGATCCTTGGAAACCGGCGGAACGTTAATCTTGGTCGTATTGATCACGACCACGAATGGCATGTCCTCCGGCTCGCAAAGGGGGTCCTCTTGCACCCGCTCGAGGAGCCAGTCAAAGTCGAGTTCATCCGTGATCCGGCGGGCGCGACCTTCCTGAACCATCCATTTAGCCTTGCCCTCCTCGCCCGCCTCCTTGGTGAGGTTAACAGGCGAGCAGGAGACGACCAGAGCCACTTGGTCCGGACTCAGACCGGCTCGGCTGGCGGCATCTTCCATCGCGTTCCGCAAGGCAGCATAATCCGCCTTGTCCAGCGGAACGAGGACTTTCACGACCGCATCCTGGTGATGGGCCAAGTCGGTAACGGTTGGGGGTCCGGCCGCCTCGATGATGCCCGGCAAGAAGACCTCCTCATAGATGACGATCCTGGTGGGGTCGAACTTGCTGCGATAGGCGATCCGCGCAGCGGACTGCCTGGTCGATTCATGCACGACGATGCCGACACCAACCGGCCAGCAGTCGGGATTCGACAGAAGCTCCTCGATGGTGATCCTCAGGGTGCCCAAGTCCAGGCTCGCCTGGGAGCGATACCTTGGCCCCTTGACCAAGAGCGATGCTTGCAGCGTTTCCCTAGTGAATTGGAGACTCCGCCAGATCTCAATCACGAAGGGCAGGCCAGCAGGGCCGGTGATGTCCGTCAAGGTATATGAGGAGTTGCCGTACGTCCTCCAGCCATAGTTGGTGGGATTGGGGGAGCCCGGCGGGGCAAGATCATTGTCCAGCTCTGCCACAACCTGTCCCACCCTGTACCCGCCCGGAATGTCTTGCCCTCCATCGCCGAATCGTCTGCCACTGCTCTGACCACTGCTCATCGTCGTGTCCTCGCTAACGTGGTGAATGGAGATATCACTGCGCCTACCAAGGCAGTGCTAATTCGCCTCCACAGGAGTAAAGGCGAATTATGCAGCTGGCTCAGAATGGCGCGGGTGTTTCTCTCCGGAAGTTGTCAGGAATCTATACGTACCTGTTTCTAACAAATACAGCTACGCTAAAGCAATAGATGTTTAATTAGCCAAACTAGCTATGTGTTACTACCTAAAAGAGTCCAAAACCTATATTTTCGGGACTTTTAAGCTATAAAGTTAGGTTAGCCAATTAATGACTCATCATATTAAATCACTTCTTAACAACCTCGTCAGATGTACGAGCGTTGCTATTAAAATCATGTAAATATCTAACACCGCTAGCGCAACTGCGCTAACTATTAATCATCAATTCCAAAAGCCACAGAACAAAAGCAATAAAAGCAATAACAAATATTAGTCGGGAGATAAGAGCGGGGCTGGTCATCATAATCGGTGGTCGAGAACTATATTGAGTCATCACTTCCACAATTTTTTCTCGCTGTCCTAAATAAATGGCTGGAATAATCATCGGCCAAGTACGTTTTCTATTGCGGTCTGGTTTGTATAAAACAATAATCAGTTCTTTGCTTAAATACAGACTGACCACTTGGTTCCAGTTAACGGTTTTACGGCGGGGCCAATAAGGTCCTTGGTATTTAATGCCGTGGCGGCTAATCTGCAAGCTGGACGGACTAAAATATGGGCGCACGCCAATAAAAATGGAAAGAGCAGCAATGGCACAAAAGAAAATCTCTACATTGGTGACCAAAACCCAATTTTTGGTCACTATCAATGGGGTAAAACAATATTTTGCCAAGCCCAAATAAGCAGCCGCCAAGATTAAACACATCATGGTTTCCACTGGATTGCGGTGTTCAATGAAATTGTATTGAGAATCATCAGTTTCAGGCAAATGTTCTGCTTCAAATTTTGTTGGGTCAGACATGCCTTTTACCTTTAAATTTGCTTATAGCTGACTAATATAACTTATTGACTGCCTTGAAATTAAAGGCTCGCGCTAACTGTGCTAAGTTGCAAAGAGTACAATTAATTTGTCTATCAATAGCGCAGATGAATACACGAAAAGTGGTTTTAGTGCTAATAACCGCGGTGATAGTGCGCAAAGGGGCATGTCTTGGAGCTTCCTGCTTTAATGCTTAAAAATTGGTTATGTATAAATAGATTGCATTGAGTATAAAGAAAATGTCAAGCTCAGATATCGTTTCGTTCCATTCCAACACCGGAGAATAGCCCTCAACCCCACAGGGTTTTATTCACAAAAGACTGTCCAGAAATACTCGTTGCATGGCGAGGGGGATGGTCTTGGAACGAATAGGAATGGTCCAATTATCTTTAAGAGGAGAGCCCCATGCCTAAGGTCGAAGTCTATGACTGCGAGCTCTGCGATGCTCGCGAGATTGGCACCGTATGCATTGCCACGGAGCGCATCTGCTGTGTCCGAATCACGGGCAGGTGTTTCAACTGGATTCAGAACGCGATGCGCCTAGCCCGTGCCAGCCGGAATGGCTGATCCCGAGTCTGACCTGCACGACGGATCGTGCCCCTGATTAATTAACCCTTGCCAGCTGGGCTGCTGGGCTCAGGCGTCAGCCTAAGGGTGGGTTCAAATCCTACTAAGGGTTATGCGCTAACTAAACAGCGCATTTTTGAGAATTTTATTTGAGAGAGAAAATAATTCGACCGGTAATCGCAAACAGAGCCAACCTCGGTTCAGGACGTCTTACTCATTAATAAGAGCTTGACGTTGGCTGACGGGGATTTTGCACTTCGCGTACCGCTCGGGTTAGCCGCGAGGGTTGAAGTTGGGCCGTCGCATAGCGATCGCCCACCATACCCTCGAAAAGCCGCGGTAAAACGGCTTATAACAGCCAAACTTGGTTAAGCAAGCTGCCCAAAGTCATTAACTCGGAATGTTCCGGGTGCTTTGGGCGGCTTTTATATTTTATAGAACTTTTTTATCGCATTTTTTATGGCAATTTTTCCGCGTCAGCAATATCTTACGAATACAAAATATTTTTGTTTTTCAGCGGAACAATTCTAATACTTTTTGCAATCGGGGTTCGAAACCATATTTCCACTGGTGGTATTCTTGCCTTATCTGCTCAAGTTGAGCCAGTTTGGCTTATCGTGAAGTTTGGATTTAACGACTTTTTTTTT
>ENA-OOPF01000013-OOPF01000013.1-human-oral-metagenome-genome-assembly--contig:-NODE-13-length-11778-cov-4.500815_pt1 | contig 11778 bp, 12 predicted proteins | sample MGYA00245297_ERZ501136 | MGnify/ENA primary metagenome ERZ501136 (study PRJEB25959, sample SAMN05335059) | human oral metagenome | host: human-associated | place: USA: California | collected 2014-05-27... | reverse complement strand
GATACGAACTCAAAGAACGTGGTCATCATGTGATTTTGGTAGATTACCAACCTACCAGCGAAAATATGGTTTTGTTTGCTGTGATTGATATTGTGGGTAGTATACCGGTTATCATCGATTTGAGAGCTCGATTTGGCCATATTCAATCGGAGAAAGCATCGCTAGTGTCAGCCGGTATTATGATTGCCTTTCTTTTTGTTGGGGAAGAAATTTTAAAATTGATTGGTATCGATGTCAATTCTTTTGCAGTGGCCGGTTCGTTTGTGCTTTTCTTTTTGGCTTTGGAAATGATTTTAGGCATTCGATTGTACCGTGATGAAGAAGCCAATTCTGCGTCTATTGTGCCGATTGCTTTTCCTTTAATTGCGGGTGCCGGGACAATGACAACACTGTTGTCTTTGCGCGCCGAATTTCAATCCATTAACATCATTATTGCCATATTGCTGAATATCATTTTAGTCTATGTCGTGTTGAAATCGTCTTCAAAAATTGAAAAACGACTCAGCAAAAACGGCTTGAGTATTATCCGAAAAGTATTTGGTGTGGTTTTATTAGCCATAGCTGTTAAATTATTTGCGGCTAATGTTAAAGGACTATTTGTCTGATTTTAAAAATTAGTATTTTTGCGCTATAAATTCAACCCATGAAAATTTTTACTACCATATTAATTGTTGTTGCTTTTGCTCTGATTGCTTTCAACGTAACCATGTTGGACTTCAGTAATTTGTTTGAAGGCGATAGTTTGGTTGCCCTAATCGGAATAGCAGCGGCTATGTGTGCCATGTTGATTCTTTTGATCTTCAGAATGTCTAAGAAAATCGAAGAGAAACTAAAAAACTAACCTTCGTATGTATGATGTTTTGATTATCGGCGGCGGTGTTTCAGGGATGTCGTGTGCGTTGCTTTTAGGTTCGGCCCAACACAAACCTTTTGCAGTTGATAAAAAGATAGGCATCATCGCGCACCAAAAAGCTTCTTCTTTACAAGATGCTTTATTCAATAATGCTTACGGAATACCGGCCGGAAAATTGGGTTCGGATTTACTAACCGAAAGCATCACGCATTTGCAACAATTGTATCCGCATATTGATCAAATCTCAGGCGAAAAAGTAATGAAGATTGATGGTGAAGTCGGCAACTTTTCCGTAATCACCAATAAAAACACTTATGCTGCCAAAATGGTAGTTATCGGTATCGGAGCGGCGAATCCGTTTACCATAGAAGGTTTGGAAGCCTATGTGATACCGCATCAAAAAGTAATTGCTGAAAAAAACAGAATCCAACTCAGCAATACCGACCACAAAGTAACCGAAGGCATTTATGTAACCGGAACCTTAGCCGGTTGGAGAAGTCAGTTGGCCATAGCCGCCGGAAGCGGCGCTGCCGTAGCGACCGATATTTTAACACTCTGGAATAACGGGGTTCACGTGCAAGTACACGACAGCATTCGCAAATAACTATTTCAAAATCGCTTTCAACATCGCATCGTCTTTGAGTAAGATTTGGTAATACTGATTTTCACCAAACAGCTGACGGGCGAATTCTGCCGAAACATATTTTTTTACCAAAGCCTCATTATTCGAAACACTTATTTCCAAACCTGATTCGGCTAAGTATTTTTGGAACTTAGCTACTATGGTTTTGTCGGAATACAATTGACTTAAAAAGGATTTAAGGTCTAAGCCTTCATAGGCTTTTCGGTTTTGGTCGAGTTGCTCAAAAACAAAATGCCCTACCAAACCTGAGTTCAAGACGTAACCAACATTTTCTTCACCTTTTTTCGCTTCCAAAGGCACAAAAATATCCGGCACTATACCGCCGCCGCCATAAACAATGCGGCCTTTTTTGGTTTTGAATTTTAGGGAATCTGCGACTTTAATTTTATCCTTGGCATACAATTCGCCACTTTCAAAGCGCTTTTCGAAATCGTGTATATAAGCCTCGCTGTTGCCTTTGGTGTAAGGCTTTTGAATGGAACGACCGCTTGGCGTGTAATAGCGAGAAGTAGTTAGTCTAACTGCTGAGCCGTCATCAAAATCCATTTCGCGTTGCACCAAACCTTTCCCGAAGGAACGTCGACCTACTATGGTGCCGCGATCATTATCTTGTATCGCGCCGGCCAAAATTTCACTGGCGGAAGCCGAATTTTCATCAATTAAAACAAACACTCTTCCGGTTTCAAAAATGCCTTCTGCGGTAGCGAATGTTTTTTTATGGTGCCTTTTTTGTTTTTGGTAAAGACGATAAGTTCTTGGTCTTTTAACAACTCGTCTGCAATTTCCACGGCTTTTTCCAAATAACCACCACCATTGTCGCGCAGGTCAATAACCAAAGTGTTGATGCCTTGCCTTTTGAGTTGCTCTAAGCCTTCACGGAATTCGGTATAAGTGTTTTCGGCAAAGCGATTGATTTTGATATAACCGGTGTTTTTGTTCAGTTTTAAATAGGTGTCAACACTCTTAATAGGCACCACATCACGCACCACAGGAATTTTGAGTTTCTTTCCAGTGTTTTTGCGGTAAACCGTAAGCAAAACAGTCGAGCCTTCTTCGCCTTTGAGTTTGTTGAACAAGCTATCGGTGGGTAATTTTCTACCGAAGAGTTTCGATTTATCGGCATACAAAATGCGGTCTCCTGCGAGTATTCCTGCCTTTTCAGCCGGACCGTTTTCCAGCGGACGAACAACCGTTACAGTGTCTTTGTACATGTAAAAGTTTACGCCGATGCCCACGAAATCGCCGCGCATGAGTTCGGCTTCGCTAGATTGCTCGCTGGGTGGAATGTAAACCGAATGCGGATCGAGATTGGCCAAAATGCTGTTTACGGTTAAGTCGACTATGGAATCCGAATTCACATGGTCTACATATTCATCGTCTATAAAGTCGATTAGTTTGTCTATTTTGGCTTTTCGAGCGTTGGCTTTAGATAATGAGCGTTCCGGAAAATTGAGCATACCGCCAATCACGATGCCTAAAGCAACGCAAGAGAACAGTAAAAGCGGCAAGTATTTTTCCTTTGATTTCATTGATGAGAAGAAATGGTACAGTTGGTTATTCCAGATCGTCAATTTTGGTGACTTCCACGCCGGCTTTTCTCAGGAAATCTAAACCCGATTCGTCGCGGTAACCATTGTGATACACTACGCGTTTGATGCCCGATTGGTGGATTAGTTTGCTGCATTCTTTACAAGGAGAAAGCGTGATGTAAAGGGTTGCATTTTCACAACTTTGGGTAGAACGGGCGACTTTGGAAATGGCATTGGCCTCGGCGTGTAAGACGTACCATTTGGTTAAACCTTCGTCGTCTTCGCAGCAGTTTTCAAAGCCGGAAGGCGTTCCGTTGTAGCCGTCGGAAATAATCATACGGTCGCGAACAATAATCGCACCAACTTGCTTGCGTTTGCAGTAGGAGAGTTTGCTCCATTCCGCGGCAATTCTGAGGTAAGCGATATCGTATTTTTGTTGTTTCTTTTCTTTCATTTCCAGAAGTTCAAATGGTTTCCCTCTTAGCCCCGATAAACGTGGAAATCCTTTTTAAATGGGAACCATTTGAAAAGATTGGAACAGTTAGCGGGAAAATGGATAGCAAATATACCCAAACCTTTAGCTCCAAAGCAATTTATTTAACCCAAATTTCACTTTGCATAATCATGGGAATCACTACGCCGGCAATAAAAGCGGAGATTATCAAAATCCAGTCGCGTTTGGAGAATTTGAGCAAAGTTTGCACCACATAGGCCAGCAATAAAGCGGCGACTACTACAATGATTTGGGCGACTTCTATCCCTAAGGCGAATTCAAAAAGCGGTGCTAATTTATCAGTAGGTTTGCCGGTTAAAATGCTGTTGAAGTAGTTGGAAAAGCCCAAACCGTGTATGATTCCGAAGAAAACAGTTATAATGCCGGTTACGGTAGTGCTGTCTTTTTTAGCCGATTTCCCCAAGATGATGATATTGTATAGCGCTGTAATTAGAATGGTAATCGGGATGAGGAATTCAACAACTTCCGCTTTAATGCTTAGGATGTTGAAAACCGATAGAAAAAAGTGATACGGTATGACCTAACGTAAAAAGTGATACTAAGATTAAAATGCGTTTCCACGATTTGAATTCATAAGGGACGGTAAGCGCCAAAAGGAATAATACATGGTCGTAAGCTTTAATGTCGAGCACATGTTGTAATCCGATATTAAAGTATATCCAGAAATCTGACATGGTAGTTATAGGTTGTTAGTGAGGTAAACTTACGATTAATTTTAATTGTCGTTTCAAAATAAATCCAAAAATCGATAAAAAACATTTGTCGAATTGGTTTTCTAAAACAGGAAATTGGATTATATTTGTCGCATTAAAACCTATACCATTATGTCTATTTCAGATTTATTTGACAGCGAGTTTAAAAGCAGAAATAAGGGTCATTTTTCCGCTATCGTTCGTGTGGCTACTGCCGACGGCGATTTGAGCAAAGAGGAAAAAGAGTTCTTAGATAAATTGGCTGTTCGTTTGGAAATATCACCGGCAGAATATGAAGAAATTCTGGAAAATCCGCTAAAATACCCAATCAATCCGCCGTATTTACACGTACAACGTTTAGAGCGTTTGTATGATTTGTCCCGTATGGTATATGCAGATCACATCCTCGGTCCAAAACAAAAAGAAATCTTAACCAAGTTTGCTTTAGCATTAGGATTCACACCGGGAAATGTACCTTATATTGTGGACAAAGCATTGTCACTTTTGGTGATGAACGTGGATTCGGATACTTTTGTCTACGAAATGACTCACATGAATAAATAACAAAAAACCCTGAACACTCAGGGTTTTTTGTTACGACGAACTAAAGTTCGTTTACCTGACTGCCACCGGCAGTCCTCCTCTTAATATCAAATGTTTACGAAATGACGCATATGAATAAGTAATTACTTATCAAATACAAAAAGAGAAGCCTGAATCATTAGTTCAGGCTTCTCTTTTTGTACTCAGTCAGCCACTCAGTCACTTAAACATACTTCGCCATAAATTCCTCTGCTTTTTCTACCATATTGTAACTACCGCAAAAGAACGGTACACGTTGGTGCAATTCGGTCGGCTGGATTTCCATAATACGTCCAAAACCGTTGGAGGCTTTACCGCCGGCTTGTTCTGCTATGAAAGCCATTGGGTTGCATTCGTACAACAAACGCAATTTTCCGTTAGGCGATTTGGAACTGGTAGGATAAATGTAAATACCGCCTTTGATCATGTTCCGGTGAATGTCGGATACTAAACTTCCTATGTAACGGGAAGTGTAAGGACGATCGCCTTCTTCCAGCTGGCAGTATTTGATGTAATCTTTCACGCCTTGCGGGAAATGCACATAATTGCCTTCGTTAATGGAGTAAATGTTGCCGTCTTTGGCAAATTGCATATTCGGGTGCGATAAGTAAAATGTACCGATGGCCGGATTTAACGTAAAGCCATTCACGCCGTGACCGGTAGTGTATACCAACATAGTTGAGGTGCCATAAATAACATAACCTGCCGCTACTTGTTGGGTTCCGGGTTGCAGAAAATCTTGAATACTAACCGGAGTACCAACCGGAGTTACCCTGCGGTAAACCGAAAAAATGGTGCCTACAGAAACATTCACGTCTATGTTGGAAGAACCATCGAGCGGATCCATCAACACTACGTATTTGTTGCTGTGACTGTTATCGGAACCGGCAACCGTAATGAAGTCGTCATTTTCTTCAGAAGCAATACCGCAAACAATCTCGCGGTTGATTAAAGTTTGGATGAACACTTCGTTGGCATAAACATCCAGTTTTTGTTGGTCCTCGCCTTGAATATTTTGATCTCCGGCAGCGCCCACTATATCCACCAAACCGGCTTTGTTTACTTTGTAATTGACTACTTTGGCAGCCAATCGGATGGAGTTGATAATTCGGGACAATTCGCCCGAGGAATACTTGAATTCCTCTTGTTTTTCGATGATAAATTCCCCTAAGGTTTTGTTGCGTTCTTCCATTACGAAATCGTTGTAGTTGTGGGTGCAAATATCGCTAAAATTGTCTAAGAAAAAATCTATTCTGAAAAGAAATTATAAGTTGTATTTTTGTTGACGCTAGACTTTTATCTAATCACATTACTAAGCAAAAAAAGCAACACCTGATGAATATCCGCAGAGGAACCAAAAACGATATGAAAGCTGTTCTTGATTTAATACAAGAATTGGCTATTTTTGAAAAAGAACCCGATGCGGTTGTGGTCACGGTGGCCGATTTGGAGCGTGATGGTTTTGGCGAAAATCCGCTGTTTTACACTTTTGTAGCCGAAGTTGAGGGTGACTCGAGCGATAGCGAACAGGCGAAGCAAATTGTTGGTATGGCGTTGTACTACTATCGCTATTCTACCTGGAAAGGAAGAACCATACACTTAGAGGATTTAATCGTCAAAGAAAAAATGCGGGGCAGTGGTTTGGGCTTGGCCTTGTATACCAAAATTATCGAGCAAGGTAAAGCAGACAACGTTCGAAGAATCGAATGGAATGTGTTGGATTGGAACACGCCGGCTATCGACTTCTACAAAAAATCGGGAGCGAAAATTTTAGCCGATTGGGATGTGGTGCAAATGGATGAACAAGGAATCAATGACTTTTTAACTAATTTATAATGAGAATTTTCAAATTTGGTGGTGCGTCAGTTAAAGACGCCGATGGGATTAAAAATGTATTCAGTGTATTGGAAAAAGTAGGTCACGAAGACACGCTTTTAGTGATTTCCGCTATGGGAAAAACAACCAATGCTTTGGAGTTAGTAATCAAGAACTATTTCGAAAAATCGAATGAGTTGCATTCTTCTTTACAAGAAGTTAAGAAATACCACTACCAAATTTTGATGGATTTGTTTGAAGATGAAGAACACGATGTGTACTTTGCCGTGAACAGTCTTTTTGCCGATTTGGAGTATTTTATCCGAAGCAATAAATCGCCAAACTACAATTTTGTATACGACCAGGTGGTGAGTTTCGGAGAACTTATTTCAACTACGATTGTCAGTCATTATTTCGCCCAAGCCGGTTTGAAAAATAACTGGATTGATGTGCGCAATTTTATCAAAACCGACAATACCTATCGCGATGCCAATGTGGATTGGGAAAAAACCCAGCAACTCATTGCTAAAGGCGTTAAGAAGAAAGCCTTAAACATTACCCAAGGATTTTTAGGTTCCGATGAAAATAATTTCACCACTACTTTGGGTCGTGAAGGTTCCGATTACACCGCGGCTATTTTTGCCTATTGCTTGAATGCCGAAAGCGTAACCATCTGGAAAGATGTTCCGGGTGTGATGAATGCAGATCCGCGTTATTTCGAAAATGCCATATTGTTGAACCAAATTTCGTATCGCGAAGCCATCGAATTGGCCTTTTACGGCGCTACGGTGATTCACCCGAAAACCTTGCAGCCGTTGCAAAGAAAGGAAATTCCGTTGCACGTTAAATCGTTTATCAATCCGCTTTTGCCCGGAACCAGTGTTTCCAAAGGCAAAGATTTGGAGCCGCAAACTCCGTGTTACATTGTGAAAAGAGATCAATTGTTGATTTCCCTGTCGTCTATCGATTTTTCCTTTATCATGGAAGAAAACATCAGCGAAATTTTTGCGCTGTTCCACCAGTACAAAATGAAGGTAAGTTTGATCCAAAACTCGGCCATCAGTTTTTCGGTTTGTGTGGAAGACAAATTCGGCAATTTTAATGATTTGAAAAATATCTTGGCCAAAAAATTCAAAGTGGCTTATAACGAAAACGTTTCTTTGTACACTATTCGACACTTCAATAAAGAAGCCGCCGAAATGGTGGAAAAAGGGAAAACGGTTTTGCTCAAGCAAATTTCCCGTGAAACTTTACAAGTAGTCACCAAAGAATAATCATCCAAACCGCGAAGACTAAAATAAAAAGTGTTCGCGGTTTTTTATATTAAAAAAGCCTATTTTTACGTTATTAAGATATGCTGAAAAAAGGGCTTTTATTGTGGATATTATTCAGTTTTTCCGGGCTTTCGGCTCAGGAAATCAATTCGCTGTACCGAACCAAAAAAGTCCTGCCTTCCAAAGATACTATCGCCATTGAAAAAGTCAGTATCAGTCCGAGTTTTTTCAAACTACTCACTCGCGAAGGCAAAGAAGTCGATACGTCATTCTATAAAGTCGATTTTAAAACCGGCAAATTATTTTTCAAAAGGAATTTCACGGTCACCGATACCATTACCATTCGTTATTTTAACTATCCTGAATTTCTAACCAAAACCTACAGCATTTACGATCAAGACAAAGTGGTGCCAAACGAGGCCGGATTTTTGGTTAAAACCGATCGCTCCTTGAAAAAGTTTGTGCCGTTTGAAGGCTTGAATACTTCCGGTAGCATTACGCGCGGGGTAACCATCGGGAACAATCAAAATGCTTCGGTAAGCTCGAATTTAGATTTACAAATCACCGGAAAAATCTCTGACAAAGTCTCGCTTCGGGCTTCCATACAAGATGCTAACATTCCGCTGCAGGAAAACGGTTATTCCCAAAAGTTGGACGAATTTGACCAAATTTTCATAGAATTGTTTACCGACAAATGGAGCATACGTGCCGGCGATTTATTCTTGGAAAACCGGCAATCGCGTTTCCTTAATTTCAACAAAAAAGTCCAAGGTTTGGCTACTCGCTTTACCTTAGGCGACGAAGATAATAAAACTGAAATTTTTGCTTCGGCCGCGTTGGTGCGCGGACAATATGCCCGAAGCACTTTTACCGGTCAGGAAGGCAATCAAGGACCGTACAAATTGCGCGGCAATAACGGCGAGTTGTATGTATTGGTGATTTCGGGTTCGGAAAGGGTTTATGTAAACGGTATACTCAAAAAACGCGGCGAGAATAACGATTACATCATCGATTACAATGCCGGAGAAATTACATTTACTTCTTTGTTTCCCATCAATTCCGAAATGCGAATTGTAATCGAATACCAATATTCGGATAGAAATTATACGCGTTTTGTGACCTACGGCGGCGTAAATCATACCGCTAAAAAATGGAGTTTAGGCGGTTACCTGTATTCCGAAAACGATGTCAAAAACCAACCTTTACAGCAAAGTTTGTCGCCCGAGCAGGTCGATATACTCAACAATGCCGGAGACGACATCAACCAAATGAACGCGCCCTCGGCTTACCTTGATACGTATTCTGACAATAAAATTTTGTACAAAAAAGTCATCGTAAACGGTGTTGAGGTTTTTGAATATTCGAACAACCCGAACGACGAATTGTACAATGTGCGCTTTACTTTAGTCGGCAATAACTTAGGGAACTACATCCTAACCAATACTGCGGCTATCGGAAAAATTTACCAGTATGTTGAACCTGTTGCCGGCATTCCGCAAGGGAATTACGAACCGGTAGTGCGATTGGTAGCGCCTACGAAAATCCAAATCGCCACCGTTTTAGGGAAATACAATCCGAATGAAAAAACCGCAATCGATTTTGAATTGGGCGTGAGCAACAACGACCAAAATTTGTTTTCTTCTTTAGATGATGAAGACAATAAAGGTGTAGCCGGAAAGCTCAATTTCAAACAACGATTACTCACTAAAAAATGGCAGGTTGATGCTATTGGAAACTACCAATTTATACAAGAAAATTTCAGAACTATTGAGCGGTTATTTAATATCGAATTCAACCGCGACTGGAACTTGACCACTTTCTCCGGAAATCAGAGTTTAATTGTGAACGGCTTGGATTTTATCCTGCCGCAAAAAGGCAAGCTGACCTATCAATTTGAGAAATTGGATTTTTCTAAAAGTTTTTACCGGAAATCGCCACTCGGTAAACGGGTTTTTCAAACTCAACCAATGGAACTTACAACAAAATACCAGCGTATTGAACAGCGATGGAAATTTTGCTAAGTCAACCTTCGTTAGAAACCAATCGCAAGCGCGCTATCATTTTAAAAAGAATTGGATAGGCGGAACGTTACGTTTGGAAGACAACCAAGAACGTTTGGCGGCGACCAATCAGTTGTCTTCTTTGAGCCAGAAATTTACCGAATACGGTGCCTTTATCGGACGTGGCGACAGTACTAAAGTCTTTGTAGAACTGGGCTATTTGCAAAGGGTAAACGACAGTTTGCAAAATGGTTTGGTAAAAAGAGTCAACACTTCGCAATCGTATTACTTAAAATCGCGCCTGATTCAAAACGACAAAACAAATTTATCTTTGTTTGTCAATTACCGCAATCTGAAATTTGAAGCTGCCGACCGCGAAAACGAACCGTCGCTCAACTCCAGATTGTTGTACAACGATCAGTTTTTTAAGCAAAAGATGCAAGTCAGCACCGCCTACGAAACCACTTCGGGTACCATTGCGCAACAGGAATTTACGTATTTGGAAGTCGAACCCGGGCAAGGCGTTTTCACTTGGATAGATTACAACAACAACGGGATTCAGGAATTACAAGAGTTTGAAGTCGCGCCTTTTCCGGACCAAGCCAAATATGTACGCGTGTTTTTACCGAACCAAGTTTTTGTGAAAACCCATCAAAATAAATTCTCGCAGTCACTCACTTTAAATCCCGCACAGTGGCAAAACGGCAAAGGATTCAAAAAGTTCCTATCGCATTTTTACAATCAAACCTCGTATTTAATCGAACGCAAAATCAGAAGAGAAGGTGGCAATTTCGATTTGAATCCGCTACCTAATAATAGTGACAACCAATTAGGATTAAACACCAGTTTCCGCAATAGTTTTTTCTACAATCGCGGCAAGCAAAAACATTCGGTTACCTATAATTATACCCAAAATGAACTCCGCGCCTTATTAACGGTAGGTTCACAATCCAGTCAAAACCAATCGCATCAGTACAGTATACGCATTTACTGAAAAAAGTTTGGTTGTTTAATTTTGGTACTAAAATCAATCAAACCGGTCTGACTTCGGAGAATTACGAAAGCAAGAACTTTAAAGTCGAAGGTTATCAAATTAACCCGAAGATTTCCTATTTATTCAGCAAAAATGCGAGTTGGGATATTTTTTACGAATACCAAAACAAGGAAAATCGACAAGGCAATTTGGAAACTTTATCCCAACAACGTTTCGGAACTTCTTTTACTTATGCCGGTGAAAAGAAGATTACAGCCAACGGCGAATTTTCACTGTATCAAAATACTTTTGAAGGCGATGCTTCCCAGCCGGTAGCGTTTCAAATGTTAGAAGGCTTGCGTCCGGGTCGAAATTTAACGTGGCGCTTGTTGTTACAGAAGAATCTAACCCAATACTTAGACATCAATATCAATTACCAAGGGCGAAAATCGGAAACCAGTCAAACCATACATACCGGTAATGTTCAGTTGAGAGCTTATTTTTAAGCGGAATGATTTTTGGAAGTGTTTTTTTAGTAATTTTAAATCACTAACTAAAAAGCAAGCATTATGAGAAATTATTTTTGTTGTGTTTTTTGTTTGCCTTCATGGTAAACGCCACAGCACAGGAAACCAAAGCCGAAAAAGCAAAAGCTAAAACCGAAAAAGCAGCCAAAGACAAGGCTAAAAAAGAAGCAACAGCGGTGCCTTTGAAAAAAGACGGAACACCCGACAAACGCTTCAAGAAAACAGACGTGCCTTTAAAAAAAGATGGTACTCCGGACAAGCGTTTCAAATCGAAAGAAAACAACGCTTCGGCAAAAGGCGAAATGAAATCGGCTGAAGGCAAAGCCAAATCCGCAGCCAATAAAGCAGAAGCCAAAGTCAAAAAAGAAGTCAAATC
>ENA-OOPF01000012-OOPF01000012.1-human-oral-metagenome-genome-assembly--contig:-NODE-12-length-11828-cov-10.415264_pt1 | contig 11828 bp, 13 predicted proteins | sample MGYA00245297_ERZ501136 | MGnify/ENA primary metagenome ERZ501136 (study PRJEB25959, sample SAMN05335059) | human oral metagenome | host: human-associated | place: USA: California | collected... | reverse complement strand
ATATCAAATATTTTTTCTCTTTCACATAATTGTTTAGCATATGCTAAAGCATGTGAGCTTTCTAAAGCAGGAATAATTCCTTCATTAGCAGATAATTCATAAAATGCTTCCACAGCCTTTTTATCGCTAATAGCCTGATAATCCACTCTTCCTATTTCTTGTAAATAAGCATGCTCCGGGCCAACTGAAGGGTAATCCAATCCAGCAGAAATACTATGTGCTTCACATATTTGACCCTCTTCATTTTGTAAGATTTTACTTTTCATACCATGCAAGCATCCCAATTTACCTTTGGACAATACAGCTCCGTGCTTGCTTGCGTGCAAGCCTTCACCAGCCGGTTCCACCCCAACAAGTTTCACTGTATCGTCATTGATAAAAGCAGAAAAAATTCCAATAGCATTTGAGCCTCCACCTACGCATGCAATTACATAATCTGGCAATCTTTTATACTTATAGTCAAATTGTGCACGCGCTTCTTTGCCGATTACTTCTTGAAAAAATTTGACCATAGAAGGAAAAGGATGTGGGCCCGCAGCAGTGCCTAATAAGTAGTGAGTGCTTTGCACATTGGTAATCCAAACTCTTAGAGCTTCGTTAATAGCATCTTTCAAAGTGCGACTACCAGTTTTGACGCAATGTACTTTGGCTCCCAACAACTCCATACGTTGAACATTTGTTTGCTGACGAGCTATATCAATTTCTCCCATATATATTTCTGTTTTCAATTGAAATAAAGCACCAGCCATGGCACAAGCAACACCATGTTGCCCAGCTCCTGTTTCGGCAATAATTCTATTTTTACCCATTAGCTTAGCTAATAAAGCTTGGCCAATTGCATTATTAGTTTTATGGGCTCCACCATGTAAAAGATCTTCGCGTTTGAGATATATTTTGTTACCCCATTTTTTTGAAAGATTTTCTGCATAGTACAATGGTGTAGGACGTCCAGCATAATTCACAAGAAGGTCATTATATAAAGCAATATTCTTTTGATCACTCTTAAACTCATAAAAAGCTTTTTCTAATTCTTCTAAGGCTGGCATCAATGTTTCAGGAACATAGATACCTCCATATTGTCCAAATTTTCCTAAACTGATCACTTAAACCTCACTTGTACTTTAGCTTTATTATATTTCGTAAATTGATTGAATAATTCTTTCATTAGCATTTCACTTTTGTAGCCCGGACTGATTTCAACTGCTGAAGAAATATCGATTACCCTTGGAGTCAAAGACTCAAGTAGCATAGCTATATTATTTGGACCAATACTGCCTGCAATAAAATAATTAGCTAATTGCATTTCAACAGAACTTAGTTGACTCAGCATTATCTCCAAAGATCTAATTTGATTACTATTTTTTGACCGATCAAAAAAGAAAATATTCGCAAGCAGAACGATATTTATCTAAAACTGCCAAACTCTGTTGTCTAAAACTACCAAAATTTAGATTTATACAAGACCCATCCGACTGCATATTATTAACAATTTGAAAAGCCTTAATTACTGGCTTGGATAAAGATGCACATAAAGATACAGATTCATTACCATGCAATTGAAAGTAATCCAAGCCAACCCAAGACGCAATCTCTTCCATCTCATGTTTTATAGAATTTTGGAATACGCCTACAATTTTCACTCTGTCTTTTAAAGAGTTAGAAATTTTTCTAGCTGTATCAATATCTATGCTACGCGCACTATGCCTAACAAAAATCAGCCCTAAATATTGGGCTCCCAACTTTACTGCAGCCTCAGCATCATGCAACCGTGTAATACCACAAATTTTTATACTGGTTTGCATACTGTTTCGCTCAATAAAATTTTCAATTGATCTTCAATATTGTTGGCACGCATAAGCACAGAGCCAATCAAAAAGTTAGAACAATAAGGAATAAGTTCTTCGATATCGTCTCTAGACTGTATACCACTAGCAGAAATAATGCTTATAGTCTTGGGAATCAAGGGTACCAATTTTTTAGTGGTGTCCAATTGAATAATAAAGCTTTCCAAGTTACGATTATTAATTAATATAACTTCTGGCTCTAATTTAAGACAGCGTTCTAATTCACTCTCATTTTGTATTTCCACAGCCGGTGTCATACCCAACTGTTTAATTGTCAGATAGATCTCTTCAAGTTGTCTATCATCTAAAATTTTGACAATCAATAATACTGCTTGGGCGCCAGCGTGACGTGCCGCAAAACATTGATAAGGGTCCAAAACAAAATCTTTGCAAAGCACAGGATGGGGGCTGTTCTTAGCCACTTCTTTCAACAAATCTAAACTACCACCAAAATATTTTGTATCAGTAAGTACAGAAATTGCGCTAGCATGTTTATTGTAAACAGCAAGAATACCTCGTAGTAAAAAATCAGCACTTAATATTCCACCACTAGGAGATTTGGGTTTAATTTCAGCAATTATTTTAGGCTGAGGCTGGCGCACAGTCTTTAAAAACGATCCGTCACCAAGACAAATTTGTCTTTCCAGTAATTCTTGCGGATATTTGTTTTTCTGCTCCTTTATTTCCAGTTTTTTATGAGCAACAATTTCATTTAGAATATTTGGCATAAATCCTCCGACATTGATTTACTTTTTCTCTTACAGCACCAGAAATTAAAAGTGCTTTGGCTAAGTCTTTACCGTCCCCTAAATTTTTTACTTTGCCAAACACTAAAAATCCTGCCCCAGCGTTTAAAGTTATTAAAGATCGAATATACACAGGTGCTGAATCAAAGTTATTTATAACTTCATTAAACATAGAAACATTCTCTTGCGGCGTAAATTTCATTGTACGAATAAAGTTTTGTTCAATTGCCGTAAAGGACAATTCTTTTTCTTTTATTCCTTGATTATCCACTTGCAAAATATGATTGCTTGCGCCCGAACACAGTTCATCTAAACCATTTTTGCAATGCACCACAAAAGAACATTTATTATTTGCATCTTCGTTCAAATAATTAGCAATAGCTATTTGGCTCTTTCTTGTACTAGTGCCTAATAGTCTAAAACCAGGGTTTAAAGGATTTAAAAGCGGAGCAATAAAATTGATAATTGTTTGATGTCCTATAGCCTTACGAATATGAGAGAGGGCAGTTATATTAGGATAAAAATCTCCTGCATATAAAAATACTAGATTTGTGCTATCCAAAAGATTTAATATACTTTCTTTATTTGAAATTACAGGTACTTTTAAATATTCTAAAAAATCAAAACTTCCACTTCTTCCAGTAACAGATCGATTACCAAATTTTGCTACTTTAATTCCACCAGCAGCTAATACAAATGCCACCGCTGTAGACGTATTGAAATGGGGTAAACCACTACCACCTGTACCGCAACAATCAATCAATTCATGCTCTTTATAAGCATATTCTTTATTATTTTGTCGCAAATGATCAACACATTCCTTAAGCACAGAAGCATCCAATGGTGCTCTGCTTAAATCTAGCAGGACCTGATAAGCATCTTGATCGCTTAAATGACCAGTTAGTAAATCCGTAATTCGCGACTTGATTAACATTGCTCTAAAAAGTTCTTCAATATTTGCTTACCCACCGGTGTACCTATCGATTCGGGATGAAATTGCAAACCATAAAGAGGTTTGTGTTTATGTTGCACAGCCATAATAGATTTTGACTTACTATCTCGAGCTATAACATTTAATTCTTCAGGAAATGAGTCATCTGCTGCTATTAAAGAGTGATAGCGCATCGCTTGAAATTTATTTGGTAGATCTCTAAAAATAGGAGTAGCCATTTTTATCTCAATTTCGCTCGATTTGCCATGTACAATTTCGGGAGCCTGTATAACTTTTCCACCTAGATGTTGTACTATGCCTTGATGTCCTAAACAAACGCCCAATATTGCACAACCAGCCATCGCGAAGTGTTTTACTATATCCTTGCAAACACCCAAAGCACTGTCTGAAGCAGGATGACCTGGCCCTGGAGAAAGAACAATCCGCTTTGGAGAAAGTTGTCTTAATTGATGTAAGTTTATTTCGTCATTACGAAACACACTAATATCATCAGCTCCAGCTTCAGCTAATAGCTGATATAAGTTAAACGTAAAAGAATCATAATTATCGATAATTACTGTTTTCACTTTGTCATTGTCTCCATGTGGGTTAACTTAATAGCTTGAATTACACTTTTAGCTTTATTACAAGTTTCCTGATATTCCGCTTCCATCTGCGAATCAAATACAATGCCACCGCCAGCATTTATATGAGCCATATCGTTTTTGATTAAAGCGGACCTTATGGCAATAGCACTATCAATATTTCGGCGAATATCAAAATAACCAATAGCACCCGAATAAATACCTCTTCTTTCAGGCTCTATTTCTGACAATAGTTGCATAGCACGTATTTTAGGTGCACCAGAAACAGTGCCGGCAGGAAAACAGCTTTTGAAGGCATCAAAAACAGTTGAGCCGGCAGACAAACTACCTTTAATTTGAGTAGCCAAATGCATAACATGGGTGTATTTTACAATTGATGGAGTTTCTTCTGCTTTAATAGATCCTGGCTTACAGACTCTACCTAAATCATTGCGTCCAAGGTCGATAAGCATTCTATGCTCAGCTAATTCTTTTTCATCGCTCTTTAATTGTGATACAAATAATTCATCTTGCCCTTCATCATTTCCTCGCGGCCGAGTGCCAGCAATTGCAGCAAGAGAAAGTGTGCCATTTTCACAACACAAAAATGTTTCAGGCGAAGAACCAATATAAATAAAGTCAGGAAATCTCAAATAATATTGATAAGGAGAAGGATTTGTGAAAGCTAACGTTTTATAGACATCCAAAGGATCTGCCGTGCACTCTAAGCTAAAACGCTGCGCTAGAACTATTTGAAAAACTTCTCCCTGTTTGATCAGTTCTTTACACTGCTCAAATGCATCCTCATATTCTTTCTTGCTAAAAGATATATCTACTTGATCAAAGATGTTCCTTTGATCAAAATTGGCTTTATTATTCAATGTATTAACGTAGTAAGCAGCTAATTCATTTTGATTTTGTTGACAGTATTTATTAATCTCATCAACTATCATTTCTATGTATTCGCTTGCGCGCAAAGAAACTATATGAATTTGCTCGCGTAAATAATCAACAACTATGCTAGTGTCATAAAAACAATAGTATGCTCGTGGTATGCCATATAAGTCTTTTGCCTGTTGTGAAATTTTATCAAAATAAATACAAGCACCATAACCCATATAGCCAACAAAACCACCCAAAAATGGCAAGTCAAAAGATACAGCACTAAAAGCCGCTTGGTACAGGCTAAGTATTTCTTCTAATAAATCAAGCGGATTAATAATATTCCTTTTTTCTATTTCATTGCTGTCGCGACTTTGTATATAAGCAAATTGATCGTCAAAATAAACTTTCAAAAGTGGATCAAAACCCAAAATCGCATATTGCTCATTTTGTCCTTTTTCAAACAAGAAAGCGTATTCTTGATTCGTGGCTAATTTAGCTAAAAGATCAGCTGGATTGACATTTTTAGCCGGTATCGAATAAATAGTGACCAAACTATTATCAACTAAACTAAGTAACGAATTTTTTTGACAGATTTCCACAATCACATAGCTCCAAAAACCATAACAAAAGACCGCAACTTTCATTCGAGTAAGCTGCGGTCTTTACATAGATTGGTGCTATTTTTAGGTTAGTCTACAAAATAAAACCAACCCGGCACTTGCTTACCCGGTTGTCGCCAATTGCGCCACCAAGTCCAAGCATGCTGAGTTGTTGTAGAAATAATCAAGTAAACCCCTGTCCAAAACCTTATAATAGATAACTTGTCTATTAATAAAGCAATATAAGAAGTAAAGCAATAGATTGTAACTGTAAAATATTTAAGAATGAACAAATCTAAACTAAATGGCACAATTCAAGTTCCCGGTGACAAATCCATTTCCCATCGGGTGCTAATTTTTTCTAGCTTTTGCAAGGGCATCACAGAAATAGAAGGTTTATCGCCAGCCCAAGACTGCCTTAGCACAGCAAATTGCTTGCGCGAATTGGGATTAAAAATCGAGAACCGAGAATCTCATGCTAAAGCTAATCATCATTCATATATCACGGTTGAATCATCCGGAATTAAAACCCTAATCGCACCAAAAAATAATCTCTTTGTTGGCAACAGCGGTACAACCATTAGACTTCTATCTGGATTAGTCTCCGGACAGCCCTTCACTTGCCATTTTGATGGAGATGAATCTATACGTAAGCGTCCAATGGCCAGAGTCTTAGAACAGTTACAAAAAATGGGCACACAGATAAATTATCTTGCTAATCACGGACTAGCTCCATTTACTATTCAAGGTGGCAATTTACAAGGAGCAGATTTTCAACTTAAAGTAGCCTCTGCTCAAGTACAAACAGCTTTGCTTTTAGCGGGTCTACAAGCAGAAGGCAAAACAACTGTGCATTTGCCTGGCAACGCTCGTGATCACACAACACGTTTATTCAGTCATATGAATATTCCATTTGAAAGTAATAACGGCACAGTGACTGTAGAAGTGCTTAAAAATCCAGTCAAGCCATTTAAATATAAAGTACCAGCTGATATTTCATCTGCCGCATTTTTTATGGTAGCAGCAGCCTGTTTACCTGGATCAAAACTTATCTTAACCAATGTCGGAATAAACGCCGGTCGAACTTTAATAATAGATGTACTTAAACGAATGGGCGCTAATATAACATTACTAAATACTCGTGTAGCAGCTAAGGAGCCAATTGCAGATATAGAAATAATTGGTGGCGAAAGGCTAAAAGGTACTAAAATTTATGGCAGTGAAATTGCTTCTGGTGTGGATGAAATACCTGTTCTAGCTTTGGCTGGAGCATTATGTGAAGGAAATTTTGTTGTTGCAGACGCTGAAGAATTGAGACACAAAGAAAGCGATCGCTTAAAATTAATTACCGACAATTTAAAAGCAGCAGGCGCTAATTTAACTGAGTCGATCGATGGTTTTACAATTGCAGGAAAGAAAAATATTCCTGGTGGCTCGTTTTGGCAAACTCATTTAGATCATCGTTTAGCTATGTCAGGATTAGTAGCCAATTTATTATTTGATCAACCATTAAATATTGAAGAAACTGCCTCTACTGCTATTTCTTATCCAAGTTTTGCTAATGATTTAAATTCATTAACCGTTGGCAGTTAAAAGCTTAAAGACGGGAATAAACAAATCATTGAGCATTGGCAATGAAATTATTGTGATCCAGCAAATAAAACTAAAGCCCGCTCTATTTCTTCTCTTTTGATCAAAAGATTATAATCAACTATTCCTAATTGGTCCTTTGGTAATATCATTTTAATTGCCTCGCCTTCACGCTTTTTATCACGAAACAAATAATCCAATAATGTAGGCATATAAATACCATCTGACATTTTAATTGGCAAACCAGCTCGTTCTATTAAAGCTAACGCCTGATTTTTATCTTTTTCTTCTAACTCTTTACGTAAGACCGCCATATGCAAAACAAAAGCCATACCAATAGCTACGCCTTCACCATGACTCAAGCTAAAATTGGTTATGCTTTCTAAAGCATGTCCTAAAGTGTGTCCTAAATTCAAACAACGACGTAGTCCATTTTCTTGTGGATCTTTAGCAACCACTGCCAATTTCATTTTGATAGAACTGATAATAATACCTGGCAATATATCATTATTCCAAGCCAAATCACTAACAGCATTTTCTAGAATTTGTAATAAGGAAGTAGGGCCAATTCGATATTCTGTTTCATTAGCAATTGTTTTCTCAAGTAAAGCATATTTGATAATCTCAGCTAATCCCGATATAAATGGACCGCATGGTAAGGAAACTAACGTTTCAGTATCAACAATAATGGCTTTTGCAAAATAATAATTGCCAATCAGATTTTTGCCGTTGTGAAAATTAACTCCCGTTTTTCCACCAACAGCAGCGTCTACTTGTGCTAATACAGTGGTAGGAATAGTAATAAGATTAATACCGCGTAAATAAGTCGAAGCCGCAAACCCTGCTATATCGGTTACAGCACCACCACCAATTGCTGCCAAAGTATCTTTGCGTGAAAATTTGAGATCGTGTAAAGCATTCCATATCTTAAAGAGATAATCTACTGATTTACAAACTTCACCCTCAGGTAATTCGAATACATGAACTGAATAACCTTTAGCATGTAAATCAGTTTTTATATGATCTATTTCTTTGGTAAATAAATTGGCCTGTTTGAGCAATAATATTTTTTGGCCAGCATCAATTTGAGCTAATACATCTGCAAACTTAGACAAGCTGCCTTTACCTACAATAACTCGGGTCTCTATATTGAGCGAAGAACGCCAATTTAAATTTAAGAGCTCGCCATGATGAGTTTTATGCTTTAACATTTTCAGCCAATTTACTGCAATAATCTTTATATTGATCAACAGCGTTCTTTAAGTCAACCGAATTATCACCACCAAATTTATCTAGCAATGCTCCAGTAAGAACTATACTAACCATAGCTTTGCAAACAATAGCACAAGCAGAAACAGCACAAACATCAGATCTTTCATAATGGGCAGTTTGTTCAGTAAATTCTGGAAAAGAAAGCGAAGGCAAACTAGTTCTTAAAGTTGGTAATGGTTTCATATAAGCGCGCACAACCAATCTTTCGCCATTAGTCATACCGCCTTCTAAACCGCCAGCATAATTAGTAGTCCTTTTAAAAGGTAATGGTCCATTATCATTAGCTGGATATATAGCATCGTGAGTTAAAGAGCCAGGCTTTCTAGCACTATTAATACCATCTCCCATTTCTATAGCTTTAACTGCTTGTACACTCATTAGAGCCTGAGCAAGTTTTCCATCCAGCTTTAAATCCCACTGAGTATAACTGCCTAAACCAATGGGTAACCCTTCTACTATTACTTCAACTACACCACCTAAAGTATCACCTTCTTGCCATTTTTTATTTATCAGTACTTTCATTTCTTCAGCAGCCTTATGATCGATGCATAATAAATCAGCAGCTCTAGCTTTTGCATCTATCGCATCTATAGACATAGAAGAAGTATCCAAATTGGCCTTTATATCACCAATCTGCAAAACATGGGCAGTAGATTTAGCGCCACAATAGTCCAATACTTGTTGACAAAGTGCTCCAGCTGCTACACGAGCTGCAGTTTCACGAGCAGATGATCTTTCTAATACATCTCTTATATCACGCTGACGATATTTTATCGTTCCTGAAAGGTCAGCATGTCCAGGCCTAAATCTCTTGATAGACTTAGCTTCCATCTGCTCAATTACTTCTTTATCTAACAAATTCACTTCAGAAGCTGACATTACGTGAATCCAATTTTGAGATTCTTTGTTGTTAACCAGCAAGGTTATCGGTGCACCACTTGTGATACCATGACGAATTCCGCTTAACACATTCGCTTCATCTGTTTCTAATTTTTGTCTGCTACTGCGTCCATAACCGCCCTGACGGCGAACCAATTCACTATTAATTGCTTCTATATCAATCTTTAACCCAGCTGGGATTCCTTCCAAAAAAGCAAGGATTCCTCGGCCGTGTGATTCACCACTTGTATAAAATCGCAGCATTAGCCCAAACTTATTCCTTTAAAGGCAGTTCATAAAATAATCTGTCAGAATCAGATTATAATGAAGCAGCTGTTAGTTTACCAATATTCGCGGACGAAAGCTCTTGGATAACAAAATTGAAGATAAAATTGAACACAAATTGGACACAGAAAGCATAAATTTCGATTTGCAAAGCTTAGAACCACCAATATTGATAATTATTGGACCTCCCGGTGCGGGCAAAACTGCTGTAGGTAAGCATTTGGCCAAAACACTTAATTGGAATTTTTATGATACGGATGTACTTATAGAACAAGCATCTGGAATGACTATACCTGAAATTTTTACCCGTCACCGGGAACCAACTTTCCGCAAACTAGAAAAAAACCTATTAAATAAGATGGTGGGCCTTTGTCAGAAAGTTAAAGAAGGCAATAAAATACTTATTAGAGGAACGATTATTTCCTGCGGAGGCGGACTACCAGTACCACCTGAAAATTTTGCCAACCTATCGCTTCTAGGAAATATTATTTGTTTGCAAGCTTCAATTGAAACCTTAATCGAAAGAATGGAACATATTCAAAATCGTCCATTGCTCGATAATTCATACAAAGAAAATAGAATAACGACACTCAAGAAACTCATTGCCGATCGCACGAATATTTATGCAAAAGCTAAATACAAAATTGATACAACCAACCAAAATATAGAAGAAGTCTCTAAAAAAATAAAAGATTTACTTAGGCTATAACTATTATTCACCTTGATATTTACGGCTTAATTCAAATAATAATTTATAAAGCTTGGCAATAGCCTTGCTTACCTCTGGCTCACATTTCAGCGCCGCTATTTTATCTAATACATTTTGCTCGCGTTTTTCATCTAACACAGGTATTTCGTAATCGGCTTTTATTTTTACTATTTCTTTCAATAAAGCAAAACGCCTTTCTAATGAAGACCAAATAGTCAAATCCAGCTTATCGATTTCTTCTCGCAAATCTTTCAATTGCGCACTATGTACTTCACTCATCGATTGGAAAGCCTCAACATGCTTTCTGGATATCTGTCGCCATGAATATTATCTGGCGAAAATATTTCTTCAATTCTATTTAAATCAGATCCTGTCAATTGCACTTTTAAGCTACCCATATTTTCTTCCAAGTACTGTCTACGCTTTGTACCAGGAATGGGAATTATATAGGCTCCTTGCGCCAGTACCCAGGCTAAAGCTAATTGCCCAGGCGTGCACGATTTTTCTTTTGCTATTGTTTTAACCATTTCAACCAATTGCATATTTCTAGAAAAATTATCCAACTGAAAACGAGGAAATTTACGTCTATTATCGTCCTGCGGCAAGTCATCGATTGTCTTTATTCGCCCTGTTAAAAATCCTCTTCCTAAAGGAGAAAAGGGAATAAAAGCAATACCTAATTCAAAACAAGTATCGAGAATTTCATTTTCAGGATCTCTTGTCCAAAGTGAATATTCACTCTGAAGTGCAGCAATAGGATAAGTTAAATGGGCTTTACGTAATGTGGCAGCATTCACTTCTGACAATCCAATATGACAGATTTTTCCTTCTTTAACTAAATCTGTCATTGCACCAACTGTTTCTTCAATTGGCACATTGGGATCAAGACGATGATAATAATATAAATCGATTGTATCTATATTTAATCGCTTAAGGCTCGCCTCACAAGCCGATTTAACATATTCAGGACGGCCACAAATCTCTCTTTTACTCATATCCCGAGCTGAAGGCACAAAACCAAATTTTGTGGCTAGAAAGACCTCACCGCGCTTGCCAGCAATAGCACGTCCAACTAATTCTTCGTTTTTATAAGGACCATAAACGTCTGCTGTATCTAAAAAATTCAAACCTAATTCTAAAGCTCGATGTATGGTTGCAATTGATTCAGTATCGTTTGGCTCACCATAAAATGCGGACATGCCCATACAACCAAGTCCAAGGGCTGATATTGTAGGACCAAATTTTCCTAAACGTCTAGTTGGTAAGGCACTACTCATATCTATATCTCTAATTTTCTATAATCCGAGGTATCAACAGAAAGCATTCAAGGGGCTATAATAGCTCAAATGATAGAATCTCGCAAAATTGTTGGTATTCAAGGCGGACATGGCAGCTTTAATGAACAAGCAGCATTAACTAATTTAGCCGATTCCGGAATTCCAAATTATCAATTACTTTATTTACATACTACCGAAAAACGTCTTTGAGTTCTCTAGAAAAAAAA
>ENA-OOPF01000011-OOPF01000011.1-human-oral-metagenome-genome-assembly--contig:-NODE-11-length-11841-cov-27.170992_pt1 | contig 11841 bp, 6 predicted proteins | sample MGYA00245297_ERZ501136 | MGnify/ENA primary metagenome ERZ501136 (study PRJEB25959, sample SAMN05335059) | human oral metagenome | host: human-associated | place: USA: California | collected 2014-05-27... | reverse complement strand
GCCGCCCAGACTCTACAGTCACTTGGTGTCACTTACCGAAAAGCACTTGAAGAAGTCTGTCGCATAATGGGCAGAGGCACTACTTATCACGTTCCTGCTTTTACATTTTCACCGCGTGCTAAGTCAATTTTCTACAAAGCAAAAGAGTCCTCAAGCTTAAGCGGGGTGTCTCGTGTCGACACTATTTTGTTATTGCTTGCTCTTGTTAGCGTCCCTCGTTGCACAGCCCAAAAGGTTTTGCACGCTCTAGATGTAGACCTGGAAGATCTGGCTGAGCGTTGTCGAAATCAAATATTTCCAGACAATGAGTCAATTCCGACCATCAAAATGTCGCCGATAAGCAAGCTCTACGAAAAAATTCATTCCAAATCGGGACCCGAGACATCGATCTCAGAAGATGATGAGGACCTTAATCCGACCATCGCCGATTCAATGCTCGACCAGGTCATTAATCAAAAATATAAAGTCGAGTCTGTCATCGGTCGCGGTGGCATGGGCGTGGTTTATAAAGCCAAGCATCTGATTTTAGACAGATATTTCGCCATCAAGGTTTTGCACCCTTATCTTGCCTCAGACTCGCGTAACCGCAAACGTTTCCAGCGCGAAGCTCAGGCAGCAAGCCGTTTGACTCATCCCAATCTTGCTACAGTATTTGACTGGGACTTGCTTGAAAATGGCTGTCCTTATCTGGTCATGTATTACATAGAAGGCTTCAAACTCTCTGAAATCATCGACATGAAAGAGACTTTTGCTCTTGAGCTATGGCTTTCCTTATTCGTGCAAATGTGTGATGGACTTGTCCACGCGCATAATGTCGGGGTAATCCACCGGGACTTGAAGCCTGGAAACATCATTATTACCGAAGGTCAGCACAAAGAATGCTTTGTCAAAATCATCGATTTTGGTATCGCCAAGCTTTTGTATGATTATGAAAAATCGACTATCAGTAAAGACATAACCAGAGACGGAGAGGTTTTTGGCAGCCCGCCCTACATGAGTCCCGAGCAGTGTCTTGGACGAGTGCTCGATACTCGCTCAGATATTTACAGTCTTGGTTGTGTTATGTATGAGGCTTTGTGCGGTCAGCCGCCATTTTTGGGCGAAAGTCTTTTTGAAACTATGCATAAACAAGTGCATGAAGCGCCAAAACGTTTCGCCGAAATTGGAACTAAACTGCAAATTCCAAGTGAGCTTGAAGAGCTTGTTTTCAAAACACTCGAAAAAGAGCCTGATAAAAGATATCAGTCGATGCAAAAACTAAAAGTCGACCTGGAAAACGTTTTGAGCAGAGTCAAAACCGCAGTTATACTTTGAGCAAGCAGTCGCCGATTTTAATACCGTCGCCAGCAAAACACGAGCGAGCAACTTCCATTGCATGCTTAGAGCGAGTGCCAACTCCGCCGCCAGTTCCTATTCCAGGAGCGCGAGAGACAGTGACGAATTTGCGACCAAGCAATTTTTCGATATCTTTTACAAGATGGCGCTGGTCATTTGAAATGAAACTGTGAGCGACTCCGGTTTTTCCCGCTCTGCCAGTGCGTCCGATTCTATGAATATAATCGGCAGCGCAGGTGGGCAAATCGTAATTTACTACATGAGTGATGGCTGGAACGTCTAGTCCGCGAGCAGCAATGTCGGTAGCAACTAAAACATTGAAGCTGCCAGCGCGATAACGAGCAATTGTTTTTTCACGTTTGTGCTGACTGATGTCGCTGTGAATTTCTTCGGCTTCGACATTTGCTTCTTTCAGTTTTCTGGTCAACTGAGTAGCAGTGCGTCTTGTGCGGGTGAAAACCAAAACGGTGGCATCTTCCCATTCTTGAAGAACGGACAAAAGAAGATCGTCTTTTTCGCCTTTGCCCACTTTGTGAGCTTGCTGTTCGATAGATGCAGGTTCAAGTTCTTCTTGCTTGCAACGAATAACAGTAGGCTTGTTCATAATGTCGGATGCCACTTTCTGCATTCTGTGATCAAGTGTGGCAGTAAACATCATCGTTTGTCTTTTTTCTGGAATCATGGTCATGACGCGCTTAACTTGCGGCATGAAGCCCATGTTGAGCATTCTGTCAGCTTCATCAAGCACAAAATATTGCACTTGACTCAAGTCCATAATTTGACGTTGCAGTAAATCATTGAGGCGTCCAGGAGTGGCAATAGCAATGTCTATGCCCTGGCGAACGGCGCCGATTTGTGCACCATATCCGGTACCGCCATAAAAGGCAGCTGATTTCAATCTCTGATATTTAGAAAGAGCGTCAACTTGCGATTTGACTTGCAAAGCCAATTCTCTAGTAGGTACAAGAATTAGGGCGCGAATTTCGCGTCTGCCGCTAGATTGCGATCCCAATCCTTCAATTATAGGTAGCGCATATGCCGCTGTTTTGCCTGTGCCTGTCTGGGCGGTGGCGATTATGTCGTGTCCTTCTAGTAAAGGTCCGATAGCTTTGGACTGCACCTCTGTAGGAGTTACAAATCCAAGTTTCGTAAGTAGAGTTACCGAGCGCTCAGAAAGTCCGAGCTGAGTGAAATTATCCATAAATTCCTTATTTGTTTGCGGCAGTGAATTTATAGCCGCTCGCTTTATAGTATCACCTAACTCTTGGCATTTAGTAAGGAATGTCATTATGTAAAGTGAGGGGAAACTAATACAAGTTTATATCGCTGCTTCTGAAGTCTGGCGCGTCGATTCGCTCGATTTTGACTTTTAGCTCATTTAGTTGAACAGGCGCGTTTTTGGACACAAAAACGGCCTGTGGTCTGAATTTGCCGGCCGACACACAAGATGCCGGGACATAACTAACGAACTGGAACGATTCGCTTTTTGAGATACCTTTTAGGTCCAAAACCTTCGTGTCATCAAAAACATTGACAGAGAAGTCCGGTTGATTTTCCAGTCGACACATCAGGTCCACTTTTACTTTAGTTGGACTTGGGCTTTGAACTTTGGCTTCCAGAGTGACTTTCAATAATCCGTTGCAATTAATGCTCAGGTCGTTAATTCCCGTATCGACGAAAGTCAACATTCCTTGTGGTATCACAAATGGTTTGGACTTACCTTTAAGCAAGTCTTCTTCGACAGATAAAGGCGCATCTAAAGCCACGTTATAGTTTTTATTTTTGTTGCCTAAGGCAACTATTATTCGCTTAAGCGAAGGCGCCTTTTTGTCGTGATTGTTTAATTCGACATATGGCACACGCGCATCTAAATCTGTAGCATTTGTATTTAGCTTGTAGAAGCAGAAATTAAAGAGCGAAGGCAAGCGTGTTTCGCCAGAAAGCTGCTTGTAAGAACTGTATAAAGTGGTCCCGTCATTTTGTGATTGAAGGACGACTTCGTTTTTACCATTGAAATTTAAATCTTGAATCGGGACTGTCAAGGCTCGCCATTGTCTGAATTGAGACTCATCTATATTGAGCAATTTAGCGAACATTTGATAATTATGCAGACTATTATCACTGGTACTAAAACGATGAAGTGGTATCAGCGAACCATCTAATTTGTGACCGTTCACAATCACATTTGCTTGTTCTAGCTCTTTGGATCCATCTATCAAAACAAGCGCCCAGTCAGGCTTGTGTACGTTCAATTCTATTTCGCGTTGTGTTTTTTGATTAGGAGCAATTATTGCTTTAGATTCTGTAGGGGCTCCAATTTCTTCGGCAGACGAAACTAGAATGACTGTCATTGCAAATACAGGTACAGACATCTTAAACAATTTAGATTTCGAAAGCGGCTTCCACTCTGTGTGCGTGGTCAAAATGGCGATTGCACCAAATAGAAGCAAGAAGGTTGATTTGAGCAGGACGGATGACAATAAAGCCAAAGTACTTGCAACATTCAAGTCGAGCAGTATTGCCTGAATTGGCATGTTCAGGATTAAAAGAAACGTCACCGCCGCCCCTGCTATGAACATCGCGCTTCGCTTCAGTTTGCTTTCTCCAGCCATTAGTCGACTGAGAAAATAAACTGCAAACAAAGTAAAGAATGGCATTGAGGTATGGCCATACCGCGGACAAGCACTAAAAAACACGTATAAAAAATGAACCGAAATAAAGCATAATGAACCAAACAAAATAATTGGTTGGTCTTGATATTCAAACGATTCTTTTTTAGTCCAGAATGCAAAAAACGAGACGATACCTGCAATTCCTGTGGCTAAAAGTACAACATGCCACCATGTAATTGCCGAAGCTGGTAAAAATAAGTAAGGCGTTCTGTAATCGTTCCAGGCGTCACCCCATATTCTGCTTGGCTTACGCAGGATGAGGAGCAGGTGTTCAAGCGGTTTTTGTTGAATATTATCTGTGAGCATCTGCATGCTCTTCTCTTTTTCTGCGTCGATACTTGCAGGTCTTGGTGTTACAAAAAATCTTCCATCAGATGGTAAATCAAATCCACAAATCAGGTTGTAAACCGGTGCGCGTTTGGGTGTAAGAACTATTTCTCCACTTGCTGAATACGTGAACCAGAGCCAGGGTGCAAGGATTAAGAAAGCGCCAGCTGAACAAGTTGTTATGCCACCAATAATAGTGCTTGATTCCATTTCTTGTTTTTTCTTGAAAAAGACTAGACCTACAAGAATAGGCACCATTGCCGGTGCAAGAATTGGACGCAATAATACAAACAAGCTCATTATTACGCCAAGTGCAAAAGTCGTTAAACAGACACGCTTGCGCGATTCTTCCTTGCTTAAGCGAACACACAAAGTAAGTGCTAGAAGACTTAAGAGAACTCCTACCGGTTCGGTCAATAATTTAGTGGTGCCAATAACTGCAGCTGGATAAGTAGCCCACAATAGACCAGATATAAGTGCGAATTTATCGCTTGTGGTGAGCTTTTTGCCCAAGTAGAACATAAGCACAGAAGATAGCGAGTGAAACAAAACCAGAAGTGTAAGTACAGGCTGCATTGCTTCAAGTTTTGGTTTTGCACCCATTATCCAAAATGGAATGCCACCAATAAGTGGAAGAACGGGTCCGTCGAGTAGAAGCTTATCTTTGAGCTTGATGCACTCTGGTTGCAAAGCATTTAAGCCAACACTTCCAACATGTCCAATCGCCTCATGAATAGCGACTGCAGACTGCATATAAAGTCCTGAGTCGAAAAAATATGCACTATCTATCGCGCGCCTCGATAGCCCGACAATAATGCCGATTACAAGCGCTACAACAAATACTAAAAGCGGATAAAACCTTGACACGCCATCAGTATATCAACGATGTGGCTTTACCGCCCCAAGTTTCGTTTTTGAGCTACAAGCATTCTTAGGCTTATCTCTACCAGGTGCTGCGCAAAGATTTTCTTGATTGCCAAGAAAAGTTCTAGGTGGAGTTATTGTGATGTTAAAACGTGTTTGTAGTTCAATTATTTTTTGCAGTATTAGTGGATCTACTTAATCCGGGCGTGTGGTACTCTCACCCGCTCGACGTCTTTCATCACTCACGGCTAGTTGCGCAACAACTGATAGCGCATCTGCCGCGGAATTTGGATTGATAGCTTCCGACTGAGCAATTTGAAAAGCATCCCGCCAGCATAATCAAATCTATTAATAAGCGGATCTGTTGAGCTTTTTAAGGGCTCTATATTTTCCACACTATTGTCACTACCAATGGTGACTGGTGCTTGAGCATCAGTCGAAGGTTTTGCGGTCAATAGTAAGTACTTGAAAACAGAGGTTGCTCAACCGTAGATGCAAAAATCTCTGTTGTAAAGCTGTACCTAGGTTTCGGGCCTTAAGCGCTGAATTTGCGACGGTTAGGACAAACGTCTTGAACTAACTTTTGTATTTGTAAAAGTAATCCTTGCAGTCCCACTTTCTGTGTCGCAGAGACAATTACTGGATTTATAACTTGTGGGAAAAGCCATTCCAAATCTTCTCGACGAACTTTGTCTGCTTTGTTCAAGACTGTGATGATAGGCTTGTCTACAGCATCCAGTTCGCTTAAAATATCAAACACGCTTGCGATTTGTTGTTCGACATTTGGATGCGATGCATCAACAACGTGCACAAGGATATCTGCAACAGCTACTTCTTCAAGAGTGGCTTTGAATGCGTTTACAAGCGATGTCGGCAACTTCTTGATGAATCCAACTGTGTCAGAAATTAAAATAGGACTTCCATCCGGTAGCATCGATTTTCGAGTAGTGGGATCCAGCGTGGCAAAGAGTTTGTCCTCAACGAATACGCTTGATTTAGTAAGGGAATTTATCAGAGTCGATTTGCCCGAGTTGGTATAACCGGTCAATGCAATTACTGGAAGACCTAGCGAGATTCGCTGACGACGCTGTGTTTCGCGATAGTTTTTTATTCGCGCCGTTTCTTTTTCGAGTTGATTTATTCTGTCTCGAATGACGCGTCTGTCAATTTCAAGCTTGGTTTCACCAGGACCTCTAGTCCCGATACCGCCCCCTAGTCTACTCAAGATTTGACCTTTACCCACAAGACGCGGGTAGAGATATTTGAGCTGGGCAAGCTCGACTTGCAGCTTACCTTCTTTTGTTTGAGCGCGTTGGGCGAAGATATCTAAAATCAGTTCGGTGCGATCGACCACTTTGACGCCGATCATTTCAGTTAGATTCTGTGCTTGAGTGGGAGAAAGTTCTTTGTCTATCACTACTAAATTAGCGCCCATTTCCTGGACCAGAAGCGCGACTTCTTGTACTTTGCCAGATCCAAGAAAATAATTTGGATGTGGTTTTTGGCGAGCTGAGTCATGCGTCCACAGATGGTGGCACCGGCGGTGCGTGCTAAAAGTGCCAGTTCGTCTAAGTCGTCTTCAATTTCAAAAGCGTTGGCGCCTTCGGTAATTAAGTCCACTAAGATTGCACGCTCTTCACCTTCTACATAAGCCGAGCCGGTCGAGTTTGTGCGAAACTCGTCTTCAAGCGAGCCAATCAGATTTTGAAAATCGTCTTCTTGAGTGCTGCGTGTAGTTTGAGGAGGCAAGATTTTGTAGATTTTGCCTTCGCTGTCGCGCCCGGGCATTAAGTGTGCGATGTGCACAGCATCTGCCATATAGGCTTGCTCACCCTTCGATTTGTTGAAAGTTTGATCTGGGTTTACGTCAATTTGAGCAAGCAAATCCAATCTGTTTTTGGCTAAACAATTCAGATTTTCTTTGCTGAAAGCCTCGCCAGTTTTGGTTTTGTACTCTTGCGACGTTTTGCCGCCTTTTGAAAAGTTAGTGTGAATAATGCGATGACCGCACAAACGCCCCGGACCAACGCGCACTCCGCGAAGCTCGGGCATGTTTACGTCGCCTGGTTGTCCAACGGTGATGTTGACGACCTGTCCGTGACGATTCAGGACTACAGAGATGTTGTGTCCGGTTGAGTTAGAGATTTCTGCAACTGTGTCGGCCAAATCCATTGTGAGGATTTTGTCTTTGGGAATCCGTTTCTGCAACAACTTTGATAGAAATCTGATTTCAGATTTTTTCAGGCCTTTGGCATTGGTCAAATCGAGTTTGCCGTGCAAAAATTTCTTCCTCCTAACTAAATTATCCTATTTGCATAATACCCTTTAGGAGCCAAAAAAGGCGAGAATTTAATGTGGCGCGGGATTTCAGGCTCCAATTAACGCTCTAAAGTATATGAGTTGGCGTAGTATCGAATAGCATAATAGAATTGGGATAACGTCTTTGGGGTGTCTTCGACTCATGAAAATCAAGCTTGCTTTTGCAGCTCTATCTCTTACTTTTGCCTTCAATTCAAACTGGCAGCCGGTATGGGCGGATGAAGCCTTGCCCGGGTTTAAGGCAGATGAGTTACCCGCAGAACCAAAGGGTGAAGTGCAGATTCCTATGAATCGTCCCACTTTGATTCCAGTTGCCGATGAACTCCAGCCTCCTGCCGGTATAGATACAACTCAAACAAGTGCTGATTTGCCGCCCGAACCTGAAATCATCGTGCGCGATGGTCCTTTGACTGATGCGCGATCTGATCTTTTACGTTCAATATATAAAGCAAAAGAGTGTGGTATCGGCATTACAAGTTATATGAAAGCGTTCGAATGCATAGAGGATATGGCTGCCAAAAGTGAGCCGGAAGACGCCATTCAAAAAAGAATTGACTCTTTGAAAGTAGGACTCGACGAGCAGTTGAAGCGAAGTGAAGGGCTGAAAACAGAGACCGGCGCAAACGCTGCACATCAAGGACCTGGTGGCGGGCGCAAACTTGGACCCGGCAATCTACTTGCAGACCCGCAAGCGATTCCGTCTAGTTTCAGAACGATGGGTGGCGGAGCTGGTGGTCAGTCGAGCGAATTATTAGATATGATTATTTCCCAAAAGTTAGGTGGCAAACTTCCATCTCAAATGAGCAAGCAAGAATTGCAGAAAAAAATGAAAGAAGTGCCAGAGCTGGAAGAATATCTCAAGAGATTTAATAAATAGAACAAATGAAAGTAATTTTGTTATTGATTTGCGCGCTGCTACTGCATCCGGTGGCGTTGGCTCAGAGCGCACCTGTAGGCGACAAATGGGCCTTAGTGATTGGAATAAGCAAGTTTCAAGACAGTTCGCTTGATTTGAAATACCCCGCCAAGGACGCCAAAGACTTTTGCAATTTTCTAATTGAAAAAGGAAATTTCGCTCCAGACCATGTCAAATTGATAGTCGATAATCAAGCAACGCGCAGTCGCATACTTACCGAAATTGGCGATTCATGGCTTCCTCGCGTGGCAAAACCAAATGACCTTGTTGTAATTTATTTTTCAAGTCACGGCAGTCCGTCGCAAATGGATTTAGAAGGCATGAATTATGTCATCGCTCATGACACTAATCGAAATGCTCTATTTGGAACAGGAATAGCTCTTCAGGATCTGTCCTCAATTATTCAAAGTCGAGTACATAGCGAAAGAATTGTTCTTATTTTAGATGCCTGTCATAGCGGGGCGGCAAAGACCAAGTCTGATGGCAAGGGACTTGTGCGCCAGGGTAATTTCGACATCGGTCAAGTGCCGATGGGCAAAGGCATGTTGCTAATTTGTTCGAGCGAACCCAATCAAGTTTCGTGGGAATCGAAAAAATATGAAAATGGTGTATTTACCAAAAAGCTGATGGATGCTTTGTCTTCTCGTGGACAATATACAAAAATGGGAGAAGCATTTACCGCATTAAAAAATGGTGTACAAACCGAAGTCTTAGAAGACCGTGGTGAATTACAACAACCAGTTTTGAAAAGCGCATGGAAAGGCGACGAACTGGTGCTTGCATCCAAGTCTGCCAGTCCGCGTACATTGCCAGATGAACTAAAAGGTAATGGTGGCAAAGTTGAAATTGCACAGTCGACATTAATCACCCCAACGCCAATAGTAAGCGTGATAAGCCCGGTTGCTACACAAGAATCGCAAAGTCCTTTGGCGATAAATTCGATATTGCTAGATAGAATATCGATACTGCCTGTGGTGGGTCCAAGTAAAATCAAAATGGATTCTATCTGGCAGGGATTTGCTCAGAAAGACAATTTAGATGTAGCAAAGCGTCTATCTGAGCTTGGTCTAGATAAAAAAATTGAAGAAGCTTTTCAGGGCGAAATCAAACATCATCTTCGCAATAAAGACGTAATTACAATGGAAAACACAGCACTCGGCTCTCAAGAAATGAGTGGTAAAATCGATGCCAAAGCCTTGTTGCAACAACCAAGTGCTGTCAATTGGAAATCAATGGGACAATTGACCCAGTCTAAATATCTGCTCCAAATTGAAATTTTAGACGTCGAGCTTCAGGACAATTATATGGGTGACATCGCAGACATGCGCCTTTCAGCAAGACTAATTAATGCCGAATCTGGTGACACTATCTGGATGCTCAAATCGAAAAAATTCAGCCGCCTCACACAAGCCAAACACGATGATTCGATATTTTCTGAGATAACCAACTATTTTCCGCGTTCAATGGCAAAAGAACTGGCTAAAACGATTGTTGGCGCCATCAAAGACCAGTAATTTTCGATTTTTTATTGGTTGACTTAATCAAGTAATTTAGTTGATTAAGTCAATGAATTCCAAATCACTTTTTTGACTCTTTCGATTCGGACTTCAATTTTTTCAGTCGTTGCTGTCGTTTTTTCCACTCATCATTTAGCCAGTAGGGATTTTTATGGGCGAATGCACAAGCTTTGCAAAGTTTTTTGGAAGAGCAAATTGCCGGGTCTGCCTCGCCATGATTGTGGAGGCAGTATTCACACTTGGAGTCAAAAGAGCATGGCTCTCTTTCTAAAAGCCAAAAAGGTTTCTGGAGCGGTGGACCATACCAGCCCCAACTACTCAAAGTCTCGATAAAGCTGTTTCGATTGTATTTTTCATAGTAGAGCGGACTCAAACCGGAGAACCGCATTTCCAATTCTTCAACTACATCCCAGAGCTTTTCGACATCTGGATCTTGAGTGCCGGAAATTATTAGCATGCCTTTCTCGCTGCCAAACTGTGGCAGAATGCCCGAGCAAATATATTTATTACCATCCAAAGCTTGCAAAACATACGGTGAAACAAATTCGATTTTTAGATCACGCGCACAATTCTTCCATGCCTTCGCCATTCGAGTTTCTCTCCAAGGCGCGGGAACTTTCCTGCTTTCGCAATAAGCTCCCATTAAAGATAAGAAAGCATCTTTACGTTCGGGCATTTAAGGCAATTCACCATGCATCGCAACAGACGACTTATTATTTAAAGCTTCGCGAGCGACATCGTAAGCGCGTTTGAGTTGGATATCTTTGAAGTCTTCGGGATTGCGATTGGTACCAGTTCCGTTTGGATCGAGCCACCAGCAACCTTTGCCATCTTCTTTCAATTTTTTAGTGAGCTTCACTTCAATATCAGGACTTATGCCCTTCTCATGAATGTCGTTGTCGTTTGGTGTGAGATATCGAGCAATTGTTATGTTGACACCAGAGCCATCGTCTAATTTATTTATGCCTTGAACTAGTCCCTTTCCAAAAGATGTTTCACCTACAAGAACGGCTCGGTTATTGTCTTTTAGAGCGCCCATTGTTATTTCAGAAGCAGACGCGCTGCCCTTGTTTATTAGCACCACCAGTGGTACGCGAGAGAGTGGTTTGGCTTTACTTGCAATTGTTGTTTTGTATCCGTCTTTGTCTACAGTTGATACGACATTGCCTGAGTCTAAAAACAAATCGGAGACCGAGATAGATTTATTCAGTAACCCGCCTGGATTATCGCGAAGGTCGAGTATAAGCGCTTTGGCGTTTGTAAGATCTTTCAATGCGGCTATCATTTCCACGTCTACTTTGTGCGAAATGAAACTAGATAAGCGAATATAACCCACTTTGGAGTCGAGCATCTTTGTAGTCTGGACCGACTTTAGTGGGATGCGTTTGCGAGTGATGACGAACTTTTTCTTTTGAGTGCCGCGACCAACAACCAAATTTACTTTGGAGTCGACTTCGCCGCGTATATATTTGGCTGCATCATCTACCGAAAATCCAGTGGTTGCTTTACCGTCAATTTCAAGAATTAAATCGGACGGACGAAGGCCAGCCTTTTGAGCTGGAGTATCTTCGATAGGTGTAATGATAACAACGCGATGTTGCTTATCGAGTCCAATTTGCACCCCGATGCCGCACAGTTGAGCCTCGATTTGATTCTTTTCGTCGTCGAATGCATCTTGATCTAGAAAGCGCGTGTATCTATCGCCAAGGCTTGCAAGCATGGTCTCGATTGCTTTGTGAGCAGCGTCCATGTCGGTTAGTTTGCCTTCGTACTTCTTCTCCCAGCGCTTCCAGTCTTGACCTTTATAGGAGTTGTCGTAAAAATCCTCTTTGACAAGACGGATACAAAACAACAATTGCAAGTAAAGCCAAACCACTCTCTCGCGTACATC
>ENA-OOPF01000009-OOPF01000009.1-human-oral-metagenome-genome-assembly--contig:-NODE-9-length-13289-cov-16.289774_pt1 | contig 13289 bp, 13 predicted proteins | sample MGYA00245297_ERZ501136 | MGnify/ENA primary metagenome ERZ501136 (study PRJEB25959, sample SAMN05335059) | human oral metagenome | host: human-associated | place: USA: California | collected 2014-05-27... | reverse complement strand
AAAAAAAATCAATGGCGCTACCTGGCTTTGATGAAAATGAAAATTCTTCAACTTGCAGCAAAGTATAGAGCATAAGAGTGAGCATCCCTTCGCTAATGCAATTGTACTTGGAGCAATCGAACGGGAATTGCCGATAACTGAAGCAACAAATTTTAAGTCATCGACAGGTAAAGGTATTAAGGGAACAGTAGATTCATATACTGTTTGTTTGGGAAACAGAAAAATATTTTCTGACCTGAATATTGATATAAAGCCACTTGAACTGATGGGAAAAGCAATGCAAATGGATGGCAGTACTGTCATTTTTATAGCAGTAGATAACAAACCGGCCGGAATTATTTCTATTGTTGATCCAATAAAGAATTCAGCTAAAAAAGCTATTGAGTATATGCAAAGTAAGAAAATCAATGTTGTATTACTGAGTGGAGATAATTCTGCAACAGCGCGGGCTGTAGCTAATATGCTTGGTATTGATGAAGTACATGCAGATGTTTTGCCTAGTGAAAAAGTTGAAGTAGTAAAATCTCTACAACAAGAAGGTAGAATTGTTGCTATGGCAGGTGATGGCATTAATGATGCTCCAGCGCTAGCTCAAGCCAATGTCGGTATAGCCATGGGAACTGGTACTGACGTAGCAATACATAGTGCCAGTATTGTCTTAGTAAAAGGTGATCTTGTAGGACTTCTCCGCGCTAAGAAATTAGCACAGGCAATGATGAAAAACATACGTGAAAATCTCATTTTGGCTTTTGGATATAACTTACTTGCCGTCCCAATTGCAGCTGGCCTTCTTTATCCTTTTACTGGACTGTTGCTCAATCCTATGCTTGCAAGTGCAGCAATGAGCCTAAGTTCTATATCCGTTATTATTAATGCTCTTCGCCTCAGATACGTTAGACTCTATTAGGTTATATAAATGGTTAAAGAATCTAAGTCAGACAAGTTTTACAAAGACTGGAAAATGCAGATGTGGATGGGACAACAGGCATATGAGAAAGGTCAATATGTGGTGGCAGAACAGAAATTTCACAAGGCGCTTCGAGATCTGGAAACAGAAATGGTGCACGATGAGCGGCTAGCTATAACTTTAAATAATCTTGCTTTATGTTATTGTGCGCAAGGCAAACATAATGATGCAGATCCCCTCTATCAAAAAGCCTTATCGATAGATGAGAGTTCAGCCAACATAAATAAATTGATGCTTGCAGAAGACTTCTGCAATATAGCAACACACTATAGAAAGCAAGGACTGGATGCCCAGGCAGAACCACTGTATAAAAAAGCGCTTGAGATTTGGCAAAAAGAGTTTGGGGAAAACTCAGCAGAAGTAGCACATTGTTTGCATAATCTAGGTGTGCTGTATTGTGATGAAGGACACTGTGATATAGCAGTTGCCAATTTTAAAAAAGCACTTGGTATAAAGGGAGCAATCTATGGAAGCAAAAGCAAGGAGTATGCAAAAACGTTGGTTTGTCTGGCGTCAGTGTATTGCGGGCTAAACAAATGCGAAGAAGCAGATCCATTATTTGAAGAAGGAATTCGAATACTAGAATACTCAATGGACCCAATACACAGCGAACTTATTGATGCTATGGAAGCATACGTAATACATCTCAAGAAAATCGGTATGACTGAAAAAGCTCAAGAAGTGCAGAATGACATTGTCATGTTTAGGAAAAGAATTCCTCGAACATTATATTGATGCATACATAAATAAGGAGAAGCTAAATGGAACTTATAAAAAAATATTCGGAAAAAATCACCTCTGCTATTGCTATGACAGTAATTTCATTTATTAGCCTACTCATTCTAAATATCTCTACTGTTGCACCAAGCGTTGCTGGTCCAATGCCAGTAGGCACAGACACTATGCCATTGCAGGGAGGTCCGGGCAGACCTACTCCAGAATGGGCTAAGCGTCACCCTAAATTAACAACTGCACAAACGGCTAATATTCCTCATAGTTGTAATAAAGATCTTCATACCAATCATTGCATTAAAAAGTGTGTAAAACGATCTCAACACGTTCATACCAAACGCAAAGTCCAAGGTACCGTCATAAAGAAATGATTGTGATATCAGGCTATAAACTATGACAAGGGGTGATCGACTGCTTTGCGTTAAAATGATAGACAAAACTAACTATCAATTAATTGCTTAAATAAGATTGTTATCCAGCCATTTTTTTGCAAGCATCGGCACACTTCCTACATTCCTTAGCGCAATCTTGCATTGTTTTGTCATCTACGAATATTTCACAAGATTCAGCACACCTTGTACAGGCTTGTTCACAAAGATTACATGCAGCCTTTTGTAATTCAGAACTTCGGGTTATAAAATCAGCACTTTGCCTGCAAGTACTTATGCAATCTTTTAAAGCTTTGATATGACTGGGTTCAGTATGTTTACCTTTATGCTTAAGGCAATGATTCAGTGTTTGCTCACAAACAGAGGTACATGTAACACATTCATTCTTACATTCACTACTTGCTGTGGATGTTTGAGCTAGAGTTATACATTGAAAATTGGCTAGAAGACCAAATAAAAGCGTGACAAATAAAATTACTTGTTTCATGAAATCTCTCCTTATTATCATCAACAATTTATATGGCTACACAAAAATGATATTTAATTAGCCTGTGTAGCGATTAAAACAGAGACAAGGTAATAACTAAATGGATGCCGGGGAAAATTATTATTTTAGGTTTTTACAAAGACAACCAAGCAAGTATATCTCAATAACCAGAGAAATAAATTAAAAGTATTGGTATGGTCCTTGCCAAGACAATTAACCAATGCCGAAAGTAGCCTCGTCGGTGAGTTATAATCTATTGACTAAGATTAAAATTGTAAACAAATGGTATTTATGATAATTTGTCATGAAGTGTATACATGGCTGACTGATGGAAAAATTGATAGCAAAAGATCCTGTATGTGGAAGAGTAGTTAATACTGACTCTCAGTATTTTATAAAAGAATGCCATCAGAAGATTCTATTTTGTAGTTCCGCTTGTCTGGACAGATATCAATTGCTCGCTCCTAAAGATATTGATCCCACTTGTGGTATGCGAGTACCCAGCAATTCGCCTTATGTTATTGAGGAAAATGGTCACAAATTGCGGTTTTGTAGTGTTGATTGTCGAGCTATGTATCAAAAAAGATTGAAATAAGAGTGAGATTATAAGCGTGAACTTAATATCTTCGTATGTTAGACAAATGGTTAGTTGCAAATATATTATTGCTTGTTGTTTTTTGCTTACTGTTTTGAGTGTTAATACAGCTCTTGCCAAAATTAGCGTTGATAAAGAAGGCATGAATTGTGTACATCAATCAATTAAAAACAAGCAGTATAAAAAGGCTTGTGAACTCCTATGCAACATGGCAAATCACAATTGTGTTTATTCTCAATGCCTATTGGGATTGATGTACGAAAAAGGACTTGGTGTTAAAAAAGATATCAATAAAGCCATTGATTGGTATACAAAAGCTGCCGGCAGAGGCTTTGCAGATGCCGAATACAGGCTTGGCGAAATATATTATCTTGGTCAGAAAGCAAATCAAGAAATAAAAAGGGACCCTGTACGAGCCTATCGTTTATTGAATAGAGCAGCATTGCAAGGCGTAGCTAGGGCCCAGTATTATGTTGGTCGAATGTATCTTGAAGGTGATGGTGTGCCCAGGGAAATTCGCAAAGCTAGACGCTGGCTTCATCTAGCTGCAGATAATGGAATAGATGATGCCAAAAGACTTTTGAGTCAATCGGAATTGGCTGAAGAGGGCTTATATAGAGCAAAGAAAATTGGTACAAAATTGCAAGATCACTTTCAAAGTTCCTCTAAATTTTACAATCAAACATTGGTGAATACTCAGTATAGCTGGAAAGGATATGCTGATATTGTCAACGCAATGAACGAAGCCACAACTGCAGCTTCAAAATGATTATAGTTAGAGGTTGCGGATTATATGAAAATCATTTTTGCTTGTGTACATAATGCTGGGCGTTCCCAAATGGCAGCAGCATTTTTTAACGCCATGACAGACGGCAAGATAGCTGAAGCAATATCAGCTGGAACTAGACCAAGTGAACATGTTAATTCTGACGTGGTTACAGTCATGAAAGAAATAGGCATCGATTTGAGTAAAGCGAAACCAAAGCTATTAACAGATGAAATGATTGCTCAAGCTGATTTATTAGTTACTATGGGTTGTGGTGAAAGCTGTCCTTATGTGCCAACATTGGAGCGAGAAGATTGGACTTTACCTGATCCCAAAGGAAAGACGTTAGATGAAATACGGAAAATTAGTGATGAGATTAAAGGAAAAGTGGAGCAGTTAATTAAAGCACTAAAACAAAGAATACCAATTAAAGCCAGTATGGGTATTGAGCTGATTCCCACAGTTCAAGAAGGTATTTCAAAAGTGCTTGTAACCAATCCATCCGCGCGAATGACTCTTTCCTGGGATCGCTTTATTAGACTCAATGCCACGGCTAATGCATTGGAACAAGTAGTAAACACAAATACAAAAATTCTTGATGTAGGTGGTTATGATGGTGCCCTTGCACTTTTTCTTCCCGATTATCAAATTGATTTAACCGATCTAGCAACAAACAGGACACCATTCTTAGATGCGCCTATCCGTGAATCTTCATATGAAACTGTGGTTGCTGTTGATGTCTTAGAGCATATTGATCCGATAGAAAGAAAGCAGTTTCTTGAACAGTTATGCAAGATTGCACAACGCTGCGTCATTTTGAATTATCCACATAAAGATACGAAAGCTGCTCAAGAATTGGTATTTAGGGCTACGAATAATGCTCTGATTCGTGAACATGTGCAATGGGAACTGCCAGATACGAAACAAGTATTGGATATTATGCAATCATTTGGCTTTACGGGACAAACTAGATCATATGGAAGTCTGGCGGTATGGTTGGGACAATATTTGATTCTAAATCTGGCACCAAATGTAGCACCGAATTTAAATCGTTATCTTGTAGACAATCATTCTAAAGAACCGTTTTCGATACCATTGTATGAGCTCTTAGTATGCAACAAGTTAAATAAATAGGCAAAAAGTTTAGATTAATACCAAAAATGTATTATCAATATTTTCATGAATATAAAATGTAATAAGAGAAAAGGTTTATCACCAGCGTATCTTGCATTGGTTGCCGCCTTATTGTTCGGAGGTAGCATTCCTATATGCAAATTACTTATTGAACAAATTAGCCCTCAATTTCTAGCCGGCTTATTATACCTGGGCTCTGGGATTGGTCTAACAGTGTATAGGGCTATATTCTACAGAATCTTCGGGACAGTACGAGAAACCACATTGAAGCATGAAGATATCCCATGGTTGGCCGGAGCGATTATTTCTGGTGGCATAGCCGCACCACTTTTGTTGATGCTTGGGTTAACTACTACACCTGGTACTATAGCTTCCCTTTTGCTTAATTTAGAAATCGTTTTTACAGCCCTATTAGCCTGGTTTGCTTTTAAAGAAAACTTTAGTAACCAGGTCATCATTGGCATGATAGCAATAGTTATCGGCGGAGTTTTGTTGTCCTGGACACCTGGAGCACATCTTGTGATATCGACTGGTTCTCTAATTATAATTACTGCCTGCTTGTGCTGGGGGCTTGATAATAATCTTACTCGTAATATTTCTGCCTCCGATCCCATTCAAATAGCAGCCATAAAAGGACTAACAGCAGGTCTGATCAATTGCGCAGTTGCGTTAATGCTTGGTAGTAAATTACCGACACCGTCTTTTTTGGTTACAGTTACTTTTATCGGCTTTCTTGGGTACGGCATAAGTTTATCGCTATACATCAAAGCTTTGCGCTATTTAGGCACTGCTCGCGCGAGCGTTTACTTTTCTACTGCCCCGTTTGCTGGCGCTTTCTTATCACTATTAATTTTGCACGAGCCGCTTACAATCAATTTTTTAATGGCAGCGATTTTTATGGGCATTGGCGTTTGGTTGCATTTAACAGAAACGCATAAGCACGAACATTCGCACGAAGATCAAGAACACGAGCACGTACATGTGCATAATGAACATCATCAGCATGACCACAGCAATAATGATCCAATTAAGGAACCTCATAATCATTTACACCGCCATATTCAAATAACACATTTACATGAACACTTCCCGGATATTGATCATCGGCACAATCATTGAAAGACAGAAACATAGCTATATATTTTTGATTTTCTATATCATTATATCTTTTCTTGTGTTTTCACAATTTATATTTTCCGAAATCCTATCAAGTTGAGAATGGAATTAAACAATTGACCTTTTTGAGCTTATATAATTATAGTCAAACTAATTATTATCTTCGCAATAGCTGTGACAACAATTCTCTTCTCCTCTCATTGCTTCAATTCCTTCGCGTGTAATTAATGGCACTAAGATCAAAGCTGCAATGCTATCTGCCCACCACCAGCCAAATAATATATTGAGAATCAAACCACCTAGCGTTGTTATCGATAACCAAGCACAACACATGGTTTCAACTGCATCTGTCTTTAATGCTTTGCTATTCAATTTTGCAGCAGTTTTTAGTTTACTTTTTGAAAGGATAAACATAACGACTGGTGCAATAATTGTCGTTATGATCCCGAATGGACTTTCACGTGGATGTTCTCCATAACCAAACAGTCTTCGCAGAGCATCACATGCCACATACACTGCTAGTATTAGAAGAAGGCTTCCAGCAATTTTACTAGCCAAACGTTCTGCGCGATCAACCTTTTCTGTCGTCGCTTCTTTTAATTCTTCATTCAGCCGCCACCACACAATACTAGCGCTTACCGTTTCGATAAAAGAATCAATTCCAAAGCCCATCAATGCAATCGAATCAGCTTGTAAGCCAAACCAGATCGCCAATATTCCTTCAACGATATTCCAAAAAACCGTAAATATCTCAAGTTTTATTGCCTGAGACAATAATTTTTTTCTTTCCGTATTTTTATCTGTCATCCTTGATTACAAATTTTCTCATTACTATTTTTACATTGCTGTTCAACTTGAATTGTGCTGTGCTTTAAGTTAAAATTTTCTGCTATTTTTGTTACCATGGTCAAAATTTCTTCAGCTACAACTTCGTTATTTATAACGATATGACATGATAGTGCGTCTTTCCCGGATGTAATAGTCCAAACGTGTATATCATGCACTTCTATAATGCCAGGAATTGCCAAAATATCTTTTCGTAATTGTCTAAGGTCAATATGACTCGGTGTTCCCTCCATTAAAATATTGGTGCATTCTCGAAGAAGAGTCCATGTTCTAGGCACGATCAAAATTCCTATAACACCACTTATTAGCGCATCTACAAAAAACCATTTTGTGAAGTAGATAATTGCTGCCCCTAAAATAACACCTATAGAAGCAAGCATGTCTCCAAGAACTTCAAAATATGCCGCTCTAACATTGAGTGATTTTTCTGCGTGACTAGAAAGCAATTTCACAGATACAATGTTTATTATCAAACCAATTATTCCTACCGCTAACATAGGTAAACTTTGTACTTCCGGGGGCTGGTTAAATCTACGAAACGCTTCAGATAGAATGCACACAGACAGCAAAATAAGAATGATTCCGTTAATTAGTGCTGCTAGAATTTCACTTCTATAATAACCATAGGTCTTATTTATCGTGGCTGGTTTAGAGGCAAACCAAAATGCCACCAAACCGAGAATTATTGCTCCAACATCGCTAAACATATGCCCAGCATCTGCAATTAATGCCAGGCTGCCAGTGTAAAAGCCGGCAATGATTTCTACAACCATGAAAGAACAACTTGCTATCAGTACCACTATCATGGCAGACTTACCTTTATCGCGCATGTTGTTGATATCTTTATTGGAATGTTCGGTCTCAGTTTTCTTTTTAACTTCTTGGGAATTCATTGGATAATTTTTCCTTATGCAGGCTCTATTAGTATTTGCCATATAGGCAGTTAATTTTTCAAATTAGGTAAAGTTTTTAAATATGTAGTTAATTGAGCAATCTCCGTTTCAGTCAAATTTAAATTTGGCATTTGCGGCCATACCTCTTGCTCATTTGTGGATTCTCTAATTCTTACAGGAGGTTTAGTTATATATTGAATAATTTCTTGCTTGTTTCTTCTGCCACCTATTCCATCAAGTCTGGGACCTAGCCACCCACCAATATTATTAATGGAATGACAGGCGATACAGCCATTACGTTCGTAGCACCCCTTACCAACAGCAGCAGCCTCACTCATCACATCAGGTTTAAAAGAAGGATTATCCTTTACAGGCTGAGCCGGACGCGCTCTAACATGCGGGTATAGTATAAATCCTCCTGCTGGTTCAGATAAACTCAATAAGTATGCAATTAAACATTTTGATGTTTTCTCACTTAGCCGCATATGATGTAATGAGTCAATATCAACGTTTTTTATTTTGGCAAATTGTTCTTTTTGTTCTTGTGTATTTGCTAACTGAGCAAATAGATATTCTTCGCTTCGTCTTGCGCCAATGCCATCTAACATAGGGCCTATAACTCCACCCACATTATGTATAGAATGACAAGCCATACAATTTAACTCTTTAAAATAATCCTCACCCTGAAGACTTTCTTGTGTAATAGGCTTCGATTTATAACCAACTGGTTGGACAATAATGGGCTTCGGTGCTTTACTCACTAACGGTTTAGAAACCCCATTGTCTTGTGCAAAAGCCGAGCACACTGTGATATAGCACAAAGCATACAAAAATAAGAAAATAGTTTGTATTAATGGTGCTCTCATACTATCTTTCCTCTCTGACTATGACGCATTTTATATTCCATTTAAATCTTTGCTTGTTTATTATCAAACCACATATAAAGAATTGGTAGCAATAAAAGTGTAAGGATACTAGAAGTAATCAAGCCCCCAATCACGACTGTGGCTAGAGGTCGTTGTACTTCTGCTCCGGCAGAACCAGAAAATGCCATTGGAAAAAATCCCAGACTAGCAACTAATGCTGTCATTAAGACTGGGCGCAATCTAATATAAGCGCCATGTGTAACTGAATCTTCAAGTGATTCTCCCTTCTGGCGAAGACTATTTATATAACTCACCATCACAACACCATTAAGAACTGCTACTCCAGAAAGAGCAATAAATCCGACTCCAGCCGAAATTGAAAAGGGCATGCCGCGAATAGCTAAGGCGAAAATTCCTCCAACGACAGCAAAGGGTATGCCTGTATAAATAAGCAATGCTTGTTTAATAGAACCAAATGTCATAAATAAAAGAACGAAAATTAGAAATAAGGCAATGGGAACAACTATCATAAGAGTCTTAGTTGCTCTTTGTAGATTTTCAAATTGTCCGCCCCAAGTTATGTAATAACCTTCAGGTAATTTTACTTTCTTCTCAACTGCTTTTTGTGCCTCACTGACAAAACTACCTATATCTCGACCTCGAACATTAAGTTCCACAACAACTCGTCTTTGACGGTCTTCGCGTGAAATTTGCGCTGGTCCTTGTTCAACAGAAACTTTAGCTATGCTCGATAGTGGAATTCTTGCACCACCTGTAGAACCAGGCGTCAAAAGAGGGGTAGTTATTAAAAGATTTTTGATAGTTTCAACATCCGTACTACTACTTGGTGAAAGTCTTACTACTAATTCAAAACGACTTCGCCTTCATATACTAATCCAGCAGGCTCACCAGCAATAATAGATTGAACTAACTCATTAACATCTGCCACATTAAGCCCAAGTCTAGCAATAGCAGCTCTATCAGGTTCAATAATTAATTGAGGAAGCCCGGCTACTTGTTCTACTTTTACATCTGTTGCCCCAGGAATTGTCCTTACAATTTGACTTACGTGCTCAGCTGTTTCTCGTAGCTTATCTAAATCCTCTCCAAAAACTTTTATAGCAATATCGGATTTGACACCAGCAATTAATTCAGCAGTACGTAACTCAATTGGTTGGGAAAAGCTAAACATTGCTTGTGGAATTGCATCCTCCAATTCTTTAGACATCTTATTGACTAATTCTTCTCTTGTTTTGGCATTACGCCATTCCTCTTTGGGTTTAAGTCCAACATAAATATCAGCTGTGTCAAAACCCATCGGGTCTGTGGCTACTTCTGCTCTTCCTATTTTTGCTACAACAGTTGTAATTTCTGGAAATTTCATCAATATCTTTTCGCACCTATTTGCTGTTTCTATTGATTCAGTAAGCGAAACAGAAGGTAGAAGTTGCATTTGTATTGCTAAGGCACCTTCATCTAAGCGTGGAATAAATTCGGCACCAAGCATAGGAAAAGTAATTAAACTAAGAATTAAAATTGCCAGCGCTATAGACAACGTTTGTAGCTTGAACCTCATCACAAAGTTCAAAGCTTTTGTATAAAAAGCTTTGGCAATCTTTATTACCAAACTTTCTTTTTCGGATACCTGTCCACGCATTACTAATGATAAAGCTGCTGGTATATAAGTAAGAGTTAAAAATAATGACCCAACTAAAGCAAATACAATAGTGATTGACATTGGTTTGAATAATTTTCCTTCAATACCAGTCAAGCTAAAAATTGGCAGATAAACGATAGCAATAATGGCAATAGCAAAAACTACTGGTCTGGCAACTTCAATACAGGCGGTTAAAATTATGTCTTCCGAAGAGGTTGTATTATCTTTCTTATGTGCATCGCCTAATCTGCGCAAAGCGTTTTCAACCATTACAACGGCCCCATCTACTATCAGGCCAAAGTCAATAGCACCTAAACTCATAAGGTTGCCAGAAACCCCTGTCACTACCATACAAATAATTGCAAATAACATAGATAAAGGAATTACACTTGCTACTAACAATGCTCCCCGCCAATTCCCTAATACAATAAGAAGCACAAATATGACTAATCCTGCTCCTTCAATCAGATTATGTGCTACGGTTTCAACTGTGCGATTTACAAGGTCGGAACGGTCATAAAAGGTCTTTAGCTCAGCTTCTTTTGGTAGAGTCTTTTTTATTTGTTCAATTTTAGTTTTGACTCTTTCAACGACAGCACGTGAATTTTCGCCTTTTAGCATCATCACAATGCCAACCACAACTTCGCCTTTGCCATCGGCAACGACTGCGCCTTGTCTAGTTTGTGCTCCGCTGACAACAGTCGCTACATCTTTGACAAAAATAGGCACTCCTTCTTTGCCTGTTTTAATTACAATATTGCCAATTTCTTGTTCTGTTCGCGCTAGTCCAATCCCACGTAACAAATACTGTTCGCTACTATGTTCTATATAAGCTCCGCCTACATTGGCATTATTTTGTGCAACAGCTTGCAGTACCTCTCTAATAGCTAATCCGTAAGATTGCAATTTAACCGGATCAATTTGTACCTGAAATTGCTTCTTCATACCACCATAACTATTAACTTCAGCAACTCCAGCTACACTCATAAGTTGTCGTCTTACAATCCAATCTTGGATTGTTCGCAAGCCTAAAGCGTCAAAAGTATTAGCCAGCCTTGGTGTTACTTCGTATTGATAGATTTCACCTAATCCCGTTGATATAGGGCCCATCTCAGGAGAACCTACCGTTTCTGGTATTTGTTGGCGTACTTGTGACAATCTTTCAAGAACAAGTTGACGCGCAAAGTATGTATTAACTGAATCAGCAAAGACAATGGTTACAGCCGAGATACCAAATTTTGAAACAGAACGTATTTCCTCCACCCCAGGCAGCCCACTCATAGATATTTCAATCGGAAAGGTAATTTGCCGTTCCACTTCAAGCGGTGCTAATGATGGAGCAGAAGTAAGTACTTGAACTTGAACATTAGTAACATCGGGAACTGCATCAATAGGTAATTTCTTTAAAGAAAAAATACCAGCTAAAACTAAACAAGCCATAAGGAGCAAAACTAGTAATCTTTGCTTTATAGATAATCTAATGATTGCTTCAAGCATTAGTCACTATCCCCAAATTGGCTCTTTAAAAGTCTTGACTTAAGCACAAATGTTCCTGCTGTGACTATTTTTTCTCCTCTGCCTAGTCCTGATTCCACTTTTACCGTGCCTGATTCAGGATTGCTAATTTGTACTTCTCGTATTTGAAAGTGACCAGGAGAACTTGCAATAAAGACATAATTTTTATCATTTATTTGTTCTACAGCTGATTGAGATATGCGTAATTGTGGTGCAATTCCTTGCGGAATTTTGAATGTTACTTGAGCAAACATACCAACTTTGATACTTTGGTCTTTATTATCCAATTCAATACGAACACGTGCTGTGCGGGTATCTTCATTAAGTCTGGGGTCAATATATGTAATATGTCCTTGCCGGTGGTTTGTTCCGATGCTTATTTCAGCAGGCATACCAATTTTAAGTTTGCTAATTTGTTGCTCAGGTACACTAGCGATTAACCACAAAACAGAAGTATTTGTGATCGTCATAAGAGGCTTGCCGGATTCAACACCAGCTCCTGGATTAACAAATCTTTCAATGACTGTTCCAGTAATTGACGTTTTTAATTGAATTACAGAGATATTGTGCTCTTCTGTATTTCCTTCATTCTTAGGAACTTGGGCATCTAAAGCGGAAAGACCTTCTCGTGTATGAGCAGCTTCTGTCTCGGCAGTACGCAATTCTGCTGATGCCTCTGCTAGCTCTCGATTTAGGGAAATATTGTTTTGGTAATTGAACTCTGCTTGAGCACGCTCATTGTTAGCTTGCGCTGCTACTAGGTCTTTTTGAGAGGCAATTCCTTCGTCAACTAATTGTTTAATACGTTTTAGAGTTGCGGCGGTTTCTTCAAGAGTTGCTTTAGCTTTTAAAATGCCAACTTTGCTAGACCCGGCTTTTACACGAGTCAGATTTTCTTTTGCTAACTGTATGCGTGTTTCAGCTTCATGTAATTTTCCATGCAACTGAGCAACATCAGGACTCTCAATTGTGATTACTGGTGAACCGGACTGAACAATATCACCAATTGCTGCATAGACCTTTGCCACGCGCCCAGAAGCTAGTGCAGTAATTTGTTGAAGTTGCTGTTGATTGGGTTCCGTTGTAGCGTTGACAGTAAAAGTATCAATTGGTATTGTTGGTTCAACTCGGATAATTTTAATATCAGCTGAAGAAAGAGCTTGTTTGTCTAAAATTATTTCCTGAGATATTGCATTGCTCTCAGACTTTTCGTCAATTACTGCTTTGCTATTTCGTTGTTGTAGGCTAAACCAAAGAATCCCTGTTAATAGTACTGCTAGGGCTATTACTATTCCAGTAATAATCCAGCTACGCTTATTTTTTTTT
>ENA-OOPF01000008-OOPF01000008.1-human-oral-metagenome-genome-assembly--contig:-NODE-8-length-13658-cov-11.072944_pt1 | contig 13658 bp, 14 predicted proteins | sample MGYA00245297_ERZ501136 | MGnify/ENA primary metagenome ERZ501136 (study PRJEB25959, sample SAMN05335059) | human oral metagenome | host: human-associated | place: USA: California | collected 2014-05-27... | reverse complement strand
AAAAAAATTAGCGAGCAATGAAGAGACTATTTCTTCTTTAGAAAATGTGAAGTCAACCTTATTGTCTGGTCGCCCTGGCGATTTAGCTGCAAGTTGCAAAGTAGTATTTGATGCTTTAGACTGGGACTATGAGGTTAACGGTATGGATGAGCTTGTTTTGGCTGAACAAGGACATCTTCAAGCTGTAGTAAGAACAACAGTAAGTATGGGTGAGCCTGAGCGGAGCGAATTAGCTAGACTAACTGAGTCTTTAATAAATTTTTGGGACAGTCATGGCAATGAACCCAAAGGAATATTGGTAGCTTGTACATTTTGTGATATTCCTATTACCCAGCGTAAAAAAACAGATTTCACCGATGTAATGATTGAATTTGCTAAGAAGAAAAATATTTGTCTAATTAGCACCACCCAACTGATTAGCATTTATTTGGCTATTAAATTTGGCAAAGTTGTAAAGGAAACTATTCGTCAAGAAATTTTAGCTACAGCCGGAGCTTTGCCTGGACATGCTCTATAATTACGCGTTTAATTTTAGCTATCTATTAAACGATCTAATTTAGCTGCCAATATAAAATCGTTTTCTGATAAGCCATTGATGGCATGAGTGTAAATTGTAATTACTAATTGTCCCCAGCTTATATATAAATCTGGATGATGATTTTGCTGATTTGCAATTTGGCCTATCATATTGGCTAAGCTAAGAGCTTGCTCGAAATTTTTTGTTTTCAATTTTCTTTCTAACTTACCGTTTTTTAAGGACCAATTAGTTAATAGCATGAGATATGATTGTGCCTGCGCTTGGTTAATGATCGGAGTTTTGGTGGTGCAAGGAATACACTCTTTAATTAAAAGCTGTGGAAGCTCCATTATCATTTACCTATGCGCGGCTGGTTATTTACTTAAGAGTATAAATGAAAAAAATTGATATTGATATTGATTATTTGATTTTTGCTTATCAAGATGATTCACCGGATAATGTCTATTATCTTGATACTGAATTTGGTGATATACGATTAGTGAATCGCCAATTGCAAGATTTGCGAGATTTGACTGACGAAATTGAACAAGCTGTTGGCCGATTTCTATACATTCCTAAGCCTGGCAAAGAAAGATTAATTGATGATCTTAGACTATTTAGTCAAGGAATAGAAGACGAGCAATTAAAGAAAACTATTGCTGTAGCTTTTGAAAGTCCTCACGTCTTGGAAGCATTTAAAAAAATTCTCTCTTCTAAGCCTGACATTTTAAAGCGTTTAGAAAATTATTTATACGAATCAACTAAAGGCGAAGTCCTAGAGTGGTTAGAGGCTAATGCGATAGAACCGATAAGAATAAAGAGTGACGCGCTGAATAAGCTTTAATGGCATTATTTATTTGGAGTTTTTGGTGTTCTATCCGAATATGGATTACCCACCATCCTTTGAGGTAAAGCTGGACCGCGCACACATTTTATAGCTGTCCAAGGCAAATAAAGTGTTTCGTTTTCGCGATTTAAACATAAATAAGTGCTTTGATCTATCATGGCTACTTCACCATCTATTTGTTCACCACTCATCATAAGAACTACAACAGGTGTATTAAGAGGAATTGCCACAAATAATCTCCTTTTCCTTGTATCATTTTAGTAGCTGTTGCCGTTAACGATAAAAATTATGGACCAATTTGAATCAGAATCAACTTCAATTGAGCAATTGCTGCGGTTTAATCAATCGTTTTATTTGGTTGTCATTTACCGTTTGTTAGTGCCTATACTATTGCTTACCCTTTTTTGTATATCTTTGACTGCTTGTAACCAAATTTCGCTTCAGAAGAAAACCGGTCATCATCTTATTAGCAGCCACGTTGTAAGCGGAGAACAAAAAGCATTAACTTATCAAAAAAATATGCCAACCAATTTGGCAGGGTTTTGGAAAATAGGCTTTCGTTATCACGGTAAGACAGAATTAGGGAGTATGGAGCTTCAGCAAGATAATCAAAAATTTTCTGGTCATGGCAAAGATGAAAATGGGGTAACGTTTAAAATTGAACAAGGGCAAATTAAAGGCAGCGAAGTAATTTTTTTAAAACGCTACGATAATCGACCTAATCAATCTGTACAGTATCACGGACAATTTTCTTATCTAAATACTAAAAACGGCGAATTACCTTATATGGGTGGCGACTTTTCACTGGAGTTAAATGGTGTGCTCTCAATCGGAGATTGGGAGGCGAGTATGGCTGAGATTAAAACGAAGCAAGAAGCTGTGGTATCAACAACAAAAGCCAATTTGCCAGAAATTGCAGCTGAACATATACATTATCCTGACCTATCAGGAAAATGGAGTGTTGCTTATGAATATAATTTCAAAACAATTCATTCGACAATGTTTTTAGAACAAGACGCCAACAAAATAACGGGGCACGGTATTGATACAAATACTAAAGAAAAATTTGTTATAAAAAAGGGATGGTATAAGTTCCCAAATCTAACTATTATTCGGCAATATCCAAATAGAGCAGCTGCTAATAGTCTTATCATTTTTAGAGCTGAGGTTAGCGAAATAAAAGACAAAGACTATGCAGGACCATACATAAGTGGCCAGACTCAAGGTGGAGGGGATTGGGAAGCGGAGCGAGTTAACTAAGAGATTATCTTACTTAAACTGCTTAAGCCCTATTGATTTGGGTGATTAATAATATCTTGTAGTGCTGTTTGATAACCTTGCGCATCTTTATAACCTACAATACGACCAATTAATTTGCCGTCAGGATTAAAAACTAGAGCACAAGGATAACCATTAACACCGTATTCTCCAGCTAATTTTTGTCCTGCCGCACTATCTTCGGCATTGGCTTTTACAGGGACAAATTTGTCGCGAAGAAATCTTGCTAAATCAGGATTAGAAAAAGTATCTCTATCTAATCTTTTGCACCAACCACACCAATCGGTATATATATCCGCTAAGACATATTTATGACTTTGTTTGCCTTCTTGCATTCCAGATGTCACGTCTTTCCAGCGAATTTCATCAGCCGACACAGCGGAAGCCAAGCTTAAAACAGCAATAGCAGTAAAAACTATTTGTTTAAAAAATCTTTGGGTATTTGCATGTTTCATAACTTTTTTCTCCATGTTAATTGGTCGTTTTATTAGCTGTCCAATGTGCCTTTGTAATGTTTATAGTTTAGTACATTTCTGAAGACGAATAAGATAAATAATCCATGAAATAAGGGTGCAATCCTGTAACAAAGGGAAGTTTGCCAAGTCCTTAAACAGTGAATACGGGTAATATTTAAACGGAGGGTATTTCATTGGCAACCGGTACTTATAATATTTTTGTTCTAGTCAAGAAAAGATCAAATTTGTTAGCAGCGATCGAGCACAAACTATATTGTCTGGTTCTATTGTCCTTCTTGAGGCAATGAAAGCCTTACAAGCAAAAGAAATAATCGTCTGTGCTGCCGCTTTAAGAGAAGGAGTAGCTGTAGACCGATTTTTACAGGCGGGATGGTTAGGTTCACGCTTATCTATGCATCAAAACCCACATTCTTTAAGCGTATCGCATTTAATTAAAAAATATCAAGGAGATGTAGAGCACGCTCAGCAAGTTGCTTGGCTTGCTTGTGAAATTTTTTGGCAAACAAGAAAAATAATACACAATTATTCTGATGAAGTAGCTAACCTTTTATGGGCTGCTGCCATGCTTCATGATTTAGGTATGTATGTAAGCCGCAGTGGGCATCATAAACACTCTTATTACTTGATCAAACAAGAAGAATTACTCGGTTATAACCGCGAAGAAATTCAAGTGATAGCTAGTATAGCCCGTTATCACCGAGGCAGTGTCCCTAAAGAAACTCATGAAGCTTTTGTCGCATTACCACTAGTTGAAAGAAAACTGGTCACTCAAATGGCTGCAATCCTACGTTTAGCTGAAGCATTAGATAGAAGTCATCGACAAATTATCCAAACTCTAAAAATAAAAGTTAATGGGAATGGGAACGGAAAAACAAAATCAAAATCCAAAAGCACAACTAAAAAAGTTGATCACAAAAAATCCCATACACTTGTTTTTGAAGCAACAATTAAACCCGAAAGCGACGGCAAAGCCGAGCTATGGGCTTTGAGCGAAAAGAAAGAATTATTTCAAATTCAATTTAAAAAAGAAGTTTTGCTGAATCTTAAAAGCAAAAAATCGCAAGAATAGATAATTACTAAACACCAAAAGGAAATACAACTGGCACAAGTCGTCGCCATCTTAATTCTTCGCCGTAACTTCTATAATCAGGTCCTAAATAATCAGCTAAAATTTTCTCTTCGTATTTTGCTCGCTTCAACCATAAGGGAGCCACTATAAATAATGCAAAAAGCAAACAAAAGGGTGAAAGTGTAGTCAAGGAAGCCCCTACTAAGCATTGAATAATCCCTGAATAAATAGGATGCATCACATATTTATAAAAACCAGTTTTTCGTACTCCTTGCCCTTCGAGCACTTCTGAATCAGTTGAAAAATATTCTCCTAAACAATACCAGCCTCCCACCATGAATATCATGCCACTTAATAGTGTTAGCACACCCAACCATGAAATAATCGCCATTAGATCTGTGAGTTTACCGGTTTCCAATACAAACAGATACTGAAGATTTGTTCCTAAGCCCGGTATTATTTCAATATAAAACAAAAAGGCAAAAACTATAAAAACTACATTGAGCAAAGACAGTAATTGTGGCGCGCGCTGAATAACAAAATTGCTTTCATGTATTCCTGTACCTCTTTGCTTAAATCCTTTGATTAAAACTGGCGTTGCAACAATAGCTCCAGTTAGAACTATTGCGCAAGTTGATACTGTTTGCAAATTTAAAAACATAATGTCCCTTTGTCTTGACTCTATATTCAGTGTAACTCAGACTATTAGGCAATCACGAAATTGGTAATTTATGCAAACAAATAATCGTAAACACTATCTGTCAAAAAATAATCTTCATATAGAAAGATTACCAAGCCGATGTAAAGACCATAATTCTACTCTGCATAACACTTTTCTGGCTTAGAATATAAACTCATCGACTGGAAGTTTAAATTAATCCCATATCATACAAAGAGCAAATCCTTTGACCGAATCACGCTCCAACGTTACAACAGCGCTCCCTGCTATATCTACCGTCACTAATAGAACGGGACCAACGATTGAATGGCTTAAAGCAGCTGATGGCGGTAAGCTCGGCTGTCGCGTCTGGACGGGCAGTACAGAAAGTCCGGTTGTAATTTATTTGCATGGAATTGAAGGACACAGCCAATGGTTTGAAAATACTGCCTCAGCATTGAATGAAAGAGGTATTACAGTTTATGCACCCGATAGACGTGGCTCGGGAATGAATGGCAATTTACGTGGTCATTTAGAAGACTATAAAATTCTATTATCTGATCTTGAATCTCAAATAAGATATATCCGCAAGCAACATCAAGGACAAAGAATAATATTAATTGCCAATTGTTGGTCAGCAAAATTAGGAGCTATTTTCGCCCAATCTAATTATCAAAGTTCAGATGGCGCACTTATCGCTCCCTTAGCAGGTTTAATACTTACAGGTCCAGCCATCCATACGCGCATCGATTTTCCATTGTCAATAAAACTGCAAATCGCTATTGGATACATATTAAAAAGCCATGCTTTATTGAGATATTGGCCAATTCCTCTGTCAACTACCATGCTGACTACCAACAAAGATTTCATAGCTTTCTTAGAAAGCGATCCCTTACGCTTAACTAAAGCTACTACATCCTTTTTTGCTCAAACTTTCTTTTTAACAAAAAAAGCTCAACAAGCAGCAAAGTTTATAAAAATACCAATACTAATTTTGCAAGGAGAAGAAGATTTAATAGTAGACATTCAAAAATTAGAAAACTGGTATGAGCAAATTGTATCTACAGACAAAGCTATTCATGCTTTTCCTGGTGCCAGCCATAGCCTAGATTTTGATGCAGACTGGTTTAAAGAATATACTCACGTGCTAGCCGACTGGATTTTAGCTAAAGGACAGCTTGGCATATGAAAATTTCCAATCTTCGTCTATTTATAGTCGAATTGCCTTTTCGCTTTTCGTTTAAGCACAGTCTAGCTAAACGATCGCAGTCACATAATTTAATCGTCGAAGCTACTATCGAAACTAACAAAGGCAAATTTGTCGGTTATGGAGAAGGCATTCCCCGAGAATATGTAACTGGCGAAACCATAGAACAAGCTAGCAATCATCTAAACATGTTGTATTTTGCTCAATTTTTAGGACAACAATTCGCTAATAGCTCTGAATTATTGACTCACTTACAAAAGCAGTTTCGTTATTTTGGTTTAGAGGAACGTTCTAATGGAGCTTCCTGGTGTGCCTTAGAGCTCGCTTTGCTAGATGCAGCTGGAAAAGCAAATAGTTTACCGGTAGCTGACTTGTTAAAAGAACAAAATCTCATTAATTCTGTCTCGTCCGTCCCAGCCTGCAATAGTATCAAATACGGTGCCACCGCCTCTCTAACCAGTCTAAAAAAATTAGCTTTGCTGCTTACATTTTTTAGGCTTTATGGTTTTTCTACAGTCAAATTAAAACTAGGCAAAGATATAACTGACGCTGTAAATAGAGTCAAGCTCGCCCGTAAAATAATGGGTCATAAAGCCATACTTAGGGTAGATGCGAATTGTGCTTGGTCGGTGCCTGCGACTATTGAATTTTCTCATAAAGTAAAAAACTACAATATCGCCTCGATAGAACAACCTCTCCCCGCAAATGAATTAAATGGGCTATGCACTTTAGCTTCATCAATTCCTCAAGCAATTGTTTTAGATGAGTCTTTATGCACTACTAAACAAGCCCAATATTTTGCTGATAAAAAGATAAAAGTAGATTTTAATATTCGCATTTCTAAAGTTGGAGGTCTGATAGCTGCCAACAATATTAAGAATATTGCTAACCAAGCCGGCATTCCTTGCCACCTAGGTGCACAAGTAGGCGAAAGTGGTATTCTTACAACTGCTGGTAGGATATTTGCTCTAAACAACGGCCCCTTTGTTAATTATGAAGGCTCAGCAAATAGTTTTCTCCTCAAGCATGATTTAACAGAAGAAAATCTGACTTTTGGTTATGGTGGTCACGGATCTTTACCAATAAGCAATTTCAAAGCTAGGCCAAAAGCAGGGCTAGGAATAACAGTAGATCAAAACAAGCTTATCAATTTAATTAAGCAACAAATGGACTCTCAATTTTCTTTAACGCCACCTAATACAAATTACAAAGAAGCAGTAGGAAGCAAATAGAAATGATAGATTGGCGGAAGAGCGATATTGCGATAGGACAGATATGGCGCAAGAATACTCATGTCAAGAAATTCAAACAAGCCTGCTTGAACCCCGCTCTTGCTCAAAAGAACAAATTGCTTCAAATTATCAAATCCAACGCTCACACAGCTTTTGGTAAAGCACACAAATTCAACAAAATTTCAAACATAGCTGACTTCCAAAACAATGTTCCACCTGCAACTTACGAAGATTTAAAACCGTACATTGATGCCTTGATGGCTGGACATACGCAGCAATTAACCGCAGACGAACCATTTATGTTCGCCACTACCAGTGGCACTACTGATGCACCTAAATATATTCCAATTAACAACAGTCATCTTGCTGACTATACGCACGCATTTCAAATCCATAATTATCACCTCGTTAAAGACTTTTGGCATGCAACATCTGGTCAGTTTTTTATTATTACTAGCAATGATGAAGAAGGACAGGTTGCCTCAGGATTACCCTATGGAGCTGTTTCTGGTCTGTTAAATCGCCGTCAGTCACCATTAGTACGTAGACATTTTGCAGTTCCATATGAAGTCTGCAAAATAAAAAATGTAGAAATGAAATACTACTTGATGCTTAGAACAGCCCTGATGCAAAATGTCACTTCTTTTTTAGCTTGTAACCCTTCCAGTCTTATTTTATTGGCTGATCAGTTAAAAGAACACAGTATTGATCTTATAGCTGATATTTTTGATGGCAGAATCAAAAGCAGCTTTGCTCCTTCCTTAGACTGGCGGGAAGCTTTTTCACAATATTTAAAGCCCGATAAACAGAGAGCACGCCAACTAGAAAAAATCCTAGAAAAAGATTCTGTTTTACTGCCTAAAACTGTTTGGACACAGACCAGCATGATCTCATGCTGGAAAGGTGGTCCCATGTCTTTTTATTTAGAAAAGCTGCCTGAATATTATGGTGATGTTTCAGTAAGAGACTTTGGCTATATGGCCAGCGAAGGACGCGGAAGCATACCAATATCTGATAAGGGAGCCGGCGGTGTACTCGCCTTAACAAGTCACTTTTTTGAATTTGTTCCTGAAGATGAAATTGAATCATCATCGCCCACATTTTTGACTGCAGAAGAATTAGAGTTAAATAAACGCTACTATATTTTCTTCACCACAAGCGCTGGATTATATAGATACAACATCAACGATTTAATAGAAGTCACTGATTTTTACGAAAACACTCCTGTAATCGAATTTATCCGTAAAGGTTTGGGCATAAGCTCAATCACTGGTGAAAAAATAACTGAAGAACAAGTATTGACTGCTTTTAGACAAGTCACTTACCAGCTTAGTCTCGACACTATCAATCATTTTACAGCAGAAGTAAAGTTAGCTTTACCACCCTATTATGTATGTTTTGTAGAACTTGCCACATCTTTGACTCATTCTGTTGAGGAAGAATTCATCCGTTTATTCGATCAGTCTTTACGCCTTCAAAATCCTGAATACGAAGAAAAGCGTTCTAGCAACAGACTGGGCATACCAAAACTAGAAGTATTGCCCGCTGGGACCTATAAAAATCTAAGACAACAACGCGTACTTGAAGGAGCTCCGGAAGCACAAGTAAAAATTCCTCTGCTCAGCACATCTTCCTCTTTTGCGGGTAGATTAGCCCTTCTTGCTAAAAAAGAGGTCATTGCAAGTTGAAAAATACCAAAATCGCCATTACTGGGGCAGCAGGACTAGTTGGTAGTCATATAGCCGAATATCTCGCTAAAAAAGGTTACCAAATAAAAGCAATTACACGCTCTGCAAAAAGTGCTGAATCTTTTATTGAAGATTGGTCCAAACTAAATATCGCATTAGCCCAAGCAGACATTAACGACGAAAAAGCATTAGAAAAAGCCTTATCCGATACTGACTTAGTCATTCATGCGGCTGGCATAGTAGATCCCTATGCCTCACCTGAACAAATAGACAAGATAAATGTGAAAGGAAGCCAGCAGGTTTTGGAAACTGCTATTAAATCAGGACTTAAACAGTGTATCTTTATTAGCAGTCTTTCTGTAATTACAGGCAATAAAGATCAATATAATACCAATGAAACTGCTCCACTTGTTTTATGTGGAGAATCATATGCAGACTCTAAAGTAAAAGCCGAACAGATTGTCACTGACTTCGCTTATGCAAACAAAATTGGTGTAACTGTTTTACGACCAGGATTTATTTATGGAGCACGTGAAAGAGCGTGGATGCCACAATTGATTCAGGCAATTAGTTCTGGACGAGCCATATTAGTAGATAACGGGAAGAAAGAAACCAATGTTATTTATGTTGAAAATCTAAATAAAGCTATTGAAGCATCTATCCTGAACGAAAAATCTTACGGACAAATATATAATCTTACCGATGGCCAATGCATAACCAAAAAACAATTATGCGATGCTATCAGTGATAATTTTGACCTGCCTAGAGTCTCTAAGAATCTCCCTAGCTGGTTGATCAAACCAATCTTCGATCTGATGTCATCCGTTATATCAGGAATGCCTTTAGAAAAGAGAAAAAAGCTCTCTCGCTTTTCTAAAGCTGCATATAGACTAATCGGTATAAATCAAGGGTTCTCTATCAAAAAGGCTGAAGCCGAGCTCAATTATACTAACCTTATACCTTTTGAAATTGGCATAGCAGAAACCCTCGCTCATTTTAAAAAACAGTCGACAGACAATAAAAAGACCGCATTATCGAATGAAACAAAAAACTTTATCATCGATTACTGTCAACGACATTCTCATCCAGTAAATGCTCTCTGGCATATCCTTGGTGTACCCTTGGCTTTTTTCGGTCTTTATAAATTAATCACCGGATCCTTTGTTACCGGAATGTTTTGTTTATTCTTTGGTTATTTATTTCAATATTTAGGACATAAAACTCAAGGTAACGAAGTTGGAGAAGTCACACTGATTAAAAAATGTTATGCCCTAATTACTCAGAAATCACGCAATAAAATTGACGATACAGCACAAGATTAACCTCAACTACTAATATGAATATCCAAATTCCTGGCAATACAAAAACTCTCTCTGTTTTAATCGATGGCGCAACCGGCTATATCGCTACTCATTTAATTCATGCTTTGACGAAAAGTAATTTGGATAATACAAAAGTTAGTTGTTTAGTAAGAAAAAACGCTAACCCAATAGATATGGATTTTTTGCGATCGTTCGGTGCTAATATTCATAGTGCCAATTTGGGCGATGGGGATCTTAAGCTAATCTTTGAAGGCACCGATATTGCCTATCACCTCATTGGCAGTATTGCTCCTCGTAAAGGTGAAACAGCCTCTCTATTGCATGTGGGTCAAACAGAAAGTTTTATTGAAGAATGCATAAAAGCAAAGGTCAAAAAGATAATTATGGTTAGTGCTTGTGGAGCACATCCTGAAGCACAAAGCGAATATCACCGTACTAAATGGCAAGCAGAAAAGTTGGTATTAGATAGTCCTATATCAGCTATTATTTTACGCCCTTCATTGGTTATAGGCAGATTAGTAGGACATAGAAATAGCAAATTAATTACACGTCTAGAAAATTTGATTCGAGAGAAAAAATTTGTACCTTTAATCGCTGGTGGACAAAATAAAGTGCAGCCTATATTTATTCAAGACTTAGTGGAGGCAATGTTAGCCGCACTGAATTTAGAAATTTCAGACGAAATAATAGAACTTGGTGGACCTGAAATATGCACTTTAAAAGAACTAGTGCAGAAAATGATGCAGAAAATAAAAATGGAAAAGACCATTGTTGATTTACCAGTAGCAGTCGCTACAGCTGCTGCGACTGTGGCCCAATTAACCCAAGAAATACCTATTATTAGTCAAGATCAAATAAAAATATCTCAACAAGATAATCTTTGTACAGATAATAAGCTAGAATCACTGATTAAGCACAGATCTACTAATATTGATACTGCTCTCAATTCTTATCACTGGAATCTCTAACTTCTTTTACTAAGAACAATACCTATGAGCCAAACCAGTAGATCTTTAAATATTTTAGTAACAGGTGCCAGCGGGTTCCTTGGGCAAAATTTGGTTCCTCGCCTAGTTGATCTTGGACATAAGGTACGAACTTTTGGTCGCTCTCAATATTTGCCTGCGTCTTTAGATAAGCTCAATTTAAATCACTATAGTGGTGATATTACAAATTTCGACGAAGTATCAAAGGCTGTGAGTGGCACTGAAATTGTCTATCACTTAGCAGGCTTAGTTTCTTACAAAAAACGTGATTTAGACAAAGCGCATGCAGTAAATGTAATAGGCACACGGAATGTGATGCAGGCTAGCTTAAAAGCCAATGTAAAACGTGTTATACATACAAGTTCAGTTGCAGCTTTTGGTATTCCTAAAGACGGTGAAATTGGTTCAGAAGAAATTGAATACAATCTTTCTGGGATGGGATTGACTTATTGCGATACCAAACATCTTGCTGAGCAAGAAGTATTAAAATGCGTGAGCTCGGGGCTACCAGCGGTAATTTTAAACCCTGGTATCATATTTGGTGAAGGCGATACTCATCCACATCATCATGCTATTTTTGCAGCCATGTCTAAAGGATGGATGATTGGTGTTCCTTCAGGTGGAGTGACATTTTCAGATATTAATGATGTCGTAGAAGCTTATATACATTGCTTAGATAAAGGTAAAATAGGCGAACGTTACGCCGTTGTAAGTGCTAATCTTTCTTTTAAGGATGCTGCGCTTGTATTTGCCAAGCTAAATAGCTTAAATGGTCCATTATTTGAAATACCAAATAATTTTCTCATTGGGTTAGGCACAGTAGTAGAAAGCATATTGCCCGTATTTGGTATTGATCCACCACTCACTAGACAGGTCGCCTGGCTCAGTCAACAAAAAATATTCTTTAGCAGCGATAAAGCTTATGCCGATATTAATTTCCGACCTACACCATTTGCTGACACTGTACGTCGCACATCTAGTTATTATCTAAATAGACGTAAAGCAAGCTAGTCTTAAGACCTAGTTATGTCCAAGGTGGGTTATAAGTATACCCAAGCTTCTTCCTTAATTGCTTCATTCCAAAATATGCTTGCTGTGCAGTTTGCTTATCGCCTAATTCACGATAATTTAAATACTGGAGATAATCAAGATTAGCCAAACTAGCAAGGTCAGCATTGGTTTGATTGCTCCATTTGTCGCGCCACAATTCTTTGGCTTGACTTATATAAGCAACAGATGTTTTAAAATTCCTTTGGCGCTTAGTCTCATCACTTTCACTATCGCCTTTTAAATAGTAAACCATAGCTAAATTAGATTGATCTCTTATCAATCTAATATCGTCGGCAGCCAAATTTTTCTTATCTAAATCCCAAACCTGCTTATAAATAGTAAGTGTTTTATCTAATTGATTTAAATCTCTATGAACACCCGCTAATAACAACATTGTATGGATCAATTTTTGATTATAGTGTTTATCCAATTTTTCGCGCTTTTCTTTAATCACTGTAAGCAAGCGTAATGCGTCTTCCGATTTAAAAGAAGCCCAATGGTTTTGAGCTAGGGATTCAATCGAATCCAATGTTGCTTCCAGAGAAATTGTTTTGTCTTTTGCTATTTTTTCTTGTTCTTTACGAATGTTGAATTCTTGCAAGGCCATAGCTTTATCGTAGTAATGCTCGTTCAAGTCTTGTACAATAGCCAACCGACGAGGCATCATAGCTACAGCTAACCACAGCAGAAAAACAAGTATGAAGGCTATTTTTATTACATCTTTTTTGTCCATGTCATGCCTTGGCATTCGAAAACTTTGATTGTTTAAAAATACGCTCTATGAAAAGTTTAAACCAACGCCCCAACCTTTTAATATCCTTAGGCTCAACAAATAAAATATACATGGACATAAAAGCAAATTCAAAAACTGGAATATTCAATGCCCAATCAATTCCTAAATGTAAAATTACTCCCAATAAAATAATCCAATATTTTATTTCCTTGACCCATATAAGAGTTCCTGCAGCAAATTCAATTAAGATAGTGAACCAATTTAATATGTACAAAGGAATACGATGTTCAAAAATTTCTGGAACAGGTAGTTTAACAAAATCTGACAATCGTGTTGCTAAATAACAGCCATTACCATAAAACCAAACCGGCGAATTTATTTTTAGCAAGCCAGTTGATATATAAGCCAATGCCATCTGTACTTGTAACATTCTTTGTGCCCAAGGGGCTACCGGCACTGGATCAAAAACCGCTTTGCGCCAATCATTTTTTCTATTTTTCAGATAACTATCTACAGAAAGTCCATCGCCTGCTCTAGTAAAACACAAAAGAAATAATGCTACTCGTTGCATATTGTCGCCAGCATTACAAAAAAA
>ENA-OOPF01000007-OOPF01000007.1-human-oral-metagenome-genome-assembly--contig:-NODE-7-length-14383-cov-5.247545_pt1 | contig 14383 bp, 28 predicted proteins | sample MGYA00245297_ERZ501136 | MGnify/ENA primary metagenome ERZ501136 (study PRJEB25959, sample SAMN05335059) | human oral metagenome | host: human-associated | place: USA: California | collected 2014-05-27... | reverse complement strand
GATGCTTTCACCATTTTACGTTTCATGCCTTTTGCAGCAGCTCGTGAAATAGAGAAAATTTTTAAAGTCAGCTTTATATAATTTTGATCAATGGTAGCAAAACATCATTGTCAGAACAGCAAGCTCAAGATTTACGCATTGTTGAGGCTTATGCTGATCAAGGCCCAAGCTTATATAGACGTAAAGCAAGAGCGCGCGGTATGGCTATGCCTATCGTAAAGCGTACAACTCATGTGACATTAGTACTCTCCGATTTAGAGGCATAAAGAAAAATGGGTCAGAAAGTAAATCCGAACGGTTTTAGATTAGGCGTGCATCGTGGATGGCGCTCAAATTGGTTCGTGCAAAAAAAGGATTTAGCTCCGCTCATTGAAGAAGATGAACACATTCGCAATTATCTGAAAAAAGAATTGACCAATGCTGGTGTTTCAAAAGTAGAAATTTCACGCAAAGCTGATCAAATACAATTGGATATTTATACAGCTAGACCAGGTGTAGTTGTAGGTAAGGGTGGTCAGGGTATTGAAGTTTTACACGACAAAGTAAAAACCATGCTTCATCGTGTGGGATTAGATATCAGAATCAATATTTTAGAAATAAATAAAGTTGATTTAGAAGCACAATTAGTAGCTGAATCTATAGCACAACAATTAGAAAAGCGTGTAGCTTTTAGAAGAGCAATGAAACAGGCTATACAACGCAGTATGCGCGCGGGAGCAGTAGGGGTAAAAATTATGGTTTCTGGCCGTTTAGGTGGTACAGATATTGCTCGTACTGAATGGAGCAAAGAAGGACGTATTCCATTGCAGACTTTGAGAGCAGATGTTGATTATGGTTTTACCGAAGCTCATACAATGGTTGGCTTGATTGGAGTCAAAGTCTGGGTCTTTAGAGGTGAGCTTGAACGTGGTCAATGGTCCCCACCTAATATCAAAATACAACAAGATAGAACGGGCTTACCTGGTGGCGGACGAATGGATAGAGATAAATTGATGGTCAAATCTGGTGGCCGTCGTACGAAGAAAGCAACAACTTATAAGGAAGGCGTTTAAGGTAAAGAAATGCTGTTACCCAAAAGAACAAAATTTAGAAAGATGCAGCGTGGTCGTATGACCGGTACTGAAACACGCGGTGTGTCGGTACAATTCGGTGAATATGGCTTACAAGTACTTGATCCAGCCTGGATTACATCAAGACAGATTGAAGCTGCCCGTAAAGCTATGACACGTAGTGTTCGCCGTGGTGGACAAATGTGGATTAGAGTATTTCCAGATAAACCTGTAACTAAAAAGGCTGCTGAAACTCGTATGGGTTCTGGTAAAGGTAATCCAGAATTTTGGGTAACGGTGGTTAAACCAGGTCGAGTTATGTTCGAAATGGCAGGTATTTCACGTAAAGATGCTCATGAAGCCTTACGTTTGGCAGCACAAAAGTTGCCTGTGAGATGTCGTGTTCTAGAGCGCCATGCTGGAGGTAGCTTATGAAGTCTAAAGAAATTCGCGATTTAGCTCCAGAAGAATTGGAAGCTCGTATAAGCGATACGCGCAAACAAATTGTAGAAAATCGTTTTCAGCGTGCTACAGCTAAGCTGACTAATATAGCCTCGATTCGCCAAGCTCGTAAAACCTTAGCTCGTTTATTGACCATTCAAACTGAGCAACAAAAAGCAAGTAATAAATAGTAGGAAAAGGAAATGCCAAGAAAGGAAATAGTTGGACAAGTAGTTTCAGATAAGATGCAACAAACAGTTGTTGTAGCTGTCCAAACACGCTTTGCTCACCCACAATACGAAAAGCCAATTGTACGCACAAAAAAATTCAAGGCACATGATCCTGAAAATAAGTGCAAAGTTGGCGATCGCGTAAAAATAAAAGAATGTCGACCACTGTCTAAAACAAAACGTTGGATTGTGATAGATATTAAAAAAGGTGATGGTGAATTACCAACCATTGATGAGGTGGCCGGAGCATGATTCAACAACAAACTAGATTGAATGTTGCCGACAACACAGGTGCTCGTGAACTTATGTGCATACGTGTATTGGGTGGTTCAGGAAGACGTTATGCTACTGTGGGCGATATCATTATTGGTGTAGTTAAAGATGCATTGCCTAATATGCCAGTAAAAAAATCAGAAGTAGTAAGAGCAGTGGTGGTTCGTGTGCGTAATCACGTTAAGCGTTCAGATGGTTCTACTATTCGTTTTGACGACAATGCTGCTGTTATTGTGCAAAAGGATAATAATCCTCGAGGTACACGGGTATTTGGACCAATAGCTCGTGAATTAAGAGACAAAAATTTCACCAAGATTCTTTCGTTGGCTCCAGAGGTACTTTAATATGTCAGGCTGTAAGAACAAGAAAATTGTGAATTATGCCAAGGCACCCCTTGCTAAACAAGTGAAAATGGGTGCTCGTACGGTTGTCTCTCAAGCATTAATAAAAAAGGGTTCTACGAACCTTACGCCTAAGATGCATGTAAAAAGAGGTGACTTAGTTATTGTTGCTTCCGGTTCCAAGGAAATGGGACGTGGCAAAACGGGCAAAGTATTGCGCGTTCTACCAAGAGAAGGAAAAGTGGTGGTAGAAGGCATCAATATGCAAACCAGAGCAGTCAAGCCAAAGACAGCTTTAGGTAAAAGTGGATTGGTTAAAGAAGAAGGCCCAATATTTGCTAGCAAAGTAATGCTTTATAGTCCAAAGGCAAAAAAGGGTGTGCGGTCTGAGTTTAGGAAGAAGGAAGATTTAGGTTAAAGCAATGTCTAAAGCCAAAGCAATAAATATCCAAGAAGTTTATAAAGACGAAGTCGTACCGGGTTTGAAAAAAGAATTCGGTTATACCAACGATTTACAAGTACCACGCTTAGAAAAAGTTGTGGTCAATATGGGCTTGGGTGAAGTAACTACTTCCAGTAAAGCTATAGAAGGTGGTCTTAAGGACCTAGCAACAGTAACTGGACAAAAGCCTGTAGTAACAAAGGCTCGTAAATCAATTGCTACTTTTAAAATTCGGCAAGGAATGCCAGTGGGTGCAAGCGTTACATTACGTGGACGTCGCATGTACGATTTTGTTTCTAAGTTAATACATGTAGCATTGCCTAGGATCCGCGACTTTCGTGGACTATCACCAAAGTCATTTGATGGACGTGGTAATTATTCATTAGGTATAAAAGAACAACTTGTTTTTCCAGAAATCAATTTTGAACAAGTTGATGCAACACGCGGCATGGACATTGCTATTGTTACAACCGCTAAAACTGACCCAGAAGCCCGAGCATTGCTTGCGGCTTTAGGCATGCCATTTAGGAGGTAAGTGTGGCAAAGACATCAATGATTGATAAAGAGAATAAACGCCGGGTACTAGCTGCTAAAGGCAAGTATCCCACTGTACGATTGCATAATCGTTGTCGTTTATGTGGTCGTCCAAGAGGTTTTTATCGTGACTTTGGGCTTTGTCGTTGTTGCTTACGTAAGATGGCTCATAATGGGTTACTTCCAGGCGTCACCAAATCTAGTTGGTAGGAGAAATTAATTAAATGCCGGTAACAGATCCGATTTCAGATATGTTTGTACGTATAAAGAACGCCGCTAGGGTGCATGCTCCAGCAGTGGAAATGCCAGCTTCTAAACAGAAGTTAGCTTTGGCTGAATTGTTGCGTAATGAAGGTTTTATTTCTTCTTTCGAAACTAAGTCATTGGGTTCACCTTCTCAAAAAATGCGTATTGTTCTTAAATATGGTCCTAAAGGTGAGCAAACCATTCAGGGCATCCGTAGAGTAAGTAGCCCTGGCTTAAAAATTTATCGCTCGAGCAAAAAACTGCCAAAAGTATTTGGCGGATTAGGTATTTCAATTATCAGCACCAGCGATGGCTTGATGACCGATCGTCAAGCTAGAAAAAGCAATGTTGGTGGCGAAGTGATTGCGCAAATTTGGTAGAGGAAATTGATTTATGTCACGTATAGGTAAAGCACCAATCACCATTCCAAAGGGTGTAACAGTAGATTTAAAAGGCAATGATGTGTCTGTTAAAGGACCAAAAGGCCAACTAAGTCTCTCACTGCGTCCAGAAATGTTGGTTGAACAAAAAGAAGACAAAATAATTATTACGCGTCGAAATGAAGAACGTATGGCCAAAAATCTTCATGGTTTAAGTCGTACATTAGTAGCTAATATGGTTAAAGGTGTAACCGATGGTTTCGAAGTCAATTTGGAAGTTATTGGCGTTGGTTATCGTGCCCAAATGGAAGGCAAAAAACTAGTTATGCAATTAGGCTATTCCCACCCAGTAGAAATAGAGCCTCCCCAAGGAACTGAAATAGTTGTTGGAAAAGGCAACTTGATTACTGTCAAAGGTTTTGACAAGCAAGCGGTAGGTGATTTGGCAGCTTATATCAGAGGTAAACGTCCTCCGGAAGTTTATAAGGGTAAAGGTGTCAAATATGTTGATGAGTACATAAGACGTAAAGTTGGTAAAGCAGCAAGTAAGAAGAAATAGTTTGTAAGGTAAGAGCTATGATTACAAAAGTAGATAAAAAAGAAGCACGCGAAAAGCGTCATATGCGGATCAGAAGACGAATGAATGGCTCATCTGACCGACCAAGGCTGTGCATTTATAGATCAAATAAGCATATATATGCTCAAATAGTCGATGATAGTCAAGCTCATACTTTAGTTTCGGCCAGTTCTTTAGATGCTGAATTAACTGATAAGCTTAAAAAGACTTGGAATAGAAGCTCTGCTGAGGCAGTAGGGGAGTTGGTAGCTAAGCGTGCTATCAAAAAAGGCATTCAATCTGTAGTATTTGATCGTGGTGGCTATATTTATCATGGACGGGTAGCTGCCGTAGCAGAAGCAGCGCGTAAAAGTGGTTTGGAATTTTAGTGGAGAAAGTTAATGCCTAGGGACGAAAAATTAGGAACACCAGCAACAGATCAAGAGCCAAGTAACGAGAGCAATCGTAGAGGCCGGCGTGGTCCTCGTGGAGAGGGCGGTAAGCGCGCTATGTCGTCAGACGATGCTGCTAAACAACGTTTAGAGTCTGAATGGGAAGAAAAAATCATTCAAGTAAGACGGGTTACTAAAGTAGTAAAAGGTGGTAAGAAGCTTAGCTTTAGAGCTGTTGTTGCTATTGGTAATGGCAAGGGACAGGTTGGTGTGGGTGTAGGCAAAGCTGCAGAAGTATTGAGTGCCATTCAAAAAGGTGTTGGCGATGCTCGCAAACATCTTATTAAAGTTCCATTAATCGGCACAACTATTCCACATGAATTAACCGGCAAGCAAGGTAGCAGCCGTATTTTGTTAAAGCCAGCTGCTAAGGGTACTGGTGTTATAGCTGGTGGCGCTGCGCGTGCTATTTTGGAATTAGCCGGTGTTGGTGATGTTCTCTCTAAGTCTTTAGGATCACGTGCACCTCTGAATGTTGCTCGCGCAACTATTAATGGTTTGTCCAATTTGAGAACCTTTGAGCAAGTAGCCAGACTGCGTGGCATGAGCTTGAAGCAGATGTTAGCTGGTTAAAGTAGGAGCAAACGAGCAATGACCATGTTAGAAATAACTTTGACAAAAGGATTGGTCGGTAAACCGGCAACTCAACGTAAAGTTGTGGAAGCATTGGGATTAACTAAGTATGGTAGTTCGGTTACACGCTCTAAAAGTCCCACTATTGTTGGTATGGTTGATAAAATACATCATCTAGTAACTGTAAAAGAAGTTAGCGGCGACGAAAAATCAACAACAAAAAAAGCAGTTAAAAAAACAGCCGAAACAAAAGCTAATAAGTCGGCTAAATAAGAGGGAATTTTTATGCATCTTACTGAATTGAAACCAGCACAAGGAGCACGTAGTAACAATAAACGTGTGGGCCGTGGCCGTTCATCTGGTCATGGTAAAACAAGTACACGTGGACATAATGGACAAGGACAACGATCAGGAGAAAGCAAACGTTTTGGTTTTGAAGGCGGTCAAACCCCATTATTTCGTCGTTTGCCTAAGCTTCATAATTTTGATCAGGTAATTAACAGAGAATGGGTAGCAATCAATATTGGAGCTTTAAATGGATTCAGCTCTGGTAGTGAAGTAAATGCTCAAACTTTGGTCGATCAAGGTGTTTTACGTAAAACAACCGACAGCTTGCGTATTTTAGGTAGTGGCGAAGTGAAAATTGCTCTTACCGTTAAAGCACATCATTTTTCTGCTAGTGCAAAAGAAAAAATCGAAGCAGCTGGTGGTAAAGCAGAATTGCTTGTTAACGAAAATTCTAAAGACAAAAAGTCCAAAGAAAAAAAGTCTGCGAAAAAAGATAAATAAAAAAGGACGGCTTATTTAATGCAAAGTCCAGTTCGGCGCAATAAAGTTCCAGGGCCAGAAGAAATGCTTAAACTGCTTTCGGCTGCAGGACTGAAAGAGCGTGTTCTTTTTACTATTGCTATGATTGCTCTTTATCGTATTGGTGTGCATATTCCTATTTCTGGTGTTGATCCGACTGCTTTTACTAAGCATCCAGAATTAGCGCAAAGCTTTATTGGTATGCTCGATTTATTTACTGGCGGTGCACTCAATAAGCTTTCAATTTTTTCTTTAGGTATTGGGCCTTATATTACGGCTTCAATTATTATGCAACTTTTAACTGTGGCCATTCCCAAACTGGAAGAATTACAAAAAAATTCTGGTGAGCAGGGACGTAAACAGTTGCAGCAGTATACGCGTATGGCAACTATAGTTTTGGGTGTTATTCAATCGCTTACTTTAGTAAAAGTGCTTTTAAGTATTCATAATCCTGATGTTGTTCTTACACCTGGTCCACTCTTTGTTATTAATACAGTGGTGGTATTAACAGCATCTGCTTTATTTGTAATGTGGATGGGAGAGCAAATTACAGAAAGGGGTGTAGGTAACGGTGCCTCTCTACTTATTTTTATAGGTATTGCTGCGCGATTACCGGTCATGATTCACAATACCGCCGAAGCTGTGCAAACTGGGCAAACTCCAGCCTGGGGCGTGATAGCGATGGTGGCAGTATTTTTAGGTTTAGCTGCTCTCATTGTTTGTTTGCAAGAAGGGATGCGCAAAATACTTGTTCTGGGTGCTAGACGAAACGTAGGTAGGCAGATGTATGCTGAGTCTCCGACTGATTATATTTATTTGCCAGTAAATCCGTCCGGAGTTATGGCTATTATCTTTGCTTCTTCGCTTTTAATTTTCCCCAGCACGTTAATGCAATTTGTTGGTCAATCTGATCCAGCTAAATATATAAATCAACTTTTTAGTAATATGCCATTTATAAAGTCTACCTTCGGTACGCTGACTAATGATAAAACTCTTCAAAGCATAGGTAATTTCTTTAGTACTGAAATAGCCAATATCCTTTCATATTATCATTGGGAGCATTCATTACTATATTTTGCTTTGATTATTTTATTTGCTTATTTTTATGCTTCGATTATTTTGCAACCCAGAGATATTGCTGAGAATTTAAGAAGAAGTGGACGCGCTGTTCAAGGTGTAAGACCAGGTAGACCGACAGCTGAGTTTTTAGAAAAAACTATTAATCGTTTGGTATTTATTGGTGCTACTGCAGTTGGTATCATTGCAATTTTACCTATTCATATTGAGCAGCTTACTTATGTGCAAACCCTACAAGGTTTAGGTAGTACTTCATTGATCATTTTGGTTGGTGTAGCCATAGATACACAAAGACAATTAATTACTCATGCTTTATCGGCAAGTTATCAGGCTCGTGGCTTATTTAAATCCAAAGACAACAAGAATATTTAGCAAAAAAATGAAAAGAATGGAGCGTTTAAGATAATGGCTGATCCAGCAATATTAACCAAATTATTAGATGCACGTTGTGCTTTTTTTAGGACCGCCTGGTTCTGGCAAGGGCACTCAATGCAAGCGTCTTAAAGCCGAACTTGGTTTACCTCATTTATCTACCGGTGATATTTTGCGTCAAAGTATGGGAGATGGTAAACCAGAATCCGTAAAAGCTAAAGCTTATATTGATAGTGGTAATTTAGTGCCTGATGATTTGATGGTATCAATTATCAAAGAAAGATTAGCTCATGCTGACTGTCATCGCGGTTTTATTTTAGATGGCTTTCCACGCACATTACCACAAGCAAAAGCATTAGATGCTTTGTTAGAACAATTGAGACTGCCTTTAAATGGTGCTCTTTACTTAGTTGTAGATGATGACCTTATTGTAGAGCGTACGACTGGTAGGCTCAGTTGTGGTAATGCTAAATGTGGTGCTGTTTATAACGTAAAATATGCGCCGCCAAAAATAAGTGGTATTTGTGATATTTGTGGTAACCCTTTGCAGCAACGAAGTGATGATCGAGCGAATATTGTTACTGAAAGGCTCAAAGTATATAAAGAGCTGACAGCGCCTTTAATTGAATATTACAAAGAGAAAGGTCTATTAGCTGAAGTAGACGGCTCTCGTAGTCAAGATGAAATTTATGGTGAGGTTATGCGCAATTTGGAAATTTGCGTTAATGCTGGTGGCTGATGATTCTAACTGATGAGAGCGATATTGAATTAATACGTAAAGCTGGTCGAATTGCTGGCAGCGTATTAGAACATTTGATTTCGTTGGTCAAGCCAGGCATTAGTACATTGGAGATTGATCAAGAAGCAGAAAAAGTCATTACGGATGCTGGCGCAATTCCTACTTTTAAAGGTTATCGTAATTTTCCAGCCAGTATTTGTGCTTCTGTAAACGAAGAGGTAGTGCATGGTATTCCTAACAAGAAAAAAATACTCAAAGATGGCGATATTATCAGCATAGATGTGGGTGCCACCATAAGAATAAATAGAGATGGTAAGCCTTTTGATTTCATAGGTGATACTGCAGTTACTGTACCTGTAGGAAAAATTACACCGGTATTAGAAAAGCTTTTGCAAGATACTAAGAAGTCTTTATATGCAGCCTTGGCAATTTGCAAAGGAGGCATCACACTGGATGAAATTGGCGGTGTGGTGGAAGATATCGGATTAGCTGGCGCTTATGGAATTGTGCGCGATTATGGTGGACATGGGATAGTCCTAGTTTTCACGAGGAACCTTTTATTTATAATTACCGCACAGGCAGTAAGGTTAAGCTAAAACCTGGTATGGTAATTGCCATAGAACCTATGTTTAATCAAGGCGGCGATAGAGTAAAAACTAAAACAGATGGTTGGACCGTTGTAACACAAGATTACAAGCCATCGGCTCATTTTGAACACTCGCTATTAGTTACCGAAAATGGAGTAGATGTTCTTACTAAACGGCCCAGTGAAGTGATAGATAATATGATCAAGGTTTAACAAGGAAAGATTTTAAGAATGACGAAACAAGGGGTAATTGAGTTTGAAGGCACTATTAAAGAGTCCTTACCTAATGCTATGTTTCGCGTGGAATTAGATAGTGGACATAAGGTCCTAGCTCATATTTCGGGCAAAATCAGGAAAAATTTCATCAAAATTTTGCCAGGGGATCGAGTGAAGGTTGAGTTAACTCCTTATGACTTAACTAGGGGCAGAATTACCTATAGAGTCAGAGATTGATGTACAATATGATGTTTGGCGGCAACGCACCTAAAGCGCTGCTAAATTCGGCTTCTTATGGATTTGTGTTCTGCCAATAATTGGTCTTAAATCGAAAGAATGTATAAAGAAAACAGGCTAAAAGCATGAAGGTCAGAGCTTCGGTTAAGAAAATTTGCGAAAAGTGCAAAGTAATTCGACGTAAAGGTCGGGTAGCAATTATTTGTGAAAATCCCAAACACAAACAAAGACAAGGTTAAGGAAAGAAATAAATGGCTCGGATCTCCGGAATTGATTTACCTAGGAATAAAAGAACAGTAATTGCCCTTACTTACATTTATGGCATAGGTCGTCGCTCGGCTGAGAAAATTTGTAATAAATTAGCATTACCAGACACACGACGTATTCAAGATCTAACTGAAGACGAAATCAATCGGTTGCGGGAAGAGATTGAAAAATCAGGCATGACTGTTGAGGGTGATTTAAGACGGGTTGAAGGTTTAAATGTAAAGCGTCTAATCGAAATCAATTGTTATCGAGGACAGCGTCATCGTCGTGGATTACCTACACGTGGTCAGCGCACCAAGACTAATGCTCGTACACGTCGCGGTAGAAAGCGCGTTACCGTAGCTAATAAGAAAATAGCGCCTTCTAAAGGTTAATCGATAGGAAACAGTAATGGCAAATAACATTAAAGTAAAACCGAAAAGAAAAGAAAGACGTGTTGTATTACAAGGCGTTGTTCATATTCAAAGTACTTTTAACAACACCATTGTTTCTGCTACTGACTCACAAGGGCAAGTAATAGCTTGGGCATCAGCCGGTACAGTTGGGTTCAAGGGAGCGAAAAAAGGCACACCATTCGCTGCGCAACAAGCAGCTGAAGCGGTGGCTAAGCGTTCTATGGACCAAGGCATGCGCCAAGTAGAAGTATTAGTTAAAGGACCAGGTGCTGGTCGTGAAACTGCTATAAGAGCTTTACAGGCGGCTGGCCTAGAGATAACACTAATTAAGGACGTAACACCAATTCCTCATAATGGTTGTCGTCCGCCCAAGCGCCGCCGCGTATAAGGAGTTAAAAGAAGTAATGGCGAGATATACAGATGCAGTTTGTCGTTTATGCCGCAATGAAGGGCAGAAGCTTTTCTTGAAGGGCACACGTTGCTATACAGTTAAGTGTGGTATTGAAAGACGTCGTTATGGTCCAGGACAGCATGGCCAAAATCGTAAAAAGCAATCAGAATTTGCTGTGCAATTACGTGAAAAGCAAAAAGTTAGGCAATATTTTGGCATGTTAGAAAAGCCATTTGCTTCTTACATGGAAGAAGCTCAAAGACAAAAGAAAGTTCCAACTGGTTTAAAGCTTTTGCAACTTTGTGAAAACTAGGATGGACAATGTTGTTCATCGCAGTGGTATGTGCCCCTCCCGTGCCCAAGCACGTCAATTGATATTGCACGGACATTTTTTAGTTGATGGCAAAAAGGTTGCTATCCCTTCTTATAATCTCAAACCAGATCAAGTTGTATCGGTTAGAGAAAAGAGTCAAAAACTAATCAAAGATTTGATAGCTAATAGTCCAACTGCTGGTACGCCAACATGGATTAAAGCTGATACTGAAAATTTGACAGTATCTATAGTTAATGCACCAACCCGTGAGGATTTAGATCCAACTATCAAAGAAGCATTAATCGTTGAATATTATTCAAGATAATTGAAACTTACTGACCATCCCTGTTGTAGTTATTTTCTTACTTGTAAATGGAGTGAAAATGGAACCATTAAAGATTAAGTGTTCAGAGAACAAAACCGGTGCTGACGGTTCTATTTACGGCAAATTTGTTATTGAACCTCTAGAAAGTGGTTATGGCACAACGTTAGGCAATGCTATACGTCGTGTATTGTTATCCTCAATCGATGGTTCAGCTGTAACAGCTGTACGTATTGATGGTGTCACACACGAATTCACCACAGTTCCTGGCGTGGTTGAAGATGTAATTGATATTATGCTCAACTTAAAAGGCTTGGTAGTTAAAACATTTAGCTCAGATCCCCAATATCTCCAATTGGATGTAGATAGACCAGGTCCTGTCACCGGACGTGATCTAGTATGCCCCGCTGATGCCACAGTAATTAACCCAGATTGGCAAATTTGTACATTGGCCGAAGGCGGCAGAATACGTGCTGAAATAACTATTGAGCGCGGACGTGGTTATGTACCTGCTGATAACCATGCGCACTATAAGCAAGCAATTGATATTCTTCCAATCGATGCTGTGTATATGCCAGTTAGAAAAGTTAGCTATACAGTTGAGCCAACTCGGGTGGGTGAATCCACTGATTATGACAAACTCTCTATAGAGCTTTGGTCCAATGGGTCTATTGATGCTACTGAAGCAGTATCACAAGCTGCTCGTCAAGTTATTGAACACTTAGTGCCAATAGCAGAATTATCCGGCAAACCAATGGTACCGGTTGCTACACAACCACAACAAACTGATGGTAAGCACAGCTCAATATCTATTGAAGAATTAGAACTATCAGTACGTGCATATAATTGCTTGAAGAGAGCCAATATCAATTCATTAGGTGAGCTATTGAAGCTTTCTTATGATGATTTGATGAATATCAAAAACTTTGGCAAAAAGTCAGCTGATGAAGTAATTGAAAGACTAAAACAATTTGGTCTTTCTTTAGTTGACACACCAAAAGAACGTTAAACTCAAGACGATAGTGAAGGAATAGAATTATGCGTCACCGTGTACCAGGTAATCAATTAAGCAAGCCATATGATCAGCGCAAGGCTGTTCTAAGAGCATTGGCTACTGAATTGCTTAGACATGACGAAATAATCACAACTGCTGCTAAGGCTCGTGCTCTTAAACCAACTGTGGAAAAAATCATCACCACTGGGAAAAAAGGTTGGGTATCTGATTATGCTGCTACAGTGAAAAAGAGCAAAGGCGGAGACACTGAAGCTAAAAAACAGGTGGCACGGGTGGTGCACTTACGCAGACAAGTAAATGCTTTTCTCTATGATCGCGATGTAGTGAATAAAGTTTTTGACGAAATTGCTCCACGCTACAAAGATAGAAAAGGTGGTTACACACGCATTCTTAAAGCTGGTTTCCGTCGTGGAGACGCAACACCAATGGCAATTATTCAATTAGTATAGTTGTTGAAATTATTAGAGAGTGTTCTACGGAAGTTCGTAATGAAATCCGAAACCAACGCTACACACACCTGCTGCTAAAACTAAAATAGCCATAGACCATAAAACGCATTGAAAAACTTTAGCTGACTTTCCCGCTAAACGAGCAGCAATCCAAGCAAATATATAAGGCCAAAAAATTTGTCCTAGAGCGGCTCCAAAGAGAGATCCACCCCTTTGTGCTTCGGCTTTTTCAAGCATTACTCCTGTTAGAGATGATGATAAGGGATGGCTGTCGTGAGCTATTATTTCGATAATAAATCTGGCTACTGCAAAACCAAATAAAATTAGCCATTGCCACCAAAATAGATGCCTATAACTCTTGGGCTTTTTGTCAGTGTTTTCTTTAATTGCCGTCATTTCAGACATTTCTCATAGTAATATACAGATTCTGTATATGGCAATATAGCTTAGTTCAAATTAATCAAGATATTTCTGTTTCTGGAATTTGGGTAATGGAAGAAAAAATTGATTATCATGGGATAAAGATTTCGAAGAATTGGCTTCAAGAAATTGAAGAATCCCAAAATATAAAAGAGATTGTAATAAGTGGAATTGCTTATCCTCGAATAAAATATGGAAGTGAACAAGATGACTGGGGAGCAAATGATCATCCTTGTGGAGATTGTGCTGTAATAAAAGAACAATATCATGTGCCAGGCTGTGATATAGAGCGCTGTCCGTCCTGTAACAATCAAGCGATAAGTTGTGATTGTGAATATGAAGGCGATGATGATGCTGACGAGGAAGAATTACCAAATTAATAATGCGTATTGCCCTTTTGCTTGAATACAACGGCAAAAATTTTTGCGGAAGTCAATCGCAAAAAGATCTGCGTACAGTGCAGTCTGTTTTAGAAGAAGCATTGGCAATTTATTTTAGACTAAATAAAGCAAATACAAAAAAACCATTAAGAGCAATACTTAGCGGGCGTACAGATAGTGGTGTGCACTCTAGTGGCCAGGTAGCACATTTTGAATTACCTACAGAACAAGCAGAAGGTTTTGAGGGAACTGATTTACATGCCTTTGCTTGGTCGATAAATGGTATTTTGCCTGATGATATTTGTGTAAAACAGGCTGCTACCGTAGGAACTGACTTCCATGCTCGTTTTATTGCTATCGAGAGGCATTATGTTTATCGTTTTTTAAACAGGGCTCAGCGCTCGCCATTGCTTGTAGATACGCATTATTTTGTGCGTGCGTCTTTAGATGTAGGAGCCATGAAAGAAGCTATTTTGTGCTTACCAGGAAGCCATGATTTTACAGCTTTTAAATCAAGTAGCTCAGATGCGGGGTCTTCAATTTGCGAAGTAAAATATGCCAAATTGTTGAATTTAGGTGAAGGAGAGCTAGAATTCTCCATAGCTGCCAATCACTTCGTGTACAATATGATACGCATTATTGTGGGCACTTTAGTCGAAATTGGACTTAAGAAAAGACCGGTAGATAGCATTAAGACTGCTCTAATCGGCGCCAAACGTAAGCTAGCTGGACCAACTGCCCCTGCCTCGGGATTGAGCTTGGTTTCAGTGAAATATCCTGAGCCTTATGCAAATATCTTTAAATTTGCTAATGCTGGAAGCCAAGAGGAATAAGGAGAGACCAAGTGAGTACTGACACTGCTAAAGCAGAAAACAAAAAA
>ENA-OOPF01000006-OOPF01000006.1-human-oral-metagenome-genome-assembly--contig:-NODE-6-length-14479-cov-2.799192_pt1 | contig 14479 bp, 17 predicted proteins | sample MGYA00245297_ERZ501136 | MGnify/ENA primary metagenome ERZ501136 (study PRJEB25959, sample SAMN05335059) | human oral metagenome | host: human-associated | place: USA: California | collected 2014-05-27... | reverse complement strand
GATAGCAAAACTGATTGAATGGCAAAAACAATCAGCTAATAAGGCTAGCTCACAAAAAGAACCAGCGCTGAAGCGCTTATGGCAAGGGCTTTTCAGTAAGTCATGACTAATCTTGTAAGAAGGCTAATCGCTCTTTATCATACTCTTAACTTTCAGTGAATGGCTAGCGATCAATATCGCGCTAAAATAAGATTGTGTGGCGAAAGTTCATGACAACGGCACGTTGAGTTATTTTGATAAGGGTGCATTAGGTGACTGAAATTCAAGATCAAAAGAAGAAACTTCGGGTTGGGGTTTTCTTTGGCGGCAAATCTGCGGAAAAGGAAGTTTCTTTAGCAACAGGCAGATATGTTCTAAATCTATTGGATTCCTCAAAATACGAAGCTATACCTTTATATATGAGCTACTCTGGGCTCATTTGGCGTCTGCCACCAAAACTGGTGCTAATGAATACAACCAAAGATGTGGAAGAAAAACTGGAAGCTTCTGCTCAACATATACGTTTTGAAGATTTGCCAAATGTAATTGATTTTGCTTTTATTGCCTTATTAGGAAAATTTGGTGAAGATGGAGCAATTCAAGGCATACTAGAATTGGTTAAAGTACCTTATTCAGGCTCAGGAATTCTCTCATCTGCTGTTTGTATGCATAAAGGCGTACATAAGAAGTTTTTGCGTGCTAATGGTATTACAGTTGCCGAAGATATTCCTTTATATAGAGCTGATTATGGCAAAACACGCATCAATGAATCCATAATTGAAGAAATCAATAATCGTTTTGGTTTTCCCGTTATTGTTAAGCCAGTTGCTGAAGGCTCAAGCATTGGTGTCTCATGTGTGCGCAGTGCAGACAAACTAAAAGAAGCACTTGAGGAAGCATTTAAATGGGACGACGAATTACTTATTGAAGAATTTGTTTCTGGACAAGAGTTTATGTGCGTTGTAGTAGGTGGTGATGAGCCAACCGCTATGCTACCTTCAGAAGTAGAATTTACCGGTGACATTTTTACTTATGAAAACAAATATATGCCAGGTCAGGCTGTCTACCATACCCCCATTCGCGCCTCGCAAGAAAAGATTAAAGAAATTCAAGATGTTGCTGAAAAAGTCTATCGTATGCTCAATATCCAAGGTTATGGACGTGTAGATGGCTTTTTAAAAGACAAACAAACCATCTATATAAGCGAACCACATACTGGAACAATTATGGTTCCCTCTTCTTATGTATTTCAACAAGCTTCCTTGCAAGATATTCCAATGAAAGCCAAAGGTGGAGTAAAAGGTAAGGGTGGTGCCAAATTCAACCCACGCACTTTTATTTCTACGATTATTGATTTAGGCATGGAGGCTCATGCTGATAAAGTGGGGGTATGCTAATTATGACCATGCGTGTAGGAGTATTATTTGGCGGTTGTTCTTCTGAGAAAGAAATTTCTTTAGAAAGCGGACGCCATATTTATAATAGTCTTGATAGTAGCAAGTATCACATTATTCCTATTTATGTAAGTTATGATTTAAAGCTCTATGAAATTGCTGAACGCCTTTTGTGGATGAATGCAACAGCTGATATAGAAAAGTGTCTAGAGACTGATGCTAAGCGAATTTATTTTGAAGATCTAAAAAATCAAATTGATTTTTGCTTTTTAGGTTTGCACGGTAAATATGTTGAAGATGGTGCTTTACAAGGATTGCTTGAAATTTTAGAAATTCCATATAACGGACCACGCATTATAGGTGCAGCCATAGGCATGGATAAAATTTTCCAAAAACAATTACTTAGAGCAGCTGGTTTAAATTACCCACCCCATATTGTTGTACGTAAGGAAGACCTGAGCGCAAATATCTCTAAAATAGAAAGCGCAGTAGAAAAGGAACTTGGTTATCCTTGTGTTGTTAAACCGTCTCGTGAAGGATGCAGCACTGGTATATCTAAAGTAAACGAAAAGTCTCAACTTAAAGCAGCATTTGAGGAAGCTTTGAAATGGGACGATATAGTTATGGCTGAAAAATTCATGAACATGATGGAAGTTACTTGCACAGTTATTGGTAACGAACATCCCACTGCTTTACTGCCAACAGAAACTCCTTTCAAAGGCGAATTTCTTACCCTGGAAGAAAAATTCTTGCCAGGCGATGCACAAATGATTACACCACCCCGTGTGCCTGAAGAAGACGTCAAAAAAATGCAAGAAGAATTTGTCAAAGCTTATCGCGCCATGAATTTACGCGTGTACACACGCATTGATGGCTTCTGGGATACTAAAGAGAGAAAACTCTACATTAATGAGCCTAATACATTACCTGGTGTTACACCTTCTACAATGGTTTTTCATCAAGCAGCAGAAGCAGGCATGAGTCCAGGTGATTTCTTCGATAAGCTAATTGAATTGGCACTTATTGAACACGGCGCAAATAAAAAGCAAGAAGCGTTAATCTAAAGTCAACGTTGATGATAAATGAATTGATTCTAGATCCATTAGAAGAAGCCCTAAACCAATTAGAAGAAGGTCTACGTCAAGCACATATCAGACCTAACGATGAAGTAGTTTGCGATGGCGTAATTCAGCGGTTTGAATACAGTATGGACCTGTCTTAGAAAATGCTTCAGCGTTATCTAAAAACTATTGCTCAGGTAGAAGAGTCTAATATATTAAGTAAAAAGGATATTTTTCGTGAAGTTGCTCATTTAAGGCTAATTACTGATGCGGAACTGTGGATTGGACACTATAACGCAATGAGACATCCCATATTTATAATGAGTAGCGAAATCAGTTTTTGAGCGCGCTAAGATATTTTTGCCTGATGCTAAGGCTTTGCTGGAGTCATTACGACATTATCGGGTTACAGTTTTTGGTTCTAGAGTAACAGGAAAGCAAAAAAGACATCGGATCTTGATTTATGCATAATGAGTACCCATCATATTCCATATGAGACGCTTGGTAATTTGCGTGAAGAATTCAGTCGTTCCAACTTACCCTACAAAGTAGACGTGGTTGATTGGGCAACAACCAACGCTGACTTTAGAAAAAATTATTTTGCAAAATTGTATCGAGATTCAGCCCTAATTGTGCTTTGGATCAATCTACAGTGCCAGACGTGCTTTGTTAGGAATAACCAAGCTAGCGGCACCAACAATTGCTGCATCATTTCCCAACTCAGCTAATACAACTGGGCAAGTGCCTGGACCAGGCATTGCATTTTCTTTAAGCACTTTAATAGCAGGACCAAGTAACCTATCTCCCAACGCTGCTAAACCGCCTCCTATGACAAATAAGTCTGGATCGAAAGTATTAGCTAACGAAGCTAGACCATAACCTAAATATTCCCCCGTCTTAGTGATTGCTTTAACTGCATTGTCATTGGGATCCTTTTGTGCTTCAGTGGCAATATCTTCACCAGTTAGATTATTATTTTTCTGTCCAGTTAATTCGCAATAGGTATTTACTAAACCTGAGCCACTACAATAAGCTTCAAGTGTTCCTTTGGCTCCGCCTAAATCTTTGCGCGCATTTTGGCTGATATCAATAATAATGTGCCCCAATTCTCCACCGGTCCATGTTCTACCATAGTGAAGTTTGCCATCTATTAAAATAGCGCCACCTACTCCTGTTCCTAAGGCTAAAAATATAACTGTACCTTTAGATAACTTACGGGCTGCACCAAAGCGATATTCAGCTAAAGCAAGAACATTTACATCGTTGTCTGTCTTGGTCGATACACCAAGGGCATTAGAAAAACCTTCTGAAATTTTTAGTCCACAATAACCAGGCAAAACAGCTGTAGCGCTAAATACAACACCACTATCTGAATCGATTTGGCCGCCTGTGCCAACACCAATGCCTTCAACTCTTTGCTTGCTTTGTTCAATTAACCTTTTTGCAACTTCAATTGCATTATCTAGAATAGCTTGACCGCCGTCTTTTACGGGCGTAGATAAAGATAAACGAGTTATTACTGCACCATCTTCAGTAACTATTCCACCAGCTGTTTTTGTGCCGCCTATGTCTATTCCGATATAAGTCATAGAACTTCCAAGGGCTTATTTAGGTGGCAACTGGGCGTTATTCATGATCGCTGTCAACAGTTGTTGGTAGATTTCAGTCATACCACCAGGTGAATGGGGCACAAATAAAGTATTACTTCTTGAATTAGCACCAATATCTTTTAAAGTATCGAAAAATTGTGTCATCAATACAAGCGACATTACATCTTGTGCTTTAGCCCCCTCAATACTATTTTGAAATTGCTCAACTGATTCACGTAGTCCTTCAACAATAGCTCGTCTTTGATCAGCGATACCGCGACCTTGTAATGCTTTTGTTTCAGCTTCTGCCTGAGCACGTTTAACCATAAGAATTCTTTCTGCCTCACCGCGCTCACTAGCAGCGACTCTTTCACGAGTAGCAGTATTGATTTCATTCATGGCCATTTTCACTTTGGCATCTGGATCAATATCAGTGACCAAAGCTTTGACTATTCCATAACCAAATTGATGCATAACACTTGTAAGTTCATTACTTACTACATCTGCAATTTCGTCTTTCTTTTCAAATACATCATCTAATTTTATTTTTGGTACTCTTGCTCTAACAGCGTCAAAAACAAATGAAGTAATTTGTCTTTCTGCATTTTCTAATTTATAAAATGCTTCATACACTCTATCTGGCAGCACATAATATTGCACAGCAACAATTACGTGCACAAATACATTGTCTTCTGTTTTTGTTTCTACGCGAACATCTAATTGCTGCACTCTTAAATTGACCACGCCTACTACATAATCGATCCACGGAATTTTAAAATTTAATCCAGGTTGGGCAATGCTTGAGAATTTGCCAAAACGTTCAATCACTGCTGCTGTTTGTTGACTGACTGTGAACAAACCTAGAAATAAAGTTATTAACGCTAAGATAAATACAATTCCGAAAAAATAATGTGTTAAGCATAAGTACTCCTTATCAGTATTTACCCAGCAAAAGCTCCAATGCAGGCAGTATACTATAGTTAGACTTCTTCAAATTTTATTTTGATGAAATCAAGAGCGAGTGTATAATTGCTAAATATACTTTGGAGAATGATTAGATGTTAAATTTATCCGGCCAGTCACAACCAGATTTATTAGGCTCTTTAAAAATTGCAGCTCCTTGCAATGTTAGTTGGGAATCGATGGATGGCGATGATAGGGTGAGACATTGTGGTCAATGTGAGAAAAATGTCTACAATATCTCTAATATGACCAAGGCCCAAGCTAATGAATTTTTGAGAGCCACAAATTTCAAAGCTTGCGTAAATTTTTATCAGCGTGAAGATGGAACAATACTTGTGGATAATTGTCCGATTGGTCTAAGAAGATTACGTAATCAATATAAAAAAGTAGCTGCGACAGTCGGTGCATTGCTGTCACTAGCACAAGGCTTTATGCTCAATGTTTTGGCTGGTGAACAATTAAAGGATAAAACAAATAGAGATTCTCTGCCGCAAATCCCTGTAAAAGGGGGACTTTTAGTCCCTAGTTATGTAAGGGGTGCGCCAACACCTTATAAACGTGGCGAATCGCAAACCCTTGGTGGCGAGCCGCAAGCTCTTGGTGGCAAACCAGCATACACGGAGTTACCATCTATAAAGGACTATAGAGAAAAAATCAAATCATTAATTGCAAATGCTATGCCTAAAAAACATCTCGGTTATGCAGCGATCACTTTTAACGTTGATGCCAAAGGCTGCACTAGTGATGTGGCATTGGCCAATCCATCGCCTTCTAAAAACACAGATAAATTGATTGTACAAAAGATAAGCAAATTGAAATTGCCAGAGCTACCGGCTGATAGCAATCAATCAACTTTGTCGGTTTATTATGAATGCCACAACAGAAATAAATAATTTGCTTATCGAATTAGCCCGGGCTTGACCAAGCCGAATTTGAAGAGAGTGTTATAATTACAATTGCTATGATCGGCATTTTTAATCCTCGTTGTAATAGTTTGCCCGCCTCACAGCGTTTACTCTGGGATGAGTTAGTGGATGTGCCGCCCGATTTTACTTTGTATGGCGGCACTGCTGTTGCCCTGCATCTTGAACACAGGCAATCCGTGGACTTTGATTTTTTTAGCATGAATATAATCAATCCTGATGCACTCTACCATCAAGTTGCCTTTCTACAGAATGCGAAAATTATTCAGCAGGAAAAAAATACGCTGACATGCCTTGTTGATCGTAAGGGGCCGGTGAAGGTGTCGTTTTTTGGGTTGCCGTATATTCGTAATATTGAAGCACCGCATGTTGTGGCCGAAAACCAACTTAAAGTAGCATCACTAATCGATCTAGCCGGTATGAAAGTCGCTGTTGTGCAACACGCCCGGAAGCGAAAGACTATATAGATCTTGATGCAATTATAAACGCTGGTATTGGGTTACCTACCGCATTAGCGGCAGCAAAGCTCATATACGGCCCACATTTTAATCCACAAATCACACTTAAAGCCCTAAGCTATTTTGATGATGGTGATCTGCAGAAACTACCCGAAGACATGAAAACCCGAATTGTTAAAGCGGTTTCCGCAACAGACTTGGGACAACTCCCGGTATTGCAAACCGAAAACAAAAATACCAATGCTAAGGGCAAATTGAACACATGAGACAATTACCGAATACATCAGATCTTGAAACTGTGGCGCGTAACACAGTATGGTTTAAGTCACCTACTGAAGCTATAGGCGAGCCATTTCACTTTGTGGCCCATGTGCTAACCTATGGCACTTATGAGGATGTAACAACGCTGCGAAAGTATGTTTCTGATGATGAATTACGGGAGGCCATAGACAATGCACCCCCCGGTATCTTTGATCCACGATCATGGGCTTACTGGAATCTGAAAATAGGACGCTATCCAGCGCCCCCTTTGCCGAAACGGATGTTTAGCTAAGGAATTTGTTTTACAGCTGGAATTATATATTTGCCTTCTATAACTTCTGTAGTCGGCCAATACATTTAGCAGCAAACAAACAAAAGTCACTGTCGAATCCAAGTGGAATTTTAGCTAAACAACCAATGAATCTATGTGGCATTGCCTCTAACTTCTGGATTACTGCGAATCAAAGTGGAATGAAGAGAATTTTTGTTCAATTAACCTATAAATATTGATCTGGCAAATCGTTTTCCATTAAGACAACTGTATTAGCTTTATTCTGCAAATATTCTTGTACTTTAGCTCTTCCGGCTAATTGGGTAATTTTCTCTGCTTTGTATCCACTAGATAAAATACCTTCTTTCATGGCGTTGAGATTATGGGAGCTGCCAACAAGGACAATTTCATCACAAATATTTGCTGCAAGGCCACCTATTTCTTTGTGAATATCTAGAGCTTTATCTCCCAGCTCCACAATACCTGGAGTAATCAAAACTTTTGTACCGGCGAATTGTTTTAGGGTGTCTAGTGCTTCTCTAAAGCCGCTTGGGTTGCTGCTATAAGTGTCGTCCAAAATAGTGATTCCAGGCATTAATTTAAGCTCCAAACGATGTGGAATTTGTTTGATCAAGCTTACACGCTTAATTACATCATCTATATTTTGCCCACAAGATAAAGCAACAGCAATCGCCGCCAAAATATTTGACAGATGTCCTCTGCCAACTAAAGAAGTTGAGACTTTATATGTTTGATCCTTATAAGAAAACTCAAATACCGATTTATTATTTTCAATATGCCAGTTTTTAATTCCTATAATTTCCTTGCAATATTCACTGGATTCTCCATTTACAGAGTAGCCAATTAAATAAATATGCTTATGTTCAAGTATTTTTTGAAAACATGGTAAATTAGTTCTTACCAGTTCATTGTCCAGATTTATTATGCCTGTGCCGCCTGGGCATAATGTAGTTAGTATTTCGAATTTTGCCTGAATAGTATTTTCTATTGAGCCAAATCTCTCTAGATGCTGCTCGTTGATTCCTGTTAAAACGCCTATATCCGGACTAACCAATTCACAAAATTCTTTAACGTCACCTTTTTTGTAAGCCCCCATTTCGCAGACAAAAAACTTGTAGCGTTTATTTAATTCATAATCTATAGTTTTAAATATACCAAACATAGTGTTATATGATTTGGGCGTTATATGGCATTTTGGCAAAACTTGTCCAATTACCATTTTGCTGGATGTTTTTCCGAAACTGCCGGTTATGCCTATTACAGTTAGATGATGGTTTTCTTTTAAGTAATTGATTTTGTTTTTAATTAGCTGCTTAACACGTAAGCGATTGATTATTTCATACGGTTTGATTATGGCTAAAGCTAAAATCAAACATAGATATATGTTGAACCATAATACAGCTATTAGAACAGCAGAAACCAAAATATTTTGTGTAAGTAATAACCATAACGAAATACCAATAAATGAGATGATCGCTAGCCAATATAATTGTTTGGCTTTTGCTGTCCATACCGGTTGCTTAGTTTTGTCTACGTCATTTTTATTTGGACCCTGCGTTCGTGAGCGAATAATCCAGCGCAAAAAGCGTAGCGGACGATAAGCTTCTAATTGAAAGATTAATAGGTAGTATTTTAAATGCATTCTTTCTACCTTGATGTTGCCGCTTTTGCTAATGGCTGGCTTTCTAATTCACTAAGAAAGTCTTTGACTATTTCAGCTAATTCTTCAACATTAGTCATATGAAGATGATGCTGACCATCCCAAATGATTTTTATATACGAATTAGGAATCAATTTTTCAAAAATCTTTGATTGTTCAAAAGACAATGTTTTGTCATTGCCACCCCAAACAATAAGTGTAGGTACATTTATTTTTGGCAGTATTTTAAAGAGCTTATAATTTACTACTTTTACCATTGTTGCACGAAGAGAACCTGATTCTTGATAATCACGCGAACCTAATTTTTTTCGATAATTATCTAGAATCTCTTCACCTTTTTTCCCTAAAGGGCGCACTAAAATTTTGATAGTTTTAAACCACAGAATTTTAAGTCTTACTATCAAGCTTGGCATGTCTAATCCGCCACTTGCTACTAAAATTAAAGCCTTACAATTATGGACCTTTGCTGCCATTGTGCTAATAATTCTGCCACCATGAGAATGTCCTAGCAATACCGGATTTTCTATCTCTAGTTCTTTAATTAAGCCATTAATGGCTTGGGCGTAGTCTTCAACACCCCATACAGTTGCTGGCGCATCACTCCCACCAAAGCCAGGTAAATCAACTAGAAAAACTTGATATTTGTCAGATAATGATTGAGCGAAATTGTACCAAGTGTCTGACTTATCTCCCCAGCCATGCAGCACGATAATGGGCTGTCCATTGCCATATACCTGAAAATTTATATTGAGGTTATTTACTGCGACTTGCATTATTATCTATGGAGAACTAATGTACCGGATGAGAACTTGCTTGCCAGGGATTTAATTCGTCTTTACTAAATTGTCCCAAAGTTTTCCACTCGGGATGTAATTGGATAGTAAAAGCATTGTAAACACGTTCTTGCATTTGTGTTAATAAGTCTGTCACATCCTTAGATGTGGCAGTACCTAAATTAATGACAAAATTAGCATGCAAGGTAGAAACAGCTGCTTGACCACAAGTTAATCCCTTTGCACCTGCTTGTTCAAGCAAAAATCCAGCTGAACGTTCAGGCTTGGGATTTACAAAAGTACTGCCAGCGCTTGGATAATTTATTGGTTGTGTCTTTAAACGGTATTCTTCATTAGCTTTTATTTTTGCTTCGATTTCAGATTTAACACCTGGCTTAAGTCGAAGCTTTGCAGAAACGACAACTTGGGTTTTTAGATCCAAGCTTGATTTTCTATATGTGAATGTCAACTCATTTGTGTTTAGTGTTACTAATTTATTTGTTTTGATATCAAATATGGTTACTGATTCAATAATTTCCGCTATACAACTGCCGTGTGCCCCAGCATTCATTACGACAGCACCGCCTATAGTACCGGGAATTCCCACAGAAAATTCTAAGCCAGATAAGTTTAATAGAGCTGCTTGCTTAGCCAGATGAGGTAATCGTACTCCCGCTGCTGCATCTAGTATATTCGGACCCACTTGTTTGAATGCGGTCATCTGAGCAGTTCTTATCACATTGCCTTTAACTCCAGCTGACGAAACAAGCAGATTAGAGCCACCGCCTAATATATACCAAGCTTCATTGCTTCGGTTTAAACGGTTCATCAAAGAAACAAACTCTTCGGTACTTTTAGGTTGATAAAGCCGTTCGGCTTGTCCACCGATTCTCAATGTTGTAAAACGCGCTAATGGCTCGTTTAGACTTTCATCCATATCTAACTACGCAATAATTGCAGTAATTGTGGTCCGATTGTAGTTATATCACCAGCGCCTATTGTTATGACTAAGTCATGCGCTTGTAGAAGAGGTTTGATTTTGGCAGCTAACTCTGAAGTTGATTCTGATAAATACTGACAGTTAGAATGCGCCACTTCTTCACAAAATCGTTTGCTATTAATACCTTCTATAGTACCACCGCGCGCTATGTAGACATCTGGCACAAGAAGTAAATCACTGTCTTTAAACGCATTGCAAAATTCTTGCCAAAAATCTTTTAGTCTGCCTGGTTGGTGAGGTTGAAAGATGGCTACTATCCGCTTGGCGGCAAATTTACCCTGAGTTATATATTGTTTAGCCGCTCCCAGAGTAGCAATTACTTCTGTAGGGTGATGAGCATAATCATCTACAATTAAAATATCTTTTGCCTGACCAATAATTTGAAAACGTCTATCTACACCGCCAAATGTTGAAAGAGATTCAGCAATAGTTGTGAAATTCAAACTACATTCTAAACCAACGATAGCTGTGGCTAGCGCATTATACTGATTATGAATACCTGGCACCGATAAATTTATTGTGCCCAATATTTTGTCGTCTTTATAAACTTTCATAGCTGAACCAGAAGCAGTTGACACATCTTCAAACTGATAGGTACTTTTTATGCCTTTGTTTTCGGTAACTTTATTTCTTAAACCATAACCAATTATTTTACTTGTTACTTTTGGGGCAATTTTTTGGCAGCCTTGATCATCAGCACATAAAATAACTGTTTTAGATTGATTGGCAAATACTGTCATGGTATCAAGAATCTGTTTCATACCAGATGGATAATTTTCTAAATGATCAGCTTCGATATTGGTTACTACTGCAATCTGTGCTGGTAATGTCACATGTGTACCATCGCTTTCATCAGCTTCAGCAATAAAGTAATCACTTTTGCCAGCGCGACAATTGGACTGTAGTAAAGGTAAGACACCACCTATTACAATACTTGGATCTAATTTGCCGTCTATAAAAAGCTTACCGATCATGGCAGTAGTAGTGGTTTTGCCATGGGTGCCTGAAATGGCAACTAATTTTTTGTCTTTGCCTAGTGCTGCTAAAATTTCTGATCGATGCCAAATAGGCAGATTATTTGCTCTTGCCCAATTAAGCTCTGGATTGTCGCTAGTGATCGCAGTCGATACAACCATACCAGCTGCTCCGCTAGCATTACTGGCAGCATGCCCTGTATAAATTTGAGCGCCTAACTTACTTAATTCATCTGTAATTGCATTACCTTGTTTGTCTGAACCGCTAACGGTAATGCCACGATTTAGAGCTAAACGGGCAAGAGCAGACATACCAATGCCGCCTATGCCTATAAAATGCAAACGACCATTTAACTCATTTAAATTACAAGGTGCGCTACCCAAAACGCCTGCTCCACTGTCATTTTTTCCTTTTGCAGTTGTTTTGTTTCCAATTCTTATTCCCAGCCTTAGTATTTATTTGGGACCACTGTTGGATAAGCTATCGCTAAGCCAGATAACGCCCAAAGTAAATATAACCTTAAAAGGCAATTAAAACAACGCTATTTTTTCTTTTTGCTTGGCGCAGTAGAAGTATTAACGAGTTTGGCTAAACTTGACTTACGTCTAGCAGCAGCATTTTTATGCAAAACACCTTTGCTTACAGCCATATCGATTACTTTATAAGCTTTGTTCAACGCAGTTTGAGAAGTCTCTTTGTTTTTGCCGGTTGAGGAAGCAACGACTTCTGTTTTAGCTGTACGCACAGAAGTTTTCCACGTACGGTTTCTTACCTTATTTCTCTCGGCAACTTTGACTCTTTTAATGGCGGATTTGATATTAGGCACGGCTAATTTCTCTTAAATATATTCAATGACAACAGTCTTGCAGTATAACATCTGCTTGCTTGACCAGCTATCTACTTTCTCAATGCTTTAACAATATGTAAGTGCAATGTTATTTTCGAGTTACATGCCAGGAAAAAACATAACGTATTTGAATAGGCTCAGGCGCTTCTTTTGGCAAAGGCTTCAGCGGAGAAGCTGCTTTCAGAGCTTCAAGTGCAGTTTGATCTACTGCTTGGCTACCGCTACCTTCTAATATTTTTGCATCTTCTATTTTGCCGTTTTGTCTAACTGAAAACATGACCACAACATTGCGGTCTTCGAATCCTTTTACTGGCTGCCATTTATTTCCGATATCTTTCTTAGCTTTGTCTACATAATCTAATAAGTCCGCTTCAGAGCACATTTTGTCATCAGCATCTTCTGGAGTTTTGCCATTAATTATATTGGCTGCATAAGAACCAGCTACAAAATCACCAGGAAAATACAATACTAATGCTATTGCTAGCGCCGCCCAAACGAGCTTATTCAAAAAGAGCCTCGATAAATAATTTTGGTTCGAAATCTTGTAAATCATCAATCTTTTCACCTAATCCAATTAGTTTAACCGGAATTTTTAATTCATGCGCGACACTGAAAACAATACCACCTTTAGCACTGCCGTCTAATTTAGTCAAAATAACGCCAGTTAATGGACATGCTTGTGAAAACAAACGCGCTTGTTGAACACCGTTTTGTCCAGTAGAAGCATCAAGCACTAATAGTGCTTCAAAATTTGCTCCTTGCCCATTTTTATCTATCACCGATTGGATTTTACGTAATTCAGCCATAAGATTAGCTTTATTGTGTAATCGTCCGGCTGTATCTATAACCAGGACATCATAATTTTCTTCCTTGGCTTTTTTTATAGCTTGAAATACAACCGCGCCAGGATCACAGCCGCTTGCCAAACGCAAAAGATCACAGTTTGATCTTTGGGCCCAGATTTCAAGTTGCGACTCAGCTGCTGCGCGAAAAGTGTCTCCAGCAGCAATTAAAACTTTTTTTCCATTGGTGCGCAAATGGGCACACAATTTTCCAATGCTTGTAGTTTTGCCTGTACCGTTTACACCCACTACCAGAATAATATTTAGCATATTGGCTTTAATTTCAAGTTTGTTATAAGGAGCAACAGCAAGCATTTTGCTAAATTCGTCTTTAAGAAAAGACTGTACATCATGTACCGTCCAATCTTTGGGTTTAGTATTGCGTAAGTCTTCCATCAAAACATCAACTGTAGCCAAACCCAGATCTGCTTTAATTAGCTTATCTTCTAAATCATCTAAATAGTCAGCGTCAATTACAATTGTACGACTATCGATGGCAGTTGGGGCTGATTCAGGAATGGGTGTTTCTGTAGGGACTACCGAATCAACAACGGCTTCTTTTGTCTTGGACAAAGCAGACTTTAATTTGGAGAAAGTACTTCCCCAAAAGCCTTTATCTTTCTTATCGCTTTCTTGTAGCATCACATTCTCTTAACTGAATTGCTTGGTCATTCAAATCAGCAAGTATGCCATTGATAAATTTGGCCGCTTTTTCATCAGCAAAACGATGACATAATTCTACTGCCTCATTGATAGCAACTGGAATTGGTACATCAGTCATATAAAACACTTCAGCACAAGCAAGGCGTAAAATATCAAGATCGATATTAACCATGCGTTTTACTTCCCATTTTGTACTGGTCTCTTGGATGGTCTTGTCAATTTCTTCTTTATGTTCAAGATAAGTGTTTATTAGGCGTAGCAAAAAATCTTTAACTTCTGACTTATTTTTATCTGTGGTTTTGAGAACTAAAAGTGGTATATCAAGAGCTTCGTTTATGAGATTAAATGCTCTTTTAAGATTACCTAATTGATCCCTAACATCCTCTGTTTTTACCGTGACTGGAAGTAATTGGGCAATGGATCTGACATTTGTTGGATGTTCAATTTCGATATCAGTTATTTCGCCGTAAGTTTTGCTCAATAAAGCTTCAACTTCAGCTAAATTTTCTTTAGCATAATCATGCAACATCGAAATAGCCTTTGAGACTACTTCTTCTAATTCAATCTTTTCAAGCTTAGCCTTGTCTTTTGCTAATTGGGGCAAAACCATGACAGCTAACTCACGAGCTATTCTTCTGGCGCTCAAATCTTCACCTTTAAAGACCTAATGCAAAATGAAACCATAGACAAGCTTCCCATGTTACCATGGGGTTTGCTAGCTAATGATAGCTTAATGCTCAATTAACAGCTTCTATTTACAGTTTAAGGCAGAGTATTAGAATGAAAATTACTGGGGGGG
>ENA-OOPF01000005-OOPF01000005.1-human-oral-metagenome-genome-assembly--contig:-NODE-5-length-14663-cov-40.970212_pt1 | contig 14663 bp, 15 predicted proteins | sample MGYA00245297_ERZ501136 | MGnify/ENA primary metagenome ERZ501136 (study PRJEB25959, sample SAMN05335059) | human oral metagenome | host: human-associated | place: USA: California | collected 2014-05-27... | reverse complement strand
GATACAAGATAGTTATAGAGTTTTGGATCGCGATCATGTTTTTTCTGTCTGAACAGTTTTTTCTCAAGCGCTGTAGCATAAAGAATTCGTCCGTCCATGTCTAAGGGAGACATTTTCGACTGAGCGTTGCAAAACTTTGAATGGCGCGATCGGTGTTGCCCAATCTCATTGCTTGCTCGCCTTCGATACGCAGTGCGTTTGAAGAAACCATGCCAAGCTCAAGCATCTGGTCAGACATAATCACTCCATTGGTTTTCCCGATGGAATCTGTATCTTTGATGAACTCCGAATCGTTTGCCAGTGCTGGCAATGCAATTGCAAGAAGCATCGCTGCCGGTACTAAATTTTTTGAGAGTCGCATGTTACTGTATCTCCTTTACGCTGCCACAGCAGATTGTCTTAGTTTGGAAATTGATTCGGAAACTGATTTGGAACCATATATGGTGTTGCCTGCCACAAGCACGTTTGCTCCGGCTCGTACTACTCTTGGAGCGGTATCAAAATTGATTCCTCCATCTACAGATAGATAAAGGTCTTTCTTGCCGCTTTGCTCAAACATCTCTTTTACTTGAGAAATTTTGGGAATAACTGCTTCGATGAATTTCTGTCCGCCAAAACCTGGGTTCACAGACATGACTAGCACCAGGTCCACGTGGTCAATGACATATTTGAGCACTTCAGGCTCAGTAGCTGGATTCAAGGCTACGCCGGCTTTTTTGCCTAACTCTTTGATGTAACTCAAAGTCCGGTGCAAATGAGTACAAGCTTCGGCATGCACTGTAATGAAATCGGCGCCTGCTTTGGCGAAATCTTCCAGATATTTATCTGGATCTTCAATCATCAAATGAACATCTAAAGGTAGTGTCGTGGTCTTTCTGATGCTCTTGACTACGGGTGCTCCGATAGTCAAATTAGGCACGAAATGACCGTCCATCACATCGACGTGAATCCAGTCTGCACCGCCCTTTTGAGCGATAGCTATTTCTTCGCCCAAACGGGTGAAATCAGCAGATAAAATGGATGGGGCGATTAACATGATCAGTATTGTATATCATGACTTCCCGCTTGCGACCTTAGTAAAAGTCCAGAATGTAGCCCCTGCAAAGACTTATTTGTACTTAATTATTTGACTCTTGAAAACGCTCAGGCATTTGCTAAGCATCTTATAGTTCTAGAATATGTATTGGATAGACGCCCCAAGGAGCAGAGCATGGCAACTTCTGGACTTTTTTTGAGTGAAGAGAAAGAACAGTTTCAAAAACTGGCTAAAGATTTTTCCCAAGGAGAAATTGAAAGTAAGTCTGAACACTTCGACATAAAGCCTGAGTTTCCTGCAAGTCTTGTACACAAAGCTTGGGAGCTTGGACTGGTCAACAGCATGATTGGTGACGACTGCGATGGTCTTGGTCTAGATACACTTGATGCCTGCGTCATATTAGAAGAATTAGCAGCTGGTTGCAGCGGCATAGCTGGAGCGATCGAATCAAGTGCCATAGCCGTTTTACCTCTGGTTAAATACGCAAGCCCTGAGCAAAAAGCGAAATTTCTAAAGCCATTAGTAGAATCACCCCTGGTGGCAGGTTACGCCGCCTCGTTTATGCAAATCGAAAAAATCCAACTTTCTTTCAATAAAGAAGGTAATGAATATATTTTGAATGGCAGACAACCTGAAATTTTTAACGGTGGTCATGCCGCATGGTACTTAGTGTGCGCAAGGGATGCATCAAGTAGGGATAAAACATTTTTGTTCGTGGTGCCAGCAGATGCTCCAGGTTTAGAGTTCGAAGACAAATTGCAATTAATGGGACGCAAAGCTTTAAGTGTTCGTAACGCCAATTTCAATAGCATTCGTTTGACTGAGTCAAATGTAATTAAGGCTCCTTCTAGATCCGGCATTGAATCAGCTGCTAATTTGTTTTTAGCAATTGGAGCTACTGGTGTCGCACGTAGTGCCCTGCACCTTGCTATAGAATACTCAAAACAAAGACAAACATTTGGCAGACCAATAGCTCAGCATCAGGCCGTCAATTTTATGCTTGCTGATATGGCCAAAGAAATCGAAACAGCTCGATTGCTAGCCTGGCAGGCTGCGTCTTTACTAGATAAAGATGGTGACTCACCCGTGATTAAAACTAAAGCACTTGCCGCTCGTGCTTATGCACAAGACATGGTTATGAAAGTCACCACTGATGCTGTACAAGTTCTAGGTGGTTATGGTTACACAAGAGAATATAAAGTCGAAAAATTGATGCGTGATGCCAAAGTGTATCAAGTCAGTGGTCAAAGCTCTTCATGCGCCAAAGTAGAGATTGCTAAGTTACTTGTTTATGTATAAATTGAATGTATAGCAAGGGACAATTTATCGCCATTAAGTCTCCTCCTTATTACGAGAAGGAATACATCTATCAGATTTCGGCTGCAGGCGAAAAGCAAATCAAAGCAGAGCTTTATAAATCGCCTAAAGTGAGAAAATCTTGGAGCGTCAAAGAGTTTTCACTACTTATTAAAATGGACGTAATTAGGTTTTTAGACGAAAAAGAGTCGGCTAAGTTACTGGCTTAGCTTTTTTTGCTTTGGCACCAGGCTTGGTGCTTCGTTTATTTCGTTTACCGGTAGTCTTGGCAGGATGCTCTTGTCTGTCTTTGCGCTTTTCGGTCTGCGGTTTCTCTTCGTCTTTTACCGGATTGTCTTTGCTTGAAGGCGCGGAAAAAACTTTCATGCCACCAATAGTGGTTTGTACGACTTGTTTTATTTTAGCCACTGGTATTTGTGGTGGCTTATATTTGCCTGGATACATCAAAGAAAGGCTGTATTGAACAGCGCAATAAAAGAGGGCAATTGCCACTACTGAAAATGTGCCGTTTACTATGAACCAGCGAGCACCTTTAGTTACTTCGAGATTTTTGCGCGATTTTCTAAAGCGCGAGACAGTAATAATTTCGTCTAGTCGTCGTGTAATGTCTGCAGCTCTGAAACCGCCGCGCAAACCCGACATTTGTCCGCGTGGTTTGTCGGCACCCTGCCTTCCGCAACCAACGCAGAAGTTGAGACCTAGGTTGAGCTTAGCTCCACAAAATGGGCAGGTTCCTGACATGGGACTGCCTAACTGGCACCATCTTCAGTGGCACAGTATCGGCTGAACATTTGGGTCAGGGACTCCTTGTCGTGGGACAAACTTTCTTGTTTTGTGTTCAAGTTGATGATGCGGTCTTTCAACTCGTCAATCTGAGCCTGAATAACTTGGATTTCCTCCAATATCTCGGCTTCAGTGATTGTTAGGGCCTCGGCGAGGCTCTGAAAAGCTCGATCGAGTTCGCTTTCTGCCATGTCTTAAATTCCAGCTCCTTGCAAAAAAACTTCAACTGGATCTTCGGTACTCTCATTTTCAGTATTCCCATCCAGCCAGTCTAATTTATCCTGTTCTGACTGGTTAATACTATCGGACGCAAGATTTGTTGCGTTATCTCCCTGCAATTGACGCAAAAGAGTTTCCAGTACCTCGATTCGGTTCTTCAAACTTTTGATTGCTTCCGCCTCGATATCAGGTAACTTTTCGTTAATCCGCTGTCCGTCTCTATAAATGACCCTTCCAGGCATTCCCACCACTGTGGAATTTGGCGGCACATCTTTCAGCACAATGGACCCAGAAGCGACGCGAGCGTTGTCAGAAACTGTGATTGCCCCTTGAATTTCAGCCCCGCTTCCCACCACTACGCCATTTCCAAGAGTGGGGTGACGCTTTGTGTCTCTGGTTTGTTCGCCTTGGCGAGCTTCAGCACCAGCTCCTAGAGTCACTCCTTGGTACAAAAAACAATCGTCGCCTATATGGCTTGTCTCGCCAATGACAACACCCATGCCATGATCGATAATAAAACGTCTACCGATTGTGGCGCCCGGATGTATTTCGATGCCAGTCATAGTGCGAGCCCACTGCGAAATAAGACGTGCCAGAGTATACCTTTTGGCTTTGTAGAACACGTTTGCGATGCGATAAATCATCACCGCATGCAGACCTGGATAACACAAAATGACCTCTAACCGGCTTCTGGCGGCTGGGTCGTTTTTCAATATGGATTCCACTGTTTCGTCTAAATGCTCGAACCAGGTAGTAGTTGGTGAATCTGACTGAGACATTGCTTTAGTATAAAGCCGGAAGAGGCGAAGGTTAATTTCTTGGGACAAACATTAATTTTTGAAGGCAATTAGGTTCTGCTAACCTATTAGTCCAAAAGTTAAGAGGATAAGCAAATGGCTTCGAATTCAACTGCTCAATCAAAACAAATGTCTCCCCAAAAGCTTTATGCGGCCATTGCTACAGAGCTTAAAGCGGCTCACGAAAATAAGACTTACAAGTACGAAGTACCGATTGAAAGTGACCAATCAGGCACTGTTCAAGCCAAAGGCAAGCGCAAAGTGATGCTTGCTTCTAACAATTATCTGGGACTTGCTAATCACCCCAAAGTAAAAGAAGCGGCAGCTGCAGGACTTGAACGTTGGGGTTACGGCATGGCCTCAGTCAGATTTATTTGTGGAACTCAAAATATTCACCTTGAGCTGGAAGAAAAAATTGCCCAATTCTTGGGAATGGAAGCGGCTATTTTGCACTCTTCATGCTTTGCTGCAAACGAGGCATTTTTCACTGCTCTTTTGTCAAATGATTTTGGACAGTCCCAATATCGTGACATCATATATAGTGACAAGTTAAATCACGCAAGTATTATCGACGGCATAAGACTAGTTCGTCAGGCGACTAAAACAACTGATCTTAATTCGTATGAGCACAACGATATCGATGATTTAAAAGCCAAACTTGAAGCTAACGAGTCTAAAGATTATCGCGTAAGCATTGTTGCTACAGACGGCGTGTTCAGCATGGAAGGCGAATATGCAGAGCTTGAAAAATTTGTTGAACTGTCTAAAGAACATAACTCATTGCTCTTTGTCGACGACTCTCACTCGACTGGAGTTTTAGGAAAGACTGGAAGAGGAACTCCCGAACACTGCGGTGTACACGGCAAAATAGACGTTCTTACAGGCACTCTAGGTAAAGCTCTGGGTGGTGCCGCTGGTGGTTACATCGCCGGTAAAAAAGATTTGATTGATTTTCTACGTCAAAAATCGAGACCCTACACATTTTCAAATACATTGCCTGCACCAATTGTTTGTGCCTCTCTTGAAGTGCTCAGAATTTTGGAGGAAGACAATAGCCTCGTCACTAAATTGCACGATAACACTGCTTACTTTAGAAAAGAAATCAAAAATGCTGGATTCACAATTATCGAAGGAATTCACCCAATAGTGCCTGTGATGCTGGGCGAAGCATCTATCGCTCAAGACATGAGTAATGCACTTATGGACGAAGGCGTGTATGTAAAAGGACTTTGGTTTCCTGTTGTGCCAAAAGGCGAAGCGCGATTGCGCTGTCAGATTTCGGCTGCGCATAGCAAAGCTGATCTAGATCTTGCTATTGAATGTTTTGTCAAAGTAGGCAAAAAACTCAAAGTTATATAGACTATCTGACTATTTGTGCTTCCCAATTGCCGCCGCCATCCGTTTTGCCTTGCATATACGGACCATCGTAGTCTGAGTCTGTAACCCAGGTTACGTCGGCTTTAAATGTCATTTTGCGCTCAGGCTTATTCACTTTCTTGGATCGTATCGCAGAATATTTGCGAATCAGTGTCACTTTGGGAAAAGCGTACCAGCCTTCTTCTATGACGAAATTTTCTTTGGTACTGTGATCGATACCATGTCCCTTGAGCTTGTTGTTTTCTTGCATCAGCCACATGGTTGAATTTATAGTTTTAAACTGATACTCGTAACCGGTATTCCATTTTCCTGAAAGATCAGGTGCGTGGCCTGGTTTATGACTGGCATGACTTGCACCAGATGAAGAGCTGCTATTAGAGCCAGATGTTGGAGGAGGATCTGATTTTTCTTTTTCTGCTTCCCATTCGCCTTCAAAAGATTGTCCGTTTACAGAAGCCAGATAGCGACCGTTTACATAAGCGTTGGAAGTTTTGTCTAAATTGCCGCCATACTCTACAGGTAGTGAGTTTGGATTGTCCTGATATCTTTTTATAAAACCAATTAAGTCGCCGTTTTGAATTGTGCCTTTTTCAATGACGAATGCTTTATTGCTTTGGTCGTCGGTACCTTCGCCGGAAAATGTTTCGCCCGTTTGAGTGAGATGCACATGCGAGCTTTTGACGTCGCCGTTGACCGAGTAGGCCATTTTCCAATGACCTGACAAAGGAGCGTCGTTGGTCTGAGATGAAACTGAGTGTGGCTTCATTTCGTTGACCGGTGCTACTCCGGGAATACTTGCAGGAGTTTTGTTTTTGGACCCCATAATGCCGCCAAAATCAATTTTTTGACAGGCGCAGAGGCAGGTCAAGGACAAAATGGAAATAAATACGGTGAGTCGGCTTTTCATTACTGGAGATTGTATTCCCGTAACCTTCACTGTAACACCCCTTTCAGTTTTTCTCGGACGCAGGACAGCTAAATATCCTAAATCGAACAGCCTGGCGATGTTTCGGCAGATTAAATGCGGTTGACAAGTGCGTTTTGGGACTACACAATATAGGTACATATTCGTAATTCCCGCAACTTACTACGTGAGATCAAATGGCAGCAGAAGAAGTCAAACCTGAAAAAGCAGCAGCAACTCCAGAAGCTCCAGCAGCAGAAGGCGCAACTGAAAATAGCCCTGCACGCGTTGAAGCTGCCGCTACTGAAAAAATCAGAACTGAAGTCACCGAGTCGCAACGACAGCAGCAAGGGACCCTGAACGAGTGCATAGCTAAGGAAGGTGCGGTTCTTGCTCCTGGCACCACCATGCTCGAGGCTCTTACATCAGGCGAAGTTGACAAGAAATTGGGCGGTGATTGCGCTGGAACTGAGCAAGTCGCCGACTTACGCAGAAAATTGGGTCCAGCCTCAGAAGGGCAACAAGTTAAATTAGAAACTAGACCCGATGGTACTAGAGTAGAAACCAGATTTGAGAACGATAAACCTGTATTGCGTGTTGAGAATAAACCGGATGGCTCTATCGTTGAATCGAGGTTCAAGGATGGCAGGCTTTTATCAGTCAAATCCACAGAAGGCGACAAAACTTCGCTCAAGAGTTTCGACGAAAGTGGCAATCTTACAACCACTCTTATAGAGTCAGGTACAGGCGCTGACAAAGTTCAAACGTGGTCGTTTGCTGGTGGCGATAACTTAGTAATCAGAGCCGACGGAAGATTCAACGGAACTATTAATGGTCGCGCTGTAGAAGGTAAAGGACAGGCTGCCATAGAAGGATATTTTAACGAAGCACTCACAGATGAAAAATATGTGCCAGACGTGACCAGAGATTCTTTTGGTGCTGATACGCATGGTTCTTCAATGATAATTAGTGGCGATACGCGTACCGGCGCAATTATAGGCAAATCTGGAGACCTTAACATTCTTGCTCCCAATGCCTCGGGCGAAATTCAACGAAATATAGCTACATTTTCCGGCGACACCATGACACTTCATGGACCAAATGGTGCAGTTACTGAGGTTAAAGCACAGTCAAGCGAAAATGGAAAATATGTTTTCAACCATAACGGAATTACTTACACCGTTCAAAACGACAGTCTCCAGCAGATGAAGTCAATGAAAGGCAATGTCGAACAAATTGCCACCAGAGGTCCTAAAGGCTGGAGTAACGAAGCAATTGAGCGTCCAGTCGATGAAAGTGGCAATCTTGGTCCAGAAAATAGAGTTAGATCTTCTATCAATGAGAAAGGAGAATTGCAAACTCAAGTTATGGATGGCGATAAGCCAGTTCAAACGACAATCATCACACCTGAGTCACGCATTACCTATAAAGGCGACGGTACCGATCGTTCTCCAGAAAATACCCTTGTGCGTGCCACCAATAATTCACTTGAAACTCCCGATATTGTTCGCAATGGCAATATGGTTTACGACCGCACCGGAGGCTTCAGTGACAAGGATGGAGCTGGCGTATATTACGATGTGGTTTCTGGTAGAAACCTTACCAATACCCAACTTTTGCAATTCGCATCATTTGCTGCAGCTATGTCTTCGCAGGTAAGTTCTTTTCAGAATTTCTTCGAAAGCGTTGCTGTAGGCGCCAACGACATGTTGGGTTCTGTTGATGCAAGAATAGGTCAAATTCAGGCTTTTATAGGTTTTGTTAATTGCAATGTGAATGGCTCGAGATATTTAGGCTTATTGGTTCCAGCAAACGGAGCATTAGTTTGTGGAATTGCAGCACGCGAAAGGGCTGGAGTGTGTGTACCTGACCAGGTCGCAACTGAAAACGGCTTAAATAACCCAGGCCTTGTAGCTAGAACCCCTGAAGACGTTTGTCAAAGTCCTTCACTTGCATTGATTAATGGTGGCAAGACTTATGAATCTCTGTTAAAAGATTTTCCAGCACTTCAAGTGGTCAAAAAGCAAGGCTAAAACACACCAAGCGAAGTGTCGTATCCGCATTTGGCGCAGCGTGTGGCACCACCTAGTGGTGTTCCGCAGATATCGCAATTTTCCATTTTCTTACTAGAGCCCGGTGGGGCTGGAACTGAGATGGCGCGCCAGGTTCCGCTGATTCTTCCATCAGCCATACTGTCTAATTCATCGGCTTCATTTAAGCGATTCATGTTGCGCATCAAATCAGAATAACTTTTCAAAAGTCGAGTGGTCTCAGCATGCTCTGGACCAAATGCTTTGCGCTTGATCTCCAAAGAGCGCTTGTAAAGCGGTTCTGCCATTTCGAATTTCTTTTGCATATGGTAAAGGGTGGCCAAATTATGAATGGAGCAAGCTAGATTCCCGTCTTCTGGTCCATATAATTTCTCTTGCAAATCAATACATAACCGACCGTAGTACTCAGCCTTTTCGAAGTTTCCGCCTTGATAATATAGTCGGGCTAGTTGATTTACTGTTTGTGCAACAGCTACATGTTGTGGTCCCAACACTCCGATTTTGATGTTATATGCTTTCAAAAAATAATTTTCAGAAGCAGGGAAATCTTGCATTCTGAGTCGAATTTCGCCAAGGCTTTCAAGAGTGGTACAGTAATTTGGATTGGCTTCTCCCAGAGGCTGAATCAATGCTAAAGCATCCAGCCAGAGTTTTTCGGCCTCAACTAAATTGTTACTGGTCATGTAGTTCTCGGCCATGTTTTTAAAATTAGACCAGAGAATCGTCACTTGTTCCGGAGGCATCGCGGGTGGTGCTTGTGGCGGAGGCGGCTCTGGAGGAGGAGTGGGAACTGGAGCCGATACCGGAGCTGAAATCGGAGTTGGCACCAGCTCAGGCTCAGGCTGTGGTATCACAGATGGTTGCGCAACTTCTACTTTTGGTGGTTCTGCAGGTGGTGGCTCGTCGGCGAAAATTGAATCGAGAGCTACTTTTAAGTCTAGAGGTTCTGGAGCTGGCTCTATTTTTATTTCGGGTGTTTCAATGGGACCTGGGGCAAAGCTTGGGTCTTTGGACAGAGAAGTAAAAGAGTCTTTTAAGGTCACTACATCTGGGTGTGAGACCCCAAGCTCTTTTTCCTTGAGTGCAATTGCTTTAGTGTAATACTCTTTGGCTTGGGCAGCCATGTTTTGAGCATGATAAGCCTTAGCCAAGTTGGCATTAATTCGTCCTAAATCGGCAAGTTTTTCTTCTTTCAGGCTTTCATAAACAGAAAGGCTTTCAAGAGCGTTTGCTGTGGCGTCACTCAGTTTGTTTAAATGAAATTGGCTCTCAGCAAGCTTCTCTAAAGTGTATGCAAGTCTGCGATCTTTTTGTTCGAGTTGTCGTGCTTGTTTGAGGGCTTCTTTCCAATCTTCTTCGGCTAAATCGTGCGTTCCTTCGTCCCCAGCAAGTTCTGCTCGGGTACGATATATTTTCCATTGTGCAACCGCCGAACTCACCCTCTCAAACCTCTACTCAGACCTCTAGCGAAGGAGTTGACCCGTATTTCCTTCTATACACAGCAATGTTTATTTTTAAAACCCAAACAATTACTCTTTACTTACCCTTATGACTCAATAATAATAAACACTTGTTGTAAAGTAACAAAACTCGCATGAGGCGGCTTAGATGTTCAAGGTCGACATTCACACGCATATTTTGCCGCGAAATATACCCGATTGGAAGAGCAAGTACGGCTATGGTGGCTTTATCAAACTTGATCACCATGCTTCATGCCGCGCCCGAATGCTCAAAGACGATGGCACCTTTTTTCGCGAAGTAGAAAGTAATTGCTGGGATGCAGAAGCGCGTATTCAAGACTGTAAGCGCTCTGGTGTGGATATCCAGGTTTTGTCTACAGTTCCTGTTATGTTCAGTTATTGGGCAGAACCTGCACATGCGCTTGATTTATCTAAGTTTTTAAACGATGACCTAGCAAGTGTGGTGAGATCAAATCCTGCCAAGTTCGTCGGGCTGGGAACGATACCCATGCAAGCACCAGATCTGGCTATTGGTGAGCTTGAGCGCTGTGTTAAAGAACTGGGATTATTGGGTGTTCAAATTGGGTCACACGTCAACAACTGGAATTTGAGTGACCCTGCGTTGTTGCCTGTGTTTGAAGCGGCAAATGACCTTGATGCCTTCATCTTCGTGCATCCCTGGGACATGATGGGTCAAGATCGCATGACTAAATATTGGCTGCCATGGCTTGTTGGAATGCCAGCAGAGACTTGTTTGGCAATTTGTTCAATGATTTTTGCAGGCATTTTTGAGCGTTTCCCTAAGCTTCGCGTTGCCTTTGCCCATGGTGGCGGATCTTTTCCATCTACAGTTGGTCGAATCGAGCATGGCTTCCTGGCTAGACCAGACTTATGCGCCATAGATAACGATGTGAATCCGCGCGATTATCTTGGTCGATTTTTGGTTGATAGTCTGGTGCATGATGAGCGAGCTTTGAAATTTTTGATTGATGTAGTGGGTGAAGACGCAATCGCCCTTGGCACAGATTATCCTTTTCCGCTTGGCGAAGACGAACCTGGCAAACTTATTGAGTCTCTAGATATCGCACCGGCAACCAAAGCAAAGCTGCTTGGAGGCAATGCGCTTAACTGGCTAAAAATTCCCGACACAGTTTGTTAACCTGGGTTCCCATGGGCTCAATGCTTAGGTATAATTCAGGCTGAGCTCATGATACAAACCTACGAAAAGCCTCTGATAGAGATTTTACGCTCGCAAGGACGCGACGAGCAGGATGTCGTGCTTGCTCAAAAAGCCTATGATTTTGCGCACAAAGCTCACGATGGTCAGTTGCGTAAATCAAATGACCCTTACATTATTCACCCAGCGGAAGTGGCCTGCATTCTGGCAGAGTTAAACGCTGATATACAGACTATTTGTGCTGCATTGATGCACGATGTACTTGAAGATTGCGAAGTCACAGCCAAAGAGATGGAAAAGGCTTTTGGCAAAGACATTTTGCACATAGTCGAGGGCGTCACCAAACTTGGAAAATTTAGTTTTAGTTCTAAAGCCGAGCGTCAGGCTGAAAATTTCCGTAAACTTATTGTTGCCATTGCCGACGATTTTAGAGTTGTGCTTGTAAAAATGGCTGACCGTCTGCATAACATGCGCACTCTCGACCATATGGCTCCGCACAAACAAGCCGAAATCGCTAAAGAAACGCTTGAAATTTACGCCCCTCTGGCCAATCGTTTTGGACTGGGCGAAATGAAATGGGAACTGGAAGACCTTGGTTTGCATTATTTGCATCCCGATGAATTCAACGGTCTCAAACAAGTTGTGGCTGATACTCGAGAAGAACGCGAAGTGGTGATTAAAGACATCATGGAAAAACTCGAGGTCGAGCTTAAAGAGCGATCAATCAAAGCCGAAATAGTCGGACGCCCTAAACATTTGTTTGGCATCTGGCTCAAAATGAAGAAGCAACAAAAGTCTTTTGAAGAACTCTACGACGTGCTTGCTATCCGCGTCATCATCGATTCGAGCGAAAAAGAGTTTTGTGAAATTGGCAAAGATCCTGACACTCAAAAATGCTACGAAGTAATGGGTGTCGTGCACCATCTCTTTACCCCCATTCCAGGGCGATTTAAAGATTATATCGCTATGCCCAAATTCAACAATTATCAAAGTTTGCACACTGCTGTAATTGGTCCCAATGGCAGGCGCGTCGAAATTCAAATTCGCACAAGACGAATGCACCACATTGCCGAATATGGCATTGCAGCTCATTGGAAGTATAAAGAAGGTGGTGGTGGCAAAGCCGAAGCAGAAGGCGATAAAAAAATTGCCTGGTTGAGACAGTTAGTCGATTGGCGTCAAGAACTAGACGATGCCAGTGAATACATGGAAGAGGTCAAAATAGATCTTTTCTCTGATCAGGTTTTTGTTTTCAGTCCCGGTGGTGACGTAATTGACTTGCCCACTGGCTCTACGCCAATAGATTTTGCATACAGAATTCACACGCACGTTGGACATTCGTGTGTTGGGGCTCGAATTAATGACAGAATCGTGCCACTGAATACGGTGATGAAAAACGGCGATATCGTCGAAATTATTACAGGTAAAAATACTTTTCCGAAAATGGACTGGCTCAATTTTGCCAAGACACACTCTGCTAAAAGTCGCATTAGACAATGGTTTAAGAAGCACCACCGCGAAGAACATATTGCCCAGGGGCGTCAGATGCTTGAGTCTGAGCTTGGAAAAGGAAATCTGGATGATAGTTTTACAAATGAAAGAATCCAAGAAATTGGCAAGAAACTCAATCTCAAAAAGATGGACGACATTCTTGCTGCAGTAGGCTATGGCGATATTTCGGTATCCTTTGTAGTAAACAAAATTCGCGAGTTAGACCAGCAAGAAAAAATAGCCGAAAAAGGCTATATGCTCCCCAATTTTTCAGCCGAGCCAGCTAAACCAAAAGACGTTGGTAGTCTTGGCGGTCTGTTGCACCATTTGGCAAAATGCTGTCAGCCAGTGCCTGGAGAAGAAATTGTTGGCGTGGTGACAAGAGGCAGTGGCATTGCCGTGCACCGCTCGGATTGTACTAATTTGCACAAGATTGACGAAGACAGACGCATGTCGGTGGACTGGTCGCTAGAGCGAAGCTCTACATATCCAGCCTGTCTTTCGGTTGAAGCACTCGATAGAGTAGGTGTTGCAGGCGATATCCTGAAGAAAATTTCTGACCATAAAGTGAATTTGCGTGACTTGCGCATTGAAACAAAAACAGACAAAAAAGGTGCAGTCATTACGCTGATTTTGGAAGTGGTAGATTTAAAACAATTGATGCAAGTATCGCAAGCCATCTCGCAAATAAGCGATGTTATTCGAGTACAACGCAAAGACCATCGCAAAAAGACACCAGCCAAAGGCACCGGTAGCAATACCAACGAGAAGGGCAAATGAAACTCGTTCTTGCCAGCCAAAACCCAGGCAAACTCAAAGAATTGAAAATCCTTCTTGGTCATTTGCCCATCGAACTTGCACTGGCACCAAAAGATTTCGACCCTGAAGAAACAGGTGATACTTATCTTGCCAACGCCGAAATAAAAGCGCGAGAAGCGGCACGAATGACTGGCGAACTGTCAGTTTCAGACGATTCTGGAATCGAAGTAGAAGCGCTTGGTTGGGGACCGGGAGTTCGCTCCGCTAGATACTGCGAAGGATCTGATCTAGATCGCAGGCACAAGATGCTTTTAGAAATGGAAAATGTTCCAGATGAAAAACGCAACGCGCGCTATGTTTGCGCTCTTGTACTTGCTGACAAAGATAAAGTTATTTATTCCACTGAAGCTTACTGGCAGGGCAAACTTATTAGAGAAGAGCTTGGCGAGCATGGATTTGGCTATGACCCTATTTTTATGCCAAACGACTGCACCATGACTTCAGCTCAAATCACACCCGAAGAGAAGAATCAAAAGTCGCACAGAGCCAAAGCATTCAATGAGCTTGCTCAATTTTTGAGCAGTAAATACAAATCAGAATCACGTATATAACAATATAGAAGAGATTAGTTATGGACTTAAGAGAGTATCTTGAAATTCTGGAAGACAACAAGGAGTTAGTGAAAATCACTACTCCAGTCTCGTGCGATCTTGAGATAGCAGAGATCACAGATAGAGTTAGTAAACTTCCAGACGGCAAGAATAAAGCTCTTTTATTCACCAACGTCAAAGGCTATGAAATGCCAGTGCTTATAAACGCCTTTGGATCTTATAAGAGAATATGTAGAGCTTTAGAAGTTCAGAATTTAGATGAGATAGCAGATCGCATAGTAAAGCTTATAAAGCCTAAAGTTCCAGAATCTCTCATGGATAAGATAGCGATGCTTCCTACGTTGATGGAAGTAAGTAAATTTCCACCAAAGCTCATTAAGGGACAAGCTGCTTGCCAGGAAGTGGTCATCACAGATAGAAGCCAACCGATGTTGGACAAACTTCCTATCATTAAGTGTTGGCCTGAAGATGGTGGTCCATTTATTACTCTTGGAGTAGTTATAACTAAAAGACCCACACTCTGGCCATAGAAATCTAGGTGTGTATAGACTGCAAAAAGTTCGATAACATCACAACAGGCATGCACTGGCACAAGCATCATGATGGAGCACGTCATTTCGAAAACAGTCGTCGCGACCTTCAGAAGAAAGAACCAGCAGTGGCTGCGGCTATGACTTCAAG
>ENA-OOPF01000004-OOPF01000004.1-human-oral-metagenome-genome-assembly--contig:-NODE-4-length-15443-cov-38.607665_pt1 | contig 15443 bp, 14 predicted proteins | sample MGYA00245297_ERZ501136 | MGnify/ENA primary metagenome ERZ501136 (study PRJEB25959, sample SAMN05335059) | human oral metagenome | host: human-associated | place: USA: California | collected 2014-05-27... | reverse complement strand
CCCCCCCCCGAGAAGACGAATGTCAGAATTCCGAATCTATTTTATACTGATTCATACTATAAATACTGAATGACAGATCTAATTTAGGTAGAGTTATGAAGCCACAAGAAGGAAGTATATATGATCAAAGAACTTATGGAAATTAGGTAGACACAGGGTTTTCCCTGTTGTTCGCCAACTTATCGCAAATTATGCTTAAACTCCCCCTCGTCACGAGATGAACTCAATGTCAAAGTTTTGCAGGAATTATTGCAAACTCGTAGTGTCATTGCTCGTGCTTTTGCCAATGGCGGTTTATTATCCCAATCATTCGATTGCGCAAGGCGGATTTCATTCGAATGGCGCAAATTTAGTACAAGTCGATGCAGACAAGAAAATTTTGTTCATACTTGCTCAGATGGAAGAAATCGGACTGCAAGGCAAGGTTGCAGGTACATGCGGCGAAGGAAGAATTTACAGCGATGCGCAAGGACGCTCTCTTCGTGCTAAACAAGACGAACTTTATGCCCTAGGTCCAAAAGCTATACCAGATATTTTAAAATGCATTGAATCACATGGATTCTTTTCAAAAGCCGCACTTGAGTGGTGCAAATCAGGCCCTCGCTCAAACTATCAATATGCATGGATGATTAATTATCCTCGCGACGCATGTGGTTCAGTACTTGTAAAACATGGTGCAGTCGCAATCGATTTTATTTGCAAAGGCGGATTGCCCGCCAAAAATAGTCGCAGCATGCTTTATGAAGATGTTGCTGGAGCAATCGGTCCTCCGGCTGCAATTAGAATTGCTGAGTTATTAAGTAGCAAAAGCGAGAATGAGAGATTCTGGGCCACTCAAATGCTCAATAGTATTTATAGTTACACAAACGGCACAGCCGATCGCGAGAATGGACAGTATGAGGGAATATTGACTCAAATACCTGGAAGGGAAATTGCGGCAAAATTGAGTATCTCTCCTGTCCCAAAAGATGAATTTGCTCGTAAGGGATTTTTAGTACTACTTGGTCATTCATCATTTGGTGAAGAAAAAGAATTGGAAATTCTTGAGTATTATTTAAAATCTGACACTCAAAGAAACAATCGAAGCGCAAGCGCTGGTGCACTTATCGAAATAGCATCAAGAGCAAATCAAAGAGCTGGGATGGAGTGTATAAAGGCAGTGGGAGAGGCAATGAAAAACGACCCGGACGATCAAGTGCGCGATTCGATAGCATACAATTTGGGTGGTGGCAGTTTTAGAATTAGAGACAATCTCTATGCAAACGAGCGAATTGCGATATTAAAAGCGGGTACAACCGATTCAAACAAAAGTGTGCGAAGCCGCTGCGAATGGGGCTTGCGTTCGCTGAAGTCGAATTAGATGGTAGCAGAATTTAAAGCCCGAAAACTGGATTACCTTTACTGGATTCTGCCAGCACTAATTATTTTAATATCTGTTTTCGGCATCATTTATGCTCTTACCGCTCCACCTGTATCAATTCCTTTAGATAATATCGAAGCGCGTAAACTGATTCCAATCGTGACTGAAAAAACGATGCAGCACTCGCGCTGGAGCATTGCGATAGGATTTTTGTGGACTATCATAAGCACAGTGCTGATACTAACTTTCCTGCAATATGGATTGGCAAAACGACTTTCGGACTTTAGCGAAAGCAAGACTTCAAATTTGCTTTTGCAGGTGACTTTATATTCGATTATTCTTTCTTTGGTGATTGAAATCATTACTTTGCCGCTTAGTTATTTAACCGGGTTTGTTTTCGATCATCATTTCGGTTTGAGCTCAGAGCCTTTATCTCAATGGCTTCTAGATACACTAAAAGGATTTGCACTTGGCTCAGTGGTAGAGATACCACTTTGGACCTTGCTTTTATTTTTGGTGCGCAAATTTCCCAAAGGCTGGCCATATATTCAGGCCGCTACCGCTCTGCCAATAATGCTTTTCATGACTTTCATATCGCCGATTTTGTTTGAGCCTGTATTCAACAAAATACAATTAATGGAAGCATCGCCCCTTCGCGACGATATAAAGAAACTAGCTGCTAAAGCGGGCTTACCAAATGCGCCAGTATTCGTGTCAGACAAAAGCAAACAGACTAATACTATAAATGCCTATGTTACAGGTATAGGTCTCTCAGAGCGAATTGTAATTTGGGATACGACGCTCAAAAAAATGCCCAAAGAACAGACACTGTGTGTGGTGGCACACGAACTTGGTCATTACGCTCTCCATCATATTCTAATTGGCTGCGGCATCGGAATTTTGTTCATAATCTGGAGTATTCCGGTCAATCTATATTTCACCCCGCTGTTTTTCAAATACTTGCCTGAAAAATGGAAAATAAAGAAAGTTCAAGACCTGGCGGCCATCACTATGTTCGTGTATGTATCGCATTGCGCGGGATTTTTCATGGAACCTTTTGGCAATTTTTATTCTCGCAGCATCGAAAAAGACGCTGATATGTACGGTCTCAAACTTCATCATGACCCAATAAATTTTGCGCGCACCTACGCGTTTTTATCAAACGAAAATTTGTCTGACCCTTGCCCACCAAAACTGCTCGAAGTGTGGCTCTTCTCTCACCCGCCACTTGCAACCAGAATTAAATATGTGACAGAACTTGATGCCAAAAACTGATGTATGATCGAATCTATGAATTCTTTTACTGAATGTCTCTTGATAATTGGCTTGAGCACAATCCTATCGGTCACCGGACTGGTTTTGGTGCGTAAGCGCTTCAGCCCCGATTTGCTCAAAGCTTGCCACGAAGTTGGTGGCGTCATGCTTGCTGTCATCGGCACACTTTATGCAATCATCATCGGCATGATAGTAGTTAATTCACAAGCCAAAGTGGAACAGGCAAGTCAGATGGCCATTTCCGAATCGAATATGTTGTCGAGCATTTTCCATCTGGCAACCACATTCGAACAACCGGCAAGACAAGAAATAAAAGATGCAATTCATGAATATGCGTCTGTCGTTGTCGCGCAAGATTGGTCTCGCGTCGAGCAGGGCAAAGAGAAAGAAGCCTCAATACCTTCCTATCAAAAGTTATGGAAAACGGTTACAGGTTACACACCGGTCAATAACAAAGACCAGCAAAGCTATTCTTTGATGCTGAGCAACATGGAAGAATTAACTGCCGCACGCAGGTTTCGCATGGTATCAGCTAAGGGTGGATTACCTCTGGTACTATGGGCAGTGCTCATAGCTGGCGGTGTTTTAACCATTTGGTTTACATATTTCTTTTACATGGAAAGTCTGATTGCGCAAATAATCATGACAGCTGGTGTTGCAGTCTTCATGTCAATGAATGTGTATCTCATCTACATTTGTCAAAATCCATACCGGGTCGAATTAGGAGTGAAGCGCTCTGGATTTGGCTATGACTTTACACCCAGATGGTTTGAAAAACACTATCGTATGGAATCCAAATCAGAACCTAAAGCGCATCCTGAAATTGAGCTAGAGCCGCAAAAATAGATGCCATCTATTAATATAAACGACGCAGAAATTCATTATCTGGAGGCTGGTTCTCCCAAAGATCCTATCGTCCTTTGTCTGCATGGATTTCCCGACACACCTTATACCTGGGGCTATCTTATGCCGTCTCTGGTTGAAGAAGGATGGCGTGTAATTTGTCCTTTCCTGCGCGGATTTGCACCAACTAAAGCACCAGTCGATGGACCTTGTGGACCGCTTGCATTGGGCGAAGACGCCAATGCTTTGCACGAAGCTTTGTGTGGTGGCAAACCTGGTGTCATCATTGGACACGACTGGGGAGCAGCCGCAGCTTATGTTGCAGCCAGTTTAGATCCCGATAGATGGTCAGTGATGATCACATCTTCGTGGCCGCCGCTTCCTGTTTTTGTGGACGTTGCATCTTACGAGCAGATGAAGCGCTCATGGTATGTGTTCATGTTTCAACAAAAGTTCGCTCAAAAATTCATCAAGCAAGACGATTACGCTTTAATAGAAAAGCTCTGGGTGGACTGGTCTTCAAAAGGTTTTCACAGTAAAGATTTTGCCCGCCTTGCAATTACCGCGCTAAAAGAGCCAGATTGTTTAGAGCTTGCACTCAATCATTACCGGTCTTTATTTAGTGACGAGCTAACGGGGCTGCCGATTCCCGAAGTGCCGATGTTATACATTCATGGCAAAGAAGATAAGTGTATCGGCGTCGACTTAATGGACAAGTTCAATATCGATTCAAGTTTAGCTCAAGGTTCAGAAATTTATATCATGGCTCAAGTTGGACACTTCCCTCATTTAGAACAGCCCGAAATTTTCAACTCAGAAGTACTTCGGGCACTAAGATAACTATAAAAGCTAAAGCTAAAGCTAAAACTAAAACAGCCCCCCGAAAGTCGAGAGGCTGTTTGAATTTTTCGTACTAGTCTTATCGATTAAGAAAGACCGAGTTTGAGATATTCCTGAATCGCTTTGAATTTTTCAGGCAATCTGTCTTTCAGTTGCTCGAACAATTCGTCTCTCAGTTTGAATTCGTCCTGCCAATCTTTGGCATTGATTGTCATCAATTTTGCAAAGACTTCAGGTGTGACTTCAGATTCAAGACCTTTGAAATTCAGGTCTTCGTAGCGTGGTGAATAACCAAGTGGTGTCTCGATTGCATCAGCCTTTTGATTGACACGATCAAAGATCCACTCAAGCACACGCATGTTTTCACCAAATCCTGGCCAGATGAATTTGCCTTTTTCATCTTTCAAGAACCAGTTTACGCAGAACACTTTAGGTGCTTTCTCGATGGAGTGACCAAGATCAATCCAGTGTTGGAAATAATCACCCATGTGATATCCGCAGAATGGAAGCATTGCCATTGGGTCGCGACGCACTTCGCCAACTTTGGCGGTGGCTGCAGCTGTTGTTTCGGAGCCGATTGTGGCGGCTGCATAAACACCAAAGTCCCAATTGAATGTTTCGTACACAAGCGGTTGAGTTGTGCTTCTGCGTCCACCAAAGATAAACGCATCGATTGGAACACCAGCTTGATCGTCCCATTTTTCATCAAGTGATGGGCACTGAGTTGCAGGCACTGTGAAGCGAGAGTTTGGATGAGCGGCTTTGCGTCCACAATCTGGTGTCCACTCTTGTCCTTGCCAGTCAGTACATTTTGCTGGTGGAACATCGGTCATGCCTTCCCACCACACATCGCCATCTGAAGTGAGTGCGACGTTTGTGAAAACTGCGTTCTCTTTCATTGTGGCCATTGCATTTGGATTAGTTTTGTCACCAGTTCCAGGTGCTACACCAAAATATCCAGACTCTGGATTGATAGCATAGAGTCTGCCATCTGGACCTGGCTTGAGCCAGGCGATATCGTCTCCAACGGTTGTCACTTCCCAGCCTTTGAAAACTGATGGAGGAATGAGCATTGCCAGGTTGGTTTTACCGCATGCGCTTGGAAAAGCTGCTGCGATGTAAGATTTTTTGCCTTCTGGATTTTTCAGTCCAAGAATGAGCATGTGCTCTGCAAGCCAACCTTGCTCTTGCGCCATTGTTGAAGCGATGCGCAAAGCGAAGCATTTTTTGCCAAGCAGGGCATTGCCACCATAACCGGAGCCATAAGAGCAAATTTCTCTAGTTTCAGGGAAATGTACAATTAGTTTGGTTTCACTACAGGGCCAAGGAACGTCTTTCTGACCTGGTTTGAGCGGGGCACCAACCGAGTGCAGACAGGGAACAAAGTCGCCTTTTTCGCCAAGCGAATCGATAACTTTTTTACCCATACGAGTCATTGTGCGCATGGATAGCACCACATACGGTGAATCTGTGAGTTCCACGCCGATATGAGAAAGTGGTGAACCGATAGGACCCATCGAGTAGGGCACGACATACATAGTGCGTCCTCTCATGCTGCCTTCAAAAAGTCCGCGCAGCTTGCCTTTCATTTCGCTTGGATCCATCCAGTTGTTGTTTGGACCAGCGTCAGATTTATTTTTAGAACAGACATAAGTTCTATCCTCTACACGAGCAACGTCCGAAGCGTCGGAGCGAGCAAGGTAGGAATTAGGGCGTTTAGCATCATTAAGCTTAATAAGTTTGCCCTGAGTGACCATTTGGGCGGCAATTCTGTCGTATTCTTCCTGACTGCCGTCACACCAATAAACCGAGTCTGGCTGGAAGAGAGCAACTGCTTCATCCACCCACTTCATAAGTTTTTCGTTCTTAACCGTGTAATTTTTTTCTACGGCGACCGAAACTGTTTTTCCTGCAAAGGTACTGAGCACCATTATCAACCCCGCTAAAATTTTAGTTCCAACGCATTTGCTTACCAGGCTCACCGAGCCCAAACGCCTGCTTGACATTGTACGACCTGTATACTCAATGTCCATGATCTCTTTATTTAAGATCAATTATTGCGGCGACTAACTTGCCAGCCCGCTACCACATCGGGCAATACAAAATTGTCGTTTAACTTTATTTACAAGCAGATTTATCTATTGTCAGCCTCGGGAATCCTCAATTAAAAGGAGCTTTCATTAATGCCAGATAAGAAAAGTTCGCCATCCCCAAAGAAAACCAAGGCAAAGCCCCAAAAAGCTGCGCCCGCGAAGGTCACTGAAGCTAAAATCGAAGCACAAGGAAGTCCCGAATCCTGGCTCCAATATATCGAAAGCACCAAGAATCATTTAGTGCGCCAGTTTCAGCCCACAATAGTGGACGATTTTCTTAAAGAAGTAGAAGAGAAAGGCTTGCCTCATGCAATTGCTGCCGCAATCGACAGCAAAGATTACACACGCGGCGATATTTGGGCAAAGTCTCAATCTGACGTACTGAGTCCGCTTTTACCAGCTAATCCATTACTAAGCGAACTGGTCAAACAGGCAGGGATTGAAGGCTCGACCCAGGCACTTAAATGGCTGCCAGAATACGTCGGCAATAGTAAAGATCAAAAAGAAATTCTGGTCGCCCACCTTAAATCTGAAAAGCCGGAAAACAGACGCTGGGCTGCAATTCATCTTAGTCGCCTCAATCATGACAAAACTGACGAGCAATATCTTGAAGCGCTTAAGGAAGGGCTTTGCGCCGATTGGGTGGCAAGCAAACAAGAACATTCAAGTTCTGGACTTTCAGGCAAAGGTGAAACAGCTCGTGCCATCGCCAGGTTAGGTAAAGAAGGTTCCTCTTTAAAAGATTCGCTTGCGGGTGAATTGGAAAAACGTAACTTAGAAGCGGCAGACGTCGCTCAAATTGCAAGCGCTCTTAATCAAGTGAGCCAAGACCTAGAACTGGCCTTGTCCAAGCTCATTATCCCAGCCGAAAATCTCCTTAATGAGAAGCGAGGCGAGGGACTGCATCAGGGTGAAAAGGAAATGTTAAAGACGCTAAAAAACTTCATAAAGCTATGGAATCAGAGCCCTTCAAAGGAAAATAAGGAGTTGGAAACCAAACTCGAATTTCTCCAGAGAGAAGTCGAATATCACTTGCCCAACTAACGTCACCACTTATCCCAGAATGAAATCCAGAAAATTCGGTCCCACCTCTTACCAAATTCCTGTCATCGGGCAGGGCACATGGCAAATTCCAGAGTCCGGCAAAGACCGCGACGAAGCGATTAAGTCACTGCAACGAGGATTCGAGCTTGGAATGGTCCACATCGACACAGCCGAGATGTATGGTCATGCCGAAGAGGTCATTCGCGAAGCTTTCAAGCCAGTCTCGCGCGACAGAGTTTTTTTAGTGAGCAAAGTGCTTCCCACCAACGCCAGTTATCTTGGCACGATATCGGCATTGGAGCGGACCTTGAAGCGTTTGGGAACCGATTATCTTGACTGTTATCTTTTGCACTGGCGTGGCGATCGTCCGCTAGCCGAGACTCTTGGCGCTTTTGAAAAGCTCGAAGAAGAAGGCAAAATACGCTCATTTGGTGTGAGCAATTTCGACACAGAAGATCTGCAGGAAGCGCTCGATTCCCTTTCCAAAGGGAAAATAGCTTGCAATCAGGTTATGTACAATCTGAAAGAGCGCGGAATCGAGCGACGCTTGATGCAGTTTTGTCAGGAAAAGAATATTGCGGTCGTCGGCTATACGCCCTATGGCGAAATTCCCGACGCACAAAGCAATGAATATCGAATTTTGTCAAACATCGCGGCGAAACACCAAGCGACTGTACGACAGGTTATCCTGGCTTTTCTAACCAGATTGGAAGGCACTTTCTCCATTCCTAAAGCAGCGAAACCACTACATGTGGAAGAGAATGCCGGAGCGGATCCCAATAAATTGAAGCTGGACATAGACGATCTCAAAGAGATTGATTCTATCTATCCTGTGCCTCAGAAAGATGTACCCCTTGCGGTACTATAGCTAGTACCATTTAAAACGAGATTCCTTTTTGCCTTTTGGCAATTTAGCTGTTGATGGCCTGGCTTGGAATCCCGATTTCAGCATGGATAACATCGAGAACGTCGCGGATTTCTTGGACGTCGATGTGGGACTGACCGTGCTTTTTGAGCAGAATCGGTAACAGACGGCCGAATGTTTTAACGGACTCTGAATTGTCGTCCTGAGCTGCTTGGATGTATCCAAGGTTGTAGAGATAGGGAATGAGTTCTTCGCTTGTTGCATCCACTTTTCCTTCGATCAATCTCAGTGCTCTAACGTACAAACGTTCCGCTTTCACATATTTTCCGCGCTCTTCGAAGCGTTCGCCTAAAGAGAGATATTTGCGAGCGAATTTCATGGGGAATCCTCCTAAAGGATTATTTGCGCGCGCTAAAGTACGAGGATGGTAGCACCATCTGTAATACCAGGCGTTGCGCTAGGGGTTATGTTTTATTGTTTTAGAAACCATCGGACTTTTATTCTCGGCTCCTCTTCCCTGTTTTAGGGTGGTGCCTGCTCCGATGTCTTCAATAATCCAATGATAAGTGCCGGTTAACCTTTAATGCAATACAGACAAATCAACGTACTTTATATAGGGGATAAATATATCCATTTCCCAAATGAGCCCGCCCGTCCAATTTCATTTTTCGGTCAAGGACTTGACTGCAAAATTAAATGCGCTGGATTTAGGTTAAATCGAGGAGGCGCGGCAGTTCACATTAGCTTCACGCTCAATTCACTTTTACTTCACGCAGCCAAATTAGTATGAGGAATGTAAGTCATTCGTCGAATCAAAGAACCGTCGTTGAAGTAAAGCATGACGTCGGCCACTGAAGCTAAACTGCCATCTTACGGTTTTTGAGTTTGATCAATGTTGAGATATGAGCCGGTTAATCACTAACCGGCTCTTCTTTATATGGAAGCTCAAACCAGAAACACGACCCCTGACCGTTTTCGCGCTCCACCACACCTATAAACCCGTCGTGCTGCTGCACAAGGGCTTTTGAAATTGCCAGTCCCAAACCAGTGCCTTTGCCGCCTATCCCACCTGGCGGCATGTTTTTGCCTTTAACCTGCTGAAACTGGTCAAAGATAATCTCGCGCTGCTCAATTGGAATACCGGGTCCATCGTCGCAAATTTCAAAACGGCAGAATCTATTTATAGATTCGTCAGGCTCCGGAGATTGATGTTCGACCTTTCTGATTGCCACCTGCACTTTGCCGCCCTCAGGCGACCATTTGATGGCGTTAGAGAGCAAGTTTGTTATTACTTGCTGCAACTTGTCTTCGTCAGCAAGAATAGTGTCAGGCAAAGAATTGCCGTTATTGGATGCAAAGTTAGTCTCGAATTCAATTCTGTTCTCTTTGGCTAAATTTTCCAGACTATTTATAGACTTTTTCACTACCAGACCAGGATCGACTGAGCTCAGGCGCAAATCGAGTTTGCCCGACTCGATTTTTCTTATATCCAATATATTATTGATTAGTCGAATGAGCCGGTCGGTTTCTTCCTCGGCAATTGCAAGCACTGGCTTGGCTTTAGAGTCTATTTCTTTAGAAAGAGAACTTTCCATCAAACCAAGGGCAGTGCGAATAGCGGTGAGTGGCGTGCGCAATTCATGCGAAACAGTGGAATAAAACTCTTTCACTCGAATTTCTGCTTGTTTACGTTCTGTGATGTCGCGCGCCTCGGCGATGAGAAATAAAACGTTGGTTTTGTTTTCTACAATAGGCTTAATTGAAAGATCGACTGTGTAGACTGTTCCGATATTGTCTTTAATCTCTTCTTCAAGACGCACTGTCTGACCTCTGGCAGCGCGTTGCACAGCGTCTTTGAGTCGGTCGATATTTTGTTCTTTATTGAGCCAAAAATCGCCTTGCCAAAAATATTTGCCCGATAAATCTTTTGCATTTGGATTTAATTGCGATGCAGTTTCGTTCAATTCAATAATGCTGCCATCTGGATAAAGCAAAAAACTAAGTTGGAATGTCTGATTAAAAACAGCTCTGAATCTGCGTTCTGCTTCAAGCAGCGATCGCTCCGCTTGCTGTCTTTCATTCACGTATCGATTAACTACAATAATTACGACTATCAAAATCACAAGCGCTACGCACATAAGACCGGCAATACCAGTCACTGTTTGCATACTGCCTTTGTCTGCTTGTGTCGTGATAAAACCAAATTCTACAGACGTGCGACCTTCCAAATTATCAATCAGGTCTTCAATATCGGTAGCAAGTTTTTCTTGTCCCTGTTCTTTTAAATATGCAAAAGCATCTTTGGGACTTTTGTCTTTACTGATTTGAAAAGCCTCATGAGCACATCGTCTATGCACACTGACGTATTCTTTTAATTCGTCAGAAGTCATTTGATATTTTCCGAGCAATTCGATATCAAGTTTAGTAATTCGATTGAGAGCGCTGCTCATATTATCTTCATACGACTGAACAAATTTATCTTCACGTCCCCAGACATACTCATGTTCAGCCAGAATAGCCTGGTGTAAGTCGTATTTGATTCCGTGCAAAAGATCCAAAATCTTAAACTGACGCTGCGCCATTTTAGAATCTTCAAGACGTTGAAAGCACTGCCCAAGCGAGATGTTGCCTATATAAACCAGAAGCGCAACCGCAAGGCCAATGGCAATTGTGGTAAGCGTAGTAAGAGAATTGTTTTTCATAGAGCGGCTAGTTATCTACGATTCGATAACCTTGTCCCCGCTTAGTGCGAATGATTCCATTCTCATCATTGTCGCCTAATTTTTTGCGCAGTGTTTTCATGTGAGTGCGAACACTATCGATAGACGCATTAGAATCTGCGTCCCAAAGTCTGTCGAGAATAGCTTCTAGAGTGAAACTTTTATTTGGGTATCGCATTAACAATTCGAGCATGCCATACTCTTTGGCGGTCAAATCTATTTGTGTGCCACCACGAGTGACGGTACTGTTTGCGGTGTCTAATTCTAGATCGCCCACTTTCAGCGTTTTACCAGCGTAAGTCTGAGGACGACGCAATAAGGCGTTGACGCGAGCATCAAGTTCGGTCGGGTGAAAGGGTTTCACTAGATAATCGTCAGATCCAGCATTGAGTCCAGTTGCTTTATCTTCAATCTCGCCTCGGGCGGTCAGCATCAAAATTGGCGTCTTACCGCCAGAATTGCGATGTTCTCTGCAAACTTCGATGCCGGATACATCTGGTAGCATCCAGTCCAAAATGACCAGATCAAAGCTCTGTGTGCGCAAATAAGTGATTGCATCGAGCCCGCACTTAGCGTGTTCCACTACAAATTTATTTTGCTCGAGCTGCATCTTAAGCAGATAAGCCAGATTCTTGTCGTCTTCTACCAAAAGGATTTTAGCCATAGATAGATTATACGTAGCTAGCCAAGATGTTAAACTTCAAGCTTAAGTAATATAAGACCTTCAGAATAAAAATTGATGAAAACATTTTTTGGACATCCAGTTGGTCTAGCCAACCTATTCTTCACCGAGATGTGGGAGCGCTTTTCCTACTACGGCATGCGCGCCATTTTGATGCTCTACATGGTCGAAGTAATAGCCAAAGGCGGGATGGGACTGTCTGTAGCCGCCGCTTCGCAAATTTATGGCATTTACACAATGGCTGTCTATCTCGCCTCAATGCCTGGCGGCTATATCGCGGACACATACCTTGGCGCTCGATACTCAGTTTTAATTGGCGGAATAATCATTGCCCTGGGACATTTCACCATGGCCTTTCCATCTCCTGCGACTTTTTACACAGGACTTGTTCTAATCGTGATTGGAACAGGCATGCTCAAACCAAACATGTCCACAATGGTCGGAAGTCTGTACGCACCTGATGACACCAGACGTGATGCCGGATTTTCCATTTACTACATGGGCGTAAACATTGGTGCTGCACTCTCTCCACTTGTATGTGGATATTTTGCACAAACAAAAGAATTCAAAGCAATGCTCTTAAACTGGGGTTTACCTGAACATTTGAGCTGGCACTTTGGATTTGGCGCAGCCGGTGTGGGAATGACATTTGGCTTAATTATGTATGTCTTGCAATGGAAAGTGCTTGGCGATATTGGACTGAAAAAGAAAACAGAAATACCTGCAGGAAGCACCGCAGAAGAAGCAAAACAAGCACTGGCACAGCCTCTAACACATCAAGAAAAACAACGAATTGGCGCAATAGCCATGCTCTTTTTCTTTAACGCATTATTCTGGGCAATTTATGAACAAGGTGGATCTAGTTTAAATGTATTTTCTGAGCGCTGTTGCAGTAACGTAATTTTTGGTTGGGAATTTCCAGCCTCCTGGATGCAGACATTCCAAGCCGTTTTTGTCATTGCTTTAGCACCTGTATTTTCATGGCTCTGGATCAAACTAGGAGATAAGCAACCCTCTGCTCCTGGCAAATTTATGTTCGGTATGATTTTCTTAGGACTTGGTATCGCGCTTATGGTACCAGCTTCGATGCTTGCAGCTCAAGGCAAAGTCAGTTTCATGTGGCTTGTGTTTGTTTATTTATTTCAGGTAATAGGCGAACTTTGCCTGTCACCAGTTGGTCTCAGTACCGTCACAAAACTGGCTCCAGTACGCTTTCTAAGCTTAACCATGGGAGTGTGGTTCTTAGGCAACTCACTTGGTAATTATTTAGCTGGATATCTCAGTACATTCTTTGATGAGAAAAATGCACAAAGCATGATTACTCTTTATGCCTCTATGGGTGGTGCAGGCATAACGGCTGGCTTTATTCTCTTTTTGTTAACGCCTACTATCAAAAAACTGATGGCAGGGGTGAAATAATTATTTGCAATTCTCTGAAATAAGAAATTCAGCACGAAAACTAATTGAAGGAAAGTCTGACATAGACTCCGTGAGAGCTGAGTTTATTGAAGCCGCTAATGTATTTAAATTTAAACATCTTTTAGATGTTGCAGAGTCAGCTCAACAATCCGATGGCGACAGCATTCTATTTAGAACGGCTAATTATATTCTGGCTAACTACAACGAACAATTTTATTACACACTCTACTCGCTGATAGACACCGCGAAAGCTTACTTACAATCAGAAGAAGACACCATCAATTTTGTAGCTGTCATCTACAATTTAGCCAACTTCCTAGATATAGTGCACATCTGCGATGCGTTGAGTTGGGAATACAGTGAATTAGCAGAAATAAACAAACCAGAAGACTCGAAACATTTATATGCTGAAGAACTTCTCGAAGAATTTGAAGAACAGATTCACGCATTAGAAGTGCATATCAAGCCAGAACTGATCTCGATTTGTAAAGACATTGTCCAAAGATACGACAAAGAATATATCGACGATCTACGACTGGAATTTGATTTAGATTGATGGCAGGGTGAAATAAATCTCGCCACAGTGTAGAGTGTTTGAAGACGGTATTTTTGCAGGCTGGTTTATGGCAAAAATTTTGGCATCCATCGCTTTAATTCTGTATGTAACTGCTTCTCAAGCTTTCGCGTCCTTAGGTCCAATTTGGCTTGGAGAGCATGTGGTTTTTGTTCAAGATTGGAAAATTAAAAAGCCAGAGCCATTTGTATCCGTGCAAATGTTTGGATGGCGGCGTGGATACTACTCTCTATGTTTTGAAGACCACGAAAGAACAGTTGAACTTCCGATTTATCCGGATGAACTCTCAAGTTGGAGAAATGATCAAGATCTTCTCGCAAACTGGAAGTCTGAAAAATTACTTTGCAAGATCTCTGATAACGAAGGAAAAGTGCCCATACGTGTGGCTTTTACAGCGTGGGGAAACGAATGTATAACTATTAAAAAGATTGATTTGATGAAAGACCTACCGGAACAAATTGATGTGCCACCCGACCAAAGTGGTTGGAAATATTTCGCTTCCGGAAATACAACAATGCCTTCACAAAAAGAAATCAATGTTAACGGTGAAACATTCAGCATCTTCATTCTACTCTTCATAGGACTACTACCTACAGCAATTCTTCTGGAACTTGCTAGAAACTCAATAAAGCCTTATTTCAAAAATTAATTTCAGAACTTTCTAGAATGACCGAAGTTCCTTCAATACTGGACCAAGATCCATGTGCTGGTTCGGAACAACCTGCACTAACGGAAGGAATGTTATTCCTAAAACAGCGGGTATAACAAATACCCCAAAGTACAGATACTTCAAAATCGGGCTATTCATCAACTTTTCACTGAACCGAATGAAAATGAGAAGTAAACTTCCAACTAATTGCCAGACGAAGGCGAATAGCATAACGATACGAGATATTGGATTATTGAATAACGGAATTATGTATCCTGGATTGACGGCATACAAAATAAATAAATATCCAAACGTCAATACAAATCCAATGAGTGCCCACTGCAATCTTCTGTTCTGAACTTTGGATAATCGAGTTTCGTGCTGGATGGACTCAACGCTTTTTCTCATAGCCTCATCTTAGCAGAACGAAGAATTGCTCAACCCAAAAACGAATCTGGCAGCAGACGCGCTTCTTCGTCTCCAAGTTCTGGGATTTCTGTCAGTTCAAATAATGCCATGCTTTGAGCGGGCACCACAAAAGTAGAGCCGGCACCCCAACAGCTGCTCGATAATTTGGATGTTGTTTCAACTAGTAGAGTCCAGCTCTTTTTAGCGGCAAGAATGCTTTGCGACATGTTGTGAGTAAGACAAAAATGGTCATCGTGACTTGGTAGTTCAAACGGCACGTCAGCAGTGGATGCGTTGAAGAGAATTAAGAGAGAATTGCCAGATTCTGAATTGGGATGATTGCCTTCAAATATGACACCAAGATGTTTGCGTTTGGCTTCTAGCCAGTCGGGCTCCATCATTTCGGTGGCATCTTCTTTGAGCCAGACTACTTCTTTTGTTTTTGCTTTGGAAGAATCGACGCTTGTGGAGGTTTTGAAAAATGTTCTGCGTTGTAAGACAGCCTGATTGCGCCTAACTTTTGCTACTTGCCCGACGAAATCATAAAAGTCTAGATCATCTGGATCACTTGCAACATCCCAACTTGTCCAGCTTAAATCGCTGTCCTGGCAGTATGCGTTATTATTTCCTCTTTGAGTGCGACCAAGAGTATCGCCACCACTTATCATCGG
>ENA-OOPF01000003-OOPF01000003.1-human-oral-metagenome-genome-assembly--contig:-NODE-3-length-16568-cov-18.913509_pt1 | contig 16568 bp, 26 predicted proteins | sample MGYA00245297_ERZ501136 | MGnify/ENA primary metagenome ERZ501136 (study PRJEB25959, sample SAMN05335059) | human oral metagenome | host: human-associated | place: USA: California | collected 2014-05-27... | reverse complement strand
GAAGACAAGGAAGAGTTGAAACAATACGCAGAAAGCACGGGTAAAGGTCGTGAAGGCTTCTTCAACAAGTTACTTAAGAAACTTAATCCTTTCAGCTAATGGCTCGCCTTCGCAAGTACAAACCTAAAGAACCAGAACCTCCAAAGAAATCTATCCTCGAAAAATTCGACAGCTTTTTAGGGACGCGCATTGCCCCTATTGCTAGTGCTCTTGGTAAGGGTGACTTAAAGCAGGCCGGACGAGAAATTGTGACAAATGCTAAACGAACGAACACGGCACAGAAAGAACAGAGAGAACGTCTCGCTTCAGGGAAAGCCACACGGGAAGATTTACAGGTAATCATTGGACAGGTAGACGCACTGCCCTTAAAGAATGTCGCCTCGAAAGTAGCAAAAGCGGCCAAGCCAGGCTTATTCCGCTCCGTTAAAGACTTTTTCTCCCCAACTGAAAAGGTTATTGCAAATCAGGGTGAGGCAGGCACGAAACTCAAACAGGTAATCACGAAGGCGACCGATCAAGGCGAGGTCGAAGCAGGAAAACGAGTCGCACAGATCACGGAAGCGAAACTTGGCAGTTTGAATAAGGCTGAGAGGCAGAATTTGTTTGATGTGATGGAAGGCCGGGCAAGACCTGTAAGCCAGAAAGTGAACGAAGCCTATATCGTCGCCAGAACTCAAACAGATGAATTGGCTCAATATGCGAAAGAGGCAGGCGTAAAGGTGAAGCGCAAAGCGGTGTTAGACCCGAAAAGAACCGCGCCGTCAGTAATGCAAGTTGTAGATATAAAGACCGGCACGAAGACATTCAAACAGATTCTGGACGCAGACTTTCCACGCGTGAAGCAATGGATTGACGACGGTAGAAAAGCCGGCGGAAATACCGAAGGCATTGCTGGTGTTCCGAAAAAAGGCAAGATTTATCACCTCACCGCTAAAACCCCAGAGGAAATGCTAAAGCTCGGTTTCAAGGACGAAGGGTTATTGATGCCGCCAGGGATGACTTCACGTCAGTTCGACCGCCTTAAGCAAGGCCAACCAGTAAAAGCCAGAATAGAAGCGCCGTTCGAGCCGAAGGCCAATTATTACCCACACCGACAGGTAAATGTCGAAGAATTGAAGAAAGGCGCTAAACGTGCGGATGTGGCCGAAAATCTTGTCAGGCAAGGGATAAAACCGGACATTGCTAACGCGGACAAATTTATTGACGACTACGTAGACTTCATCGAATCCGGCAAGCGCGGAGATTCCATCATTAAATACATGGTGGATACGGGACAGGCTAAGAACCCAGCGGAAGCCCTCGCCAATCTCCAACGATACCGACAGCGAACGATTAAGCGCACAGGATCACTCGAATTCTCGCGTGATGTTGATTTACCATTCTTTGATCCCGATCCCTCCCGTGTTCTTCCATCCTTTGTCGCGGACGAAGCCAAGAGACTTGAGCAAATCAAACTTTTCGGCCAGAACAATGAAAACATCAACAGCCTTATCAAGATGGTTGCGGATGAAGGCGGGGATGCAGATTTCACGCGTAAAGCTGTGGATAGGATTCTTGGTATAATAAATGATGCCAACACCCCAGGTGCCAAAGTCTCCCTGTTCTTACGCACGATCCAGGGGTTCAAACTCGGTTTGGCCTCCATCTCCAACTCATCCCAGGGGATTCTAAATTCACTTCTAGCCGCAGATTTACGAGCCGTAGCCGCAGGAATTAAAGGACTCTTTACCGCGTCAGGCAGAATGTTTGCCCTCAAGAGCGGTGCGAGCCTTGAATCCATCCTCCAGGAAACGGCCAAAGAGTCGGGAGCGCTTTCAAGCTTTCTTAAGGCCACAGGATTTAGTGCAACAGAACGAATGAACAGAATTATTGCGGCCAACGCAGGCAAGAGCTACGGAGAACGGACATTCAAGACCCTACTCAAAAAACCGGAGGCAAAGGGACGAAAGCTGTTAGAGGAATTTGGCGTTAATGTTGAGGAAGCCTTGAAACGCGGCAGCCTTACAGACGATGACGTTTTACTTGTCGCTAAGAAGTTTTCAGACATTACGCAGTTCCGATCCCGCCCACAAGACCTACCGTTATTCGCATCATCACCAGCCGGAAAAGTTTTCTTCCAGTTCAAGAGCTTCATCTACGGACAAACGCGGCTTCTCTACCGTGAGACTTTGGGAGAACTCAGGAATAAGAATTTCGGTCGAGCAGCACGAAATCTTTTGATACTAGGCACGGTGTTTCCGCTCGCGGGTGAAGTGATCGCCGATATTCGTTCCGCCGTTACAGGCAGGGAGCGAACCAGTAAAGACCTTGAACGTTATTTTGAGAACATCGGACAAGTTGGCGCAATGGGCATTCTCTACGATGCACTCAGAGCCGGTGAAAGCAATCGGGGCGTAGACTTTATTGCAGGGCCGACAGTCGGAGACGCGGGAGAATTGATTAACATCGCAGGCAAGGACGACAAAGCTAAAAACTTGGGTAAGTTCACCCTTCGCAGAATCCCTCTTGTGGGACAGGTTGTTTCCAATCGAGTCTTACCGACAGCCAAAGCTAGTTCATCGAAGAAAGCGCCGACACGAAGACGCTTACGAAAATGATTAACCTCACGCCCATGCCAGACCACGAACACGCTTACAAGCCATACAAAATAGAAGAGACACACAATTACTATTACGCCAAATGTGACTGTGGCGCTATTCAGGGTTCACCGATTGAATCATCAGAAGAAAAAGGACTCATCATTAACTATCTCGCAACCCATAAAGATTGGAAATTCTCTTAAATGATAGAAACAGACCGACAATCCTCTGACAGGGGGAATAATGAAACGCACCAACAACTTGACCAATTAAGTCAGGTGCATATTCAAACCCAAATACAATTGGGTAGGTTTGATGAACGCTTAAAAAGCCTTGAGACAAATGTAAAAGAAGGATTCAAGGAAATAAGCGACAACTTACTAGGTAGGGTAAACGAGCTAACGATGAGTAAACTAGGTGCTTCTGATTTTGTTACTTTTCGTAATGATTATGTAAGAAATTGGGATGAGCAGAAAACCATAAATAGCGATAAAGAAGTCCGAATACGATTCTTAGAGAGATATGTATGGGTAGGAATTACTATTGTTGGGGTACTGGAACCTGTGTTGATAGCAATTTTTATTAAATATGTAACAAAATGAAAACTACTGATGTCGTTCTGTTAACCTTAATCATTATCATGGTCGGGATAATGTATTGGATAATAAATTATAAATGAAAGGAGCCTATGGAAAATCACGGAGTACGCTACGGACAGAGGCCAACAGATTACGTGGCCGGAGCGTTTACCTTCATCTCTTATGAGGTGAGAAATCCGTCAGGTGATTGGAGAGCTTATCTGCCGGTGAAAGAAATTCAATACGGTAAGGAGGATTCAATGTCTTGTGTATCATACAGCGCACTGAGCGGTATTGAAGCACAGGAGAAGTTTCAGACAGGCAAAGAAACCAACTACTCAGACCGCTGGGTAGCCAAGAGGTCAGGCACCACGATTGAAGGAAACTGGCTATACAAGGTCGGTGATGCAGTCAGGAACGACGGATTAGTCAAAGAAACCAGCTACCCAACCCCTCCAAATTACACCTTTGCTCAGTATCACGCAGACATCCCAGAACCTCTGTTGTCTCAGCTAAAAGCAGAAGGCCAGGAATGGAAACAGAAATGGGACGTAAAAACCGAGTTCGTACCAGCCACGAAAGCGGAGATGCTAAAGCACCTCAAACACGCACCATTACAGATCGTTATCCCAGGTCACGCAATTCTCAATTTTCTGTGTGAAGCGGACGTTGTAAATTTCTTCGACACCTACCAGCCACATGAAAAAAAGACGCCTTACGCAAACGTACAGGCAGCTTATAAATATGTATTAACACCTAAAAATATGGACAAACCAAAGTACGTTATCATCAATGATGGAGGTAAAATTTATATCGTAGTCCTCCAAGGCTTCGCAGTTGGCGGAGCAGCAGCCAAATCAATGGAGGCTCTAGGACAGCTTAAGGCAGCCCTAGAAGTCCCCGCAGAAGTTCCTACATTTAATTACCCTCAATAATTAAGAAACAACTCTATGTTCTTATTCAAAAGAGAGCCAAACACACCAGTTAACGCGAAAGAAATTTTATTCAAGGTAGTGATTGCGGCAATTCTATTTTACGTGATTCTGTATTATTTAGTGCCGATGATTACGTATGAACCATTACACACCATACTTTCTATAGGTACGGTTCTGGTAGCGATATTCTTTTTGTTCGACCTCATTTTCTAGCCCTGTGTATAACTGACCTTCCTCATAATTCAATAAAGTACTACCATTAACTTATAAGCCCCCTGGTAATGCGGATAATCCAACATCATCCTATGGTTCAGACCCCATTGCTGGGGGGATAACTCACACATATGAACGAATTTACATTTGATATGGCATTAGTCTTTGCCCTCCTTCCAGTTGTGCAAGGCATTGTCGAAGCCCTCAAGATTGCATTCCTCCCTACACGGTTAGCCCCTTTAGTATCTGTCTTGTTAGGCATAGGTGGGGTTTTTCTTACAGGTGCTTTTAATGACAACCTTGGCATGATGGCCTTAACGGGCGTAGTGATAGGTTTAGGTGCTGCTGGGCTTTACAGCTTTACGAAGAGCAACCTAGAACACAAACTCGCTGATAAACTGGAAGAAACCAACAACACTAACAAGCCAGTAGTGGGTTTGGATTCAGGTGGCGAGAATAAGACCATTATCCCTACGGCTAATGACCCCAAAGTTACAACCATCCATCCAGGTGAAAAGATACACCTCTAAGCCAGGCATCTGTTGCGGAAAATACCTTAACGGAGCCGCAGCCAAGAAAAGCCATGAGAAAATCCACCCCAGATTCACGCCGGAAGAAGCGGAAGAGACAGAGAGACCGAGAAGAGTACAAGGAGCAGGAACGCTGTGAAAAGTGCGGCGCAATCCTCAGCCGAAAATTCCAACACTTTTATAATTGTAATTAGCCAGACGCTAACCATCCATCATTTCCTGGTGAGCGGATGGTGATTGCTTCCATATCTAGAGGATACGGAGGCAGCCACTACTTCGCTCATTCCCATTTCAAAAAGGAGTTTCAATGAACATCCCATATTTAGAAAAGGGGATTTTAGCTATGGCTCAGGACAATCCAAAACCTCCCACCAAACGCGTTGCTACCAAGCATCGTAAAAACCAAATTCCGAAACCAAAGAGGTAACAATGGAGCTACGAAGATTCCTACCACCGGCATTCCGTCCACCTATAAATGGCGTTGGCGTCATTGAAGACCACGAACAAGAGTTCGAGGACGAACCACTCATTGAACCGGTCGAGTTAATCGCTCCACCGTCAAAAATGGGTGACTTGATAGCTCACGTCAACACCTCACTCATTACCCGTGACCAACTGGCGCTGATTGCAGCCCCAGAAGGCACGAGGACTCACAGGCCCGTTGCCCACATTGATGTGGTTAACGCCGTTATCGAAACGCTCGGCTTTCGTAAGATTGCCGTTACGCGTGACGAATACGCCGTTGATAAAACGGGGATGAAGATGTTTGGCGTGATGGATTTGGAAGAGGAATTCTGCGGCTGTCGGTTTTCCATCGGCCTTCGCAATTCCAATGACAAATCTATGCGCCTTGCACTCACGATAGGTTACAGAGTTTTTGTGTGCGACAACATGAGCTTTAAGGGCGACTTTAGCCCTGTCTTAGCCAAGCACTCGAAAACGATGAACCTGATTGATTTGGTGTCTGTTGGCGTGGACAAGATGCAGCGCAACTTCGATCCGCTACGGAAACAAGTTGACCTCTGGCAAAAGACCGGCATCAGCGACAATGACGCGAAGCTCGCGATCTACAATGCATTCGTTGTCGGCGATCTGAAAGCACCAGCCCGACTCTTGCCCAAAGTTCACCATGCGTATTTCAACGATGAACGATTTACACCAGGGAAGTTCTGGACCCTTGCCAACGCCTTTACGACGGCATTCAAGGAGCTAGACCCGCTTCCCCAATTCCAGGCAACCGCCAGAGTCGGTGGCTTTCTGTCCACCTACTTTGACGGTCAATGATTTATGAGGGTCGGAGTATGAACTTGGGGCATTCCCCACACGGTCTGAAAAGACAATGGCGATCATGCAAAGACCCTCGCCAATTCCGAGAAAGGAGGACTGCCTATGATCAATTACTGGATCGTCATGGACTTTAGTTAGCCTACCAACTTTCCCACCTTGAATCCCACCCTTCCAACTTTCAAGACACATATGGGATAAACTTAAAAGCACACCCCAATCTCCCGGAGGTGTGCTTATTTTATTGACTTAAAATTCTTTTATCCTAGAATTCACGCCGGAGGACTTATGAAAATATCAGTAATTTACGAAAAAGAATTTGGTAACACAGAAAATGCGGACAAATACATTATTGCAGCGCATACTGACCCAGGAACAAATGAAGTCAAAGTATTTATCAGGTTCGATTCATGGGCCGATGGACAGAATACAGAATCTACTGTACGTGGCGGCAAATTCAGTCTTCCCAAACGTCAGGCTATAGCCCTCGCTACAACTATTCTTCAAGCTTGCCATTCTGAAAGAGAGGTTAAAATACAGCTCGACGAGAACGATTTAGAGAGTTGTTGGGAGAGGAGAATTACAATATTGGCTCTCTCAATCCAATTAGATATGCCGCCTCAGGCACTAATGATAATAGCACTAGCAAAGTATAACATTGAAACTGGATCAGACGGAGCCATTAACACATACGTATCCGAGGAGCAGGCCCATGAGTTAAGAAAGGAGCTTTCTAAATAGAGAATAATAAAACCGCCCCCTCAGGCGGTCTTTGTTTACTCAGCTATACTGACTTCCACTTTACTTTTTCTTCGTCATCTTCGTCTGGTTCGTAAATCTTCACGACTTCGTTGTCCGGTATTTGTATGTGGATGAACTGCCCGGCGTTCTTCAGCCGTCTAAAATCTTCAGCACAGTTGCCTTGTATTGCTCTCACCTTCCAAGTCTCAGGCACTGAACCAAGCAATCTTATCCCCCAATCTCCATCAAATTTATAATCAGCGATGACATCGTTTATTTTTAACTGTGAATAACTTTCAGCACTCTTACCAAAGTCTGTTTCGAGTTCACAACAATCATCACTTGCACCATATAAATAAATGTTCTTCACGTAAAAGCGTAGGTCGCTACCCTGTTTAATTATTTCTTAAACTTACGTGGTAAATTCCTGCTGGTTTTTCTGTCGTTGATAGGAGGTGCGCCATTGTCTTTAACCGATCCTCGACGCCTCAATTTCATTTTCCCTTTTTGACTTTGCATATAATTCGGCAGTAGGTTGCGAGCCATTTACTTTTACTTAAACTTATAGATAATCTTCTTATGGCAAAAGATAAACTCATATCCGTAGACGACGTTCTCGCTAAAGAGGAAGAGCTTGTTGAACTAAGGAAACAAGCGATTGCCCAGATTTTAGAAGAACGTAAATCTCTTGACGAGAAACTGGCTAGACTTGGCTATACCGAGGGAGCCGGTAGCAGCGGCGGTAAGGCTGTTAAGAAGCGAACGAGGCGTACTAAAGCTGAATTGGCCGCTGCTAGGGAAGCTCACAGAGTGGGTAACGGTTAAAAAGGAATTTTGGCTACATCCACTTCATCGTCAATTTCCGCTCTCTCTCGTTGCTTCTGTTCATCTGAAACAGCGGGAACGTCTCCGGCTTTGTCTTTAAGCTTCTTTACGAATTCGTGAATATCCATTCGCTTGCCAAATTCTTCAGTTTCCGCACCCGTTAATGGGGTATTTTGACGGGCAGGCGTAACGGTGTATTTGACTTCCTTTGTCCCCGCGCCTTTAGCGTGGATTGTCACGTCATACGGCATAGGGACGGTTTCAAAGGCGTATTCGGGATTCATCTGATAGGCTTCAATGTCTGTGTAGATGGAGTGCGGCATAAAGAACGGTTTGATGACGTTGTCCGCGCGATCAATGACCCAGCACACCCACTTGAAGTTTTTCCGTCCGTTGTACGTATCTTCGTGACCGACACACGGCGACATCAAACGAATCGTATTGTTGCCTTCTTTTAGTTTAAGGTATTGGCCTTTACCTAACCCAAATTCTTTCTCTGCTTGCTCCCGTGCGGAGCTAAAGCTAAATTGCTTTTCCATAAAATTATTCCTTTAGCCGGAGGCAGGTTACGGGCACTGAGTCCACAACCCACCATCCGTCAGTGCTTAGCTTAATTCTTCGATCTTATTTCTATACTGACGTATTAACTGCTCCATTATCTTGTGCCGGTAGGCTTCAAAATCTTCCGGCTTTCCACCCTGCTTTTCATGGAGGACAAACAGGACATTCCGTAGGCGTTCAGACAGACTCTTTGAACCAGGGAATTCTATCGGATCAACAGGCACGTCTTCGTCTTTGACCTGTGCCTCATTGAAGGCGAAGTGGCCGTGACTTCCCCGAAGTTGGAAAAGCCGAGATTCCGCCTCTGGGCTTTGTTCCTGGCAGTCTATTTGAATTCGGATTGTCCGGTCTGAGAGGGTGGTGAGTTTTGAGATTACACCTTGACCTTTGAACATATTGGCTTTGTCTTTGGTTGATTAAATGGCCGACCTTTAGAAATGGAAATCCCCCCACCGATGGAACCGATGAGGGGATAGTAAACAAAATCGTGGCTCAAGCTTTTTCGTTCGGTTCCATCGAACTTGTCTTAATAATAGCAAGCCATTAGAATCTGTCCAGGCCAGTTATCAACAGGAGGACAGCGTGAGTAATTCAGAGCAAGTGAAACAGCCGAAGGATAAAATGGCAAGTGAGAAAAAATATGAAACGTTGGATTTAACAGGCCCTTTAACACCCAGCAGTATGTCTAGCAGTGTATGTTATCCTTATGTAACCGAAGATATTCCCAATGAAGAAGCCTATCAAAATCTCATTATGCTGATGTTCCGCTTTCCTAATAGAGATATTTATTTGTATCAGGAGCGAAATGGAGCGAGAAATAGAATCATACTAGAAGCGGAGAAACGCGGTGATATAGAATTTGGGGTAACGGAATTCTTTCATTACAAATATCCTAACAGCAGGAAGGATTTCATGCATCTCGAAGTGCGTGATGGCAACTATGAATATGAATGGCAAAAGGAAATTGCGGAAAAAAGCCCGATGTACATACGGACTATACTTCATTTATCAGTAAATAAAAGATTAGAAATTGAAAGCTGGCATAAGGTTCAAATGGAAGAAGTATTTCGGAGGAAGTTTGCTGAGGCTGCAAGTATTTATGATGTTTTCATCAGCTATTCATCTGTTGATTCGACAGAGGCACATAGATTATATGAAGCTGTTAAAGAAAGAGGTGGTAAACCATTTTTGGCTGCCAAAGACATCAATCCTGGTGATTACTTCGCGGATAAAATACGAGATGCGTTAACTGGGTCAAAGGAGCTCTGGCTGTTAGTTAGCCCAACAAGTCTCAGGAGTGATTGGGTGCTTTCGGAGTGGGGTGCAGCTTGGGCACTCAAAAAAACTATAATACCTATTCTTCATCGGTGTGCCGCAACAGATTTGCCAGACAGGTTACGAGGGCTACATTGTATTGACTTCTATCGCTATCAAGAGTTAATTGATAAAAAAACGTGGGGTAGCTCTAGCTCGAAAAAAGACCACCAGCTTTGAATTCGTATAAAGCAGATGAAAACAGTTGTAATAAAATCTTTCCAGCATTTTCATTCCACACTAGAAAAAACGGCAATGGTTGACCGCAACTTAGCTTATCGCGGAGTATCAAACGCTGCGTATCCTCTCATACCCAAGATTGGCAGAAACAAAGATTACACACTCAGACTTGAACAAGATGTGTATAAATTATTCAAAAAGCATGCAACTGCTTTTCTCAATTACGAACCTATTGATGAATGGGAGTGGTTAGCTATCGCCCAGCATTACGGTTTAGCTACTAGGTTGCTTGATTGGTCGGAAAGCCCTCTTGTGGCGGCGTATTTTGCTGTGGCGGAAGAGTCAGGGGAAGATAGCGCTGTTTATGTAGTAGATGTCAGTATGTATCTTGATCTAGAACTCAGCATAAATCGAAACCCTTTTAAGGTGAGAGGAGACGAGGTTTTTATACCTAATCATATAGATAGTAGGATCACTGCTCAGTCTGGCATATTTACTATCCACTCAAACCCCAAAAAAGAATTTAAGAAAAATGTCATTCAAAAGATAATTATCCCTGCCAAATTAAGGAAAAAGTTCAAAGGAATGTTGTTCGTATATGGAATTCATCAAGGAACTCTATTTCCTGATCTCGTGGGACAAGCGCAGTTGGTTAATTGGATGAAGGGTTATCGTTAAATTTAATACTCCGCCACTTCTTAAGAGCCAGGTTTAGGGATTGACAATACAGGTTTACTAGGGGTATGCAAAAGACGGTTGAAATTTTACTTATTATTGGTGTTATAGCTAACTTTATAAAGGCTGGCGATCTACTACTTCGACCTCATCAGCAAAAATGGCTTCAAGAAAAATGCGACACGCTGGCGTTAAGATTAGATTATACAAAACCCATCGAATTGCTTTCAAATAATGAATTTATTAGGCGTGTAACTAAGACACTTTATCTGATTACTTATTTTTGCATTTTAGTAATATTACTCTATCCTTCTCATCAACTTACATCTATATCCCTGCGTAACATTGTTATCGCTTTACTTATATTGATCCCAATATATGGCTGGACATCTGATGAGAAAGCCAGGATGAATAATTGGACTTTAGATAAAAATGCCGTCATTTGGAGGCTTGGGGAGACGCACATTAAGTTGTATTCTTGGATGATAGGCAGCAGTGGGTTAAAACAACATTTAACCCGTCCGCTTTGCGTGTTAATATTTTCAATATCACTTTATTTAGCTTTTTATTCTTTTCTTTGGGTATTGGGACTTGTCGCTAGTCAATCTATTTTCATAAAGCAAGGCGATGATGGAGAGAAATATAACTTGCTTAGTTTGCCTTTGTTTATTGTCATTTTGCTCGGTGGCTACATTCTCTTGCCTAGTTTGATAATTGGTTTAGTAGGGGCGTTGGTGCTCATTGTTTCAATAATAATTCTACTCAGTGAAGGCATCCTTATACTACTAAGAGGAGTAATATGGCGTATTGCCGAATATAATAAAGGAGCGTATTCAGCCATAATTTTAATAGCAACAGCTTTATTAGCAGGAGCAGAGTATTACTTGAAGTGGGGTCAGTCTCGATAAGAACTTATCCACACCTCACCCCTTGACCATCTCCACAGTCCCACATATCATCCACCCCGCAAGCCAACGCGGTTTGCCTTTATCAGGTATGACACAGGGGCCGCCTCAAAAGGGCGGCTTTTGGTTTTTAGCAGCCTTCCAATAATCCTTGCAAGCCGTTTACCCACAGCATATAGTATTGCCGCCATAGCGATTGGACAGCTTGCCCAAGGAGTTACATGGAAGAACCTCTTATCTTTTTACCTAATGGATTAACTCTGCTGTTAAGTGATCTGACTACTACAGTTGTCCTTCTGTTAATTGCCTTAGGACCTGCCATCTATTTTGCTTATCTTAGCGAGCCTATTTCCCAACTTATTGAGTATTTCAAAAGGCCGGCGTGTCCAATCTGCAATAAACCTAGAGCGATAAAGAAAACTGTAACTAATGAGAATATAGCCTCAGAACTTATCTTGATAACTACATTTGCATGTACCAAATGTAAACATGTACTGACTTGCTACACGACTTAGTTGATGAAAAAAATGACTGGAAAATCAACGAGCAAACCACAACAACAAGGCAGGCAATTCCTGAGACAGAGGTTGAACTTATACACAAGGTCATTCAAAGAGAAATAACTTATTGCCTTCTTAGCTCAAATGTTCAAGGAAGATCGGTCTATAACGAATTTGGAGGAATTGACATTCTGGTAGATGATTGGAGTCACTTTATTCTAATCGAGATAAAAACCGGCTTCAATATAAGAGCGATTATACGAGAAGCAATCGGGCAGCTCTTAGAGTATCAATATTCCAATCGTGTGAAGATTGAGGGTAAAAGGAATTACTTGCTTATCGTATCACCTGCCGCAGCGGATAATGAGGCAGCCGACTACATCAAACACTTACGAAAAAAATATAAGGTTGATCTTGCATACAAGCAATATGTTCCAGGGTCATTTTCATTTGTAATTTGAAAACACTACCTACATTCAATCCCTGTGAAGGATTATTCCTTCATGTCTATTTTACAACACCTCTTGACCACTTTCACGACACCGCCTATTATCCGGACCGCACACAATGGTGAATACAAATAATCGAAAGGACTGTTTTATAAGGAGCGCGTGAATGGAAAAATTTGACTTTCAAAACGCTTGTATTGAAGCTTGTAAGTTGATTGAACAACAAATAGGAATAAAAATTCCACTTGTCAAAGATACTGTATTTACCGATAGCGAATGGGGGTTATTTATAAAACGCTCTGATTCTGGAATCATTTCTGCACACCTGTTTTTTATAGACGATGGTGGTGATCTATATTCCTCGGCAGGATGGCAGCCACGTTTAGGATTTCAGTCATACGATATTTCAGATGTTAAAGCGATACAAAGGAAAGCTCTTGACCAAATACAAGAATTGAAGGAAAGAGTTAACAGAAAAGAAACAGATGATTTTATAGCCCAGCAACGCGCCATAGATAATCAATAAAAGTTATCCACTTCACAAGATGTTAATTCCTTGCTATAGTTAAATTAACTTGGGAAAAGTTAAGACAGCCACTCATCTTTTTTATATCAGAATTCTGTAACAACAACCCGCTATCAGCTCTTAAATGAGTGGACGACTTTCCCAAGCCGTTGGTAGCGGGTTTTGTATATTTATGATGTATGAGCTTACAAGTAGAAAATGGACAGTACACAAGGATAGTCAACGAAGTCTTGGAACAGCTAGTAAAGGTAAGTTTACTAGGGAGTGAATACCAGATCGTTCTTTTCGTCATCCGTAAAACATGGGGGTTTAATAAGAAGGACGATATAATAAGTTTGAGTCAGTTTGAACTTGCAACTGACCTCAGCAGACCCACTGTAATTAAGACAATAAAAAACCTCGTTAAAATGAAGATGCTAGTAAAGGTGTCTTCACCAGACAGACAGCAAATCGCTTATAGATTCAACAAGTATTGGAAAGAGTGGGTAGTTAACACACCTTTACTGGTAAAATATAAGGACACAACCAGTAAAATTCAGGCTCAAAAGCTAGTTAAGGTGTCCTTACACACAAAAGACATTACAAAAGAAAACAAAAGGGAGATAAATTTAGAAGGATTGAAAGCCTATAAGAGAATGAAAGAAAGGTGGGGTAAAAAAGAATGAAGTGGTATTTACTAAAATCGAATAAATGTCCTAATTGTAGTTCCTACCTAACCGGCGAAGAAAACGCTACCCAACTTAAATGCTCCGATCCTAAATGCGACTTCCGTATAAGTACCGAGTGATTTGCAGAACTCTCCGCAGAGATTGCACAGAGGTATAGCCGCCAAGATAAATTTGACGACATTAGCGGCTGGTCGAAATTCCAACAAGAGGGTGAGCCGCGAGAAGATACTAAAGACTATTGGGAACCTTAATTAAACAACTAATGGAGGGAAAGGAAAAACGATGAGTGAAATGATAAAACTACCTTGTCTTGAATGTGGGACGTTGAAAGAAGTCGCTGTTGATAGCTATGAAGGCCAAGGAGTATTTAACGTCTTTTGTTCAGACCCGGATAAAGACTGTGAAGATAAGTATGCTTGGAAGCAATAAGACGAGGTGTATAATTAAATCATCAGCCTATGCCAGCCACGCAAAAAGATACAATCATTCAACTCCTAAACGCCGCCGAATGGGTTTGCGGCGGGGATTTACGTGATGCCAAAGTTCAAGAATACCGCACGAGAATTAACGAGCTTCGTATAGACGGATTCACGATTGAAGCAAGGAGATGCACTCAGCACCAGCATAAAGCCGGAATGCAGGAATGGCATCTAGCCGTAAAAGCCTCTGACGCTTCACAGAATACCCCAGGACGAGATTTACCAGCCAGAGCCAGCAATTATGTCTACCCAAAACCCTTACCCCCTATTTGTTGCAGCCTAGCCAGAGCAGATACGGGATTCCATACCAGGGGCTGTGAGACTCAGAAAGAGCCTGTGTAGTGGTCAGCTATGGGTTGGTGTCCAAGGCAACGATCTACAGGGTGCAAACGCCCTGGTGACGCGAGAGTATCGGAGTGAAATTGCCAAGCTAGCAAAAGGCAAATGCCAGGAAGGGCAAAACCTCCTCCTCACCAATCCTTAGCCGCTCATTACAAATAGTGCCTAACTACGAGATGGTGACACATTACGTTAGCGGTTAAACGCTTTCCATCGGAAGGAAACGAGTGGTTCGACTCCCTCATGTGATGTAGCGGTCGCTCCCTATCACCATCTCCTAGCTGTGCATTAAAAATAACGCCTCGCTTCCTGCTGGTGTGCGGTTAATACCCGAACATCTACCTTAACTAGGTAGCTCTGATGCCGATTATACCTATTGGTAATAGGTGTGGGAGTTGGTCTCCCTGTAAAGGCAAAAGGACTCACCATCTGTGTAGGCCGCCAGTAGGGAGCGGAGCGCTATTGTTCTGCCAACAACAAAAGGGAGGAAACGCGATGGACAATCCAAACTTCGTTTCACCCGTAAACTGTAGCTCTTGCGGCGACCTCATACCCGATCACCCAACCACAAATGCCTTTTACGGAATGTGGCCTAGTCCCTGTGACGCAGGCTACGGCATGTGCATGGGTTGCCTGGATATGGCCGAAGCAATGGTTGCACAACTTACAACAACAACGGAGGTACAAAGTGTCTAAACAAGCAGAAGTTAAACCAGCAACCAACGGGAACGGCCCGCTTGTCCCGGTGCAGATCGTGGAAGCACCACCAGCGGCAGAGAGCAAATTCACACTTAATCTAAAGTCCAGCGGTGAAATCAGTTTGACCGTGAGGACGAACGATGAAGGAGAACTTGAGCAACTGCTTGAGAAGTGGGAACCGAGGATCATTATCATTAGTGAGCCGGGACCGAATGGGAAGACGCGTTATTACGCCGGGGATTCTTGCCCACACTGTTCAAGTAAGCTTGTCAGACGGCAAGGACGGAACGGCAAGTTCATCGGTTGTGTGACTTTCCCGAACTGTCAATTTACGGCTCCACTGTGAGCCAACTTATATGCGGGAGAACTTTTATGGACTAGCTAGCTAAATCCATAGGAGAGGAGGCCAAGCCTTCAAGGATAAAACCTTGCTCCCGCCTCATTCTTAACTTCAAACCAATTGAAAGAAACTATTTTGGTAGGGCAGATACTTGATTATTTGAACTACCGTGGACATTTTTGTTCAAAGAACAAATAGCGGAGTAATGAGGGCAGAATATAAAGGCAGGACACGGGTGATAAGACTAGCAACGGCAGGCACCGCAGACATAACCGGATGTAGTAAAGACGGCAGATTTTTAGCCATAGAATGCAAGATCAAACCAAATAAACCCACTGAATTACAAGAACATTATTTAAACGAAATTCGCAAGCGCGGGGGGATTGCGTTTGTTGCATACGATTTAACCGATGCTCAACAACATCCCTACAATTTATGACGGTGTTCTTTATCCCAGCAAAGCCGAAGCAAAATACGCAGAGCGGCTCGATAAGCTTAAAAGTGAAGGACGGATTTTAGAATGGAGACGGCAAGTTCCTTTTAAGGTTTATGACGGCAGTAAGGATTTCAAGATGGTTGTAGACTTTCTGGTGATGTTCAAAGACCGGCAGGAGATTCACGAAGTTAAGCGAGGGTATTATTCAGACGATTTCAAATACAAACTTGGCCTCTGGAATTCAACCTACCCGCACTTTCCTTACTACGTTACTGAGGAAGACCGGCACGGAGTCTGGACATATAAAACCCCTCAACAATTCTTGCGCATCGTTGCACCACCAGAGCCTGTAGCGGTCAAACTGGTACAGCCTCAAGCACGCCAGTATTCAACGGTTGAATTCTATTTGTCTATGATCGTTCATGAAACATTAAGCCTATTTATCAAATGAAACTCATAAAATTGTCGGGAAAGTACGGGGAAGGGAAGTTCACGAAAGTCTCTGATCGAGACGCTGCTTTTGTCAGCACCCTAAAACTGTACGTGAACGACGGCTACGTGAAGACCTACCACCAGGGGAGGCACTGGAAATTGCACCAGCTTCTAGTAGGCAGCCACCACGATCACGCCAACGGCGATAAGCTCGACAACACGCGCGAGAATTTACGACCCGCTACCCAGTCCCAGAACAACGCAAACGTCCCCTCACGAGCCAAGTCTGGTTTTAAGAGCGTCTATGAAACGCCGTGGGGGTTTGCGGTGAAGGTCAACAAGAACAGCCGGACGATCCACATCGGCTATTTTGAAAAAAA
>ENA-OOPF01000001-OOPF01000001.1-human-oral-metagenome-genome-assembly--contig:-NODE-1-length-21924-cov-30.781392_pt1 | contig 21924 bp, 27 predicted proteins | sample MGYA00245297_ERZ501136 | MGnify/ENA primary metagenome ERZ501136 (study PRJEB25959, sample SAMN05335059) | human oral metagenome | host: human-associated | place: USA: California | collected 2014-05-27... | reverse complement strand
TTTTTTAGATAAGGCACAACAGCAATCGAGTCTGGACCGTTAAATTTTTTGGCTAATTCTAAGGCCCGTTCCAAATAAGGCAGAGCAGCTTCATATTTATGTTCCTGAGCGTAAAGAGAGCCTAGAGCAAAAGCAACGCGAGCTTCATCACCATATTTCGAGGACTCTACTTTCCAAAAATGACTGGCACGCAGATAAAGATCCTCCGCTTGCTTATATTTGCCTTCTTTAATATACAAACGAGCTAATTTATCCATGCGAATAAATGTCTCATGGCATTCTGGCTCTAAAGTTTTTTCAGTGATTTTTAACGCATCAATGAAATAATATTCTGCCTCACGTAAGTCACCTTTTTTCTTGATATACGCTACCAAGGCTGTCATAACTATTGGCTAAAGATAAATGATCATTGCCAAGGACAGTTGTTTTCACTTCCATAGCAGCTTTGAATAATTTGCTTGCCTCGCCGTAATTTCCTGCTGCTTTGTATGAATTGCCTACAGCATCGCAGGTAATAGCCCAGTCAATCACTGGTTGGCGGGCTTGGGCAGCGGTTACACCCAACCAGCCTTGTAAAGGTTGGCCCTTTTGAAATCTAACCTTATGGCTACCTGCTCTAGCTTCTTCTAATCTACCTTCAACAAGAGCGAGCATTTCTTCTGTTAAAGGAATAGCTTTGTCTTGAGTCCTGTAGTTTAAGTAAAATTGAATGAGAGAACCCATATTGGGAATGCACTGAGTTCTGTCATTGGCAAAGACCAATTCTCTTATACTTAATTCTTCTTCTAAATAAGCCTCTGCTTCTTCAAAACGTCCGCGAATTGTATATAAACGTCCAAGTTCACTTAGGCTTTTTGCTAAGCGAATATCTTTAGGATTAGCTTTTTCTGCTTGGGCGAGGGCCTTTTTAAGTAGTGGCTCTGCTATCCAATATTGATTGGCATCCAAGGCTGCTGTGCCGCGCTGTTGAAGATCGGCCCAGCTGCCGGCAGGTTGGGAAGATGCTATGGCTGGATTTGCCCATCCGCTAATAAGAGCGCTGACAATAATGGCCATCAATAATGATTGATGTTGTGTGGTTAGAGGCTTAATTTTAGTGATTCTAGACATAATTTATAAGCAATGATTTAGCTGTATTCTAGCCGATTAGACTAAAAATAAGACCTCGAACCTAAGTTCGAGGTCTTATTTTTACTGAGCTTTCTAGTTATTTCAAATGTCCAGCTACTAGCTTAGTCATTTCAAACATAGAAACTTGTTTCTTGCCATTAAACACAGCTTTTAATTTTTCGTCTGCGTTAATGTTACGCCTGTTGGCGCTGTCTTGTAATTTATGCTTCTTGATGTAGTCCCAAATTTTCTTGGTGACTTCTGTTCTTGGTTGTGGATTAGAACCGATTACAGCGGCAAGAGCCGGAGACGGATTTAATGGCTTCATAAACGCTGCGTTTGGTTTACGCTTTGTTTTTGCCTTCGTTACTTTTTTCTTTGCTGGGGCTGTTCTAGCTGCAGTCTTTTTAGCAGGTTTTTTAGCTGCTGATTTTTTAGCTACAGTTTTCTTTTTAGCAGGTTTTTTAGCTGCTGGTTTCTTAGCCGATTTTTTAGCTTTTGCCATTCCAAAACTCCTTGACATTGTACTGGTAAATCACGTGATTGCATTACACTAAATATAGTGACTGATTTCACAATATAGTGACGTGAATTGCATAGTAATGCAAGAGGCTTTTTTATTCAAGGTTTACACAGAGAGAAAAAATTCGTCACTTTATTTGAGCAATCTATTTCTTATGCGGATAATTCTAGTATACATAACAAGCTAAATTGCATAGCGCAAGGACAATATACGCATATGTATTGCCGAAAAAATATTCTTACTTTTGGTGGAAATTTGTCTATAAAAAATTGAGAATAAAAGTCAATTTTTATATCTCAATTCAAAATTTCTCTAGAAGTCTTATTTGACAACTGGTTAAGCGAGAGTGTTTAATGATAAAGGCAAAAATACTCCCGGTGGTGGTGGTAATTGTCTTTTGGATAAATCAAGGCAAAAATGAAGGTCAATAAAACTGCCAAACCAAAAAAGGGATATTCTTTGGCTTGGTTTCCCCGCAGGCGCTGGAATATTCTTGATCTTGTTCAGATAGTTGAACGTGGTTCGGTGCCTACCTATTTGTTTGCGGAAATTAATATGGACTTTGCACAGAAGCTTTGCGCTAATAATTTGTCTAGCCGAAGAATTAAAATTACCCCTACGGCCTTACTCCTTAAAGCCATTGGTGTTGCTCAACGCGCACATCCAGAAACTCGTTCTGCTTTACTGCCCTGGGGACAAACTCTGGTTTTTGAAAAAATTGTGGCTGGTTTTACTGTAGAAAAAGTAGTCGATGGACAGGCGGCAGTCTATCTAGGAGCTATCGAAAACCCTGACACTAAACCATTAGAGGACATCGCAGCTGAGTTACGAGCATATGGACAAGAAGAGATAGCTGATGTTCCTCAATTAGCTATAGAAGAACGTTTCAATTTTATGCCTTGGCTAGTGCGACGTATTATTATTTTAATTAGTTTAGTTATTCCAGAGCTACGTCTTCGTTATATGCCCGCATCTTTTGGTCTTACCTCAATCGGTAAGTACGGAATACATGCCCTCCTTCCGCCTAGCGTTTCTGCTTCTACTTTTGGAGTGGGTACTATTGAGCTGAAGCCGGCGGTAGTTGATAACGAAATAAAAATTTGTCCAATGATGACCCTGACGCTAAATTTTGATCATCGCTTGATTGACGGTGCTCCGGCCGCCCGTTTTCTTAGCGAAATAAAAAAACTTATGGAAGGAGAACTAGCAAATTATCTGGGGGAGAATAAGGACATTAATACCAGTTTGCAAAACGCATTAAATATATCCGAAAAATTGACAACTATTGTTTAGATGTCTGAACTGGTTAAAACTATGCCTAAAGCCTTTAGTTTTTGCTTAATGATAGGTAGTGCTTCCTCAGTGGCCGCTTCGCCAGCTATAACTGAGCGCTTGGCGTCAGATATTTTTGTTGAGATTAACCCAACGCCGTCTAAATGAGGATGAATGATAATATCAGCCTTTTTCCCATGAACGGCATCAAAAGCTGAAAGTTGAAGGTCAAACATACGTTTTGCAACGCTACCAGGCTTACGGAAGTCGTCAGGGTTTTTCTTGTTGAAGCTTTCATCTATTTGAACTGCAATAACAAAATCGCCGCCTAGCTCGCGTGCTTGGGGTACTGGTAAATTGGAAAAAACTCCGCCATCTACGAAAAGCTTATTGCCTATCCTAATTGGTTTACGCAATCCAGGAACAGCAGAACTAGCCTGCATGGCGGCTATCAAATCACCCTTCCTAATTGCATATGGGTGCCCATCGCATAAATCTATGGCAATAGCATAAAAGGGGATATTAAGACTTTCAATTGTTTTTTTATCAGCAGGTAGAGCGCGTTCGAGATAATTGTGGAAGGGAAAGCCATAGTAAATTCCATCATAAGGCCTAAATCCGATTAACCGTGGCGATGAAATAATTGGAGCGATCATAAGACGAATAGCTATAGGAATAGGTGTAAACGATTTCATCAGTGATCCATTTACGAAACGCCTTTCTATCTCTGAAATCGGCATACCGGCAGCATACAAACCGCCAACCACTGAACCCATTGAGGTACCGGCAATACCATCGATGGGCACTCCTGCCTTTAGCAGTACCTTGAGGACGCCGACATGAGCGGCACCACGCATGCCACCGCCACCCAGAGCAAGGACAACGCGTGGAGCATGCTTTTGTGAATCAGCAGTAGTGTTTAACTTCTGATAATCTAAAAGTGGGATAAATATGAATTGATCTGTGGTGACAGGATCCGGAAGTCCATTGAGGTTTGCATTTACCTCTGCCATAGCTGCTGGATATCTTGATAAACACAAGGTTAGAACTGCGCATATCAAACCAGTAATTACGTATCGAAATACTTGACCCATTATGCTTCTCCTGAGTATTTGTATTCTAATAAAAAATCTACAGATTTTTCGGATCTTTTTGTATAATTACTACGAAAGGTATGGCGGTTTCGTCTGCTTTCTGCGCTTGTACTTGTGATGCTTTCTTCATGGAAATTTTGCACTTCGCTAATTTATCCAACCGTGCGTGAACTTCATGACTTTCTGAGGGCAAAATCTTTTCCGTTATCCGTAGTGCATCGGAAAAGTAGTGTTCTGCTTGAGCCAGATCGTTTTTCTCAAGGTTTATATTTCCCATGCGCTCATAACTATTTGCTAAAGATAGGTGATTGCTTGGGAGCAAGGTTGTTTTGATATTTAGAGCTGCTTTAAAAAGTTTATCAGCAAGTGCAAAATTATGAGCAGAATAAAAACGGTCTCCGACAGCGTCACAGGCAATTGCCCATTCAATAATTGAAGCTTGTTTACTCTTTGATCTATTATCGATCAGTGAGAGCATTTTCTCCGTCAAAGGAACTGATTTATTCTGCATACCATAATTAAAATAGAATTGAATAAGCGAAGCCATTGTTGGAATGCATTCATATTGTCGATTGCGCAGCAATTGTTCTTTTACCCTAAGCTCAGCTTCTAAGTAAAGTGCAGCTTTAGAAAATTGTCCGCGAATAGTATACAAGCGTCCAAGTTCAGCAATGCTTTTTGCTAAACGCATGTCTGACGGTCTAAAATCCTGGGATAGTACCAGAGCTTTTCGTAATAATGGCTCGGCTACTCCATACTCGTTAGCGTCAAGAGCGGCTATGCCACGCCGTTGGAGATCCTCCCAGTTTTTATCAGCAGGGGATAAAGCTAGTGCAGAATTAATGAGTACGCTAAAAGTAAACGTTGTTGTAATAAGCACAAATTGATTGCCGAACATAAATTAGCTCGATTTTGACCGTTCCGACACATGGTATACATTTTGTTCCGGATATTATAGTATACACTTAAGCACTAAAGGGACTTTTTAGGGGCTGCAAAGTTTTCTCCGCTAAATCGATGTAACCAATTGGATCATGCTGGTGCGTAATAATTGCGGGATTGCTCTATACAAGGAAGATATTGATTTTTAGAGCTTTATTAAGTCCGCGACCAAGCGCATCTATATTTAAATAAGTTTTTCATCAGGATCTTCAAAGAAATCGCTGCTGTGTTTTTTTGCTATTAGCTCTTCAGCGTTCGATATGGTGAACGAAGGTCTACTATTAAGCGCTTTCGCTATTCTAAGCAAAGTTGCAATTGATACGTTACGTAGACCGTTCTCTACATCAGTAATGTAGGTGCGGTGAAGATTAGATAAAGGGCCGAGCTGTTCCTGTGAAAGAAGTAAACTCAAGCGTTTAGTGCGAATAGCGCCACCTAAGTATTCCAGAAAAATTTCAGGAGGTTCATGTTTTATTTTACGCATGACTTATACCTTGGTTTTAAGATTTAGCCAGGGACCTATCAATTTATTGAAAAAAGAACTTGAAATTATTGACTTAACTGATTTGTAGACTTTAGCTTACTATTGACCGTCCATTACATAAACATTTGAGTCAATTTATTCCCAGCCTGGCATGGGTCTTGCAAGTTAATCAAAAGTTTATGTTGTGGGGATGTCTACTTTGTTACTGCAAAAATTAGCCCCACTAACTCATTCTATAAACACATTCATTTTTAAAAATCGAATATTCTGACGATTTGCGCACAAGACAGAAATAGATTCATCTGTCATAGTAATAGCAGGCACAAATCCTGGTCGCTTCAATAAACCAAGTAGGCTCCGCTGCTTTAATTCAGCAACACATAAAGTTTCGTTCTGAGTGCTCAGTTCTGAGCCACTTAGGATGGTGGCGCCTTACTATTTAAATTATTAAGGAGTTAATAATGAAAAGTTCTTCTACTGTATCCCGCACAGAATCCAAGACCGGCGAAGAAATAGATCTCAACGATATTAGACAAATGATTCATGCTGATCATGGCATAGTTAGCGAATTGTTTTTTCAGTTCACCCAAACAGATGACAAAAAAATAAAAGGCGAGATAGTAAAAAAGATTCTTAAAGAACTTTATGTGCACCTCACTGCAGAAGAAGGAATTGTTTATCCAGCTATTAGAAAAGAAGCTGATGACGTCGAAGATTTGATGGATGAGGCCGACACCGAACATCATGTAGTTAAACTTCTCATGACGGAGCTTTCTGAAATGAAACCTTCTGATGATCATTTCGATTCTAAAGTGAAAGTACTTTGCGAATTGGTCACGCATCACGTTAAAGAAGAAGAAAAGGAAATGTTTCATAAGATAGAAGAATCTGATATAGATGTAGATGCCTTAGGTAAGAAATTTGCTGCACGTAAAACGACTCTTTTAGCAGAAGCCATGCCTAAATTATCATTGCCATTTAAAACGAATAGTCGTTTAGTGGCACCAAAAAAGAAATAGGAAAAAAGAAAGGAGAATATAACATGAAGAAGATCAATACAGCTTTATTAATAGCTGTCGCTGTAGGTGGTAATTTGGCCGCTTATGCTCAAGAAACGGTAAACGCAGATAATACCGCGCTCAATAAGCGCGATCGTTACCACGGTAATCCAACCGCTCAAGATCAATCTAATACCAAATCAGCTGTTAAAACAACGGCTGAATTACGTAGAAAAATTGTGGGCTATAAAGGTTTGTCTATGGATGCTAAGAATGTGAAGCTCATTGATGAAAACGGATGTATGACACTGCGTGGACCGGTAGAAAGCATGAAAGAAAAAGAAATTATAGAGTCTCTCACTAAAGAATGTTTTGGTGATGCCTATAAAAATGAATTGGAAGTTAAAACAAGAAAGTAAGTAATCAGTAGTAATCAATCAATAATTAGGAGAATTTATGTCAACAGCAGTAATTTGTATAGTACCAACAGCAACAGAAGCAGAAAACCTCGTATCGAATTTAAAGGATGCAGGTTTTCCAAATGATCAAATATCAGCCCTTTTGCCGGATCAGAACGTCAGTAAAGATATGGGACATGAAAAACATAGTAAAGCTCCCGAAGGTACTGCCACAGGCGCTGGAGCAGGTGCACTTGTAGGGGGCGCTCTTGGATTATTAGCAGGTGTCGGTGCTTTAGCTATTCCAGGAGTTGGACCGTTTATCGCAGCTGGGCCAATTATGGCCGCGTTAAGTGGTGCTGCAATAGGTTCAAGTGTCGGTGGAGTGACTGGTGGTTTAATCGGTTTAGGAATTCCTGAATATGAAGCCAAACAATACGAAAGCAAACTAAAAGATGGCAATATATTGTTGTCAGTCCATACTAGTGATGGCGATGAAGCAAAGCGTGCTGAAGAAATCATGAAAGCCAATGGTGCTCGTGATATCAAACGCACGACGGAAGAAACAGTAAAAAGATAAAGTTCAATAGAAGGCGGAGCTATTAAAAAAGCTCCGCCTTTTTTAATAGGGAGTTTTAAAAATGATTTACACGATTATTTCCATACTTGTGGTTTTTTGGTTAATTGGATTTTTGGGGCATATCGGTGGTGACTTTATACATGGACTTTTAATTTTAGCTCTATGTGTTTATATTTATAAATTTATTACAGGGCGTGGAGCTGGAGCTTAGGTAACCGAAAATTTTGATGCATATTTATCCTAGCCATAAGGTAAAAAAAGGATTATCAGCTGATCCAAAGCTGCCCATGAAAATGATTGCAAATGAATTTTCTCAGTGTCTACACGATATCCGGAAGCATCAAGAAGGCAGATTTTAATTGTCTTTTCATAGCTTGTTGCTCTGGTTGAGATGATGACTAAAGCTTTACTGTTCTGGCCAATTAAGTTCGGATAACCAGACAAATGAAAGAGCGGTCATCTGCTCGGAAACCGCTCCAGTACAGAACAAAAATCTTTCACTGTTGGAAATCATTAATCGGTTTTCTGGCTAATATCGAATAAATGGCACCGGCTATCAAATGTTGAATCAAATTGTAAAAAACTATTGGCAGTAGGACTGCTGGATGGTCGGACAATTGTGTAGATGCTAAAACTAGCCCTGTACCGTTATTGTTCATTCCTAAACCAAATACGAGTGCGACTAAGTCATCGTGATTAGAGTTAAAGATCTTAGCAGTCACATAACCTGCAATAAACATTGTCAGACATAAGAGAACAGTTATGATTAGTATCAAAATCAGAAAATCCCAATCTGGTTTAGCTATGGTTTGTGGTAGACAAACTGCGGCATTGGAATATATCAATAGAAGTAAAATAATTGAGTTAATTGCTTTAAGCCAAACTGTGGCTGTTTTGCCGTGCTGTTCTTTGAGCAATATTCGTAAAATAGCTCCCAGTAGTATGGGTATGACGACTGAAATAATTAGAAATGTTTTTATACCAGTTTGAGCAAGTTCTGTTAAATCCTCTGCATAATCCCCTAGCGTAATCGAGCTTGCAGATTGTAGGATCGAAGGTGTGATTAAAGGACTGAAAATAGTTGATAATAGAACTAATCCAATGCTTATTGCCAAATTACCATTGGCGTTTTGCGACCAAGCAGTTGACGACCCTGCTATTGGCATTGAAGCGATTAACGCTAAGCCAACCAGAACGTTCTGTGCTTCATCTAGATTATGCCAGTGAATGACGCATGCCCAGACTAAAAGAATAAAAATAATTGGTGTCAGAGTGTTCCCTAATAAACCAGCAACAAGTATTATCGGTTTATTTTTCAATTGTTGTAGCTCCGTTGCTTTGATACCAAATCCGGCATTGAATAACAAAAATGAAAGCATCAATACAGGAGCAGAGAGGCTTACTTTCTCACCTAGTAAATTGAAATTTCCCAAGGAAAGGTTTCTAATATGTAAGCCAAAGCCCGGACAAATGACAGCCAATCCGTAGCATACTAACAGCAAGGAAATAAAATGTTGATGGACAAAGTGTGAGACGGTTTCAAATAACGAAAACAAATAGTTCTTATTAGTTTTAGAGTTGCTTCTATCGCCGTTGAACTTGACTTTTAACATTTCTCTTTTTGGCTACATATAAAAACGTATGTAGTTATTTTGTAAGTGCAGGGTGATGCCTAGACAATTTTGTAAAGATATTGGGAAAAACTTGGTTGCACATCCAGCAATTATTACTAAATGTTTTTCTTCTTTTTCCATTATTGCTGATCATACTTTAAAAGGGGCCACCAGCAAAATTCGACTTATAATGAAAAAGCGGTCATCTGCTCGAAAACCGCTCTCGTACATGCTTTGACCGTTCCGACACATGGTATACATTTTATTCCGGATACATAGTATACACTCAAGCACCAAAGGGATTTTTTAGGGGCTGCAAAGTTTTTTCCTCTAAATCAATGTAACCAAGGTCATATTTCATAAAGCTAACTAACCAGATACCATTATCAACCTCCTTAATCCCTACTGCTTGTCCAGCAAGACTTGAGCTTAAATTTATCTTTTTACGATAGATACAAATACGTCCACAAGTTGTGACCACAACAGTTTGGTCATGGAATGGATAATCAGGCTCTGGAATGCCCCGATACGGTCTAGAAGAGGCAGTATAGACTTCGGCTGGGTATTTCATGTTGAGAGCTTCGTGTGGTCGTTCGTTGTTAAACTCTTCAACAAAGAAATCAAACTTCGCTTGTTGCTGTAGGATGTTGGAACCAGCAGGTCTAGTTGTTTCTTTTTTAAGTGTTAGATGCATACGTTCATGCCGACCATTCTGCTGGGGTTTCCCAGGCTGAATACGCTCTATACAAATACCTAACGCAACCACCAAACAGACATCTTGGAAAGATTGAATAATGCATTTGGTGAAGCGAAAGGAACACCATTGTCAGAACGGATTGCCAGTGGTAAACCACGTTCGCGAAATAATCTTTCAAAGGCTGTAAAAGCTGGTTCTTCTTTGTTTGATTCCAGTGCTTCACACAAAAGCAAATAGCGAGAAGCATGATCAGTGACTGTTAATGGATAACAGTATTGTTTATTGCCAAGTTGGAACTCGCCTTTGTAATCAGTACACCACAAATCATTTGGTGTTGACCCAGCAGATAATGGAGTCCCTTCGGCTTTATTTCTTCTTAGTTTAGGTCTGGTGACTAATTGATGCCGGTCTAAAACAGCATGTATGGTACTGCAGGCTGGAACTTTTATTTCGCTACGCAATGAGCGCATTAGCCGCTCACGAATTTTTCTGGCACCCCAATGTGGTTTCTCGCGCTTAGCTGAGACAATTGCAGCTTCTATTTGTGCGGGCAATTGATTGGCATAGCGAAGAGGCCGACGATCTCGATCATTTAGTCCTTCTAATCCGCACTCCTCGTATCGGTCCAAAATCTTGTAGCCAGTCCTACGAGTTATGCCGAATTCACGGCATAACGATGCCATGCTTTCTCCATCCTTGAGCCGAATAATAAAACGCATCCGTTCGTCCATAACTGAACTCTCCTTCCACGGCATATCCCCTTTGCCTCCCTTCTCTTGAAAAGGCAAAGTGTATACTATGTCTCCGGAACGTTCCGTATACTATGTCTTCGGTATGGACACTTTTAATATGCCTGCCCGGGAGGACTCGAACCTCCGACCTCATGGTTCGTAGTCGAAAAATTAATGTTTTTCCCAAATTTTCTCTTTCTTTCCAAGCATTCTTAAAGCCTCATGTGATGCGGTTTTCGTGAATTTTTTGTATTTCCAAAAATTCCTCTTTTATGCTAAAGTTTTATCTTCAAAGGGCCACCAGGGGGCCACCAGAAAAATTAGCTACAAGATTTTGGATGAACTTTAGGCGGCTACAACCGCCCATTGGTGTGTCCGTTTTGGAGGACAGAATCAAACTACCATATGGCTAATCAAAAAATCAATTTCACTAAAAGACTTATAGAAGATCTGGCATTACCAGAAAAACGTACCCGTTACTTTGATGCAAAAGTGCGCGGTCTTTATATAGACGTTACATCTAATGATGTCAAAGCATTTTACGTTAGAAGAAAAGTTAACGGCCGCTCGGAAAAATTTTTCTTGGGAAGATTTCCAGATGTTTCAGTCGAACAAGCCAGAGCAAAGGCAATGTCATTTCACGCCGATCTTTCGGCGGGACATAATCAGGCGGAGGAGAAACGCAGCTTAAACTCGGACTTAACTCTATCTGAATTATTACAGCTGTATCTTGACCGACACATGTATAAATCACGAAAGACAGGGGATGCAACAAAACAGAATTTTGAGAACTGGTTCTCCCACTGGAAGAACACCAAAATAAGTTCTATTACTAGGGAGTCGGTAGAACTGCTGCACGCAGAATTAGCAAAAAAGAGAGGCAAATATACAGCAAACCGCGCTGTTCAATTAATAAGGGCTATGTATAACAAAGCCATACTTTGGAGGCTTTGGAAATATGATAATCCTGCCCGTGGAATAACTAGATTTGCAGAATTTTCAAGGGAAAGGGTGCTGAGGGAGGATGAAATTGGACGATTCTTTAGTTGTCTTAATGATGAGCCTAAAGATAGGTTTCATGATTTGATCATGCTTTTAATATTGACAGGACAGCGAAAAAGCAATGTGCTTGCTATGCGGTGGCAAGATATAGATTTTACAGCCAAGACCTGGACGATTCCCGGAGAACTTATGAAAAACGGACAAACGATGACTATTGCTTTGACTGAAATGGAGACCAAAATATTGAAAGGTAGGTTGGAACGAAAGAGAAACGACTACGTTTTTCCTTCTCCTGGTAAGTTGGGACATTATATTGAACCTAAGCGCCGATGGCGCGAACTTCTTGCAAGGGCAGAAATAAAAGACTTTCATATCCATGATTTGAGACGCACGCTGGCTAGTTATATGGCAAACAGTGGTGCTAATGTGGCATTAATTCAAAGTGCACTCAATCATAAAGATCTGCGCACTACGCTCAAGGTTTATGCAAAAGTAGCTCGTCGGGCAGAAGTAGAAGCACGAGAAAAGGCACACGAATTAATGCTGTCTTCATCGATAAGTGCGTAATTTGTTAATCGGTATCGTTCAATAAAAAATCTGCAAATCGCTTTAAGAGACTGATTTGTTTTTAGCTATCAGCCAACTTGGAACGATAAATATCAATGGTTCGATTATATCAATAGTTCTGTACGTGGAAATCAAGTAACGATTATTTAGCTACTTTAGATAGCCGCAGAGTCGCGAACATTTTAAATGTTCCATATATTAATGTTCCATAATCTCCTTGAAAATGAAAATGATCACGGTTATCATTTTCATTTCTAGGTTATTCAAACTAAGGAGGAATTCATGCGGATTGGCTTTTTTGGCAAAGGTGGGGCAGGTAAAACCACTACTGCGGCTGGTTTCATCAAATATTTGATAAAAAGAGTACCTTATGTCTTGGCTATTGATGCAGATGTAAATATCCATCTAAAGAGCGCACTGCAGATTGATGGCTTTGTAGGGCAACAAAACGAATTGGGTGACAAATTCAAAGAAATCGCTTCTTATGTAAAAGGTTCGCGAACAGATCTCGGAGAACGTCCTTTAATAAGTAGTACTCCTCCATCATTACTTTCGAGATTTATTCGAGTAAGTAGTCACGATCCATTCATTGCTGAAAATGGTTTACACGCTAAGAAGGTCTCCCTTTTAACGGTGGGAACTTATCAACAAGAAGACGTGGGTGCTTCTTGCTATCACTCAAAACTGGGTTCACTCGCCACAATTTTTCATCATTTGCTTGATGGAATTGAAGATTATGTTGTTACTGATACCAATGCAGGCACAGATAATGTAGCTACTTCGCTTGCTTTTGCTTATGACATGAATGTTTTTGTAGTTGAGCCAACGGAAAAGTCAATTAAAGTGTATAAAGACTTTATTCGTTTAGCTGAAAAGCTCAAACAAAAAACTTTTGTGATTGGCAATAAAGTAGATGGAATTGAGGACGAAAAATTTCTAAAGCAATATATCGATGAAGAAAAGCTTCTGGGAATCATTCCTTATTCAAAACATCTTAAATCTTTTGAGCAGGGGTCAAAAGAAGCATTGTCGTATTTTGAATCCGAACAAGAAAAAACTTTTGACAATGTTTTTACCCAATTGAGGGAATGCAAAAAAGATTGGGATCAGTATTTAACTACTCTAAATGAGGTACACAAGAAAAATTCTCGTGAATGGTATGACGCTTATTATGGTGTAAGTCTTTCCGATAATTTAGATACTGAATTTAAATATGACAAAGTATTGACGATGGGTTCTTGTTCTTCTAATTATCAACAAGAAAAGGTTTTGGTTAGTTAAATGCTACAGCAATTGTTAGTAAATCAGCAAGAGCGAAACTTGGAGGCGGAGAGCCAATCAGTGTTTTTGGCAAATGAAATTTGATCCAGTTAGGCAAACCAATTTTGAGCCACTTGGCGTGAATTAGAGCAGGTTTTTGGTCCATTGTGTTATCTCCTTAGGCTACTTGTTTGTTTTTCTTTTTGCGCAGATTTTCTTTAAAGCGGAAGCTTTCTCCATTGGCTTCAACGATATGACAGCGATGAGTAAGCCGATCTAGTAGAGCCGCTGTTAGTTGATGTGAGCCAAATACTTGGGACCAATCTTTAAATTCAAGATTAGTAGTAATCATGGTAGAGCGCAGTTCATGTCTAGAACTCAAAACTTGAAAGAGCATATTTGCACCATCTTTATCGTAAGGGACCATACCTAATTCGTCCAGTATTAAAAGATCGATTTTTGTAAGTTGTAATTGTAAACGTGAGAGCCTACGGCTTTCCTGAGCATCAATCAATTCATTAATTAGCCCTGCTGTTGTGCAGAATTTTACTTTTTGCCCATGATGCAGGCTTGTGCACCAAGAGCTATTGAAAGGTGTGTTTTACCAGTGCCGATTGAGCCAAGAAAGACCACATTTTCTGCAGCAGTTAAATAATTGCCTTTGTACAATTCCAGTACAAGTTTCTTATCTAAAGTTGGGATGATTGAAAAATCAAAAGTATCTAGGGTTTTGATAGCGGGAAAATTTGCAAGTTTTAAGCGATATTTTTGAGCGTTTTCATCTCTGACTTTAACTTCTTGTTCGGTAAGGCAGGACAAATAGTCCTGATAGCTTGCTTCATTTTGTTTTGCTTCTTCGGCAGTTTTTTCGTAATTATTAGCTATGGTGGGCAATTTTAGTCTTTTAAGATAATTTTCAAGCAACACATTGTTCGGCATTAGGCTGTTCTCCTGAAAGTAAAAGATGATATTGGCTAAGCTCAGTAAATGAGACCTCATATTGAGCAAGCTCATTGCGAGTAGACATATCTAATTCTTTAGATATTTCCTCGCTTCGAGAATTGCGGCGTATTATACAAAGAACGATATCAGCGTTAGCAATGGATAAATTATTTGCTTCAGCAATAGCGGCAGCCGTATATTCACAACCATATTTGATGTGCATTCTAAGCACACGAATGAATTCTTTGCCCGCATGACTGGTGCCCATTAATTTAGTGAGCCTCTGGTAAAATTGCCAATAGCCAGCAGGCCATTGATGCTCACGTATTGGACGAGCGTATGGCACAGCATTAGGTTTTTCTTCCAACAAATCTAAGTAATGCTGAGGATCTAATTCAAATTGATCACGACCGTATTTACGTGGATGGCAAGCAATTACTTTTTGCCCATCACTAATTTCGACCTTGTTCCAGAAGGCTTTAAGCCACACCGTTTTGCCACCAAAGTTAGAAGGAACCGAGTAACGATTTCTCTCTAAGCGAACGGTCGAATAACCATCAACCAAAGCACGGTGAGCAATATATGGCTCAAATGGTCTTTCAGGTAATGCTAATAGATGTACCTTTTCAATCTCCCAAGCCTGACCAATAGTAAGTTCTTGTCCTTCGACTTTGCGTTGCATGTCTTGCTTGCACTTCTCAAGAGCGTAAGCATTCAACTCATCAAATGACTTAAACTTCGGCACAGGCACTAACCAATTACGACGAGTATACCCAATGCTATTTTCAACACCTCCTTTTTCATTGCCTTTGCCTGGAGTGCAAAAGTTATGCTGAAAGGCGTAGTAGCCAGTTAAGTTTTTAAAAGAGTCATTTAATTGTCTGGCTTTGCCTTCCAGCACTTTATTTACAGCAGCCTTTAAATTATCGTAGCTGATTCGTTCAGGAACACCTACAAAATATTCAAATGCGCGAACATGCCCTTCAAGAAATGCTTCTCTATTTGTAGAGGGAAAGAACATCAAAAAAGTTGAACGAGAATAATTAAAGCGCATCTCGAAGCCATGTACTTTAGTCAGCTTGCCATCTAACTCAACAAAGGATTCGCCAAAATCCACTTGAGCATCTTTGCCTGGTTCAAACAACAATGGTATGGTCACCGGTCTTGGTGCTTTATTTCTTATCGCCGCTACTAAGCTAATAACTGTTCGCCTTGAACCTGTGTAGCCATGCTCATCGACAAGTCGGCTAAAAACTCTAGAAGCAGTATGCTTCTGCTTTCGGTGGCTGTTTTTATCTTCTTCCAGCATTGCTTTTACCGTCTGTCGCCATTGGTCTTTTACAGGTTGCCTTCTTGGTCCTTTTGTGTTGTATTTGGGTGGATTTGGATCCTCGACATACTTAGCTACAGTATTTCTAGAAATCCCAAATTCATTCGCAATCCAGCGCTGGCTCTTCCCTTCCCTTAGGTATAGCCAGCGTAGCGAATTCCAATCGTCTTTATCTAACATCTGTACCGTCTTTCTAGGTTGGTTGCCTAAATACGGTACTATTATCTTGTTCGCTGTAAAGTGGATCAGTCTTCGATTGCCCTTTTCAAATTTCTGGCTTTCTTTTAGTTTGCCAAAAACACAATCAGGCTCTCCGCTGCCTTTATCTCCTAGTATATGTGTGTCTGTGCAAGAATTCCTTAAAGAGCGGGAACTTGTATTCGATCTTGTTAATGGTTTTGGCAGTCCACTCAATATTGTATTTCCTGACTTGTTGAAACGAAATATTGAACAATTTGAAGAAGTTTTTAGCAAGCTTTCCATATCGGGAAGAATTTATTATGCCCATAAAACTAATAGATCAGATGCTATCGTTAAAAAACTATCTACACAAAATGTATGTATAGATGTGGCTTCAGTTTCAGAGCTAAAACATGCTTTAGGGAGCGGTTTTGCCTCGCATAGAATCGAAGCAACCGGACCTAAAAATATAGAATTTTTGACTTTAGCACTCGCACATAATATTGTTATTAACATCGATAGTTTTTCAGAGTTAGAACAATTAATAAAACTCAAAAGAGAATCTCTTGAATCAACTTGTACATCTGTTCTATTTGCGCCTTTTCTGACTTTGGCGTAAGTTCTGCAAAAGTTAGAAATAAATCTAGCCGCTTCGGTATTTGTCGAAGCGAAATTGAATCCGTTTTCCATCTTTTAAATCAATCCAAAGATATTCATTTAAAGGGCTTTGCTTTCCATTTGGATACAGTGAGTATTGTGGAGAAAGCTGCGGCCATTGAACATTGTCTGGAACTTTTCGAACAAGCATTTGGACTAGGTTTTCATCCAAATGTTTTAAATATTGGCGGCGGTTTTAAGTTAAATTATTTAGCTCATCAATCACAGTGGCATAACTATACTACGGCTTTAAGGGAAGCCGTAATGGGAGCGCGCTCCCCGATTACTTGGCAAGGAAATTCTTTTGGTCTTCGCACGGATAAACAGGGCTTACGTGGAAGCTTTAACTCTTATAGCTATTATGACGCACTAACAGGGCCTAAATTTCTTGAAGAGCTATTACAGCAGTCATTAGCTCATCACAATGATATGCCAATAGCTCAATTTATTAAAATGAATGGTATTGAATTGTGGATAGAGCCCGGACGCTCTCTATTAGATCAAGTCGGGCTTACTATTGGATCGGTAGTCTCTAATCGTAAGTCAAGCCAGAATGAAAATCTTATTTGCCTGGAAATGAAACGGCAGGATTTATGTTTCTTGGATCAAGAATTTTTTATTGATCCTATAATTCTTTATCAACAACAATTATCCTCTAACGATAGTGAATATTTTCCAATATATTTTGCTGGCAATCTTTGCTTGGAAAGCGATCTTATTTATCGTCATCAAACTTTCGTAAAACAAATGCCCACAGCTGGCGATCTCATAGTTTTTCCTAATACAGCTGGTTATTTTATGGACTTCAGCGCTTGTGAGGCGATAATGCAGCCTATCGCTGCCAAAGTTGTCGTATATCGGAAAGATAATAGATTTGCTTGGGCTTGTGATAGTAAATATCAGACGAGTCGTTTGCATTTTAATGGAGATTACAATGATCGTTAAAGATGTTACGCAGTTAATTGGTAATACCCCTCTACTCGAAATAGATCCCTCTATTCATGGACTGAAGAATATAAATCTTTTTGCCAAGCTTGAGTTATTCAACCCATTTGGATCTGTTAAAGACAAAACCGCATGGAATATGTTGCGTCATGATTTAAAAAGCATCAAAGAAAAATCACAGACTGTAATAGAGTCATCTAGCGGCAATACAGCAAAAGCGTTGCAAATGATTCTGTCGATGCATCAAATTCCTTTTAAAATAGTTACTAACCGAATTATGGTTAAAGAAGTAAAACAAATATTACAATTGATTGGCACAGACATTGAGGAGCTTCCAGGTCAATCACAATGCCTTGATCCCTCAGATCCTAACGATCCTCAATTTATTGTTGAACAAATAATCAACAGCAATCCAGAAAAATATTTTCATACGTCCCAATATACTAACGATAGGAATTTAGAAGCTCATACACTAATGACAGGAAAAGAAATTGCCCAGGATTTAGAGCGTGTTGATTACTTTTTTGGTGGTTTGGGAACTACCGGTTCAACACGGGGTACCGGAACATGTCTCAAAGAATACAATCCTGAGTTGAAGAATGTTGGCATCATTGCCTCGAAGGGACATTCTTTGCCGGGTATTCGAAATGTTGATGAGATGTACGAGGTTGGGCTTTTTGATTGTAATTTCTATGATGATATAGTCGAAGTAAAAATAGATGAGTCACTAGATGCTATGATGATGTTAATTAGATCTTGCGGAATATTGGCTGGCCCCACAGGCGGAGCTAGTTTAGCTGGTGTCCTTAAATATTTTCACACAATCGATAACACGATTTCCGAGAAGAAAAACGCAGTGTTTATTGTTTGCGATCGAGTAGAATGGTATCTCTCTTACATACAAAAATACCGATCTGAATTATTTGGCTTAGCTTCTAAACGCAGCTCTATATCTAAAGTGACTGAAGAAGAAATAAATGCAAGCCCAGAAATTTCTGTTGAAATATTACCAACCTGGTTAGAGCAGCAAGATCAGAATTGTTTGGTAATAGATTTAAGAGGTCAGCTTGCTTATAAGGGTAGCTGCATAGATAGATCGATAAATATGCCTGCTGACACTCTTGAGGATTTGTTCAATTGGGGTGTCCCATTTTCTCGCGATCAAAAAATACTATTTGTTTGTCCTATTGGGGAGCAATCAAGGCGGTTTGCAGCGTATTGCAATAGCAAAGGTTTTGATGCTTGGAGTTTAAAGGGTGGCTTTAGTGCCTGGAGGACTTTTAGTACAACACGCTCATCCGTAAATAATAATATGCGTCAATTGATTGAGGTTTAAAGGTCTATAATGTTAAGTCAATCGACGTTATCTTGTAAGCAAATTACTCCAATCTTTTCAGATTCTATGGATGTGAATAGTGTCCGTGAACTTTTTCCATCTATTAAAAACAACCCGAAAACAATTTATTTTGACAATTCCGCTACAACACAAAAACCTAGCCAAGTAATTGAAATAATTGGTTCTTACTATACCCACACTTGTGCAAATTCTAATCGAGCTGCATATTTGTTAGCAAATAATTTGCATAATAGAGTTGAAGAAGCCCGTCGTCATGTAGCTAGGTTTATAAATGCAGACGCGGATGATATTGCTTTTACATCTGGAGCAACTAATAGCTTGAATTTGGTTGCTACTAGTTGGGGGCTAAATAATTTCATTGATGGAGATGAGGTTATGCTTTGTTTAGAAGATCATCAATCGACAATATTGCCCTGGTTTAATTTAAAATCCCAACTAGAACGGCACGGAAAAACGATAAAGATAGTACCTTTTTCTATGCATAATACTGGTATATATGACTGGAATGATCTTAAAGCAAAGATCACTAATCATACGCGCTTAATAGCTTTGACTCACATACATAACCTTTATGGGCTGGAGTTTGATGCCAAAGATTTGACTGAATTAAAATTGCTTCTTCCCTCTAATACTATAATTTCTCTCGATGCTAGTCAAAGTATAGGACATACAGTTGTTGACACAAAGGCATTAGCTGTGGACTTTATTTCTTTTTCTGGTCATAAAATGTTTGCTGCTAATGGTATTGGTGTTCTATGGGCAAATCCAAAAATTAAATCTGAGCTATGGCCACCCAGCCTCGGTTCTAAGAGCTCTATAGAGCTAGGAGAAACAGGGTTAATGATAGATAAAAACCGGTTGTCTGGTCTTTTAGAATGCGGAACTTTGAATTTGCCTGTATATTTTCAATGGAAGCAGCTTTAAGCTTTATTGAATCAATAGGTATAAATAAGATAGAAAGCCACATTTCGCTACTTACTCGTGCATTGTATTTACGTCTCAAAACAATTACAGGAATAGAATTTGCTCCTGGTGTAGCGAGTTATGATTGTGCAAAAGGATTTGGAATAATTGCTTTTCGCTTTAATAATGTGTTATCCACAGACTTGGCGCAATATTTAGACGAACAGAGTATCTTTGTACGTAGTGGTGATCATTGCTTAGCAAAAAAACGCAATGAGGGATTGGACTATATTAGAGCAAGTCTGCACTTGTATAATACTGAAGATGAAATAGATCGTTTTGTAAACGGTCTAGTAATTGCCTTGTTTGACAATTAGAGGTATTTGTTACCAGATCTTTGTAGGAGTCTTTATGCATTTTTGTTGTTGCTGGCAAAATATTTTACAAGCAGTGTTAGCAGCTTTGCCAGTAGTAGCCATACTGATTGTGGCTTTTAAAAAATCCACAGGCAAGATACTCAGAATATTGATAAAATGTAGTGTGCTAAAAAAGACGTGCGCTTATAAAAGAATGGAACACCAGTAGCAGTTACATAGAGCTAAAAAAATTGAATGGTGAATATCAACGATTAGATAATAAATAATGGTAATGACTATTCGGGTTTTAGAATTTGGAAGAAATACTAAGTAGTCATTAGAAATTGGTATTTAATTTTTGAAGCACACACCAAGTACAGCGTGTCACAACAATGTCACGTATGAACTGTAAACTCATCTTGCTGTAATAAGCAAACTGGATTACAGGAGAGTAAATATGCCTCATGAAATAGAAAAGCAATCGCCCTTGGATATGGGCGACAAGAAAGCTAGCCCTTTCTTTGTGGATGCTTATAATTTCTGCAAAGATACTATTGATCATCCTGATGCAAGAGCGCGACAAGCTTATGTAGCAGCTTATGGAGGCGCAATAGGCGGCATGAAAACTATTCAGCAACTTCCAGAGCAGTTTGCTAAGCACCCTGTGGAAACCATAATAAACGTAGCTAAATCCTCCATACCAGCTTTGGCGGGTGGAGCTGTGGTGGCTGCTTTAACTCCTGAAATTCTGGAGGCTGCTGCGGCGGTAGGAATTGCTACTACGGCAATGTCTCTTTGGCATACTTGCGTTAAACTAACTGCGGATAAATATTTGCAACGAGGTATGGATGCCGCGTATAAATCAGATGATCCAAAAACTATAAACAAAAGCATAAACATCGCTTCTGAAGTACTCGGCCCAGAGGCAGCCGAGTACGGTATACAAATGGCGAGCTCACTGACTGGTTTATACGGCTCAAAGGTATGGAGAAATCTTCGCGGTACTGAATTAGTAGATAAGCTTCATCCCTTTATTCCTGAACGAATAATTACCCGAAATGGAGCAGTTGAAATGCATTTTAAAGATCGAAGCGCTCTTCATCTACACGAGGATCAGGCTATTTACCAAGTAGGTGGTTTGGAATTTCCTATGCATGCTAATTATAAGGGCGTAGATATGAGTATTATGGGCTCTATAGCGGGACGGCATGTAATAAAAGGATGGCAGTTATCTGAATTGAATCAACCTCTAGCTGATGTGTTTAGTCAGCCAATTAAAAAGCCATTTAAAGTTGATATTAATCCTGATTTTCGCACCACTAAAGTGACCAGTCATAATAAGACATTAGTATTTCAGCATCCAGAGTCAGGGGAGGATGATAGTTTGAGAAGGACATTTGTTAATTGTCTTTACTGTGAGCCATTCAATCCAAATATTTGATAGAGAAGATACTGTTGGTATTTTATTTTCTATAAAAATGTTATTTATTTTTGCTTGAGAATATTTAAAAACTGAGCAGGAGAAATGATTTTTGTTTGTTCATATGACTCTAAACAAAGTAAGTGCTTTTCGTCTCCAGTAACTATGAAATCGCAATTAGCAATATAAGCACAGGCAAGGTATGGGTTGTCTTTAGGATCTAGGCTAACAGAGGGTGAATATTCCGGAGGAATAGAAATTAATATGGCTTTGAGCTGGATCAATCTTAATAATTCTGAAGTCAGATCAGGATTTATATGTTTGAACTTACGTCGTTGGAATACATCCGATAACTCGCTCAGAAGGTGTGTTGGATAAATTACGGTAAAAAGATCTTGTTTAAAAGCTTCAATGACCGATCGACAAACGCCATTAGCAGCAACCGCCCCTATCCAAACGTTGGCATCAATTACTGCCTTTATCACGCTGTTCCTGTTGCTCTGATCGGTAAGCCATTACTTCTTTTGCTATTTCATCATCTGTCATAGCTGGCATTTTTTTTT